>Ga0265780_10005328_pt1 | contig 16334 bp, 13 predicted proteins | sample P1T30metagenome_FD_192432 | JGI IMG/M metagenome (GOLD analysis project Ga0265780, IMG submission 192432) | Plant litter microbial communities from East Loma Ridge, Irvine, California - P1 T30 | ecosystem: Environmental > Terrestrial > Plant litter > Unclassified | place: USA: California... | reverse complement strand
AGTATTCATTATCTAAGAAAACCATACGATTACGTTACTAAGCACCAAGGGGATATCTGTGTCTAGTCTGAAGAAGAAAGTCGTTAACCATCATTAAAAACAAACTCCGTTTTTTTAAATCTCCCGAAACCTTTCCAAACCGAAGTGAAAGGCAACATGTCCCAATTACTGTCCGTACATGGATGTTGGATACGGCGGCCGATTGGCATAATGCGGCTGCGTCCCCGCAAAGTCCTGGGGGTTGTAGCTGTACTTTGGCTGCCCGGTCTCTGTGTCTCTCCTCTGTCGCACATTGTGCTCTTCCTTGGTCTCCTGCATGGTTGGCAACTCGGATGCAAAGCCCTTGTGCTCGGGTGCTGGCGACCGCATTCCGTCTGATGGGGTCCAGGAACTCGGCCGCGAGGAAGCTGAGCTTTGTGATGCCGTTGACCAGCGCTCGTCATGGGTTTTGGGGGAATACTGCGAAGGTTCGGAGACGCTCGACTTGCGATTGTCATTGGGGTGGAGAAACAAAGGCGAAGGCGATGGCTGTGGGTGATAGAAGTCGCCTGGCAGCTCCATGACGACGTTGTTGTCGCCTATGAGCTGTTTCGGTGGTATAGGAGGCGCATACTGCTGGCCAGTCTGGCTGTGTGGAGATGACGGCGACTGTCGCGGCGACATGGGCATTAGGTAAGGCTGCTGTGGTGATGCGTTTGGCGTCCTACGCTCGGAGCGGTCTGCCGGGTTAACCGTCCTCAGCCGCCCGTTCTCCATCAGCGCCTGTATCGCACCCGAGTCCAGCAGCTCAGCCTTCTTGACCAACCGCTCCACCATAATCTTGGCCGCCGCCTTCATTTCCTTCTTCACAAAGCTGAGCATGGTCACATTGCACTTGATCTCCACGTCTTCCCTGATGTAGAGCCCCTCCGGCGGCGCATTTGAACCCAGCTCCCGCGGCTCTGGCGGCTCACCAGGCTGGTTGCCGCATATCTGCCACTTGTTGCGCAGGTCAACGTTGGCAGGCGCATAGGTGTGTGTCTGCAGGCCGAACGGCAGGTCGTGAAAGACTCCTCTGAATTTGATGGCGCCGCTGCCAATCTTGCCAATGCCGGGTATGTATTGTATGCGCTGCGAGATCTCATACCAAGTCGAGTAGAATTCGTCGGCAGGTGCGTCGCGCGGTGCCTTGATGGCATCGTGGCCAGTGACGAGAGGATTGAGCTCGATGATCTCGCCGTGGCTGTGGAGGAAGTCGATTGCGAGTTGGCGAGGTATAAAGGACGGTATGGGCGTAATGTTGACGTATTGTGCCTTCTTGCGCAACATGTTCATAGTCAACGATCAACGCCGGCCACGCTTGGGTGTGTGTGTGTGTGTGTGTTGGTGTGATGTAGATGTTCTTGTTCGAGTCCACTGCTGCGAGCTGAAGAGAGCGGTACGCCAAACATCCGGCACACGAGCCGGTGCAGTGGGAGTAATAAGCTTCTTGCTGACGGTGCGGTATCCCTGCTTGTGTAAGGCGGCTTGCACTGGCATCTGCTAGCCGGGTGATAATCTCACACAGCCCTAGATCGACGCGGCGAAACGCGTCATGCACGTGGTCTGTGGTGGATGTGATGTCAAGAAAGACAGCAGATCCGCACGCATTTCTTCCTCATCTTGGGGGGTTGATGCCATCTCCCAGAGGCATGAAACGCAGTGCGCCCAGCCCGTTTGCCGTCGTGATAGCCTTGCACTCAAGGCACCCGGCGCCCGCTGTGGAGTATGTAGGTAGGGCTAATTTTAGGCCCCTATGCCCATGGCAGGTTTGTCAGCGTGCTGACTTCCAATAACTCCCAACGTCTGCGTACATGTGCAAAAGCCACACCAGTTGCCACCGCAGCGTCCGGCCCGTAGCGGTCTGAAGATGCCGTGGAGGAGGAGATGGCCAATGACCTGTCTTTCCCCCTTAGTGCAAAGCTTGCCTTCGGATGCCCGCCTTCCAGAGAGGCGCTGCTGTTGCCAAGAGCCACCAGTCAGAGCAGTGCCAGGGGGGCTGAGCCTTGTACACATGGCCGCTGTCGCACTACCCAACTCAACAACATGTTTATGGATAACAAGCCCTTCAGAGTCACGATGAATCAAACCGAGAGATCCTCCACAGTCGCATGAATTGTTTCGCAGCCTGGCCTGAGGCAGCTGTTTCCAGTCGACAACCCAAGGCACCTTCCATCATACGACTAGCCAAGTGTGCCAAAAGCAAAAAAAGAGGCCGGTCTTTTTATAGCGTTGCTGCTTTGCATTGACGAAAAACTCAAAGTGTACTTGGCCTTGGGTGATCCGACGTGCGGCTCGGTGGCATTTGTTGCACCCAAGAGAAAGTAGAAGCGACCAAAACAAGCCACGAGCACGATTGGGCAAGGCCTGCTTTCACAATGCGACAACTCCAGGTCCGCTGATACACTGAGATGGTAAGAAAGGGGGGGAAAGGAGAGAAGAGATGATATTGAAACCCCTCAGGATGGCCCTTTGCTACTGCCTGGACTCTAATCGCATGACGTTTCATCCGGCCAGGGAAGGAACCGCAGCGGCCCCAGACACCCTGTGCATGTTCACGCCAGACGACAACAAGCTTCAATACCACGCCTTTGTTAAGACATTCCTGTACCGAATTCATCGCTATAATGACAGAGCTCACAGACGACAGCATGTTCTGCGAGAGAGGACGGGGTTGGTGCGGCGCTATCTGGTCCTTGGAAGACACCGACTGGGTCATGAAACACGAAGACGGCAACAATGATCACTCAGTATTGAACAACCAGATCATCACTCCAAATACCGCCTCTCACCCCTCCAGGACACTTCGTAGAGTCGTCTTTATCCTGATTAACAGCCAGTGGACCAATGGACCTTCATCTTCGTCTTCATAGAGAGAGAGAGAGAGAGAGAATAGCACAAGACATGCATTATCAATAAAGATCAAGTTGGTTGTAACAACCCCCAGCCCAGACAGACAAGTAGGCTATGAATAATAATTATCTGGTATCAAACTGTCAAACCTCCACTCCATTCATCGATTCACATGTTCCATATTTCAACGCCGACGAGAATGCAGATACAAGAAAAACCGTGGAGCTCTCTCTTTCCGTCTCTCGCGTGATTACAGCGGTATGTCTCCATCTAATCGCTCGCTCGCAATTATATAGCACGACGCAAACGCAAACTATGCACTTTCGCTATGCCCTCTCAAACAAAAGAAATTCGTCTCACTCCCCTTGCCCTTGCCCAATTTACCGTCTAAAATAATCCTGCTGTCCATCCCGACTAGGACTATACGGAGTATACTGCTGGGCACCACCCATCGGCGCCGCCCCGCTCACCAACCTTCTCTGATCCGAAACCTCATACGGACTCTCATTCGTATGTGTCCTTGCGAGACTCGGTTCGGGACTGGGACTGTACTCTCGCAGTTGCGAGGGAGTTTGGTGGTAGCCCTGGGGATACAAGACACCCGTGTTTTCCTCGCCGCCGGCAGCCATCATGGTCCTGTCTGAATCGCGGCTTGCGCTGCGTCCCCGATCGCCCCACTGGGAACTCGGGGTATCGGGGCGGTAAAGGCTGCTCCTGGCGCCGTAGAGAGAACCCTCTCCGCCATGTTCATCGCTGAACTCAGGGCGGTTTTTGAAATTTTCAAAGTCCATGTTTGATTCGGATACGAATTCAAAGGGGGCGGGGGCGGAAGATGCTGCCATTTTGCCCGGGTTCTCTTTGGACATGCGTTTCATGGTGTAGACGTCGCTAAAGGCGCCTGTGTCGCCGATATCGCCGTCGAGACGGCCGCGGTAGACTTCGGCGAGGAGATGTTTGGATTTCTCGTGAACCATGGGGACGGTGAGCTTTTGGTAGAGGGCAGGGTGGCCAAATCGCACGGCGACGCGGTCTCTTCTCCGAGACTCCTTGTCAATGGGCGTAGGTGCCTCGGCGCCCTTGGATCGTTCGCCCTTGGTGTAGTACTTCAGGGAGCTGTCAAAGGCATTCTTGCAGTAGAACTTGAAGGCGAGCAAGCCAACGGGCAGTGGGGCCATGGCGCTAAGCATCGTCCACTTGTCACCGTATCCTCGAGCGACTACGAGCAGAGCAATGATGCAGTTGGACAGGAATGTGCCGACGAGCATGCGGTTGAAGAGGACACGCCAAAAGGCACCACCGGATTCATTCTTGGTGCAGAAGACGTACCTTGAAATTGTCAGTTGGAGGATGGAATGACATGACGTGCAATATACTTACATGAGCAAATACTTCTTCATCCAGCTGTCTAGACTAAAGTAAATCGCCACAATGACCAATGTTATAGGTTGCAGCGGCGCAAAGCACAACGCTACCGTTGAGTAAAACAAAAAGTAGTTGTAGTAGCTCGCATAATCAAAAGGCGGTGGCGCAGTGCGGGCAATCAACTCTCTAGGTGTGGGGTTCAAAAACTTGCGGGAAAAACTACCCCAAGCCAGGTTAACAGCCTGAGCAAGGTCAATGGCCGCACCTAGGTTGCGCTGTACGAGCCAGGTGACCCAGAAAGGCGAGACTTCGCAGAGTGTGCGCATGGTGGTGTCGAAGAAGGTGATGTCTTTGAGAATGGTCAAAAAGGGAACGTGTTGGTTGGCCGCGAGGTTCACAATCATAACGACCATGCCAAAGACGGCGCTGAAGAGCGAGAAGACGAACAAGTTGTTGAAGACGAAGAAGGCGTACAACTGTGCAGTCACGTGTCGTTCCCGAGACGTCTTGGTCTGGTCACCGGCCTTGATTGACAACCGACGGAAGATGATGGGCAGGAAGTAGTAGAAGAGCGATGTGAGAGCCGGCGCAGCAAGACCCTGGACTACGGCCCAGAAATCGGGGTGCCTGGCCAGTTCGGTCTGGAATCGGGGCCACACAAAGCCGAGGTTGGATAGTTTGGACAGAAAGACGGCAATGAGGGCGTTGGGAATGAAATACAGAAGCGTGAGCAGGGTGATCCAAAAGTTGTTGACCATCCTTCTCCAGCGCCTCTTCTTGGGGTCTAGGGTCAGATTCTTCCAAATGATATCCTTTGGCTTGGGTGCGAGTCGGACGGTCGTGCCTTTGATGTGCTTGTTGCGAGCTGCAAATGCGACCATGTGCGCCGACTCAATCGACTCGTAACTGGCGAAGCCGTAGCACAGAGCATCGCGCTTGTCAATCGTCTCGCGAACCTCCTTGATCTTGGCCTCCAAGCGCTGAATGCGGGCAGTCAGGTAGTCGATGGCATCCACTTTTTGTGCCGTGTCTGTGTACTCGGGGTCTTTCTTGGATGGTGTGCACAGGGGTCGTTCCGCTGGTAGCTTATTCGGATTCTTCAGGTACTTGGCAAGGATCTGCTCCAGGGCAATAACGGCCTCTTCGTGTTCCTCGATGAGATCTGGAATGTCCTTGACGTTTCTCCCGATAGAGGCGCGAGGTACTTCGGGCGTGGTTTTCAAGCTATCGGTGATTTCCACAATGCCCTGGTCACTGCGATTACTGCGGCCAACATCCGTAATCATCAGCGTCCGGGCGTGGAGACTGTTCTGATACTCCGGGCTATCGAGGTACTGGCGTCTCAGCCGGTATACAGCCCGATAAGTCCACCACAAGAAGGCGCAAACAATGATGTCCATTATGTATGCCAAGATAACAAATGCCCAGAAGATGCGACCAAACAGATCTCTGGGCGTCATCAAAAAGATGACCTTGCCACCGAGACTTCCCTCAAAGTTCTTTTGGAATTCGACTGATTTGGAAATGTTGACGGGAATGATGATGGCACATCCGACCACAGCCAGGACCACAAACATGTTCCTACACATGCGTGCAAATCGCAAGAATATGGTGGCATCCAAGCCAATCTTTTCCACATACTCGGGCTCATTTGTCTTGAACACGGGCCGGTACCAGGCGAAGAGGGACTTGTCTAGGGGTGGCGGTCGGTGCTTTTCGTCTGAGTGGCGCAAACGTGGGGCGTATACGATGGTGTTAAATGGACGTAGGAGGATAAAGCCGACAAAGATGGCAGCAGTCATGGCGAACGAGGTGCCTATAGCAATGAGGACCGAGTCTTGGGATACCTGGAGTTGTCAGACAACGTCTTGTGAGCTGTCAATGGGGGGGAGAGGGGGGCAACGTACCTCAGCGCCTAGGGGATTATTCTGCATCAGCTGCTCAAACTTCTGTTCTATGCTCAGGTCCCGCCGGAGCAACATTTCTGATGACGGCATAGCGAGTGTGTACGCCGTGTAGCGAACGGGTGTAACGAGAGTGATGCGGTGTTGGAGAGGTGCGTCGGGGAACCCGCAGCAAAAGGAAACGAGTGTGGTGGGAGCGTGTAAATGCTCAGCGCATGTCTATGGCAGGTGATCTGCTCTGGTCCGCTTGACAGGTTCGTATTGGGCGCGGGGTGTAACCAGGGGGTGTGCAGTATGCAGACTACACGACAAAGAGAGAGCGGTAAAAAAAAAGGGCTCGGGCACAATGAGAGAGTGTGTACAAAGGGAACCGCCAAGAGGCAAAGAGATACCGACGAGCTTGCGTCGCGTCTGAATGCAAACGCCTGTTAGGGACCAAAAAGGACCAGCATCCTAGTCGCGAGATGACGCCTGGTCGCGAGCCAGGCACGCCCGCCGATTCGCTGCATGGCGACACGGTGCACCGTTTAAACGCCGGCAGCAAGGGTACGCGGCAACGTGCATTTTTATTTTTGGCTCGAGAACAAGGCCTGGACGCTTGAAGCGCACACCTTGGGGGGGGGACGATCGCCCGTAGCATCACTGCTAGCTTTTGCGGAGAGAAATTTTACTGCCGTTGCCGTAATCGTAAGCATAGCCACACGAGTACTCGTCGCCACACGGCCCGGTCTTATCGTAAACTTGAGGCGCATGGACCAACGCCATGGTGGCTGTTGAGATGGCAAGATAGGGCTGCTGATTCGAAATGATCGGTTTCAGTCTACAAGATTGGACCACGTTTATGCTTGAGGGTTTCTACATGGCCCTACACTTTGATTGGATGTGGTGATGCCGACACCCTGGTCTGCATCAACGTGAGGACGTCAAGCCGGCAACTCGCCCTCGTGAGGAAAGAAAAGGAGCCAACTCTACGGCAGTACCAGGTGTATCCATTGCATCTCTGCTAATTTACAAGCTCGACGACGGTAATTGTGCATACCTGGACTCGTCCTTTGTGCGCATTGTGCCTAGATTTACTGTACTGTGTTTTGTGCATTTTACCAAAGACTGACGCCAATCTTTTTATCTATCTTTTGCAAGAAAGTCCGAAGTCACTGTTCCCAGGATAATTCCTCGACTCATGTGCTCTGGTGGTGATTCTGACGCCGTAGACCATCCACCTTTTTCATTATCCGTAGAATCCGCAGAACCCGTCCTGTTCCCACTGTCCGTACTATCTGTGTTGTCCATACCATCACGAAACATCAAAGACTTGTAACCGTCAAATACATCTTCAGTCCCATCAGAGTCACATGTGCCATCCACTTGACTTGCACCCTCCACCACCGCATTCCAGCTGATGACAACCCCAACCAAGTCCACCAATATGTACTGCCATGGTGGTGGGTTTTGTGAAATATGTGGCGGGTCCTAAGCGCCGCCCGCAGCCTTGACGAGATCGTGCACCTTGCGGGCAAGATCATCAGCCTCAGCCCTGGTCTCGGCCTCGGCGTACACGCGCACAGCATCCTCTGTCCCGCTGGCACGAGCAAACGAGCGACCTTGGCGCACCTTCTGGACCTCCTTGTCGATCTGCGCTTGCAGTCCCTCGGGGGATGTGAGTTTGCGCTCGGCGTCAGTCGTCTTGAATATCTTGCGGTCATTCACTAGCACCTTGAGCAGACGGTTGGGTAGGTCGCTGTAGGTCGAGAGCCATTCTTGTGGGCCCCAGTGCTTATGTGCAAGCACAACTTCCACGAGCAGGAAATCAGAGAGAGCATCACCAACCGACTGGTTGATGAGGTTGATGCATGCACGGAGCACATCGAGAGCCTCCTTTTCGCCAGGGTTGCGGGGCTCGTGCTTCTCGATAGTGTCGAGTGTGTCATGTGAGAAGATGACAGTGCCGTGGCCATTGGCTTCAAAGTAGACACCGATATCAAGCTTCTCAGCAGCGTGATGCAGGTACTTGACCCCGGTAGGCGTGCAGTCAACCTTTAGTTTCAAGTTCTCTTCAACATACTTGGTGGCTGCTCCGTTTGCGTAGGCTGTTTGAACGACACCGATCTTGAGTTGGTCTGCAAGCCCACTCTGACGTACAGTGTCGCCAAGGAAGGATGCCACAAGGGTTGCGATGCGGTCACCGTCAAGTAGGCGGAAGACGTTCTTCTCATCCTTGAAGTAGTACACTACACGATCAGCATCGCCGTCGAGCGAGCAGCATCGGTCGCCGGGGCCGGCCTTGGATGAAGGAGGTGCTCGCTGGTTGGTCTTGACATAGTCTGCGCCGCACTATTTGGGCGGGTCAGCTTCTAGTTTGACTTTGTGCGGTGTACGACTCACGTCAACATTCAAACTCTCGGGCTTGATAACATTGTCATTGATGACCAAAATTTCAAGACCGCCCTCATCCTTGGACGGGAGGTACTTGATCAGCTCGTTCAGCTTGGGTCCACCAACACCGTTGGCACAGTCCACAGTCAAACTGCCGGAAGGTTTCTTTCCACGAAGCGCCGTCTTGAAAGCTGCACCAAACTTCTCATAGTAGCCCTTCTCCGTGGGCGTACCATAGGCATCCTTTGTGCCTTCCGTGTTAAGACAACGTACCATGTAGTGCAGTTGTGGCGTGGTCAAGAAACCGTAGTCCTTGACCTCAGCTCCAGCGCCTTTTAGGCCATCGAGAAGACATCCGAGCAGTCTTGAGCCGGACGCCCTAGTATCACGAGCTACGACCACGCGGGCGGGTGTTGCGAGGTCGATCTTGTTCTGGCTGGCAATGTCGTGGTAGAACTTTGATACGTGTTCGGGCGTGGCCTTGTTGGCCATTTCCGTGCTAAGCACTTCCCAATCTTCCTGTGTGCTTGTCAGATCTCTGTCATCGCCCAGCAGGCTTGAAAAAGAGTCTTGGGACGTACTTGAAGCATGTTGCCCTATTGGAGAGTTAGACATGGTTGCCATTGCCCTACAGCTTGGGAACGTACCATTGGCTCAACGAGCTTTACACCATTGTCCTCGGGAGGGTTGTGAGAGGCTGTGATCATGACTCCAATCCATTTCCCCTTGAGTGCTTTTGATCGGAGAGCTGCAATGAGACCAACCCGGGTCAGCACCGAGTCAAGAACGTCGCTGTGCTTGTCAGTCACGACCCGGAAGACATTGTATGCGGGGCGCTGGCGGGAGGAGGAGGAGGAGGAGGAGGAGCAGACTCGAGTCTGGGAAATGGAGAGAGTGCTTTGCTTACGCTTTGGTTCGGAACTATGGCCGCTCAATTAGCTTGATGTTCAACTATCCACACGCCCAGTGAACTCACCCCAGCTGTTCCATACGTGTACACCAGCCCTTCGGGCGCAGGATGCTTTTGCGCAGCGTCGGCAATGGAGTCGACCATGGTTCCGGTCTAAATGGATGAAAGATACAAAAGAAGGAGTGCTAGAGAGAAACGAAGAGTCAGTCAGAAATGAAGTGGTGTTGAGGGGTTGTCAGGAGTCAGCTCACTGCGGGGAGTAGGTGGAACTATGTGTGTACAGCAGGTGCTGAGGCTCATGCAAGAGGGACCCCGCCTACACGACTAGCAGGGATGCTGCAGGGCTGATTCTTGCCCCTTCCGATGACGTTGCACTCGTACCTGGCTAACCTCCCATCCAATCCTATTATTAGTATGCCTATGCTTTCAGCTCTTCTCGACTATCACATGAGATGAGGCTGTTGGCGTATAGCTCCCATCTTCACCGATAACTGCTTGCAGAGGATCATGGTTTGTACACGCCACAGCTCATTGCTTTTGACAAGATCGGTTGGTCAAACTCGCAATTGCGGGGTTGTGAGACTGAGATGCCAGTCGGGCGGGGAGCCTGACCGCTTCTCTTGCAAACCATGTTGCATCTGACGCTGCATCGACTACAGGCCAGCGCGGTTACGGGCCATAGCCAATGAATTACGTTTCTCATGAGCGATTTACATACATCTTCTTTTTTTCGAGCTCAATGTTAGCCAAAACACCACTGCAACACGTTAGTCTGCACACAGTATTGGAAGCTGGCTTGGCACGAAACAAGTAAACTAGATTGCCTCCCGCTTACGGATAAGGCATGCCTAGACTATCTGAAGAGTCGAAGAAAACCCCCCCAGCAAGACTCAAATGTAGCGTATCGGTTTGCTGATAGAGCTACTGCCAAAAGGGCACAGGAAGAATTCTGGCCACATGCTCAAAAGCCTTGTGGTCCAAGACCAGGAAACCTGCCAAAGCCACCACCAGCCAGAACGCTTTGGCTGGGAACAGGGCTTCCAATCTCACCAAGAGACGGAGGCGCAGGAGCGGCGTCATTGAACTTGATGTGGGTGAGACGGCCGTTGTGCTCTTTGTATTCAAGGATACCACCGCCGTTGGTTTGCGCCACGTCCAGGATGTCGCAAGCCTCCCTGATCTCATCCATGGACACGACAGGCTCCATTGCATTCCTCGATGAATCCACCTGGCGATGCACCTCGGAAGCATCCACATAGCCTTCCGCGTCGGAGCTGAGAGCTAGCGACTTGCAGACTGCGCAGATGGTACGACGGAGCCACACTATGCGCTGCTCTGTGCCACTACGCTCATGTGCCCGGGGGTTTCCCATCGGGAACGGAGGACTGCCAAACATGTTTGACGTCGGCGAGTTGCCCCAGTTGCCACCAGAGCTGAAGCCTTGCAAGGGGGGTGTGCCCCAGATGCTACCGCCGCCTGGGCCCCCGAACGAGCCATACTGCGAGCCTGGTATGTCTGCAAATCCGAATGAGGGAGCCCTGACAGAACCATGTTGCTGCACGCTCTGTCGGCGTTCAGGAAGTTCAGGCATATCGTCCTCATCGTCATCCAACAAGGCTTTGCTGCCGAGATGGCTCGCGAGCTCGTCGACATGCTCATCGGTTGGCTTGATGCTCGAGGGGCGCTGGATAGGCGCTGGGCGCTGGATAGGCTGCGATTGAGGAACACCGAGCGGACTTTCGACGCTGGAAACTCGTTCAAAAGACCCGGACCCCTGTCTTGAGTGCGTTGGCATGCCCATTGGGAAAGGCGAAGGCATAGGCGTTGAGAACCCTGGAGGTGCAGGGAAGCCAGGCGGTCCGTCCATCGGGAACCCACGGTTCATTGGCAGTGTACCTGGTGTGTGCATTCCTGGCGGCGGGAACCCACGGAAACTTTGAGGCGCAACTGGCGGGAAGAACGGCGGCATATTGGAGCGCGGACCCATCAACCCAGGCATCATGGAGCCTTGGTTTGGAAAGCCATTCAGACCTGGGGGCAGGTTTCCCATGCTTAGTCCTGGCGGCCCTTGCATGCCCGGTGGCGGTCCCAGGTGAGGCATGGGAGATGTTGGCTGACCATGCATGTTGGACATATGTGGCATGTTCGGCTTTGTCAGAATGGACTTTGGCATTGTCTGGTTGTGGGTTTGCGAAATGGGAGATGTTGACTTGCTCGTTCCTAACGTAGCGTGCGGCGTCTTTGGAGAGGAGCCGTGTGAGTTTTGCTGTGAAGTCTGGCGCTGCCGATTCGGTGTTGGGGCTTTGGGTACGGCTGGTGTGACGTGCGGCGAAGGCATTCCGGTTGACGAGTTCTGCTTGAGCAACTGAGGGGGCAGAGCAACGGCAACGGGTTGCGACGTCTTCTTCGCAGCAGCAGCTGGAGCGGCTTGATCCTCTTTGCGCGTGCGGTCCTTGTCGGTCTTGGCCTTGGATTCGCGTTCCTTGCGCTCCTTGTCCTCCTGGGCCTTCTTCTCGCGGGCCTCTTTCTCTCTTGCTTCCCGCTCTTCGCGTTCCTTCCGCTTGGCCTCCTCTTTAGCCTTTTTCTCCAAAGCCTTCTGTTCGCGTGCTTTTCTCTCTGCTTCCTGTTGCCGTTCCCGCTCTTCCTGCTGCCGCTTGAGGCGTTCTGCCTCTTTCCGCTGCCTCTCCTCTTCTTGGGCTTTGCGTTCGGCCTCCTTTTTTTTTCGTTGCTCCTCCCGCTTTTTGCGCTGTTCTTCCAGTCGCTTCTCTTCGGCAGCCTTTGCTTCGGCTTCTTTGGCGGCTAGTTCCGCGTCTTTGCGTGCCTTTTCTTCTGCCTTCAACTGCTTTTGCTTATCCTTCTTTTCCTTTCGCTTCTGGGCTTCCTTGGCTTTCTTAGCCTCTTTTGCGTCTTTCCGATTATCCTCCTCTGCCAACTCCTCCAGAAGCCGTTGTTGTCGTTCCGCAGCCACCTTTTCTCGGTATGCCTGGAGTACTCGCTGTTCAAACATTCGCGCCGCAAATATCTGAAACATCCTTCTGCCTTCCTCCATGCGCTGCTCCTCAGTCATGGTGCCCTGAGCTGAATTAGTTGCAAGTAGATAGTCCGGCACAGAATACGCACTTCCTCGTCCTCCTCATCCTCCTCATAGTCCTCGTCGTCGTATTCCTCGTCGTCTTCGCCCTCGTCGTCGTAATCGTCTTCCTCTGGGGGCGGGGCGTTGTGAGTGTGGCCGCTGTAGGAACGATGCTGCACATTTGGATGAGACTGGTGGAATTGGGCCTCCTCTTCACGCTGCATTCTACGCTCGGCAAGCTGCTCCATCATCTCGATGAACTTCTTCCCGTCGTTCTTGAGCAAATCGTCAGCAACGGTAAGAATGCCACCTAAAACGATGAATCAGCATGCTCCCAAAACAGATACGGGCATATGCATACCTTTGACTTGTAGACTGCTGCCAAAGCGGAGAAAGTCTGACGGCTCGGGCGGCGGTAGACTCGGTTCCCCTGAGCTGTATTCGCCTTCGGACGAGATTTCGCTGTCGTACTCGGACTCTCCCTCGTCTTCTTCGCCCGAGTCGTACTCTTCTTCATCGTCGTCGTCGTAGGGACCGGGCGGAGGTGGGGCGTTCAGCAGGGGTCGTGGGTGAGGAGCACTGGACGCATAACCATAATTAGCCTCGGGAATGAAACTACCGACGTCTTGCTGGTGGTGCGCGTACTGCTCGAGTTCTTCATAATATGCATCGTATAAGACCTCCAGCTCCTCCTCAATGGCGGTGCGCTTGCGCCCACAGACGGTACAGCTGCACGAGTGCTTCTGCTGCTCCTTCATCTTGCGCAAAACCGCCTCCTTCTCAATCTTGACCAGCGACTTGCGCTCGTCCTCGCCCAGAGACAGCCAGAAGTCGCGTATGCGCTCCCGCTCCTCGGCCGATGACGTGTTCCATATACGGTCCTTTTTGGGGCCAGATCGCGTTGTCGACGTTGCTGGAGACATGGCATGGCCAGGCGCGGGGCTGTGACGCGGTGCAATGTGCTGCGAGTAGGAGAGCGGAGGGGGTCCCGAGGGCGCCTTCTTCTTCCTCCGCGGCTTCTTGCCGGATCCGCCTCGCACTGGAGCGTGGCCATAGCCCTGCTGGTAGTCGCCATTCGCGCCGTATGTGTGCTCGTACTCCTCGTCCGAGTAGTAGTCACCCTCGTCGTAAGGAGGCTCCTCCAGCTCAGGCTCCGCATATTGCTGGCCGCTGGAAACCAGGGCGGGGGCGGTACCATTCCTCGTAGGCGCGGGCGCAGAGGCAGGCGCGGGCGGATCCTGGGCAGCCCGCTTTGCCGCCTCCTTCTCCCGTCGCTTCTGCTTCTTGCGGTTCACAGCGGTCGGGGCGGAATCGTGGGTTGCGGTAGTGCCGTTGGGCGGCATTGTTGCCGGGGCGGGTCCTCGTGGTCCTTGGGCCATGAATCCAAACAACAAGCTCACGCGGTGGTGCTATGGGGAAACTATTAGAGCCTCCACTGGAAAGTTTGTCGGGTGACGCGGGCTCCGATTATGCGCCCGTCGTCAGCTCGCGGCGGGATGTTTGTCGGCAACAAAAGTGACGAGGGAGGAGGAATTGGAGGGGCCGGTCACGCACTGCAAGGGCGGCCTGTGTCTGTCGAGTGCGCCAGGTCGCGGCGTCCTGTGCGGGCAGCGGGTTGCTTAGAGGGGGCTCGGTGTCGTTGTGTGCGTGATTGGGGCCCCAAAGCTAGCATGCGGAGTGTCGTAGCCTCAATCTGGGTTGACGCTCGACCGGCCATTGTGGCACCGACGTTGCGATTCGCACCTGCCGCAGGAGCCACGTCTTGGCGCCCGCGAGCCTTCTGGAACGGCAGGAACCTTGGAGAGGCTGTGCAGACGCCCATCAGCGGAGGCCCATTCGTATCTCAACACATACACACCCACACCCGCACCACCCACCGAGGCATCCCAAAGCCCCAGCCGCCTGTAGCTCTAGCTCGTGCATGCCTCCGCTGTGATCGTCCACGTCCATTATTAAAGGGTCCCGCTCGCCCCCCCTCGCTCCCCATTATTTGCGACCCTTCCCCCGTCTTGTCTTTATCATCACTGCCGTCGCCCGGGACATTCACTACCTGCACCTCCTGGCATCCGCATCCGCATCCACCCGCATCAACACCACGCTCCCATCCACTCGGCGTCCTCATCCTGCAGTCGGTCGCTTTCCACCATCCAAGACATTGCTAGTCGTTAGCTGCTGGCACACACGGTACAACGAGATACACGTCGCTCCGCTCACCGTCACATCCACCCCCTCGCGCGAACCAGGCTACTTGACTGTATCCTGACCAGCCCGAAGACACTGCATCCTCGACCATCGGCCATTGCCAGCACACTTGCGCTCGCTCCACGCCGATTCCTCACACTACCACGCTTTCCAACCCAACGACACATTCGGCTCATTGCGGCACTTTTCAATCAATCACTATGGCACAGCAGCAGCAGAATGGCGAGCCTGTTATGCGCAGGTACGTGTAATTCTACATGTCAATTCCATAACACGCAATTTCTACCCCCTGTCAAACTTCAACTCGCCCATTTTTTACTTGCTGGCTTTTCCCTGCGTGCATGAGACGCTCAGCTCAAAGCCCTCCCTTCCACACCATTCCACCTCCTCTCCATCTGGGCCATCAATTCCCGATGCCCAGACTTCTCCTTTCGCTGCATCATGACATGCTTCGATTACTTTTGGGCTCGTGGTACCCCCGGCTTTGGCGCCATAGCTTGCATCGGCCAACCCGGTCCGAACACACTTCAGACTAAAAATAGTCCATCATACAGGCTCCCAAGCCCACTTTTTATCGACGCGCGCTCAATTCTTTCTCCTTCGGGTCGTTCCAGCTGTATATCCTTGACCCGTTCTGCCTTTCCACCATGCTCGGTCACACCGACACGGTCACACCATTGCGACACTCGTACATTATGCTAACCTTGCACTCGTAGGAAGTTGGTCATCATTGGCGATGGTGCTTGCGGAAAGACTAGTCTTCTCAGCGTCTTTACTCTCGGTTACTTCCCAACCGTACGTCCACACATCCCGCTGCGTCACATTACAGAGTAGCATGCTAACGTTACACTCAGCGATATGTCCCAACAGTGTTCGAAAACTACGTCACTGACTGCAGAGTAGACGGCAAGTCCGTTCAGCTGGCGCTATGGGATACAGCAGGGCAAGAAGATTACGAACGCTTACGCCCGTTGGCATACAGCAAAGCACATGTCATTCTCATCGGTTTCTCTGTCGACTCGCCCGACTCTCTGGACAACGTAAAGCACAAGTGGGCTGAGGAGGCCCGCGAACGCTGTCCGACTGTGCCGATTATCCTGGTCGGCTTGAAGAAGGATCTCCGTGAAGACCCGCTTGCGCAGGAAGAGATGCGCAAGAAGTCACTCAAATTCACAACGCCCAAGCAAGGGAGCGACATGAAGGAGATGATTGGCGCACGCAAGTACCTCGAGTGCAGTTCGCTGACTGGCGATGGTGTCGACGACGTTTTCGAAGCCGCAACTCGTGCGGCTCTTCTCTCCGTGGACAAGAAGGAAAACCCCGGCTGCGGATGCGTCGTACTATGAGCGGTTCCCATCACTCTCGACATCTCTTATTATTCAAAGCATTGGGCGGAGTACAACAGGAGTAAACATGTGGGATTATCACTGTCTGGGCGTTTGTTGAGCGCTTTGCTGCATTGCTTCGAAAGAGCTGGGTTGTGAAGCTTTCGAAACTTTTGTTCTTTTGTTCATTTTGAGCATATTCCCGTGGTGCGGCTTGGGGGGGTGAAGAGAAGCACCTTTTTGCCGACTTTTGATCTTGGCTAATGATTGCGGACATGCCATCATCATCCACTCCTTTCTTATTGGGGGGCGCC
>Ga0265780_10005327_pt1 | contig 16334 bp, 12 predicted proteins | sample P1T30metagenome_FD_192432 | JGI IMG/M metagenome (GOLD analysis project Ga0265780, IMG submission 192432) | Plant litter microbial communities from East Loma Ridge, Irvine, California - P1 T30 | ecosystem: Environmental > Terrestrial > Plant litter > Unclassified | place: USA: California... | reverse complement strand
CAGGCCCGTCATTACGTTGAGAAACGCCTCTAGCCCCTTGTTGGGGCGGATGTGGCCGAAATAGGCGACATCAATGCCGCGCACGCCGAACGCCGGCGGATGCGGCGCGAAGGGGATATTGCTGAGAATGCCGATCACCGTAGTCGGCACGCGCGACGAGAACAGGCGATGCGCGCGGGCACGATCGCGCTCAGCCGCGGTAGTAAAGATTACCTGCGCCGCGGCGTGCGACGCCAGCGCAAGCGCGAGCTGCGCCTTCCCCGTCAGCGAGGTGAATTCGTGCAGCGCCAGCACCGGCCGATAGCGTCGCGTGAGCCAGCCCGCGACGACTAGCAGGTGCGGCACCAAACTCCAGCCATACCCTTGCGTCGGATATTGCACGACAACGTCGCGCGGGCGCAGCCGCAACAATCGGCGGAGGATGTTCGGCGCCGCGCGCGGCGACCAGTCACGTTCGACGAACGGCTGCCACGACGCCGGCGCCGCCGCCATCAGCCGGCTAGTGTAGTCACCCACGCCGCATACGTCGGGCGGATAGGCTCCCGTCACCATCGCCAGCGCGCGATCGCCGCCTCGCGCGTTATCGTGCGCCATGGCCGGTGACCATGGTGCGGACGGTGCGCGCGGCGATCAGCACGTCGAGCCAGAAGGAAAAATTCTTCACGTAGTAGAAATCGAGATGCAGCTTTTCCTGCACGTCGGCGACGTCGGTGACATGGCCCTGGTTAACCTGCGCCCAGCCCGTAACGCCTGGCTTAATGAGGTGGCGATAGTGATAGAAAGGGATTTCCTTCTCGTACCACTGGCTCAGCGCTACTGCCTCGGGTCGCGGGCCGATCAGGCTCATGTCGCCCGTGACGATATTTATCAGCTGCGGCAGCTCGTCGAGCCGTGACTTGCGCAGGAAGGCACCGAGCCGCGTGATCCGCGGATCGCCGACCTGCGTCATCATCGCTTGGCGGCGCTGATTGTCTGACGCGCCCTCGCCAACTGGCGTGGTGCGCATGGTGCGGATCTTGTAGACGGTGAAGGGCTGACCGCGATAGCCGGTGCGCTGTTGCCGGAACAACGCGGGGCCGGGGGAATCAAGCCGCACCACCAGCGCGACGATCAGCATGACCGGCGCCAGCAGCACGATCAGTACCGCCGCGATCACCGCGTCGCCGAACGCCTTGGTCTTCAGATAAACGTCGTTGGGATTGAGCGACCCCAGTGTGTTCTCGGACAAGTGGTGGATCTCCACCCGCCCCGTCATCTGCTCAAGCGCCTGCTTGAAATGATAAACCGGGATGCCACTGAGTACGTAGCGCGTGATCTCGACGTCCCATGCGTCTTCGTGATCGGTATGGAGATCGGCGACGACTGCATCAACGTCGAGGGCCGCATCCCCTTGGCCGAGTTCGAGGCGGATCCAATCGACCTGTCCGATAACGGGCAGCGCGTCGGTCCCGACGCTTGGCACCACTCCCAATCGCAGACGCCGGTGCACCGCGACCTTCAGGTGTATATAGATGTAGATCGCTAGCGACAGCAGATAGCTGCTAAGGAACTGCAGCCGGCTATAGTCGATCCGCATCATAATGAGGCTGACCGCCAGCGCCCCGAAAGTGACCGACAGCGACATGAAGATATAGCCGCCCGCTGCGATGCCGGGAAACACGTGCAACCGACGATAACCCAGCACGCCCAGCAGTAGCGCGACGCATCCCCCCAGCGCGGTATAATATTGCGTCGGCTGGGTGATAGCGATGCCGGTAGTGATCTGACGCACCAGCATCGGCAACAGGATCGCAATAACGAATCCGGTCAGTATCATGTAGCGCAGGCGCATCAGGCGATGCTGCACGGCACGCGCTGGGCTCTGGTTTGGATCGGCCAAGGTCCCCGCCTGCGCGCGCTGATAAAACGGATTGCTCATTAATACTCATCGTTTACGCTCGTCCGCCTAATCCTGGCTGACATCTCGTTCTCGGCTGCTACTAGCGTATGCCATAGTCTGCAATGAAGTCGCCACATGGTACGACAGCTACAGACGATGACGGATGCGGCGATCGACGATGCGGTGCGCCGTCGCGATGGACCGCGCGACCGCCAGCGCCCCGCGCGCGACTGGGATGGGCGCGCGCCCGACGGCCATGTCGAGCAGCCAGAATGCCGCAAAGCCACCGATTTTCTCGCGCAGCAGCGCCCAGGGAAAATCGCTTTCGAAGCGGCCGACGGTTCCCGTGCGTACGCCCCAGATGAGTTGTGGGAGATAGCCCGACACCGTACGGCCAATCATCGCCTGATATTCGGCGCTGGCGCGCCCCAGTTCCTGCGCCACGAGTGTCGGGAAGGTCGCGCCGAACACCTTTACCGCGCCATAGCCGCCGGTATTTCCGGCAGTGGCGAGAATCGGTTCGTCAGCGAAGACGACGAAGCGCGTGCCATGCTTCAGCGCGGGCAGCACCCAACTCATGTGAACCAGCAAGCTGCCGTCGAACGTCGCGATGTCAGACCGGTCCGCAGCATACGCACGGCGCACGATGACCCCGGAGATGAACGTCAGCCACACGTTGACGTAGCGCGCGAAATCGCGGCGCCCCATCGTGATCCGCCGCTGCGGATCGAACGGGCGCCCCTGATCAGCGTAGAGCACCTCGGGCAGCCATTCGCTCGGTGCATAGACGATGTCGGGCGCGTCGCGATCTAGGAGGTCGAGCAGTGCCGGGATGAAGCCCGTCTTTGGAATGTCGTCGTCACCGATAACCCAAAGGTATTGGCCTCGCGCCTGATGGAAGCAGCGCGCGAAATTAGCGTCGCCGCCGATGTTGGTGGCGTTGCGCAGCACGTGCACATCTGGGCGATCGCGGCAGGCAGCCGCCAGCACCGTCGGCGTATCGTCGGTCGAGCCATTGTCCGACACGATAATCTCGATACGCCCAGCGCAATCCGCGGTCATCGGTAGCAACGCGTCGAGCAACCGCCTGAGGTGGACGGCGCGATTCCAGGTCGGGATCGCGATGGTGAGCAGCGGCATCGTCATACCCGGTTGTAATAGCGACGGAAGACGAGCGCGACCCAAGGCAGGGAAAAGATCACGATCACCACCGCGAACACCGCAGCCATCGCAAAGATGCCGACGCCCGAGGCCAGGTACAGCGTCGGCACCATGAGGATCGCGGTGCCGATCGACTGCACCAGCAACGGCTCCTCCCTATGCGCGCGCGCGAAGGTGGCAAGCGCATAGATGACGCAATTGGCGGTTGTCGCGAGGGCTAGGCAGGCGATCGTGGGGATGTCGGCGAAGCGCACCCGCATGAACTCCGGCATCAGCGCGATCGCTGCCATCACCGTGACCGAGCCGAGCAGCGTGATCACGGTCGAGCGCATGACAACGCCGCGGAACGTCGCCCGCGCGCCCGCGCGCTCGTCGCGCGCGATTTGCCCGGCCATTACTGGCAACCGCGCATTGACCCAGCTCAGCCCGATCGAAAGCAGGCTGTTGTAGATCGTCAGCGTCAGCCCCAGCTGCCCGGCAGCCACCGCGCCCTGCCGCGAGAAGGCGAGCGGCACGAGCAACTGCAGGATCAGATAGCCGCTCATCCAGCTCAGCGCGATGCGCCACTGGAACGGAAAGACGTCGTGCCGCCAGCTGAGCACGTCGTCCGCCGCGGCGATGTCGGTCGCGCGCAGCCAACGGATGCGGCGATCGCGGCGGGCCAGCCAGTAGCAGCTGTACACCGCCCCGGTCCCCGCCAGCACTGGCGCGACGGCCAGTCCCGCGCCCAGCGATAGCGCCGCCCACATCAGGAGATAGCCAGCGATCGACTGCATCAGCCGTACGCGTGCGACCGCCCCGACCTGGCCCATCCCCTCCAGCATCGCGAGCGCGGGGCTAACGTACAGGTTCACCGCGGTGAACAGCACCAGCACCATCCAGATCGCGGTCTCGCGGCCATGTCCGTTCCACGCGTCGAAGAAGATCGCCCCCGCGACCCCACCGCACACGAAGAACAGCAACGCGGCGACTCGATACCAGCGCGTTAGCAGGCGCGCGAGCGAGGCGAGCCGAGTGATCGACGCACGCGCGCCGGTGAACGATCCGTCGGGCTGCCCGCGCAAATGCGCGGCCTCGTGGCTGACGATCTGCACAACGACCTGGTTCATCCCCAATTCGAAGAAGATCTGGATCGCGATGAGGCTGTTGAAGGTGTAAAAATAGCCCTGGTCGACGCGATCGAACCAGTGTGGCACGAACAGGACCATCACCCCGCCAGCGATCACCGACCAGCCGCGCAGCAGCAGTGTCTGCAGGATGTGCAGGTCGATGCCGAGGATCAGGCGCAGACGGGCCGCCAGCGCGCGCAAGCGCGTCGGCGGTGTCTTACTCGCGTCGCTAATCACGCGGTTGCGGGTGCCAGCTGTTCCTCGCAGATCGCCGCCAGCGTATCGACCATATAGTCGAGCCGAGCCTCGTCGATGCCCGGCCATACGCCAACCCAGAAGCTGTCATTCATGATCTTGTCGGTGTTGGCCAGATCCCCGTGCACGCGATAAGCGACGTCGCGGAACGCCGGCTGCTTGGTGAGGTTGCCGGCAAACAGCATGCGCGTGCCGACCTTGCGTTCCTCCAGAGTGCGCGTAACAATGTTGCGCACCAGCCCGCTGTCGTCGCGCACCGTCAGCAGATAGCCGAACCAGCTCGGCTCGGTGCCTGCAGTGGGCACCGGAAGATGGAACAGCTTGTCCAGCCCCCGCGCGCGCAGCCGCTGCTCGAGCCCGGCGAAATTCTCGCGGCGCCGGTGGATGAAGTGGTCGAGCTTCTTGAGCTGGCTCACCCCGACCGCGGCCTGCATGTCGCTGACCTTCAGATTGTAGCCGATGTGGCTGTAGGTGTACTTGTGATCGTAGCCCTTAGGCAGGTCGCCCAACCGCCAGCCGAAGCGCTTGTTGCAGGTATTGTCAACGCCCGGCTTGCAATAGCAGTCGCGCCCCCAGTCGCGAAACGATTCAGCAATCTTGGCGAGCATCGGGCTGTTCATCAGCACGGCACCGCCCTCCCCCATCGTGATGTGGTGCGCAGGGTAGAAGCTAAGTGTTGCGACGTCGCCGAACGTGCCGACATGCTGGCCATCGACATAGGCACCGAACGCGTCGCAGCAATCTTCGATCAGGTACAGATTGTGCTGTTTGCACAGCGCCGCAACACGCTTAACGTCGAACGGATTGCCCAGCGAGTGCGCCATCATCACCGCGCGGGTCTTGTCGGTGATCGCCGCCTCTAGCAAATCGACATCGACATTGTGGGTGTCGACATCAATGTCGACGAACACCGGAATGCAGCCATATTGCACGATCGGCGCCACGGTGGTGGGGAAACCAGCCGCGACGGTGATCACCTCGTCACCGGGCTTGATCCGCTTCTCGCCGAGCTTCCATGAAGTGAGGCAGGCGAAAGCGAGTAGGTTGGCGGCCGATCCCGACACCGTCAGCTTAGCATGCTTTCGGCCAAACTTCGTCGCCAGCTCCTCCTCGAACTGATCGGCATAGCGGCCCGCCGTCAGCCACATGTCGAGCGACGCATCAACTAGATGCGCGCAATCCTCGGCGTCCATCACCTTGCCCGACGGCGGGATGTAGGTGACGCCGGGCTCAAACGGGGCGACGGTGCGCTGTTCGTGGTATTGACGCGCGAGGCGCAGAATCTCGTTGCGTTGATCGTCGCTCATAGAAAAGCTCTCTAGTCGATAGTCGCAGGGTATTCGCCCCAGTCGGGCGACACGGAAGGAAATGGTCGTGCGGCCCCGGCGTTAGAGGCCGTGCGCGGCAAGCCACGCGCCGTGGCGGTCGGGATGCGCGAAGAAGAAATTGGTCTGCACCGTCTCGTCGGTCATGAGGTCGAACGGCACCAACGCGTCGTCGGCGAAAGCGTAGCAGCCATAGCCCCATTCGCGCAGCAACGCGATCAGATCGTTGGGGTGATAGCCGAACGGCTTGGACCATTTGCGCAGCAATTCGAGGAACAGCAGCGGCTTGTGCGTGCGAATGGTGTTGGCACCGCCGCGCACGACCATCAGTTCGGCACCTTCAACGTCGATCTTGGCGAGATCGAAGGCGTCGAGCTTGTTGGCTGCGAAATAGCCGTCGAGCGTATCGACCGGCACCTCAACCTCGACCGAACCTTCTTCCTGATGAAGATCCTTCAACGATGCCGCACCCGAGCCCGAAAAACGCGGCACGTACATCTTCAGCGTCGCCGCTTCGTCGCCGAGCCCGCAATTGTTGGCGACGACGCGATCCTCCAGGCCGTTAAGCGTGATGTTGCGCATCAGCCGGCTGTAGGTGGTCGGCACCGGCTCGAACGAATGGACGCGTCCACCCTCGGCGAGCATGCGCGCCCAGCTGACCGAATAATAGCCGACATTGGCGCCGATATCGCAGATCAGCCGTGCGCCCTGTGCGGCTTTGGCAAGCGCTGCGCTTTCGAGCGGTTCGTATTCGCCGGTGTTGACGAGCACGTTGGGCGCCGTGCGCAGGTCCTCGGGCTGCCAAGCAAGCCGCGTTCCGTCACGCGTGACGACACTCAGTTCGTCCGCAGTGATGCGGATTTCCGACACCTCGCCAGACGCGATGAGCTGCTGGTGCTCGCGCAGCGCAAGATGCGCGTCCTTCATCTGGAGCCAGAATTCCTCGCGCGTGATCTCTTCCCGACCAAACGTCTCGCGCACTTTCTTGATAGACCGCACCTTGTCGCCTTTCCTATTATCGTGACTACACTAGTCCGGACGGCAACCCGCCTACCCGCCAATGCACCTTAACGATAGCTTCGCACCATGCGAAAGAAGCCCTCTCGCGGCGCAACGCGCGGTTCCCATCCCAGCGTGCGCGCTCTGGCGATCGACGGAATGTTTCGATCGATTGGGCTAGCCGCATATTCGGTGCCGCGTGGGGTAAGATCTCGCACGACGTGCAGCCTTTTGTCGGGAAATAGGCCGACGAGCAACTCGGCGAGTTCGGCAATGCTGAGTGCCGCATCCTCGTTGCCAATATTGTAGGCGGTTCCGCTCGCACCGTTCAAGAGCACGGCAAAGAACCCCTCGATCGCATCGGCCACATAGCAGAAGGCACGCACCGAAGTGCCTTCGCTGCGCATCACGATATCGCGCCCTGCGAGCACGTCGGCGACGAAATCGGCGAACACCCGCCCGTCGTAGAGCGCCAAGCCGGGGCCATAAGTGTGGAACGGCCGGACTATCCCGACGTGCAGGCCATATTGGTGCGCCCAAGCGACCCCCATTACCTCCGCCGCGCGCTTGGCCTCGCCGTAGCAGCTACGCACCGCCTGGAGATCGAGATAACCATAGTCGTCTTCCGCGGTAGGAACGACCGGCGTCTGGCCGTACACCTCACCGCTGCTGACGAAGAGCAGCCGGGCGTTGTCACTGCGCGCGAGCGCCAGCATCGCGCGCATGCCCTGCAGGTTGGCGTCGAGCACGCCGACCGGATCGGTCAGATAAACGCGCGGCGTGGCGGGGCTGGCGGCATGAATAATGACGTCGAGCCGTCCGGGCACCGCTAGTGCTGGATCGGCGACGTCGCCATGGAGCAACTGGAGATCGTCGCGGTCGCAATGCTCGGCATAGCGCCGCTCGGCCGCGGCGATGTTGCGCACCAAGCCCACCACGCGCGCGGGGCCGAAGCCAAGCCGACTGCGCATCGCGAGCAGGGTCTCGACAAGATAGGAGGCAAGGAACCCCCCTGCCCCGGTCACAAGCACGTTGGCGTCCGCCAGCATGTCCCACGGCAGGTCGGCCTGCAGGATCACCGCGATATCCTCGGCGACGACCTGCCGCCGCGCGTCGCCCAGCACAAGATCGCTGCCTACGCGCTCTCCCCCTCTCATCCGGCGTCAAGCCCGGCTGATTTTTCATGCAGGCCGTTGACCATCGCCGCAGCGAGATCGCTACGCGGAAGCAGCGGCGACAGATCCTCGAGCGGGGGCGAGACGATCGAGCCGTCGGGGCGGATGGCAAGCGACAGCTTGGGCAGGAACATCTGCTGCGGATCCATGAACACCTCACAGATCACCGGGCCGGTCGCGGCCTGGACCTGCGGGACCACCGCATCAAAGTCGTCCCACGTGTGGATCTGGAAGGCAGCAATGCCAAATGCCCCTGCGAGCGCACTGAAATTGGGACAACTTACGCCGCTCTTGCGATCGACCGATACCTGCCGCCCGGAAAACAGATTGTTCTGCGTATGCTTGATCATCAGGTAGCCGTCGTTGTTGAAGATGAACAGCTTGATGGGCAGTTCGTGGTGCACCATCGTTTGCAGTTCCTGCAAGTTCATCATCATGCCGCCATCGCAATTGAGGCACATCACCTCGCCGCGGTCACGCGCGAAGGACGCGCCGATCGCGCCCGGCAGGCCGTAACCCATCTCGCCCAGCCCGGTCGACGTCATCAGCCGCTGGCCCTCGGTGAAACGCATCGCCTGATGGCCGGAGAGGAGCGCAGTGCCCATGTCGGTAACAACGATCTGGTCAGGCTTCATGTGTTCGGCCAGTCGATCGAGCACGCGATAGGAGTTGATGAACGGCGCCTTGTCGTCATGCTCCGGGCCGATCCACGGATAGTTGCGGGCGTAGCCCTCACAGCGCGCCACCCACGCAGTCTTAGCAGGCACGGCCTCATTCTGCGCCAGCAACGCGTTGACCACGTCGCCCGCATCGGCGACGATCGGAAGCGTGATGCGCTCGCCGACCTTGGCGATCTCCTCGGGATCGACATCGACCATCACGATCTTTGCCGCTCGCGCGAATTCATCAAGCATATAGCCGATCTGCGGAACGGCCAGCCGCGTGCCGATCGCAATCACCAGATCCGCGTTCTGCACCACCAAATTAGCGGCGCGCTGACCGTAGGTGCCGGCGCGCCCGAAGACTAGCCGGTGATCGGAATCGATAAGGTCGATGCCGGCCCAGGATACCAAGGTGGGAATGCCGAGGCGCTCGACCAGTGCGTGCACGCGGTCCGCCGCGCCGGCGAGGCGGATGCCATTGCCTAGCCACAGCACCGGGCGCTCGGCCGCGGCTAGCAGCCCCATGACTTGCGCGATCGTCTCGTCGAGCACCATGGCGCCAGAAGCCTCGGGCGCGAAGCGGCGCAGCGCCCCGCGCTCGATCTTGGCCGCCTGGATATCCATCGGAATGTCGAGCCACACCGGGCCGGGCCGACCGGTCGCGGCGATGTGATAGGCCTTTTCGAGCTCGTAAAGCACCTCGGCAGGGTCGCTCACGCGCGCCGCATACTTGGTTACCTTCTCGACCGCGGCGCTCGAGTCATATCCCTGAATGCCCCACATCCGCAGCGGATTGTCGGTGCGGGTGAAGCGCGAATTCTCGTTGCCCGAAATGACCATGCCGGGGATCGAGTCCGCCCAAGCGCTAACCACACCAGTAAAGCCGTTGGTCGATCCGCCACCCGTCGTCAGCACCGCGGCGGTGATCCGGCCCGAGGTACGGTAATAGGTCTGCATTGCCATCGTCGCGGCCTGTTCGTGATGGACGCAGACCATCTCGAGATCGTCGCGAGCGCCGATCGAGTCGAACACGTGCGCATTACCGGCGCCGATGATCCCGAATACGTGGCGCATGTCCTTCTCGACGAGGAATTCGGCGATGACGTCGCTGATCTTGACGGTGGTCACTATGCTTCCTTGCCTGTCGCAAATGGTAGTGGGCGCCGGCCGTGCACCGACCAATACCCGTTCGAGGATGATGTTAGCGGTTGTACCAGTCGAGGCTGCGAGCGACCGCGTCTGCCGTGGAGAAGGCTGGCGCTACGCCGAACTGGCGCACCGTGCGATCCATGTCAGGAACGAAGCGATCGCTACCTGATGAGCGCGCCGCGGCGTTGATGCGGATGTCGAGCGTACGATGGACCTGCCCGGCCACGAGATGCGCCAGATCGGCAACTGTCATCGCCTCAGTGCCGCCCAAGTCGAAGATGTCGCCGCTCTCGCCGAGCACCATCTGGGCGAGCGCCATCGCCGCCATGTCGCTGCCGTACAGATAGGCGCGCGTCGCCGTGCCATCGCCGCGGATCTTGAGCGGCTGCCGTTCAATCGCGGCGTGGAGGAAATTGTTCGCTGCCCACGGGCTGTCGATATCCTGGAACGGACCGATGAAGGTGAACGGCCGGGTGATGACAATCGGCAGCTTCGCCTGGCTACGAAAGGCATAGCACAAAGTCTCGCCAAAACGCTTCGCCTCGACATAGGCCATGGTCGGCCCGGCCGGCCGACCATGGCCACCCGCGCCGTCCACCAGCCCGGAGCTGACGTGCAGGATACGCTGCAGCCCGGTGGCCTGCTCGGCCAACCGCAGCACGCGCAACGTTCCCTCCGCGATCACCGCAGCGGTTTCGATCGGGCTAGTCGCGTGATGGCGGCTGTCAGGTACCCCGGCCGCATGGACCAGCCAGACAAGATCATCGGGCAGTGTAACGAGCTGTCGCACGTCCGCCGCCTGCCACCTGATATCGCTGCGTCCGACGAGGAACGGCGCGCGCTGTTCGGCCCGCGCCGGGTGCCGCGCGACCGCGGTCACGCGCGTGCCGAAGCCGTGGATGTCGTTGAGGAAGGCCAGCGCGCTTAGCAGCCAGCTGCCCATGAAACCGCTCGCCCCAGTCACCAGGATGCCAGTGCCGCGCAACCGATCGAGCGATGCCAAGGTGGAAGTTGTGAAGGATCGCGCGCAATCGGCGTAGATCCGCTCCCGGTTGCCCGCCGCGCTACGCAAACTGAGCTCGCTTAGAGAGATCTTCGGCCACTTCAAGAATGATGTCCTCCTGCCCGGCGACCACGCCCCGCCGGCCTAGTTCGAAGAATACGTCGCGCACGTCGACGTTGAAGTCCTCCGCTATGCGCGTCGCCGGCTTCAGGAAGCCCGAGAACACGCCCGACAGTCCGCTGACGACGCTCGTCGAGGAAATGATCGGCACTACGTCCATAATCGCCTTTTCGGCGAAATTGGCGAGGTCAAGCACCTTGTAGAGGTCGATCCCGGTCTCGTAGCCAAGCCGGTGCAGCACCGCGACCAGCACTTCGAGCTGGGCATTGCCAGCGCCAGCGCCGAAACCGCGCGCGCAGCCGTCAAGCATCGTCGCGCCCACCTCGATCGCGGCGATCGAATTTGCGATCGCGCAGCCCAGATTGTTGTGCGCGTGGAAGCCAACGGGGATCCCCAGATTGTCGACCAGCAGCCCAATCCGCTCGCGCACGTCGTCGGGCAGGTAATTGCCGGCCGAATCCATGATGACCAGCGTCTCGGCGCCATAGGCCTCCATCTTTTGGGCCTCTTCGACGAGCACCTCGGGGCTGGCCATGTGCGACATCATCAGCACACCGTAGGCGGTCTTGCCGGCATTGCGCGCGAAGGTGATGAACCGCTCGGTGAGGTCTGCCTCGGTGCAGTGCGACGCGACGCGGAACACGTCGACGCCGGCATCGAGCGCGGGCTTCAGATCCTTCTCGATGGTGGCAAACCCGGGGATGATGTGCACGCCGAGCTGCGATGTCCGCAAAGCACCGCGCGCCGCGGCGAGCAGCGCCGCATCGGTTGCTGCGGCCTCGCCGAGCTGCAGCGACGATGCGCCAAGCCCGTTGCCGTGGCCAACCTCAACCACCGGGATGCGGGCCTCCTCCGCCCGCTCGCAATAGGCGCGGACCTGATCGGCGGTGAGTTGGTGGCGGACGGCGTGGTTGCCGTCGCGCAGTGACGGATCGCTGATGAGGATGTGCCGGTCGGCAGCCCCCCGGTCGCCGGTCATTCCGATATCCCCGCTCATCCTACGGCCCTCAAGCCCGCCGCCGCCTTAGGCTTGATCCGCCGCGCGGCATATTCCTCTGCCACGGCGATGGCGGCGCAATTGATGATGTCGAGATTGCCGGCATAGGACGGCAGATAATCGCCTCGGCCGGTGACGCGTACCATGGTGACGATGCGACCGTTGTCCATGCGTGGCCATACCAGAACTTCATAGCCCGGGATGTAGCGCTGGATGTCGGCGACGATCTCGGCGAGCTTAGCAGTGAACGCCTCGATGTTCGGCTCCTTCACCAGTGCGAACACCGTGGTCTGCATGTTGATGCAGGGCACTGCGGGGTTAAGGTTCAGGATTGCCTTGCTGCGGCGAGCCCCCGAGAAGCTGCGGATTGCCGCTTCGGTGGTATGAATATATTCGTCGAGATTGGCGCGCGTCGCGGGGCCAGCCGAACGCGAGGCGATGCTCGAGACGACCTCGACGTAATCGACATCACCGTGCGTCAGCCCAAGCGCGTGCGCGATCGGCGACGAAGCCTGCCCGCCGCACGTCACCATGTTGACGTTGGGGCTGTCGAGCGACTGCTCAAGGTTTACCGACGGCACACAGAACCCGCCGCGCTTGGCCGGCGTCAGATCGATCACCAGCAGGCCTGCCGCCTCCAGCGCGGGGGCATGTTCATGATGCGCGGCAGCCGAGGTAGCATCAAACACGATGTCGAATTGATCGGGGGTGGCGAGGATGTGGTCGACGCCGTTGGCGGACACCGGAATGCCCTCGGCCTGCGCACGCGCGAGGCCCGCCGAATTTAGGCTGCGGCCGACAAGCGCCGCGCATTCGAGCCGCGTCGACTTGCGAAGCTTGATCGCAAGATCGGTCCCGATATTCCCGCTGCCGAGCACTGCTGCCCGCATCTTACCTGTTCCGGCGAACATTGGCGTCACCTTCCTCTACACGGATGCACTATGGCCCGTCGGGTTTCCATGGTATTGAAGTACCTTCGGATGCCACCCTGCGTGAGGGTGGCGTCTAGCCAATAGCGGCGCCATTAGAAAGCCCGCCGTTCACATAACCGTTGCTGGATCAAAACAGGCAGGTGAGCGTCACCGCGGCCGAACCGCTGGCGCCGACCGCCACAGGCTGCTCGCGCCCTCCGGCCAGCGTGAAGAACCGCACCACCCCGTCCTGAGCTAGCCGGGCGAAAGCCGGGCTCGAAGCACCACTTGACGCACTGCCCTGCACGATTGCCGGCGTCAGCGCAGCGAGCGGCGCGAACGTCGACGCCGAAGACCGACAATTGCAAACGCCCTGCCTATTTGCGCACCCGTCCAGTGCAGGTAGACGATGGATGACGGTTGACGCTCGCCGGCTCTTCGCCGAAGGCTTTTGCGCCCATCGACCTCGACAATCAAAAGGGTGCATATCCCGATGAAAGCAGTTATTTTGGCCGGTGGCCTAGGCACGCGCTTGGCCGAAGAGACGTCAACCCGCCCTAAACCAATGGTCGAGGTCGGAGGACGTCCGATCCTATGGCACATCATGAAGATGTACTCTCATTACGGCATCAACGATTTCGTCGTCTGCTTAGGTTACAAAGGCTATCTTATAAAAGAATATTTCGCCAATTACAGTCTGCACATGTCCGATGTTACAATCGACATGCGCGGCCGTTCGATGGAGGTTCACCGCAACACAGCGGAGGACTGGCGGATTAGCCTAGTCGATACCGGCGAAGAGACGATGACCGGGGGCCGGCTGAAGCGCGCGCGCAGCTTCATCGGCGATGAGGATTTCTGCCTTACTTACGGCGACGGCGTCAGCGATCTCGACATCGGCGCGGCGATCGATTTTCACAAGACTCACGGTCGAAAGGCCACGGTCACCGCGGTGCGCCCGGTCAGCCGCTTCGGCCAGCTCGAGTTCGACGGCACCCGGGTGGAACGATTCGTCGAAAAGCCGATCGAGGAAGGTGGCTGGATCAACGGTGGTTTCTTCGTCCTCTCGCCCACGGTAATCGACCTGATCGACAGCGACACGACGATCTGGGAACGCGAGCCGATGGAACAGCTGGCCTCGCAGGGCGATCTCCACGCCTTCTTCCACGAAGGCTTTTGGCAGCCGATGGACACACTGCGGGATCGCCAGAATCTTGAGGAACTTTGGCGCAACGACAAAGCGCCCTGGAGGACGTGGGCGTGATTGGGCGAGCGACAGGGAACCTAAACCGAACTTTCTGGGCCGGACGGCGGGTCTTCGTCACCGGCCACACCGGCTTCAAAGGAAGCTGGGCACTCGCCATGCTCAAGGAACTTGGTGCAGTGGTGACAGGCTTCTCGCTTGATCCACCGACCTCGCCGTGCCTGTTCGACCTGATTGACGGGGCGATGCTGTGCGACGATCATCGCGGCGACATCCGCGATGCCGGCACGCTCGCTCGTGCGGTCGCCGCAGCGCAGCCCGAGATCGTGCTGCACATGGCCGCGCAACCACTGGTGCGTGAATCCTACGTCACTCCGGTCCAAACCTATGCCACCAACGTCATGGGCACCGTACACCTACTCGAGGCCTGCCGGACGGTGTCCGGCGTGGGTGCGATCGTCGTCGTCACCACCGACAAATGCTATGAGAACAACGGCTGGGTGTGGGGCTATCGCGAGAACGATCGGCTAGGCGGCGCAGACCCTTATTCGAACAGCAAGGCGGCGTGCGAGCTGGTGGTCGATTCCTATCGCCGTAGCTTTTTCTCCGTCGACGATCCCGCGGTACCTCGGCTCGGCTCGGCTCGTGCTGGTAACGTCATTGGCGGGGGCGATTTCGCCGTCGATCGCCTGATCCCCGACGCGATCCGTGCCTTTGCGGCAGGCGAGAAGCTCTCGATCCGCAATCCGCTAGCGGTGCGCCCATGGCAGCATGTCCTTGAACCACTAACCGGGTATCTATGCCTCGCGGAACGCCTTTTCGAAACACGCGACGCCGCCGAAGGCTGGAACTTTGGTCCCCCGACCGAGGAAAGCGCATCGGTCGAGACCGTCGCCGGGATGGTCGCCGCACGCTGGAGCAATGGCGTCGGATGGGTCCAAGACGCGGGTTTCCACCCGCACGAGGCCGCCACACTCAAGCTCGATTCGACTAAGGCCCGGCTGGAATTGGGCTGGTCGCCGGTCTTCGATCTCGAAACCGCGGTCCGCGCCACGACCGACTGGTATCTCGGCCATCACAATGGCGACAACATGCGTGACTTCACCATGAACCAAGTTCACGACTATCTGAGGAAACTAACATGACCTCATCCCCCATCTAGGTCATTTGCCCGAAACGCCACGGCGACGCACGGAGCTAGTCCATTCCAGGCTCGCCTTCGCAAAGCTCGGCATCATCTACCGCTTCGTGCAGGACAATCACTCGCTGTCGGTGCGGCGATCGCAAGCACCCAAAGTTCTTGCTTTCGAGTAGAAATTGGCAGGCGTCTGCTCATCTCGAAATTGGCGGCCTGCCGGTATTGCTCATCGCCGTTCCGCTTTCTGATAGCAGATTTCGATGTGGTTGAGGATCAATCATCTCGCCGGCTATCCATACGCTGTAGGGCCGCCTACAAGCCAAGCCATGAAGGCCCTTCTATTATTTGTCGCGCTCGCGCTATCGGCTCTGGTAGCCACCCCTGCGGCGAGCCAAACACGATCCGTGCGCGATACCGCGACAGCTTATGGCGCGCGACTGGACGCCAAAGGTCGGCCCGCAAATACCAATACTAACCGGATCAACAGCCGGATCGACAGCCGCATTAATAGCCGGCTGGCTTTACGGATCGAACGATATCGTCCCGACAGTACCGACAATCCCACTGCGGCCTTCCAAGCGACGCAGGACGACAAATCGCGTGCTGCACCGGTAATCGCGCCTCCTCAGTCACAGGACAACGCACAATAGGCATCCGGACCGTCCATTTGGATGCATACCGAACCGCTTCTCGCGGCCCAAAGTCATCCAGGGATGTGACCCGAGCCATCTCCGGCCGAAGACGTTAAACGAAGGGATCTGCGGTGCGCTCCAATCTGATCACGCCTTTTGACACGGTCTGGCTGAGTTTTTCGACGTTGAAGGAGCAAGCTATGTCCGTGACACGAGAAGCCGTATGTTACCGGCTCGCCTCCAACCCCACCTGCACCGATCGTCTGATTGTAAGTTACGCAATGTGACTATAGTTCGCTGAGAATGTCTGCATCCCCCGTCAAACTTATCCGGCCCCGTCGTTTTGGCGATACGCGTGGCTGGTTCACCGAAGTCTATTCGGCCCCGGCCTTTGAAAAGCTCGGCATCACCTGCACGTTCGTCCAGGACAACCATTCGCTCTCCGTCCCGAAACACACCCTTCGGGGTTTGCATTTCCAGACTCCGCCGCGTGGCCAAGACAAGCTGGTGCGCTGCGTGCGCGGCCGGATTTTCGACGTCGCAGTCGATATCTGCAAGGGCTCGCCCACCTATGGCGATTGGGTCGGGGCCGAACTCTCCGCCGAGAACGGCCAT
>Ga0265780_10005325_pt1 | contig 16337 bp, 12 predicted proteins | sample P1T30metagenome_FD_192432 | JGI IMG/M metagenome (GOLD analysis project Ga0265780, IMG submission 192432) | Plant litter microbial communities from East Loma Ridge, Irvine, California - P1 T30 | ecosystem: Environmental > Terrestrial > Plant litter > Unclassified | place: USA: California... | reverse complement strand
CCCTGGGCCGTAGTGAATGCCGCAGGCTACGTGCGCGTCGATGAGGCCGAAAGCGACGCTGGCCAATGCTTCAGTGAGAACGCCACCGGCCCGTCGGTGTTGGCCACCGCCTGTGCCGCCCGAAATTTGCCCTTCCTCACTTTTTCTTCCGACTTAGTGTTTGACGGGCAGCAGACGGAGCCCTACACCGAGTCGTCCAGGCCCAATCCGCTGAACGTGTACGGCCGCAGTAAGCTGGCCGCCGAGCAGCGCGTGCTGGCCGTGCACCCGCAGGCACTGGTAGTGCGCACCAGCGCCTTTTTCAGCGGCTGGGACGAGTTTAATTTCGTGCATTTCGCTCTGGAAGCTGCCCGCGCCCAACAGCGTTTCGAAGCGGCTGACGACGTGCGCATCTCGCCCACCTACGTGCCCGATTTGGTAAATACTGCCCTCGATTTACTACTCGATGAGGCCAACGGCATCTGGCACGTGACCAACAAAGGCGCCTGTACCTGGGCCGAGCTGGCCCGCCTGGCCGCGGAGCGCGCCGGCCTCTCGCCCGATTTTGTGGTGCCGCGCCCCATGGCCGGCTTCAACCTGCCCGCCGCCCGGCCGCCGCAAAGCGTGCTGGCGAGCGAGAAAGGCATGGTACTCTCATCGCTGGAAGACGCGCTGGACCGCTGCATTCAGGAAATGGAGCACTACCGCGTGCTTGCCATTTGAGCAGTAGCGCGGGCTCGTGGGGTGCGCACTGCAAAGAAAAACCCGGACTATAATCGACCAACATAGGCAATGCGAACTACTGCGCCCGGGCCGTTGTTACGCATCCCGGTCTTCTGCCAACGTGTCGTGATTTTCGTTTTGGGACGGTTTTAGCGGAAGGCTCCGTAAATTTGGGGTGCGCCACGGCGCTATTCGCTAAAATACTACCTGATGTTTGAATTCCTAGGCAAGACCGTCGCCAAAATATTTGGCTCCAAGTCGGAGCGTGATTTAAAGGAAATCACGCCCTACGTGGCGCTGATTAATGCCAAATATGCCAAACTGGCCGGCTTGACCGACGACCAGCTCCGCGACCAGACCGATGCCGTGCGCGCCCGCATTGCCGAGCGCCTCGCCGGTATCGACGGGCAGATTGCCGGTTTGCACCAGCAAATCGACAGCCAGCCCCAGCTCGATGTGGCCCAGAAAGAAGGCCTCTTCGAGCAAATTGACGCGCTGGAAAAGCAGCGCAACAAAGACCTCGAAGCCGTGCTGCTGGAAGTCCTGCCGCAGGCTTTTGCCATTGTGAAGGACACCGCCCGCCGTTACAAGGAAAACGGCCAGCTGGTGGTGACGGCCAACGCCCACGACCGCGAATACGCCGCCACGCACCCTAACTGCCAGATTGTGGGCGACCAGGCCATTTGGAGCAACAAATGGACGGCCGCCGGCGCGGAAATCACCTGGGACATGGTGCACTACGACGTGCAGCTGATTGGCGGCGTGGTACTGCACCAGGGCAAAATTGCTGAAATGGCCACGGGTGAGGGCAAGACGCTGGTTTCGACTTTGCCGTCCTTCCTCAATGCGCTGTCGAAGCGCGGCGTGCACTTGGTGACGGTGAACGACTACCTGGCCAAGCGTGACTCCGAGTGGAACGCGCCGCTATTCGAGTTCCACGGCATTACGGTGGATTGCATCGACAAGCACCAGCCGAACACGCCAGAGCGCCGCGCCGCGTATCAGGCCGATATCACCTACGGCACCAACAACGAATTCGGCTTCGACTACCTGCGCGACAACATGGCGCGCGACCCCGAGGAGCTGGTGCAGCGCAAGCACCACTTCGCCATGGTCGACGAAGTGGACTCCGTGCTGATTGACGATGCGCGAACGCCGCTCATCATCTCCGGCCCGGTGCCGCGCGGCGACGTGCACGAGTTCTACCAGCTCAAGCCGCGCATCCAGCGCTTGGTGGACGAGCAGAAGAAAGTAGTGCAGAACTACCTCGTGCAGGCCCGCAAGCTCATTGCCGAAGGCAAAACCGGCGTGGAAGAAGGCGACAAAAACGGTGTCGGCGGCCTCATGCTGTTCCGCGCCCACCGCGGGCTGCCCAAGAGCAAGCCGCTCATCAAGTTCCTGTCGGAGCCCGGCATCCGGGCGGTGCTGCAAGCCACCGAAAACCACTATCTGGCCGATAACTCGCGCCAGATGCCCAAGGCTGACGAGCCGCTGTTCTTCACGATTGACGAGAAGAACAACCAGATTGAGTTGACCGAAAAAGGCATTGACCTGATTACGGCCCAGGGCGAAGACCCCAAGCTGTTCATCATGCCCGACATCGGCATGGCCATTGCCGACATCGAGAAAAACAACGCCCTCTCGGCCGAAGAGAAGCTCCAGCAAAAGGAAAAGCTGATGAGCGACTACAACGAGAAGTCGGAGCGCGTGCACACCGTGAACCAACTGCTGAAGGCCTACACGCTGTTCGAGAAGGATGACCAGTACATCCTGACCGACGACGGTAAGGTGAAAATCGTGGACGAGCAAACCGGCCGCGTGATGGAAGGCCGCCGCTACTCCGACGGCCTGCACCAGGCCATTGAGGCCAAGGAAAACGTGCGCGTGGAAGACGCCACCCAGACCTACGCCACGGTGACGCTGCAGAACTACTTCCGCATGTACCACAAGCTGTGCGGCATGACCGGTACGGCCGAAACCGAAGCCGGCGAGTTCTGGGAAATCTACAAGCTCGACGTGGTGGTGATTCCCACCAACCGGGTGATTTCGCGCAAGGACGCCGACGACCAGGTGTATAAAACGGTGCGTGAGAAATACAACGCCGTGGCCCTGGAAATCCAGAAGCTGGTGGAAGCCGGCCGCCCCGTGCTGGTGGGTACCACGTCGGTAGAAATTTCGGAGCTGATGTCCCGCATGCTCAAGCTGCGCGGCATTCAGCACCAGGTGTTGAACGCAAAACAAAACCAGCGCGAGGCCGAGATTGTGGCCGCCGCCGGTTACCCCGGCACCGTGACCATTGCCACCAACATGGCCGGCCGTGGTACCGACATCAAGCTGCGCGAGACTTCGCGTGAGGCGGGTGGTCTGGCCATCATCGGCACGGAGCGCCACGAGTCGCGCCGTGTGGACCGCCAGCTGCGGGGCCGCGCCGGCCGCCAGGGCGACCCGGGTACGTCGCAATTCTTCGTGAGCCTGGAGGACAACCTGATGCGCCTGTTCGGCTCCGACCGGATTGCGAAGCTGATGGACCGCATGGGCATGGAAGAGGGCGAGGTAATTCAGCACTCGATGATTACCAACTCCATCGAGCGGGCCCAGAAGAAGGTGGAGGAAAACAACTTCGGCACGCGCAAGCGCCTGCTGGAGTACGACGACGTGATGAACGCCCAGCGCGAAGTGGTGTACAAGCGCCGCCGCAACGCCCTGCACGGCGACCGCATGGAAGTCGACATCCTCAACATGATTTACGACGTGAGCGAGGACATCGCCAGCGGCCACAAAATCACGGGCGACTTCGAAGATTTCAAGCTGAACATCATCAAGGTATTCGGTTACGACACCTTCCTGACTCAGCAGGACCTCACGGGCCTGCAGCTGCCACAGCTCACCCAGAAGCTGTACGACGAGGCCCTGGGGTACTTCCAGAGCAAGAACGAGCACATTGCCTCCAATTCGCTGCCGCTGGTGAACGACCTGCTGAATAACGGCGCGCCTTACGAGAACATTGCCGTGCCCTTCACCGATGGCAAGAAGCAGGTGCAGGCCATTGCCAACCTGCGCCGCGCCCAAGCCACCGGTGGCCACGACATCCTGCGCCAGATGGAGAAAGTAGTGGTGCTGTCCGTGATTGACACGGCCTGGACCCAGCACCTGCGCCAGATGGACGACCTGAAGCAGGTGGTGCAAAACGCGGTGTACGAGCAAAAGGACCCGCTGCTGGTGTACAAGTTCGAAAGCTTCGAGCTCTTCAAGCGCATGATTGCGAAGGTGAACGAGGAAACGACCACCTTCCTCTTCCATGCCGATGTGCCGGTGCAGCAAGGCGCCGTGGGCACCAACGACGAGCAGGAATACTACTACGAAGACGAGGAGCCCGCCCCGCGCCTCACCGTGGAGCACGAGTCCAGCCTCGACTCGCTCGGCGCCGGCCCCGAGGACATGGGCCCCGCCGATGTGCCCGCCGTGAAGCAAGTGCCCGTGCGCAGCCAGAAAGTAGCCAACCGCAACGACAAGGTGAACGTGCAGTACATGGACGGCCGCGTGGTGCGCGACGTGAAGTACAAGTCCGTGGAGCAGGACGTGGAAAACGGCCGCGCCGTGCTGGTGGATTAAGGAAGTTCGGTTGTAGATTGAAAAGGCGGCCTCCCATTCGGGAGGCCGCCTTTTTTGTGTGACTTGACTACCGCCAGAGCTTGCTGTTCTGGTCCATAACGTCAGCTACAAATTCAGCCAACTCACGGTAGGCGGTGGGCTGGGCCTTCTTAATGGCTTCCAGTAAGTGAATCAGGCGCGGGTTGTCTTCGGCATCCTCGTCTTTCATTAGCTCAATGAAATCTTTAATGGCGGTGGGCAGACCAAAACTGGCAAGGTCGAGCCCGGCGGCGTGGGCAGCTTCGAAAATCCAGGTGTCGTAGGCGGGGTCCATTACGATGAGGTAGTGGTTGGGGTGCGCTGGATGTTGGTGGATGCGGTAGCGGCAGCTGGGGCCGGTGCGGGCGGCTACGGGATGGGAGTCGGCGAAGGGACGCAGGTACTTCACATCGGCGAACTTCTTGTCCTTGTCTACCATGCCCACCACGAAGCGCACTTTGCCCGATTCGGCCTGCTTGCACAGTGCATTGGCTACTTTCGAGATGCCGTGCTGGTGGTTGATGAAGGTGAGCCGGTCGGCGAGGAGGGTGCGGGTGAGGGCGGTATCGACGTGGCACTCGGGCACGAACAGGACGTTTTCAGGCATTGGAGGCCGCGCCGGTCGTGAACCGCTTCATGTTGTAGAACACGTCGATGCCATCGGCGCGGATGCTGCGGATTTCCTCGTCGCTGAGCTGGTGCACCTTGGTTTGGTGGTCTTCGTAGTAGGCCGCGAACATGGCCAGCTCGCCGGCCTGCGCGTCGTCGGTGAGCATGGTTTCCAGTATCTCGGTGATGAGGTAGGGGCTGTGCGTGTCGATGAAGAACTGATTGTTGCGGCTCTCCACAATGCGCCGGCCCAGCTTCGACACATACACCGGGAAGGAGTGGGCCTCGGGCTCTTCAAACAGCAGCACCGCGTCGTCGTTGCTCTCAATCGCGGCCAGATAGAAAATGATGCGTTGCAGCGTATCGGCCACGCTGGAGTAAGGGTAGGAGTAAATGATGCCGTCCTGGTCCTTGATGATTTCGAGGCGTCGCTCATCTATCCGAAGCTGAAGCTTCTGCCCGTAGCGCTCAAACATACGGCTTATTTCCTTGCGTAAATCGGGTAACCTTTGGACGATGTCTAATAGGTTATTGCCCTGTGGCGGGCTGAGGTAAAGGAAATTGTAATACTTATTAAGGGCAGTTTGCTTTGTGAAATAATATGACTTAACAACTACGCGGAGCCTGTCTTGATACTGGTTTATTTTGAAATCAGCGTGATTATCGAACGTAGTATAAATGTACCTTGACTGGCTAGGTTTGTGAGCATGAATTTGTTTGACTAAATCTGGGAAGTCATCAAGAATAGCTTCATCAGTGCCAAGTACTGCAGTTTTACCACGATGCACGAAAGTGGCATCATGCAGTATTTCGCCATAAACGAAATTTGATAGAAACACACTTTTAAATAGGCCATCGAAAATGCTCCAACCTAATAAGCATCTCTCTTTGTCTGTTTCTACCTTGATTATATTGTTAAGCAAACTATCATAAAATAGCTGCCGGGGCTCCTCGTAGCGGATGAAGCTGCCCATGAATTTCTCGGTCTGCTCGTAAGTGATGCCGCCCAGCAGCGTCATCGCCTCCAGCAGGTTCGACTTGCCTACGTTGGGCTCGCCGATAATCAGGTTCACGCGGCGGGGGTGGAGCGTGACGTCCTTGATGGACTTGAAATTCTGGATGCGCAGGAACTTGATGTCGTTTTCCATGGTGGCAGGGGTTTGCCCAAAAGTACGGGCAAAGCAAGGCGGCGGCTATCCCGGCCGTCGGCGCAAAAAAAGAGCCCGCAACGGCGGGCTCTTTTCAGGGGCGGCTACAGCGACTTCGGCGGCTTGGATGTCTGCGGCGAATCGTTCACCGTGTAGCCGTAGTCGCCCATTTCGCGCAGGCGGGCTTTGCCCAGGTTACCTTGCAGGGCTTTGGAGCCGCGCTGATTCAGGGGCACGCACTCTGCCACGGCCGCGTCGCGGATTTCGTAGAGCTTTTCGACGCGTAGCATCAGCTTCTTGGCTTCCTCGTGCGCGGCGAGGGCAGCGGGCACTTTGGCAGCAGCGGTTTGTAGTTCGGTGGCTAGCTCGCCGACAATAAGCGAGTCTTTGCCTTTTTCGGTAATGCCTTTGGCCACGGCGGCCGTGAGGGTGAGGGTGCCCAGCGGGTCTTTGGCGTTGGGAACGGGAATGCGGGCTTGCGCCATGATGGGGTAGGGGCCGGAGGAAGTGAATCCAGCTTAATCCAAATATAGATGACACTGCCCGAGATTGGTCTTTGGTGGCCAAAATAAAATGACGTGCTCCCTAGCCTGAAGGGACCTGCGCCCAACATTAGGGGAGGCCCGCCCAAGGTTGGGCAACCATCGCCCAAGGTTGGGCAATCCTCGCCTAATGTTGGGAAACCCTCGCCTAACGTTGGGGGACCCTCCCCTAACATTGGGCGAGGGTTGCCTAACAGGGGGCGACCCTGCCCCAGGCCTGGGCGGGCCGGCTAGAAGTACCGGCGAGCCCGGCACCGACACCACTTGCCGAGGCAGGCCCGGTACGGCAACGCTACGCGACCCCCGCCGTACCTTTGCCCCATGACGCTCGCCGCCCAAATCGACCACACCCTGCTGCGCCCCGATGCCACCGAGGCCCAGATTCTCCAGCTCTGCGACGAGGCCGCCGCGCACGGCTTTGCCACCGTGTGCGTGCCGCCCTGCTACGTGGCCCTGGCTGCGAGCAAGCTGGGCGGCACGGCCGTGGGCATCTGCACGGTTATTGGGTTTCCGCTGGGCTACTCGGCTTCCAGCGTGAAGTTTAAGGAAGCCGAGGTGGCCTTGTACGACGGGGCCACGGAGCTGGACATGGTTATCAACATCTCGGCGCTGAAGTCCGGCAAGGCCGACGCCATTCGGGCTGAAATCCTGGATTTGGCTGACCTCTGCCACGTCCACCAGGCCCTGCTCAAGGTCATCATCGAAACCGCCTTGCTCACCGAGGAGGAAATTGAGCTGGCCTGCCGCCTGTGTGTGGAAGGCGAGGCCGATTTCGTGAAAACCTCCACCGGCTTCGCCAGCCGCGGCGCCTCCGTGGCCGACATTGAGCTGATGCGCCGCGTACTGCCCGAAACCATGCGCATCAAAGCGGCTGGCGGCATTCGCACCCGCGCCGCCGCCGAGGCCCTGATTGCCGCCGGCGCCGACCACATCGGCTCTTCCAATAGCATTGCCCTGATTTCCGAAGCCGATGAACCGACCGCTGCTCAATAGCCTGCTGGCCTCGCTGCTGTTCGTGCTGGCCGCCTGCGCCAGTACCGCCCAGCAGGCCCCGCAAGCCAGCACCCCGCCCGATACCACCGTGCGCAAGCCCACCACGCCCCCCATGCCCGCCGAGGATGTAACGAAGTACCGCCCAGTATTCGCCGCGCCTAAAGCCACGCCTGTGCCCGCCACTGCACCCGTCAAAACAACCGTGTTGCCCACCAACCAGGTAAACCAGCAGATTGAGCAGCGCCTCCGCGACCAAGCCTACACCAACCAGAACGTGAAGTATGCCCAAGGCTACCGCGTGTTGGTGTATTTCGGCACCGAGCGCGACAAGGTGATGGCCCTGCGCCGCTCCATCATCGGCCGCTACCCCGATGAAACCGACTACATCGTATTCAAATCCCCGGTCTACCGCCTCTACATCGGCGACTACCTCACCCGCCTCGACGCTGCCCGCGGCCTGGCCCGCCTCCGCGCCTTCGTGCCCAAGCCCGAGCTGGAACCAGGGCAGGTGCTGCTGAATAAGAACCCGTAGGGGCATGGGACAAGAAAAAAGAACGTCATGCTTCGCTGCGCTCTGCATGACGGCCAGCCGCGCCGTATTGCCAATTCTCCCCGCCCATGTCCGCTGACCTCCGCACCACCATCCAGCGCCTCGCCGCCCAATTCGCCGCCGACACGGTGGCCGTACGCCGCCACCTGCACGCTAATCCGGAGCTTTCCTTCGAGGAGGTGAACACGGCCGCCTTCGTCACGAAGGAGCTGGAGAAGCTGGGCCTCCAGCCGCAGCCCATTGCCAACACTGGCGTGGTAGCCCTCATTGAAGGCCAGCCCGGTGGCCCCACCATCGCCCTGCGGGCCGACATGGACGCGCTTCCCATCCAGGAAGCCAGCGACATCCCCTACAAATCGACCAACCCCGGCGTAATGCACGCCTGCGGCCACGACGTGCACACGGCCTCCCTGCTGGGCGCCGCCCGCATCCTGAATGAGTTGAAGGGCGAGTTCAAGGGCACCATCAAGCTCATGTTTCAGCCGGGTGAGGAGCGACTGCCCGGCGGCGCCTCGCTCATGATTAAGGAAGGCGTACTGGAAAACCCCGCCGTGAGCCACGTGTTGGGCCAGCACGTATTCCCGCACCTGCCGGCTGGCAAAATCGGCCTGCGCCCCGGCCGCTACATGGCCAGCACCGACGAACTCTACCTCACCATCAAAGGCAAGGGTGGCCACGGCGCCATGCCCGAAATGAACCTCGACCCCGTGCTGGTGGCCGCCCACCTCATCGTGGCCGCCCAGCAGTTGGTCAGCCGCCGCGCCAGCCCCAAAATCCCCTCAGTGCTGAGTTTCGGCAAGGTCATCGCCAACGGCGCCACCAACGTCATCCCCAACGAAGTCTACATCGAAGGCACCTTCCGCACCCTCAACGAAGAGTGGCGCGCCGAAGCCCACCAGCACCTGCGCCGCCTCTGCGAAGGCCTGGCCGAAAGCATGGGCGCCGTGTGCGAGCTGGAAATCCGTCACGGCTACCCCTATCTCGAAAACGAGCCTGCCCTCACCGCCCGCGTGAAAGCCGCCGCCGAAGAATACCTCGGCCCCGAAAACGTGGTAGAACTCGACCAATGGATGGCCGCCGAAGATTTTGCCTACTTCTCCCAGGCCGCGCCGGCCTGCTTCTACCGCCTCGGCACCCGCCACGAGGACGGCCGCTTTGCCGCCTCCGTGCACACACCCACCTTTGATATCGACGAGCACGCCCTCACTACCGGTCCGGGCCTCATGGCCTGGCTGGCCATCAGGGAATTGGAGCAGTAGCGCGAACTTTGTAGTACGCGTGCCAGAACAAGCTAACGGCGCGAAGACGCAAACGATAAGGTTTGCGCCGCGGCCACTTACATTATGAATCTGAAACACCTTTTGGTCGGCGCCATCCTACTGGCTGGCTTCGCTGTTCAGTCCGCCACCGCCCAGTCCCGCCGCACCCTATCCGGCTTGCAGCTTTGGCCCGAACTACAGGCCGAACTGGCACTGCCCGATAGCGAGAGCGACTACCTGCTGCTGGCCGTGCGCGGCCAGAAAAACACCGACAACAACGGCTACAGCGACCCTGCCCGCTTCCTCGGCTTCGACGAGCAGCGCGTGACGCTGGGTTACGAGCATTTCTGGAATGAGCGCTGGAGCATCGGTGGCACGCTGGGCTACTTCTCCGCCAGCAAAGCCTACGTCCTCATTCCCGAAGTGCTGCTGCGCCACCGCAGTGCAATAGGCCCACTCACCTTCGGCCAGCGCCTGAGCGTGGAGCGTACCTTTCCCAGCCCCACCAACGCCAAAGGCCAGACCAACGTCCGCCTGCGCGCCGACCTGGAGAAAATATTCCCCCTTGCCTCATCTGTGGCCCTGCGCCCGCGCTTGAGCTACGAAGCTGCCACCCATTTCCGCCTCCTAAAGTCCGATACCGACCCCGACGAGCGGTTCATTCAGTTCACCAGCCTGCGGGCAGAGGTGGGTTGCCGCGTGGGCAACAATTTCGACTTCACCCCATGGTTTGCCTACCAAACCAACTACCTCGTCACCCTGCCGCAATACGATGCACTGGGCAACCAGACCTCCGGCGGCAAGTTGAACCTGGTGACACCGGTATTAGGCGTTGACGTGCGCTACACCATCCTGCAAGGGCAGGATGCGGCCAAACACAAGCAACTCCCAACGCAGCACTAGGGCGCTTTCAACATAAGCAACACCTGCACCCCGAAGCTTTGCTTCGGCCACATGACCCTTGCCCAACGACCTCGAACAGGACCCTGCGCGAGCCGAAGCCTGGCTAATGCAAACAGTTCCTAAGCCAAGGCTGACTCAATAGCGTTGCGTTGCTGTCAAAATGGCGCCTGCTCGTTTTGAGTAAATAGTGCCGTTGTGTATTGTAAATGGAGTTTTAATAATGTTGTCCCCAATTCCAAAATTACATAATTTCAGTATTCAAGACAATTTGTCGTGATAATTATTGCCAAAGTCGATTGGTATAGAATTTAAGGGAGTGAGGTGTGCCGCAAGACGGCAGTCATTCTTTCACAACTCTTATAACTATCAATATTACCATGGCAACTCTGCTGTATAACACCCGCCCTTCCCTCCGTCCGAGCCGTGCTTTGAGCGCTATGCTGGCCGACATGCTGCAAGCCCCCCAAACGGCTAACGCGCAGCCCACACCCGCCTTCGTGCCTGCCGCCGACATTCTCGAAACCACCGAAGGCTTTGAGCTGCACCTCGCCCTGCCCGGCGTGAAAAAAGAAGCCGTCAACTTAGAGTTCCTCGATGGCCAACTCGTAGTATCCGGCAACCGGCCGAATCCGGCTGCCGCTGCTAAGGAAGCCGCTGCTACCGCTACCGAAGCCGCATCTACCACCGAGAATGCAAGCGAAAATACGCCTGCCGTGGTAGCTCCCGAGGCCCCGGCTGCGCCCAAATTCCGCCGTACCGAAACCAACTACGGCAGCTTCTCGCGCACCTTCCGCCTGCCCGAAACGGTGAACGTAAAAGCCATCTCGGCCGAACTGACCGACGGTATCCTGCGCGTAACGCTGCCTTTCGATACTGAGAAAGTGACCAAGCAGCACATTGAAATCCGCTAATTGCGGGTCGCTCTGTAAAAAAGGCACCCCGCGGGGTGCCTTTTTTGCCGAACGGCATGTTGTATCCCTGACAGCCTTGAATTGGCCTGTTTTCTGCTAAAAGCAACCCTTAGAGACGAAAGCGAATCATTAGCGCGTTGTTGAAAATAACCTGACCAGCTCATGGTGTTTTCATCCGGCTGATTTTAAATTAGGCTCGTAGTTCACCCCATTAACCCTTTTTCATTTTTCCCTTACCCATGCAAGCAAAACAAATGATGCTCGGCCTGCTCGGTTCCGCTATCCTCGGCGGCGGCGTGGCCGTGGGGGGGTACAAGCTGCTGGAGCCGACCCCCTCGGTGCAGCAGGCTGTAGCCGCCGACCCCCAGGTGCGTTACACTTCTGAGATGCGCAGCTCGCCTTATACCGTGCCCGAAGGCTTGAACTTCGTAGCCGCCGCCGCTGCCGTAACGCCCGCTGTCGTACACGTAATGACTGAATACGCGGCGCCGTCTGTCGACCAGCGCCAGCAGCAGATGGACCCTTTCCTGCGCCAGTTCTTCGGCGACCAGTTCGACCAGTTCCGGGGTCAGCAGCCGCAGGGCGGTGGCCAGGGCTCAGGCTCGGGCGTGATTATCGCCGCCAACGGCTACATCGTGACCAACAACCACGTTATCGACAAAGCCTCCAAGATTGAGGTGGTGCTCGACGACAAGCGCAAGTTTGACGCCGAGCTGGTGGGTGCCGACCCCAATACCGACCTCGCCGTGCTGAAAGTGAAGGCCGACAACCTGCCCTTCGTGAAATACGGCAACTCCGATGACGTGAAAGTAGGCCAGTGGGTGCTCGCCGTGGGCAACCCTTTCAACCTGAACTCGACCGTTACGGCCGGTATCATCTCGGCTAAAGGCCGGAACATTGACATTCTGCGCCGCAAGGACAACATGGGCATCGAGTCGTTCATCCAGACCGATGCCGTGGTGAACCCCGGCAACTCGGGTGGCGCCCTTGTGAACCTCAACGGCGACCTCATCGGCATCAACTCGGCCATTGCCTCGCACACTGGCAGCTACGAAGGTTATTCCTTCGCTATTCCTAGCTCGCTGGCCAGCAAAGTGGTTGATGACCTGCTGAAATACAAAGTAGTACAGCGCGCCCTGCTCGGCGTGCAGATTCAGGAAGTGGATGCCAAGCTGGCTTCTGAGAAGAAGCTGAATACCCTGAACGGCGTGTACGTGCAGGGCCTGAGCGAAAACAGCGCCGCTGCCGCTGCCGGCCTGAAAACGGGCGATATCATCACCCAAATCAACGGTGTGGCGGTCAATACCTCCTCGCAGTTGCAGGAGCAAGTAGCGCGTTTCCGGCCTGGCGACAAGATTAAGGTGAACTACCTACGTGGTGGTTCGGCTGGCGTAACGGAAGCTATTCTGCGCAATGCGACCGGCACAACTTCCATTGTGCGCGAGGACGCCACAGCTGCTTCAATCAAGTACGAAGGCGCTATTATTGCTGCCGTACCGCCCCGCGACCTGGCTAAGCTGGGACTGGAAGGCGGCGCCAAAATCAGCGGCATCAAGGGCAGCAACTTCCGCGAGACGGGCATGGCCGATGGCTTCATCATCACCCGCATCGACAAAAACCAAGTGACCAAACCGGCCGACGTGAAAAATTACCTCGACCAAGCCCGTCAAAATTCGGGCGCGCTGGTTGAGGGTGTGTACCCGGATGGTCGTAAAGCGTACTATCCTATCGGGCAGGAGTAAGTAGTATCTTTTGCTTAATTAAAAGCCTCTGCCGCGCTGGCAGAGGCTTTTTTTTTGGTAGCAATTGGACAAGAGCAGTATCCCATTTCGGGACTTAAAGCAGCCGCATTATAATTATCCAAATGCCCGCTTGCAGTCAGGGCGTTAAGCGACAATATCGGACTGAAAATCAGCGGTGATAAATTTGATAATGCACTAAAAAGCGCTGCATCTTTAAGCCCGAATGGCGGTTTGCGTCGTAGATACTTGTCCCAGGTTGGGAGTCCGTTTAGCAGAAGTATTCGCTAGCCTCTTTCCTCCGATTTGCTCCGCTTTCGTTCGTGCATGGAAAACGTCATCAACACCCTTTACATCCAAAATTTCAAATCGATTCGGAGCGCCATCCTGCATCCGCGACGAGTAAATATCATCATCGGCGAGCCCAATGTTGGGAAATCGACCGTGCTCGAAGCCATGAGCCTGCTCGGTAGCTTCCCCTATGAGCAAAAGAAGAAGTTTATGCGCAGCTTCATCCGCTACGAGAAGCCCACGCAACTTTTCCACGACAGCCTGATGACTAGCCCAATCCGGGTGGAAACTGACCGCGACGTGTGTCTTTTGGGCCGCGTGAGCCAGAACGGAGAAAAACGTTTCAAGTATGCCGTCTTCAGTCAGACGGCTTACCTGTTGCTGCGCGCCCAAATGGGCTTGCCGCTGCTGGAAGGGCGGGGTAAGAACCGCACCAGCGACGACGCTCAACTGCTGGCGCGCATCTACGACCATCTGGCCAGTTCCGGCTCTTTGCCCGAGCCCGGGTTTCTGTACACTGAGTTCGACCGCGACGGCTACGTAGACCAACCCGGAGCCGGTGGCCATTACCTTACTTCGGTGCCAAGCTGGCAGCCACGGGCCGTGAAATCATACCGTTTCAAGCAGAAGGGGCACCTCGACCGTCGCTACGACGACGCTTCGTTGCGGCCGCCCCATGGCAACAACCTGGTGCAGGTGCTCGAAGCCAACGCCGACTTACGCCAGGAGTTTGCCACCTTGTTTGAAAACCACAACCTGCGCCTGCGCGTGCGCCCCGATACCCGTCGCTTTGAGGTGATGAAGGAGGTGGAAGGCCTGAGCTTCGCCTATCCGTATTCCAGCAGCGGCGATACCCTGCGGCGCTATGGCTTCCATTTGGCAGCCATGGAGTCGAATCGCAACACCGTGATTTTGCTGGAAGAGCCCGAAGCCCACTCATACCCGCAGTACGTGACGCAGCTGGCCGAGCGCATTGCTACGCAGCAAACCAACCAGTATTTCGTTACCACGCACAGCCCGCACTTCTTCAATGAGGTGCTGGAAAACATGGTGCCTTACGAAAATCGGGTTCCCGAGCTGGCCATTTTCATGACGTATTACAAAGATTTCCAAACGAAAATCCGCCAGCTTTCGGATGAGGAAGTACGTGGATTGCGCCGCGACAGCCTCGATATCTTCAATAATTTAAGTCACCTTGCGCAAGAACCCACAGGCCGTAAGGTGTAGGCAATGCCGCTCTCATCATGAGCAATGCGAAGGACTTTATCGGGCTGCAATGAGTCGTTTAGCAGAGCTAAGGTCCTTCACATTGCTCAGAGCGACAGATGCCAGCTTCGAATGGCAGGAGATGTAGCGCTGACCTACCGCCAACTCCCCAACGGGCAGTAGCTTTGCGCCTGCATCATCCCACCTCACTTTCCTCATGAAGCAGGCCCTCGAAGAAGCTACCGCATCCGACGTTACCGTCGAGCACCCCCACCACGACCCCCACGGCATTCAGGACGTGCTGCGCCAGCTGGGCGTTGAAGCCGATAATGCTGCCTACAGCACCGGCCGCACCTGGGGCGGCAGCGCCAACGCCGAGCGCCGCGTCATCAACGCGCCGGCCGATGGCCGCCGAATTGCCAGCGTGGCCTTTGCGACGACTGATGACTACGAAACCGTGGTGCAAGCGGCCCAGGAAGCCTTTAAAACCTGGCGCTTGGTGCCGGCCCCGAAGCGCGGCGAAATTGTGCGCCAGATTGGCAACAAGCTTCGCGAATTCAAGGAGCCGCTGGGCAAGCTGGTGAGCGCTGAGATGGGTAAAATCCTCCAGGAAGGCCTGGGCGAAGTGCAGGAGATGATTGACATCTGCGACTTCGCGGTGGGCCTGAGCCGGCAGCTGCACGGCTTCACCATGCACTCGGAGCGCCCGGCGCACCGCATGTACGACCAGTACCAGCCGCTGGGTATTGTGGGCATTATTTCGGCCTTCAACTTCCCGGTGGCCGTGTGGAGCTGGAACGCCATGCTGGCCGCCGTGTGCGGCGACGTGAGCATCTGGAAGCCCTCGGAGAAAACGCCCCTCACGGCGGTGGCCGTGCAGCATATCATCAAAGACGTACTGGCTGAAAATGATATTCCCGAAGGCGTGTTCAGCGTGGTGATTGGCGATGCCAGCATTGGTGCGGCCATGGCGGCTGACAAGCGCATTCCGCTGGTGTCGGCCACTGGTAGCACCCGCATGGGCCGCAAAGTGGGCGAGGTAGTTGGAGCCCGCCTGGGCCGCGCCCTGCTGGAGCTGGGCGGCAACAACGCCATCATTGTGACTAAAAATGCCGACCTCGACATTGCCATTCGCGCCATCGTGTTCGGGGCGGTGGGCACGGCGGGGCAGCGCTGCACCAGCACGCGCCGCGTCATCATCGAAGACAGCGTGTATGAAGAAGTGAAAAACCGCCTGCTGGCTACCTATCCCAAGCTGCCCATCGGCCACCCGCTGCAGGAGGGTACGTTGGTGGGCCCGTTGATTGACGGCGACGCGGTGAAGATGTTCGAGGAAGCCCTCGTGAAGGTGCAGGCCGAAGGCGGCAAGCTGCTGACCGGCGGGCAGGTGCTGAGCGGAGCCGAATTGCACGGTGGCCACTACGTGCAGCCCGCGCTGGTGGAGGTGGAAAACCGTTACCACACGGTGCAGGAAGAGACGTTTGCGCCCATCCTCTACCTCATTAAGTACAGCGGCGAGGTGCAGAATGCCATTGATATTCAGAACGACGTGCGCCAGGGGCTGTCATCGTCCATCTTCACGCTGAACATGCGTGAGGCTGAAGCCTTCCTGGCTGCCAGCGGCTCGGATTGCGGCATTGCTAACGTGAACATCGGCACGAGCGGGGCCGAAATCGGCGGCGCGTTCGGCGGCGAGAAGGAAACCGGCGGCGGCCGCGAATCTGGTTCTGACGCCTGGAAGGTCTACATGCGGCGCCAGACGAATACCATTAACTACAGCACCGAGCTGCCGCTGGCGCAGGGCATCAAGTTTGACGTATAGCATCAGCATTACTGCGGTCTTCACCGCACAGA
>Ga0265780_10005324_pt1 | contig 16338 bp, 13 predicted proteins | sample P1T30metagenome_FD_192432 | JGI IMG/M metagenome (GOLD analysis project Ga0265780, IMG submission 192432) | Plant litter microbial communities from East Loma Ridge, Irvine, California - P1 T30 | ecosystem: Environmental > Terrestrial > Plant litter > Unclassified | place: USA: California... | reverse complement strand
GTACCGAGGTAGCCTCGAATATGTGCTTGTATGTGAACTTGCGCTCGGGTGTCTTGCTGGTAGCCGTCTCTACCACGCATGGCCGCTCGGGATGCTTGCGAGCATTGCCTGCGAAGATCTCGTGGATGGGTCCCTTGAAATCAGACCAGTGAAGGTCTGCCGTCGGATCCGGGATGCTTCCTTTGGTAAGTGAAGCCATCGTCGCGCGTACCTGTTCCTGCATGTTCAAGGAAATATATGGCGGGGTCGCGTTGTGAGTGTGCGCATGCGCGTAGATAGTTCGCAGATGTCCAATTGGGATGTGAGCGAACAGATGAAGGTGTGAAATTCAGGCTTGGAGTGACGATTCCGCTCACGGCCTTTGAAATTGAAGAATGGAAGGAGAATGCAGAGTCATAGACACCAAAAGTAACAAAAGAGGTATGACGCACCCCGTCAAAATGCTCGACTCAGGCGACATCGGCCAGGGCGACCCCCACCACCGAAGGCTCGAAACGCGTGGGATGTCTGGGTCTGGGGCGCATCATCAGCCCTGCGCTAGCCTTGCACCTCGCCCTCGCCAAACTGGAAACGTTCCCTTAGCACGACGCGTCACCCGGCGTGTCAACTGGTGCAGTATCTGCAACTTCTGCGTCCTTCTGTGCCTTTTTGTCGCTCGTTACGTTTGCTTCAAAGCTTGTTCGCATCGCCTAGCGGAGCTGAGTTCGCGCCGCATTGCCTTCAATCAGCAACATCAGGCCCACCACGGATACCGGCTCCAGTAGCCTGAAAGCGCCCATGTCGCCAGAATTGCCATAGTCTGCCTTGTACTCACCTCACTTCTACATCCGATTGTGCCATGCCGACTCAGCATACCTTCATGGGCCGGCCCATTGCGCTGCAGATGCCCCCGAGGAGGTTCCAGGTCCTCATCATCCTTCTGCTCTTCGTCATAGTAAACTTTACCTTTTACGGAACTCCAACACGCGACAGTATCCCGACCTATGACGAAGTCGCCGATGCGGTCAAGCACCCGCAAGCTCACCTGCCTGACCTGGGCGAGCTGCCAGCTGTGCCCAAACCCTTCGGTCCCTCAGCACACAAGCCACCGGTTCAGGCAAACAGTACCACGGCCAGTGCTTACGGCGCTATAGAGTGGCTCAGTGATTTCAAATGGCGCAACCCTTTCTCCTCCCGCGTAACCCTCGATGAGAACACCGCCCTCCTACCCCCGCTACGCGAACGACCGCCGATTTATACCTACTACGACGTACCGAAGAAGCAGGACAAGGACGTGTCTACGGCGGAACAACGGTTGATACTGGCATGGCGACGGGCATGGTGGGCGCAGGGCTTCAAGCCTGTCGTACTGTCGCGAGCTGAGGCTATGCACCATCCACAATACCAGCTGTTCCAGCGCATGAAGCTAGATCCGAAGATCGAATTTGAGGTTATGCGCTGGCTGGCCTGGGGGCACATGGGTGGCGGCGTTCTTGTCAATTGGCTCGCACTGCCCATGGCCGAGTACGAGAACCCGATGCTCAGCTTTCTGCGACGAAACGAATACGCCAAGCTGTCGAGGGTCCAGACCTTGGATAACGCCATCTTCTTTGGAGATCGCATGATGGTCGATGACGCGATCAAGAAGGTCATGGGCAACGAGCTGCTCAAGAATGTTACCGCGAGCAAGGATAAGCTGTTGAAGCTCGCCAAAAAAGAGGGTGGACCGATTGTCAACCTCCTGGACACGAAGGACATGAACTCAGACAGCAAGGCCGACGGAATTGCATCCTACAACATGGCTACGGTCTCTAGCAAGTACAAGACGGTCGCTGATAAGTTTACCAACACGACGCAAGCCGAGGCCCTCGACTTGCTCGCAAACCTCGTCAACTCGCACCTCCACCTGACCTGGCAAGAGCAACATCCGGAAGGTGTGGTAATCGTCAAGCCTGCACCGGAGCACACGACTGCCCTTTTACGCGAAACAACGGACATTGCGCGTAACCTGACGCAATGTCCGACTACTCCAATGCCCAAGTCGTGCCCACCGAATCGACCAAAGTGCAAACCGTGCGATGCCAACAAAGGAATGAAGCTTCAGCTGTTCCCAGAATTCGTAAACACGACCAAGTTCTTCACGATCGGAACCGTTCCCCACCCATACACGCTGACTTCGTTACACTACACGCGCGACATGATAGACAAGAATTTTCTGCGCAACAGTGCAGCACGCGACCTGTGGATTAAGAAGCTGACGGACAAATCTATTCCGGACGATCACACTGAAGAGTACCGCGTACTCAAGTTCAAGGAGCTTGTAGCAGCAGCCCCCGCTCATACTTTATGGCTCACAGCCGAGCGCATCACCCAAGACGACCTAGACTGGATCTTCGGTTTCGGTCTACCCCAGAACGCGTCTGCGAATGCCGAGCCCAGTTCGCCCAGCAAGGAGTCCGAACTCATCGTCTTCCCGCGTCCAGATCCACCCAAGCCCATCGAGGGTATAGATATCCCGGACGAAAAGTGGATCGAGAAAGAGGAAGAGCGCTTGAAGAAGGCACGCGAGGCCATCAAGAGCAAAGATAGGAACATGAAGCTGGTAGTCGAAGCCGTGGAGCAGTGGAACCTGGCAGACACGGAAGCCTGGAGGTTTTCGCGTGCCTACTCAGCGAGAAGACGCCAAGAGCGGAAGAAGTGGGAAGAGGAAGAGGCAAAGTTCTCGGGTAGTGAAAAGAAGGCTGGCGTTAGACCTGGCGAGGGCGGTGGAAGATGGACCGATCGGAGTTGATTCAGTTAGCGATTTGGGTTGTTCTATAGGAGTATCTATTGGCGTTCTTGGGGTTTGTTCAATACTAGCGTGTACAGCTTAGAGCTAGTATCTGGTGAGAACGTGAGACTGGCTGGGCCATGACCGTACAGCGGCGAACATGAGAAGAGGCTGTAGGACGTCGCAAAAAGAGATGGGCATCCGCTTGCATAGGCAAAAAGAAGGTCAAAACATACAACAATGGGGTACAGTAGTAATGGATGAAGCCAAACGGTGCTCAGGCGGTCTTACGAGCGGATAACAACACGAACTGTCGTGACATCAGCAGCATCCCCCGAGAAATTCCTGCGTTGGGACTTTCTCAGCCTTGTGCAACAGTCAACCCCTCCTGCAGTGCCTAACCTCTACCAAGGTAGACAGTGGCGTGCAGGCGAAGCATCTGGAAGAGGGAGGCGGAGGTCCCCGGGGACATCAGCTGCACAGTGATGGATTGGGATAATGAGCAGCAGAAAACCGGTGTATGATCAATACACGGTGTAAGGCTTCAAGGGTGGTACACTGCTCTCTCCTGCAGTGTTTAACCGCCGCGCCAGTTGTGGGACTCCAGAGTTACGTCCGCTCCTATGATTTATTACTCGAACCTAGCACAGAAACCTATTTCTCGCCATACGGCGTGAAAAATACGCTGAAACATAACAAGTTCTTGGAAGATAAAAGATAAATCGTTCTCAGTATACCTGCGACGTGCAGAAAACAAGACTGCGCAAGCCGCTCTTCGGAAATCCTCATCGCGTGCTGGACGGCTACGACATGGCTGCTCATCGCAGGCTTACTGGTCGCTAGTAATGAAATTCCTGGGACCACATGGGTGTCATACGCTACATGCGCCGCGTTCATAGGATGGTCAGTAATTCTGCGCCTCATCGAGTACCTCAACGTGGTGACGGCACCCGCCGAACGCCGGAATGTAAACGAATCCGACGCGCCCGATGCTGTATTCATCATGGGCCGCAATAACTCTTCATTTGTGCTTAAAGGAAGCCGCCAAGATGTGAAAGACTGGACGAGTCGCGGGCTGATGTACCGCGAGGCTCCGTGCGGCGTACCAGCGTTCATATGGCAGGGCGTCACCCGCATGGCTAGCCTGATGGTGTTGTTGTTCATCTTCTCAGCGGTGCCGAATGGAAGCACACTAGATCAAGTCGCGTTTATTCTTCTAAACGCGGTTGCGCAGCTCAATGTGCTCGTTGGACAGCGGCTGAATAGTCGGTGTGTGATAGCAAGGCTAAGGAAGGAAGAAGACTCAAGGGTGGAGACCAGGACACACGTTTATGCGAATCTGATCAGAGAGTTTAGGGATGCCGAGAGCGAGAAACAGTGGGTTGATGCGTCGGGGATTTTGCCCAGGACCGAGGTGTGGAAGGAATGGAAAGAACGGGTTGTGCACGATGAGGGAAATGATCCAAAGAAGTTGTACCGGGTGATATCAGATGACTTTGAGGATAAGAGCAAGAGCAGAAATGCAAGTTTAGGTGATATGGACAGGTTCGTTGAAGTGAAGGAGAGAAGTTAATAGCGCAGCGACATGGGAGTACATGTTGGGCAGCACCTCCTCGCCTTCCTCAGCGTAATTCGTAAATCCACTCTTGCTCCTTCCTATAGAACCGTTCTCGCACCGCTTCCCCGTCCATATATCCGTGGACATAGCTCTCCCCTTTGAAGGTGTAGAACGAACCCTCATCTGGCTTGAACCTCTGCTTTGTGGTTTCCTTCTTGCCATCATCCCTGACCAGCTGTTCCAAGCGCACCTTCCGTTCCTTGTCTTTTTTGAGAATGTCGTTAACTTTCTTTTGGGCGATTTTTACCTCTTGCTCCCATTCTGAACCAGAACTTGGATGACCTTGTCCTTTGTGCCTTTCTTTTTGTCTCTCATATCTTTCTTTACGTACAAGGATCGTTTCCAGCCTCTGAACGCACGAAAGAAATGCCTGATATCCATCCTCGAAACTTTCTTCGATTTTGTCCTCCTCTTTCTTAGACTCAGCGCGCAGAATGACCGGAACAGTACACCCATAGAGGATGCATACCAGATCTCCTTTTCGGACATCTTTGCCAAGTCCTAGCTTACCTGCTCTAGTTTTGAAGAGAGATCGACCCCAAATGACGGCATGGACCCGCCGACAAAACGCTGCAATGATGGAATTTCGTTCGTTGTTGATCAAAGCCGCGGTATTCACGCTCCCACTTTCCCGCCCACCTTTGTCCACAGATTCTCTACATGCTCTTGCATAATAGTACGGTGGATTGTTGTTGTCAAGGCCTCTGTCGGCGACTATCGTCCTCCAGAAGTCAGCTGGTGGGTCGTTCTCGTCGTATGGTGGTTTCCATCCACTCAGTTCCAGCCATGAGTTCGGAATGCTCCCTCCTTGGGATGCATCTCTGACCTCATCAACCTCGTCCACTTTGAAACCCGTAACATAGAGACTGTAATGTCCCATGTAAGGTCTTTTCTTGAACTCGAGCAGCCCAAGCTGTACAATCTCAGTTTGTGCGGCGTTGTAGTTTCTGTGCCCATCTCGCGGCGACCCAACCAAAGGATCTGCATTTGCCCGTCCTGTCTTCTTGATCTGAATACCAGGGTGGCGATAAATCTCGAACGGTGCATTCTTAGCACGAGGTACCCATGACGGTAGATCAATATCCTTGAAAAGCTCCATCTCGTCGATATCACCCTGATTCTCTTTCTTCTGATGTATCTTTTGCCTCCGTGATTCTTCGCAACGCTTTCCTGTTTCCTCCAGACTCCAGTCCACTTCACTCTCCAGGTGCTCTTTTCGGTACTCTTCGAGTTTCTTGTCTTCGTGCCATTTCTCACTTCGCACACGTGTAAGCGTTCGTTGTTTTTCTGTTTGATTTGCAAGTGACTTTTTCTTCTTTTTCTTCGCCCTAGCCGAACTGCCGCGCTGGGGCTCCAATGCCCACGGCCGACACAATATGTCCAAAGCCTGTACTGGGTCATATGCGCTCTTCCTCTGAATGCAAAACTCCACAAAGTCTCGACATACGTCTGAATATGGTCTGGTATAATCGACTATGAATGGTTTCTCAGCCAGAAATCCCTGGAAAAGCGACAGTGCAAATGGCAATTCCACATCACTAGTTGCGTTGGTAGGCTCAATGCCTGGTACCACGTCTCTGGTATCGGGTATCGTATCTGAAGCGAATGGTGCCGCGTCTCTAGCGATGGCTAGCATGGAATACACCGAATCCCTGCACTCGCTTGCTTTGAAAATGAACATAGTCGTCACTAGGTACTCCAGGCTGAGAAGGCTTCTGCGATCCAATGGATCAATCGTTTGTATGCTCTTGAGTGAACTTATTCGGTCGTCATGTTTCTGCTTGGCGGCTCTCTTCTTCTCTTTTTCTTCATTGGCAGTCCTTTGTTCGTCGGTCAAGTTCTCGTCGGTGTCCTTGTGGTTCACTTCATTTTTGTCCATGGGCGTCCCATAACTGCCAAACACCTTGCCTGTTGCCTGGACGAGAAGGCTAGCTCCAAGCTCTGAGACATACTCAAACCAGCCGGGTACATGTCGAAATTGCACGTCCTTCTGCATTACTTCTGACAGCCGATGTGTAGCGTTTTCAACCTCCACGAAAAGCTCTACGGCAACAGCGAATTCTTTCCATGGCATTGAGTCAGGTCCGCACCATATTTCAGCCTTCTTAGCTAAAGACAGCTCTTGAACGACCCAGCGACGGGAAAACCATTCTCGCTGCATGAGTACCATTAATGCACGCCACTTGCTGCTGTAATCCTTATCAGAGCTGATGGAATCAAAGTCTTTTAGGTGCGTAATCTCTTCTTTGATGAACTTGAATGCGACCTCGCTCTCGTCATCCTGCTGCCCAAGCCAAATGCAGACATTGGCTGCTCGAGTGTAGACCCTGGACATCATCTGAACTTGTTGATTGCGCTCGACATCATTGTCTTGGTCGATGCAGATTGCATCAATCCAGAGAGTTCTCGGCTTCCCTTGGTGACGAAGGTATTTTAATGCAAGAGCCAGGTCCTTCCTCACTGGCATTTTGTAGTCCTCGTCTCCTTTCGTGACAGATACTGCGTATTCAGAGATAGCTCGACCCCAGCACCATGATAGTGCTTCGTACTCAATTTCAATCTTTCCCACTGCCTCCAACTCTTCTTCTAGAATGGTTCGTTTCAGCTTCTCGAATTGGCTTTTGAGGGAATCCTTTTCTTCTTCCAACGCTCTCGTATACCATGCATCATTCGCCGTTTGCCATGAACTGTTCGCCGTCTGCTGTACGTGCTCCGTGATCCTCCATGTGCCATCTAGCGCCTGCCCCTTCAGTTCCGTTTTCTTTATTGATGCCCTTAACAACCGTTTTACTCTTTCCAGGTCTCGCTCGGCACTTGTCTGGCTACCCTTGCGAACCACATGTGTGGGGATATGGAAAGAATTATCGTAAGCCGCCTCGAAAAGTTCACATTTGAGGGAGTCGTCGCGGTTACCCCCATATAGACGCATCAGACGGATCATCTTTGGTGGCAAAGGATCGTATACGAATTGCTTCATTCTTCTCAAAGATGGGTCCATGAAGCGAAGTAGTTCCGAGCTAATCCTGCTCGAGCTCGCACCTCTGTCTGTCTTTTGGAGAACAACGGTTTCGTTCCCGAGTACGCTGATCGGGTCATGCAGTTTTCCGATTGGAAGAAACTCAGTGTCGACACCGGAAATATGAGGCAACGACAGTAGAGCAATAGATCCGAGGTGTTCGCTCACATGCTCCCACAAAGCTTGGTATCGCGACTCTGTATCATGATCTTCCGCGTAGTCTGACACGTGAGTGCACAAGGGACAGGCGAACGGCCCTCTACTGTATCGTTTGTTGATGCTCAGTCGACCACGCAGGCGAGACACACTCAGATGTGTCCCATGCTGATCTTGCAAGTGCGCTTCGAAGACACTTTGTTCTTCAAACTCGTGCAGATGATCATCGCACGAATCGCAGTACCACCGGACTGAATGAACTCGAGCAGTCCACTCTCGTGTGTGCTTTCTCAGCATGTGCTCTTCCCAGTCAGATGACTTCTCAAAGAATAGAAGGGGTTCTTGACAGGACTCTGACAAACAGATTAGAGGCTGGATGTCCCTTCGAATGTGGGCCCTATGCCTTGATCAGCACATCGCAGACCATTGGCGACGAACAGTAATACTGACCTCCAGATATCCTCTGTTAACGATGAAACCTCGATGGGGGAGAAACATATAGGACATGAGACAATCGACGAGAAGGCTGTGCGCCCCGGAAGTGGCGGATACATATCTTCATTGCGTTGCAACACCTGTCCATGGTTTTTGGGTTCATCTTCTCTTCGCGTGCTGCGCTGCACTTCGAGGGCTTCACTCAGCCGGGCTTTACTGTCTTTGAGCTGACTCAAATAACCCATAGACCTTGTGCGGAGGTACACTGCGCGTGAGATATGCGTGCATAAGCTTGTCGGAGCGCCTGGTAATCGCAATTGCATCATCTTGGTGCAATCCTCGACAGATATTGCACAAACTGAGGAAGCACTTGATGCATCGTATGCACTTGACTTTCGTCGCAACGTCTGAGTGATTGCAAAAAGACGATCGATTGCTGTTCCCACTACAGCCAGACCGACTCGATCACCCCTCGCACTGGTTTCTGCGATCAATTGCAGACCGGAGGCTTGGTGTAATCGAGCCCATTCGAGGTTTTGTCGCAGCATGTATAACAAATCCAGAATCATCTCCCTTGTCGTCTGGGTGAGTGCGAGTCGAGAGTCGAGAGGCGCTCTGGCTTCGGGCCTCGCACCTGCATAAGCAGTCCATCTGACGAACAACGTCCGCAGATCTTGCACAAGGCTATGTGCAGATTCATCAGTTTCAAATTGTTTCAGTGCGTCCTCAAACAGAGTTGAGCAGGCGTTTGCGGCTTCGTGGATCGGGAGTGTGTGTGTGGGGTATCCGGCTGACGCTTCTGCCATCCTGGTGTAGCTGGGTCGAGAGCAGACCGAGGGTTTGTGTCTGCGCAAGATTGCGGAGGTGCAGGCAGTAGGTAAGCGGGACGTGTTGGGGATCGTCATGCATAATCTATCACCAAAACAGTCGGGTGGCGCAGGCACGTGATTTCCTCAGCTGAGGCTGTGTTAAACCCACCTGCATTCTCCCAGCTGGACAGACATTCTGACACGCGATTTATCAAAGGCCCTGAAAATGCATCTCAAAACGTTTCGAGAGTTCGACGTGAAGCTCTTCTTTGACACGATCGGCTATTTCGTGTCTTGCTGCCCGGCTGCCCCACGCCGATACCCTTTCAACCCCCACAAGCCTGATGGTGACATACACTTGGACAATCAAACCCAAGCCCTTCGACACGAAATAGGGCTCCTTCCGTTGTCACTTTCAGAGGCACGCGCGAGTCTCTCACTCTCCGCGCACGATCTCGATGATGCAGCTCGAGCTCTACAAGATGTATTGCAGCTTATAGACGATTGCATCGCCACCCCGCGTACTGACAGCGGACCACATGGCGTGCGTTCTGTTCCTTGATTATGATATCGCAGTCATATGCTAATTACAACTGTGTAGAGATATCCCAATCTCAAAGTGCTACGACAGGGTCTTCTTCAAGCCAGAGTTACCGCCCTCGTTCGCTTTGCTGATCCGAAAAGAAATGAAGAAGTTCCTGCGCAATACAAAGACGTGGCAGACCGTGCTTACAAGCTCAACAGAGCCCTGGCAAGGATATTCGAACATGAGAACAATGAGACCAGTCTGATGCACACCGAGGGGGGGGATAACGCATGTCATAAAGCAAAACGAAACTTCAGTCTGAAGACGTACGACAGAATATCGGCGGCGACAAAGGCACTATCAATCGTCATCAACAATCGTTACACTGAATGTCCGCAGAGACATTTGACGTGGGTAAATCTTGACAGCTGCTGCGAGTCGCGAGATGAAGTACTGATCAAGACCATGGTCACAGCCTGCGATCAGCATCATCTACCTGGTTGGCGCACCGTACACTGGACAATGAGCCCAGATGAATCGTCTCGGAAACAAGACCCGAATTGGAAACTGTGTCAAACACTTCAAATGACTTCTAGTCAGCAGAAAGCGGTCCATATCGAACTCTCGCCCGACGGATCCTGGGAAGATGTCAGTCAGACACAGGCTTCAACCATTAAGTTGCGGAGACAGAGGATAGAGGCGCTTTCCTGGGTACCGCAAGACTGCTATCCTGTACACATGTCGTTGGCAGGTGCTTCACGACACAAGAAAGAGGAACGTCTGGCCTTTGCGGTCAGAGTAGTACAGTCAGTTCTATGCCTCGTGGGCAGTCCACTTGTCCAACGTCGCTGGAAGCCCGAAGACCTCATTCTTCCTCACAGAACTACCTCAGATGATGGACAACGTTCCCTCCAACTATACTTGGGCGAAAGATCGGGACCTACGCAGCGAACATCCTCACGATCGTTGGCGCATTTTTTCACTTTTCTTTTGGTGCACTTTCTGGGCTTGTTAGCTGGCTGGATATGGCACCTCATAGGCGTCTCTCTCCAATACCAATACACGCTGACTATAGATCTTCATGGCCTGCTCAAGTCAACGTTCAATGGCTCTGGCAGTCTTGATGGGCACAGCAGACTAGGCAACCTGTTGACGAAGGCTTATTTCAGTGAACCTGGGGCGCAGTCAACTGCCAGCTACACTACGCCAATACATGTGCCAACCATGAAGCACCAGCTGGTCCTAGATCTCATTCTCACGCTGTTTCAATTGTTGTTCCTCAAGAAGGTTGAGATTACGGTCGAAGATCAAGAGCTGGGACTGGGCGGCGATCTGCAGCATGGACGAAGTCTATTCAACGCCCTGCGGCGCGAAGCCGATGCTTATCTCGATGAGCACCTCGCTAAGGATGCTTATATGACCCTCATAGAAACATGCTTGGATCTGTACCAACGGCTTGGTGATATGGACGATATGAACTTCCGATACACCGTCCATGACATGATTTTCACGCCACTGGAAGCTCTGATGATCGACAACGGTGCATCGAAGACCTCTGAGAACGAAACAAACATCGCAACGCCTGGTTCACGAGAACTTCTTGGGTACGAACGAGCATCTATGGTCTCTGGTCGTTCGCAAGCCGTCCAGCACACGTCATCTCCAACGGCCGCACCTGTTCCGGAAGAGCGGCAAGATGTATCTCCCTTTTCCACTGTCGTGAAACACCAGAGACCGCAGATGTCTGCTAGCTGCAGGTGCGACAGTCCGGCATCTATAACACTGGAAACCTGAGAACACTGACTTCGACAGTTCTGCACTCCTTGACGAGCCTGCAAACCGAATGACGGCTGTAGCGAACAACGATACAGGCGAATTGTTTGACTGGAATATCTCAACCACGTCGTCACAAGAGTATGATGCTTCGACAGCACAGCGTCTTATGCTAACATGAACAGGTCGGAACGTGCCACGAGGTGGTTCGAGAATTTCGAGCTTCTTTTCGGGAGCAAGGTTGCGATGTCGCGAGATGGTCAGGATGAAGGAATTAAAGTCGCCGTTCTTGATACAGGACTTGACGTAGACCACATTGTCTTTAAGAAGAGCCTGAAACTGCATGGATCGAAAGTCTTGTGTCGGCGAGATTGGACTAAGCTATCTTCCGCCACCGAAGACGAGCAACAGGACGCCTCGATCGATGAGTCAACAGATGATATGGTAGGACATGGTACCGCTGTTTGCGACATTATCGTTCGTGTTTCCAAGGTCCAACTATATGTTGGCAAGATCTCCAAAGCAGCTCAATTTCCAAAGGATGCTCCAGCAACGGTCGCTCAGGTCAGTCAACACGTTCGAATAGGTTGAACAACACTGAGAAGAAGATAGGCAATTCTGTACGCAACGAAAACGTGGAAAGTTCACATAATTGTGATGTCATTAGGCTTCGAAAAGTCTGATGAACGAATACGACAAGCAGTAAAGACTGCCACTGCAGCGGACATCATCATATTCGCGGCTGCATCGAATTCGGGCTCTCAATTCCCACACAAGAGAGTCGCTTTTCCCGCAAGATTGAGTGGGCATGTGTTCAGCATTCGCTCAGCCACGGCTCAGCGTAAGCTAGCCGATGCGTCTCCCGTACCTCGGGCTGGTGAGGACAACTTCGCGGTGCTTGGGGAAGCGATCACAGCCGCTTATGTTGGAAACAAAGATAGCGCCTACTTCTCGGGGTCTTCATTTGCCACGCCAGTCGCTGCTGGAATCGCAGCATTGATCCTCGAATTTTCAAAGCATAAGCGTTACATTCCGCCGAAACAGAGAGGGTCCTCGAAGAACAAGTATGTTGATGGAGTCAGTCTGGAAGCACAAAAACTACTTTGCTCGTATGAGGGTATCAGGAAGATGCTTCGGTACATGTCCGCTGTGGACGACCTCGCTGTTACCGAGGGGTTCGCTTTGATCTCTCCCTGGACGTTGTTCGCGGAGGGCCGCGAAAATGAATGGTTGTGGGAAGAGCTACGCTTCCAAATGATGAACCTCTGATTGGTTAGGATGAGTTGACTCTGCGCTGAAGGCCCCAACCCAAGTTCGTCGAAACAGAACGGGGAGCTCAATTCCACATGTTAGTGCCCAGACAGAGAGCAGATTAGCCCCCATGTCGATGCATGCACACAACCACTCGCAATCATATAGTGGCGTCACAGCGTTGCTGCCTGGACGCATCAAGGCTGTGTGATTGCTGACATGCACTAGGCGTCCAATCAGTCAACCCCACGTCTTCTCTAGCGCAGTCGGTCTCCAGCTGGAGCTGAAGTCTCAGCCTCAGCTCCAGCTCGCCCGTTGTTATATTCAGCAGATTTCCTGCCATCTAAGAGTCAGAGAACAAGTTGGAACTTCTCAATCTATACTTGAGAATGCCCAGACATACGTACCTCCGACCGGCGAACGATGACTATGCGCCTGATGAGAACATCAAGCTTGGCTACGTCTGGCGGGATCCTCGAGATCCTGGAACCTTCATCGGCGAGCCAGTCGCAATTCCAGAGACTATCAAAGTCAATCACAACTTCAAAGGGGCCTGGGTGAAGGATATGGGGAAGAAGACAAGCGGCTCCTTTGCTCTACTGGCGAAGCTGTTCTCACTGCCAATTGGGGGCTCCCTCAATGCTAGTTATGAGGATGTAAAAGATGGCAAATATACCATCCCAAGCATGGACACTTACTCTTTTGAGCCCACTGAAGACTACGTTTTGGCCAGCATCGAAGCCGTCTCGCAAGATATTCTCAGAACGGGCGCCAGTTTGTACATGGTCACGGGAACCAAGATCGCACGTGGAGGACAAGGCTCGAGAAAGGAGTCCAGGAAGGTCGGGTTTGAGGAGAGTGCGCGCATCGATGGCTCATCCGTTGGCGCGCCTGTAGAGGCTGGAGAGAAAGCTGGGCTATTCCGGGAGTCGCACGATAACGAAGAATTCGGTTCCACGGGCGATTTCGTCTTTGCATACCGAATCCGAAAAATCATCTATCGGAAGGGTATCCTCAAGACAGAAGAGTACAATAAGGGGGCCGTGATGGGCGAAGAGACCATGGGAGGTGCGGAAGAGGCCCGATTGGAGGTCACAGCGGCCGAGGTCGATGATGAGGATGTTGTGTCAGACGGAGACGTTATATCTTGCGCGGACGATGATGGCGAGGAGTGGGACATCATAGTCTAGGGCGTGCGTACAGCGCTAGTTCCTTTTGTCTTGTATGCACGCGTTCTAGTCCGAACTACCTGCTTTTGGGATCAATTTGGGTCATTCATAGAGGTGACAGTGCAGATACATCACGTTCGTCTCACCAGCCAAGCTATCGATATGCCAGACGCTCCCTCTTGGACCTGTTTATCGCAGTGGGGTAAATCCATTGATTTTGAGCGAAAGCAGTTGGTACATTGGGCCAAATCGTACGAGATAACTATCGATCAACTGGGCCACTCTGATGATGATCTCGATGGGACAGCTTATGGTCGAGACGAAACGCCTTCAGATCAAATCATGGGTTTCCAACAAGTAGACACGAGACCGCTTCGATTTCGAGGTTATCTCATCAAAGCAGATGTAGAGCTAGGCAGTTGGTCACCTTGGTTTCCACAAGCGTGGGGACAGCGTGTGACCACGCGTCATACCCGGGAGGACATGGGACTTTTCTTCCCCGACTCAGATCCGTTCAAAGAGCCCATACTAGAGGTTACATGTTGTCTTTGTGTCGTGTGTGAGGATAGACATAGCGCTGCGTATATGTGGTTAGCCTTGATGTCCACATCTCAGCCCGACGTCTACGAACGAGTCGGTATGGGCCGGCTCACCATTGACGACAAGACTCAGCCTTTGCCATCATGTTGGGAAGCTGAGGACAAAGCGACGTTCACTTTGGTGTAAGAGGTGGTGAGCAATGTGTGATTACTTTTTCGAACGTGCGGGGCGCAGGTGGCGTGGCCTCGCCCTGCGCCCATCCCCGGCCTCCAACTCGCAGACCAATCCATCTCTTGACTGTGATGCACGGTGAAACAAGTAGAGGTTAGTTCTTTCGCAAACTTGAATATACTCTGCAAGGGCTCATTCCTACGTCAGCGCTCTCAGAGCCGACAGGACCTGACCCCCGAGCCTTTCAGGCGTCCACGGGTTCCCGCAGTCCTGCGATCCTACATAGCCTGCGCGCGTCTCACGCTTATCCTTTGCCAACGATCGCTCGCGCAACACAGGACAAGCAAGCATGGCAACACAAGAAGAGAGCCAGGTGGAAGACTGTAAAGAATTCTTGCAGAAGTTCGAAAGATGGGCAGATCCGACCTGGGGCTTCTTCGTTTACGGCACCTATACGCGCCCACAAGACCAGGAAGTCTCAAACGAAGATACAGACAAGGAAACCAGAGCAGGTCAGTGGAATGAACTCAGCCTATCGAGTGAAAGTACTGATGAACAACAGATGCGACCGATGATGATGCGCACTTCCAAGCAGTGATCCGCAAAGTTTACGCCTACGCAACAGATAACCTGCGTTACAGCAACCCCGCGCCATACAACCAAAATATAATAGAGATCTTACGTCTTGAGCCTGCTGCTTATATGCCTGGCGCGTCGCTGGACGTCGTCTGCAGGCATTTCCGCCAGCATTATGCTCAAAAGGTCTTCCCGGAGACGATGCATGAGCCTGGGCCTTCTGCAATACAAGATGATATTCCCGATGAGGAGAAACTCGGTCCAAAGTGGGCTTGGTGTATAGTCATCGATGATGAGGCGCTTGAGAGTCTAGAGAACGGCCCCGAGCCCATAGGAGAGACGCCGCCGGAAGGCGTAAGTCCTCTTAAACTAGCATACAATGCTAAAGAAGTATTTGTAAAGTTGCTATCTGGGATGAAGACGACGATGGAGGGGCCTGAAGTGATCGCTGCAGCAGGTCGTCCAGGTAGTGGAGGACCTCAAACAGTGTGGAACGGATGGCTCAAGTTTTCGCCTGTGGATCTTATGGGTGTGTGGATTCAAGCGGAGAGCAATGGTATCATCGATATGTTTTACGGGGAGGATAAACTTTTCGACTGGTAATCATCGAGGTTGATGTGCTGCATATGCAACGACAGCTTGGGTACGTACACTTGGCACTCCAATCAATCAGATCAGATCCTCCAGGCAACCATCCTTCGTTCAAAAAAAAAAGCCGATATATCCGGACTCACCTACATCACCTTGGTGCAGTCATGAGAAGACTGACACAACACTCACAATGGCGCATCAGATATCGTGGACTTCGGTAGGAGACGATCCAGTAGGCGCCTATCGGTGGCGATGCTGACTTTTCGAAGGGTCACAAACTGCATGCAGATGCAACAACACTGACATGCCGTTACACCTTCCTAGTAGCCGTTACACCAAGATCATCGACCATCATGAGCTACGGGGGACCTTCAGGCCCCTGTATACAGCTGCATACACAGCTCACGCCTGCTCAAATCCGACTCATCCAGTCCCACGAAGATTTCGGCGAAGTACGCGTCCCAGTCAGCGAACCTGATTTCTCAAACTTCCTGCGCAGCCAGATCGATCTTGAGGCTTCATCGCAAGACAAAGCAATGATGACGAAGCTCGTCGCCCGGTTGCGAGACGCAAAAGCTGGCGATGAGGACGACGGTGGCGATAACGGTGGCGACTGCGTTTTAGCCCATATCCTGAGCTTCACAGCTCTCGGTGATCAAAGCGGGGAGCTGGTCCCAGAGGGCCGCATGTTACTGTGGAAATGGGTTAAACCTCAAAGCCAGTACCGGAAGGCCGGCTTCTGGGGCCATAGCTTGACACAGGTCCTGGTCGATGCCGAGTGGAACACTGGTAAAGGCGTCACGGTATACGTGAAGCCTGTTGAAGAGGAGGAGTATGAGAAGGTGTTGAAAGGCGAGAAGAAGACTTAAACGGAGTCACTTGCACTGAGAGCAGATTGCAAAACATGATAGCTCCTGTAGCCCATCAGAAGTTCCCGTTCTGTGTCACGTTACTCTCG
>Ga0265780_10005322_pt1 | contig 16339 bp, 23 predicted proteins | sample P1T30metagenome_FD_192432 | JGI IMG/M metagenome (GOLD analysis project Ga0265780, IMG submission 192432) | Plant litter microbial communities from East Loma Ridge, Irvine, California - P1 T30 | ecosystem: Environmental > Terrestrial > Plant litter > Unclassified | place: USA: California... | reverse complement strand
TAGCTGTGACAGAAGGGGGACGGCGACATACGAGCAGCTCGGCCTCTGCCTGTTTCCAATCGGTATATACAGTCGGTCTCTCTCCTGATCTGACTCCAATGTACATGTATCTTTGTCCTCCTTTGCTCGGACCCGCTTCAGCACAAGGTTGGAGAATGACAGGTCCAAGTCTAGATATGCGTCTAGGTAATGGGTTGTTGTTATGTGGTTGGAGTGGTGCCGTAGGTGCACTCTCGAGATTATCGGAAGATGAGGAAGACTGTGTCGAGGGTGAATCGATACCTTCCAAGTTTGCCATTAGCTCCGACATTTTTTATCGTCCGTGTGTGACCCCCTGCGCTAAAGTAAGGTTGTTATTCGGAACCGAACAAGTGGTGTGTGTATGTGTTTCTAGTCTGCCAAGTAGACGAGCGTGCGGGGGAGGAGGGAGTTGATCCCCAGTTGACAAAGCTGAAATATCGTCGAGGGGACGAAGCAGTTGCCGCAAATGGTGGGTTGATTGCACTCCAAGGGGTCCAAGACCAGCTTGATTGACGGGAATCCAATTCGTCGACAAGGAGCACGGGGACGAGCGAAAGGATAGCGACAAAGGAGGGTTCGAGAACGTGTGCGTCGATAAATTCTCCCAGATATAGTCGTGGAATTCGGGAACGAGGATTGCTTGGCGTGTAGGTATGTTTCTTCGTATATATACGTCTTCGTCCGCAAGAGTCGATTCAGTCTCGAGACCCCTTGTTGATGGCGTTATTTAGCTCTTCTTTACCCAAAGAGGATAGGCGATATTGTACCTCGGCCAACCGGCGAAGGATAAAGCGGTGAGGAGTTTCAGAAATATTATACAAATGTCAATGAAGAAAAGAATGGATGAATGCATACTCTCGGGAAGGGGTTACTCATGTATAATTGCTATCTGGGACCCCCCCATGAACGTATGCGTGGGTATGATCAGCCGAAGAATAAAATGAGAAATCAGTTTTAAAGTTTTGGGGGATCATGAATCTTAGCGGTAGAAGAGGGGGAAAGACGGCTACAATTAAAAGAGGGTGGCTTAGATCCCTTTACGGTAATTTATTCTCTCGTATCAAAGATCCAAGATAGACGGCGTGACACATCATCTGCATCATCTCGCCCGCCGTGACACTCGTAAATACATTCGTAAGTCATCAATTATAGATATCACTCCTAGATTCGTATACAACCGTAGTCTACCTAGCTAGGCACTCGTCCAGCTACCATCTTTGCACCATTCTCCATGAAACCTACTACACCTCGGCGACCAAATGGAAGCAGACCCTCTCCGGCACCTGAAGCGAGTGCGAGTGTGTTCATTCGGTGAAAGAGAGCGATGTCACGCGAAGAAGCCCCTAACAAGCTGGATCCGAAGAACAAGCCGACTGATGTCAGCTCGATAAACGGAGATGTAAACTCACAAGCAAAAGCAGCGAGTACGTATGATCCATACTTGCTGAAGAAGGTGGGGTCCAGGTAAACGTAGCCAATAATTCGATCGCGACCTGTACCAGCAGGTAACTCCGCTGTTGCGTCAGCGTAATTCAACAGATCTCCGTGCTGCAGACTTACGAATCTCGCCGAATTTTGATCGTCTCGATTTTAGCTCGTCTTCCAAAACTGTGCATCGGAGACCAGTGGTCTGAACAATCGCATCGTAATCACCCATGCCAGTGACGATACCCCTCGGGTGCGCCTTGTCCAAGATTTGCTGGGCATAGAGCGGGTCCGGATCGGCGGTGTAGGCCGGCGGAGACGAAAGAGAGGGTCCAGCCTCGATAAGATTTGGTGCCTCGATAGGCTCAGTCTCGGTCCCCACGTCGGCATATTCGCGTTCCTCCTCCTCAAACTGGACGGTGGCTGCATCCCCAGGAAGACTGTGGCTCTGCGAGCGATTACCGACTTTCTGGATGGTTAGCTGCCAATTGGGGCTGTTGGACCAAACACTCACTCTAGTCCTTTGTCTCGTCACTACAGTCTCGACATACGAATCCTCCTCCTCCTCCGATACTTCAGCCTCGACAAGACGCCTGCTAATCTCGGCACCGAGGTTCCGAGATAACGTAGGTGCGCCTGATGACCCTGTAACTCCACGAGAATGACCTTGAGCGGTAGTCTTGGCCTCGTCCAGCTCGAATCGCATGCGATCGATCGTTTCTTTGAGCTGTAAATTCTCCTGCTTCTGCACCTCGAGATGGGATTCCGCTTGACGAGCAACTGACAGGTCTTGTTCGAGTCGCTTGACTTCGTGCTCCAAGGCTTCGACTTCTCGGTTGAACTGCCGTCAACTCTGTCCAGATGTGGACGCTTACCTTCGACTCTTCACCCTCGTGTATTTGGGATGCGTCCTCCAGTCGGTCAATCTCCTCGTCTCGCTCCTTGAGCAGGTCGCGTAGTCGTTGTGTCTCTTCTGACAGTCAGCAGTTAAACATGGCGTGATCACTCACCACACTGGCCATTGTACATGTTTTGCATATTGGCATGATTCTTCTTGGCTTGCTCCAGAGTCCTCTGCAGGCTGGAAATATCCGCTTCGAACTGTCGTCAGTGATGGTCGTCACGAATGGACTTACCCCTGCGATCTGTATAAGCTGGGCCCTGTCCTTGCTCTTGAGCTCTTTTTCTTCCTTGCGCTTCTGAGCGATCTCTGCCCTCGTCTCTTCTAGTTTCTCTTGTAAATCTTCAACAAGTCGTTCGTTCTCGGACCTGTTGTCAGAGACGAAAGGCAACATCGACTCACCCTAGTACAGCTAGCTGTTTCTCGGCTTCTTTGAGCTTTCGTCCCAACTCGTCATTGTGTTTTTGCAATAATTGAAGCTTGTCATGCGAAGTACGAAGGGAGGTAGCTGATTCAGTCTGGCGTCAGCACTAACCAGGATTCTGAGACGTACTGAAATCCTGCTGAGACGAGGATTGAGCGAGTCATTACGTAGCTTCTCTTCAACGTGATCAATCTCCTCATCCGCCTCGGACTCGCTCATGTGTCCAGGGTGGAGGGATTGATCGGCCTCGTCGGCGTCGTCCTGATCACCTGCGTGGTCGGGTGTCATACCCCGATGGAAGGATCTCGATTCAATCTCGAAGTGGGCAGTGGTAGGAGATGATTCTCTGGACCAGGGTGGAGAGGTTCGGCCGACTGAAGTCTGACTGAGGTGGCGTGTGGGCAGTGGACGATTGTCGGGTGATTGATCTTCCTCGGGTGTCGGTGATCTCATACTACCTCTTCGGCGTCGATTGATGGGACTAGGTCGGGCAAAGCCGCCACCAAGCGGCGAGAACGACGAAGGAGCAAAGGTCGGCGTCTGTTTGCGTCCGGCTAATGGAGTGGAAGGTGCAGATGGATTTAGAGAAGTCTTGTTTCGGTGCGATATCGGTCTTGGGATGCCGGAAGGCATAGTCCTGTTGACATGCACAGTCTTGTCGAGCTGCTCGTCGCTGCCAGAGTCGGAAGAGTCGGAAGGAGACTTGACGCGGTCCGAGTGTCGACGGCTTTGCTTTCTGGACATAGGAGGGGTGGCTTGTGCCCTGTGTAGGGATCCTAGCGGCATGGATACTGAATGAGAGAGATTGCTTGTTTGTTTAGGCTCGTATTTGGGGATGATACTGTCACATCAGCATACAGTCATCTTGGAGTGAGATGTCATACCTCAGAAAGCTGAAAATGTCCTTCGAGTCCAGCTCTAGATCAGGACTTTGTGCACAGAGTGTGCGTAGACCTTCGTATTCTGAAGGTTCGAGTATGATTGCATCATTGTCAATCTCGTATTTGATCAATACTGAGTGATTAGCGTGGTAGAGTATGGTATGAAGCAGACTTTGTCTCACCTTCTGGTAGGTCGCCACATCGGATGGAACCTTGAGTTCCAATGAGACCGTCTAGGATGCGTTGCAGGTCGGCCGTTGACCGCCTATTTGGCGTTGTCATGATAGTATTATTGGGCTATAGATGAGTGATTGATAAAGAAGGGAAAGTGGTATTGAACTGGACTGACCATTGTGACATTCCTACAAGGGGTATTAGCGTAAGAAGGGATGATTTGTTGTGTATGTGTGTACGGTTGAAACATCACCGGTCTGTCTCCGGCCGTCATCACACGCGTCGACGACAGAACAGAGAGAAATCAACTTACGTAAAAGACTATCACCCGGGCCCGCCAGATACACGCGTCGGTATCGGACATAAGTTGCAGACCGACACAAAGTGCCACACGCTTTTCTTCGGGATTATGTCTCGGATAATGCTGGTTCTCCGCTGTTCGTGGCTGGAGCAAGGTGAGTTGGTTCAAGCTGAACAAGGCTCGTTAACCATCAACATTAACAAAGTAAGTACACTCATCAATAAACCATCTTCACAACCAGTCCCAAGCATCAGTAAGCCGAAGAGCAGTAACAAGGAGGAACAAGGGGGATAGGAATAAACAGGCGAGGAAGACACACAGGGGCAATGTCTGCTTCCTGACGACAAATCCGGACTACTCGTCGAACTTGTGATGCTAAGGCTCGCTCGTCTCGGGAGTCCTCTGAGCCTGCAATATGGATATGGAGATCAAGGACCATTGCGGATGGACTGGACTGTTGTGGATTTGGGAATAAGGAGAACGTCAATACTAACAATTAGATGGCCCGATTCACCGAGTACTCTGTCGTTGGGCGAAAGCTCCCAACGGAGGCGGACCAGAACCCCAAGCTCTAGTGAGTAATCATGAGGATATTATGGACCAAGGAAGGATATTAATGGAACAGCCGAATGAGGATTTTTGCGCCCAACGATGTTGTCGCCAAGTCCCGATACTGGTACTACCTTCGACAATTGAAGAAGGTCAAGAAGGCCAGCGGAGAGATTGTCGCTTTGAACGTCGTACGTGGATTTCATGGATGTTTTGGATCATTAGCTTACCACTGTTTCTTTTCCGAATTATTCGAATCGTTTCCACACTTCACTTCCATCTCGTCTCATATCGCCAACCTCGAACAATCACTTTCACATACAGATCCAGGAGAAGAAGCCATTGAAGGTCAAGAACTTCGCTATCTGGCTCCGATACGACTCCCGATCTGGTACACACAACGTATGTTGTTGCCACAGTGTTGTATCAGGATCACACTAATATTCAGATGGTCAAGGAGTTCCGAGCTCTTTCCCGAGCTGAGGCTGTCGAGTCCATGTACCAGGACATGGCTGCCCGACACCGAGCCCGATTTAGGAATGTCCAGATCCTCCGAGTCGCCGAGGTTGAGAAGAAGGAGGACGTCAGGAGGCCTTACATCAAGCAGCTCCTCGAGCCAGGACTCAAGTTCCCTCTCCCCCACCGACGTACCACATCCAAGAACTGGTTCGCCGCCAACCGACCCGTAAGTCTATATTCTATCTCATCAAACGCGCCTGCTGACAGACAGGCCACTTGGGCCTAAGCGTTTGTATCATTTGTATGAAAGACTCATACTTTGGTCGGGCTTTGGTAGCGCATGTATACGTGCACATCAGGATAACTCGAAGCGTGCAGATGACAGATACAAGGACACACTTGTTTCCATACTGACACTTCTATGGACTGCATGCTCGACTTCGCATCTAGCTAATTATCTAAGGGCATACTTTGGTTTCCTTCCATTTGTCTCCCTCCAGAGTCCATTGAGTCCGCCTGTTTGGCTGAGGCTTGAGCTCGAGGTACTCGGCGCCTTCTGTCTTGATGACGATCAAGGCAAAGTGTTCAAAGGCAGTGTCGATCTCTTTCTGCTTTTCGGGATCGTCCTGATATTAGCACTTGCGACCATTCGATGACATACCGATTCAGCGGGAATACTCTCGCTCCAGTCCTCGGGCTTCCTGTCGGCCTGATCCAACGGAGTTCCTGGAGCAGGTCTAGCGAAGCCAGCACGCAGATGTCCGCTGACTTGCTTCCATAGCCTAGCCCTCTCTTTCTCCCAGTACTCTACATTGGCCTCATCCCCAACAGGGTTGAGCTCCTTCAACTTCTTTGCGATAGACTCGGATGACTCGACCTTGGTAGAAGGAATGGTGATACCTTGACCTGCGAATCGGAACTGGACGTTTGTTGCTTCTATCCACCATGCTACCTCAAGGTCTTTATGCGCAGCAAGGTGGTTGGGCTTTTGCATCCTCGTGTCGGTGGTCGTGACGAGAAAGTGAGATGAAGGAGAGACTTGCTGTCAGTATACCATTAGGACTGGTCGGACCTACTGGCTCGGTGAATCACATATCGGACCTTGGGTTTCCCATCAGGCGTCAAGGTTGAGAGGGCGTAACCTAATGTCAGAGGGGGGACGACATGAAGGCTCAGGTACTCACTAACACTCTTTGGGTTCTCTTTGAGCTGACCCTCGAGGGCGGATATCCATGCAGGATTGGGCATCATCTTCTTTAATGGGCGAGTGAAGAACAGTGTGAGTGAGGAAGGTTGTGTAGAGTATAGATGATATTGGATGGTTGGACATTGGGCGACGATCGAAGTGGAGGTTTCAATCTACGTCATCTTGAGCACATGCCCTCTTTCTCATCTCTACATCAACAGCTTTTATGATAGTCGAACATGGTCAGCAGAGTCCAAGTGTTCTGCATAGACCTTCGCAAGGATACATGGGCATGTGGATTTGTCAAGTCAAAACCGAGTTGACCGATACATTTAACGGCACTAACCAATGAAACGAGACACTCCGTTCAGGTGACACCGACCCGCAAATCATGGCATATCTGCCTCGGGTAGAAGCTTTTCCGATGAGAGGTCAGACGTGAAGCGTGTTCTGATCTGAGAATACGATCTATAGACCAGGGCGAAAATGCTGAGAACGATCTCAATCCTGAGCTGGCGGACTAAGGTCTCATCAGCTGCAAATGCTCCGGTGTAAGAAACGGATGCTGATGGTAGTGAGTAAGATAGTGTGGGCTAGAAATCAACTAGGACCACAGAAGATATCTTGGAGAGAGGAATCTAGTAAGGAGAGTCCGCGACAGTCCCGGTCGGAATGTTGAGATCCGCGTCTGAGGATTGAACGGAGGGAGGTCTTGACCTTTGAGGGATAACTGCAGCACATCGCTACTACCTGTTGACTTAGCGTTAGAGTCTGTCTCACTCCCTGATACGGAATCAGAGGAATACTGTATCTACCACTAGTTTAGCCTATGACCCGAATATGCGAAGAAAGGAAACTTGCACAATGGTATACCTCAAGGCTAACAAATGCGCTTACCCTCAAGCGCGGTCTTTGGTAATGGCGACTTTTCAAGGACAGTGAAGCCTCAGATATTTTACGACTGATGATCGTGAGAAGAGTCATCCTTTGTAGTTGACGGCGTCATCATTGTTCTATATCTATCAATGTGAGGTGCACGCAGCCGTGCACATTGCGAGTCATCGAATCATCTCTTTCACCGAGTCACTGATTGTTGAGAATCAAATAAGACTACTCCATTACACTCCCTCAACAGCCAGGGAAAGCACAAGCCAACTGCTCCCGATGAACATCAGAGAGACCTGCCGAAGACCCCATTCGGGGATGAGGTGGGCGTCTATAGTTCAAATTTGACCGTGTGAACATTTCGCCGAATTCCATCAGTGAGCGCTCTGCCTGTCCCCTTTCTGTGATAGAGAGCCACAATCCGAATCCAGTGGATAATCATATGAGACTATATTCAAGCGGCGTACGTGGCCCGAAGTGATTTCGTAATGCACGACATCCACGGACGCTCATCAAGTAGTCTGTGACCTGAGGCGAGCATTCATCGAATTCAAGAATGATTAATTATGCATGCGCGAGTCTACTTAGACGACTGTCGCGATATCCGTATTGACGTAAGTCTCGATCTGCAAACCTTCCTGCTCCTCGACGACACCAGCCTTTGCTAGGATACTAAAGTCAGCCTGTATTCACCAATGCTGACTCACTCCAAAGTATTCTTGATGACCTTCCCTTCCACTTCGGCTAGATTCTCCTCCCATTTGACTGTTTGAAGCCATTCCTCTACATCCTCGCGCTGATGTCCAAAGTAGTTGACGACAAAGTCAACATCATCCTTTTCTCGTGCTTCTGCGGAGTTGAAACTGCGAACGTATGGCTGCAATTCAGACAAGAAGGATTTGACTTGAGATACGTCGGCAGATTTCGCAGCTGCGATACTCCAGCATGGCCATGGAGCTGGTGTGAGCGGTTTCATTGACTTTAGGACATACTGTAAACGGAGCCGATGAACCGGACCTCCCCGGAGTCGACAAAGGGTTTCGTCGTAAACCATTCCCACAAAAAGGCTGAGGCTGCACTGTAAGCTATACGATAAGATGTCAGACCTACTTTCACCCGAGTTAACAGAGTCGCGCAAGGGCTTGAACTGCCCATTGACTGACGTCAGCTCTAGCTTCCATATTCCGCTTACCTTTGAACTTGGGTTGCCCTGACCATTTCTCATTCATGCTGAGAACACTGGCCATGACCTGTGATCCACTACCTAGCCTCGATATACCGAATGTCGTACCCTCGAGATCAGCAATAGAGTTGTAGGCCGAATCTTTGCCGGTGATGACCGCCCTGCCAGTCAGAATATCTGTAGTCCCGGAGCGTACCATCTGAGCGGACTCGAAATGTATCGACCGACCAGCTTGTAAGCCGTCTGACCGTTTGCGAGACCAGCAATCAAAGCATCGGTGAGAGCTACTGTCAGCGGGGATGGGCCGAGCACACACCTATGCACAGATCAATCTCTCCATCTCTGAGCTTCACTTGCATCTCGCCCGTCCCTCCTGGACACTCGACCAGCTCGAAGGTTGACCCTGCATCTTTCTCCGCTAGCTGCAGTAGGGGAGACAAGAAGTGCTCTCGATGCCATCCTACTCTTAGCTTTTGTGACATGGTGAGCGATGTACAAGAATGGTAAAGTGGAGGTGGAGGCGGTGGGGTAAATGTGCTGAGAGTATGTAATAGGCTTGCAGACAGGAAGGCGCATGAAGCGGAAAAACAGCGCAAATCCGTGTCCACGTGGAGTGTATATACCATGGGATGGAACAAGAAGTAAACAACACGCCCCTTGTATTTCCTCCCCTGAGTCACATTGTTACACCCATGCGAAGTCTGTGCCGAGACTGTTTACCGACTACAAATTCACGGCCTAAGACAGGGCTGTTTCTACTTACGGGACTCGGCTCCTCCAGCAAATGGAGGGTAAGCAGAGAGGAAGGGATAATCGAGCATGAATTGACAATGCGCTAATCTTAATCAACCTGAAACGCAGACAATACCAAGCTATTTGACCCTTCCTTTGAGTGATCCCCTTGTTAGTCTATCCTATCCCCTATACACACGCTTGGACCATCCACACTCTACATACACCGCTTATTGTATACTTGTCACTCTTCGCTTCGTCACATATACTTCTCCTTTTCGTTCGACAAAGTCAATCGACGACAACAACAAAGAATATCAACCACACTCCTTCCCACATCACAGTCACTCGTTAGACATACGACACTCCACAACCCGACAACTCGTCAATTTTGCTATTACTCCACTTCAACTTCAATCACCGTAAACACATTCGAAATGCTCGCCAACGGTCTTACTTTCCTCACCGCTCTGCTCCCCCTTCTCAGCGTTGCAGACGCTGCCCACACCGCCCCCCGACAGCACCGACGACATCACGGTCTCGCCGCTAGAGACGAACAACACCCTCGAGGTATCGCGCAGGTCGCTCCTCGAGCCAACGCTGGTCATTCAGAGGCCAAGAGGACCATCAAGCGTGCCGTCAAGAAGAGGGGTGCCCAGCAACAGTGTCGGGTCAGGGGATCTGCCCCTACCACTGTTCCTTCTTCTGCTGCCGCCAGCGCCGTCTCCAGTGTCGCCGCCGAGAGTGCCGCTTCATCTCCCGCCGCCCCTTCTTCCGCCGCTGCAGAGCAAACCCCTTCAATCCCTGTTCAAAACGCTTGGGCCGATCAGGTGAGTTTTTCTCCATAGCTTTTCCAAGGGTCCTTTGCTTACTGTAGTCCGCTCAATCGTCCTACGCTGCTGCTTCTGCCGCCCCTTCCCCATCCCCATCACCTTGGTCAGCTCCCGCTGCCGTGCCCGCACCCTCGCAGTCATCCGGAGGTGGCCTTGTTGGTGGCGTCATTTCCATCTCTGACGGGTAAGTCGCCCGATACTTGAGTGATATTGCGCTGACATGCAGCACCTGTGGAAACAGCAACGCTTCCCCCGACGCTCCCAACGGTGCCGAGGAGTGGCTAAATTGTGGTCTTACCAGCGGTGGTTGGTCTCCCCCTCATCTCGGTCTCGGAGACCTCGTCACCGAATCTTTACACGCCGACGGTGTCTTTGCTCCTTGTGCCCCATACTTCTGGGCCTTTGAGCAGCACGGAGCCGCTAATGGCAGTATGTTGTTATTTATTCAACAAAAGACCTGTGCTGACCTACAGTTCCCCCCATCCTTCTCGCCGCCTTCTCCATGCAAGAGTCAACCTGTAACCCAAGCGCTACTGGTGGAAACGGTGAAGCTGGTCTCATGCAACTCGCATCCATGAACTGTGGTGGTGCTCCCGGTGGAAAGTGAGTCTATTGTCACTACCACCAATGATCTGACTGACCATCAGCTGTTACGACATCGACTTCAACGTTGGCGCTGCTGCCCGACTCTTCAAGGGCTACGTCGACGCTGCCGGTGGAAACGTTCTCGTTGCCTCTGGTCAGTACAATGGATGGAGGGTCGGTATGACCTCCGACGATGCCCAGGCCGCCAAATGGCAGGGCAACTGTCACGCTCAAAACAACCTCGACTACCTTCACCAGCTTTTCAACGGATGGTGCCAGGGCAAGTCCGCCTACACCATGGGTACCTGGTGTAAGTCATCTATCACCGGACTTCGAATCTTTCTGATCAACAGTCAACTTGGCCGGATGTTAAACCCAGCCTGGAATACAATTTACGACTTGATGAAAAGACCATTGGATCTGTATATTAACTATTCGACTCGCTGTAGCGTTGAACGCCTAGGCTGGGGGTTTGCATTGAATGCATATCCTCTTATTGTGTTACTGTCTTTCCCACATCGTCCTCTCCGGCCATCTCTTCTGGAACCAGTCCGTCATGACCTGCTTCGTTTCGTGCCCATCTCGCTCAATGTTGTCATTGAGTCCGAGCATTGCTGCCTCGGGGTCGATCGCACTAAGGGCGCGAGCTGCGTGATCGGGGTTGTTGATCATGTGGAATTCCGTCTTTGAATGACCTGTCGTAAGTGATTACCCAAAAAAGCTCGGTGACTCACCAGACACGTAAAGGTATCGTGCCAACAACCTGACAGTGTACTGTCGAAGATTGACGGCGCCCGGCGCTTCGCTTTCACCGATGACACTTGCCAACGAGAAATCGGCAGCTTGCCATGTATCAGTGACGGGAAGCACCGGGGTCATGTGTCTCCGAATGGACCCTGCTCGATTGCGGAATTTGGCATGAGGAGGTGGCATGAAAGCTGATAGTCCCGTAGGACCAGAGGCAGTGACGAGAGCCATAATCACTATTGATCAGCTGAGCCGTAATCCATGCACAGCGACTCACGACAGTCTCCACAATCTGGATGCTCGAATGCTATGCGCTTGAATGTATCTGATGCCGAAACCGATACTCCGTCTGTCCACAAGGCGCCAAAGCACTTGTCGAGGTCTAGTGTACATCTATCATCAGCTACCGCCTTCGCTTGGTCGCCTCACTTGTCGTTACTCGATGGCATGCCAGGTCGGGATATGGGTGGGAGATGACCGTCCATGGAGCCTTGCATTAGCCTACTGCTTTGCCGTACACTTACTGAACAACATCTCGGTCGCCTTAGGGGTATCCAGACCCGCTCTAATAAAAGTATTCCTCATTTCAGTTAGAGTCGATCGCGATCCGCGAACGATCTCCAGCCTGTTGGCGTCGGTGGCACCAAGGGCAGTGGCCAGCTCCACTCTAGCACGACTGCCAAGCAGCCCAGTATCATCCCTTGTACCCAAATTCGCGACGATGTACGTCCAGAGTAACGCTTCTCGCCAACGCTCCACCTGATTTCAGCAAATGCCCTGCCAGTGTAGCCTCACTCTTAGCGAGATCAGCAACCATTGTAGCTGGATGTCACCGGCTCCCTTGGTACTCTCCCGGAATCTTCGCTGAGTACTGTTGAAGAGGTGCTCCTCAAACATCAGACCAGCTTCATGGTGGAGACTTCGCGTGACGACCTTTGGCACATGAGGCAGATAGGGGCGAAGACGTTTTGGGTATCTCTTAGACAACAGGTAGTTGGCATGCCATAGTCCACCTGTTTCGCCGGCATCGTTGAGATTACGGGGATCCAAGATCGGGCGGACCTGCTGGTAGAACTGATATCAGCGATTGTCTTGTCCCAGCTGGCGGAGCTCACTCCTTCATCAAAGCGAATGACCGTTCCGTACAACGAGGAGTAAAAGTCCGTCGTAGCATGCGGTCGCAGCAGGAAAAAGTCGTCGTTGAATGACAATACTGCTTCACTCTTTTGTAAGCTAGATTCCTTGCCGCACGTACCAATCCTGGCAACCACCCGAGCCTGCTCTCGATGACTTTCGAGTTAAACGTCGGTAAAGCCTTGGCCCGCCAGTCATTCTCCTTCTCCTGATCTGCTACCTCGCGGACTGGAAGGTGAAAGATCTCGCTGTGAGTCGAAAGCTGGAAGCGAGGCATTTCTTGGCTGCAGCCCACTCGTCCAAAGTCAAGCCAGAATGGAGTCTGAGCGATCCTCGAGCGCTGGTCCAATCCTTGGTGATCCAACGTAGTGTTTAGTGGATAGTCGGCCACGACGAGATGAATTGCTCCCAGACTAGATGGCACGGCAGCCATGACAGACCTGATCGAGTATTGCAGTTCGTTCTGCTCCCTGTCATCAGCTAGGTATTTTATCGAAGGTGACATGCCTGTAGTGAAATCCGGGAGAAAAGATGCCCTCTTCGTTTGATGCTCTTGAAAGCTCCTGCTTCCATCTAGAATCTGATCCGTTGACCCATGACCATACAGCATCCAGCCGAGACGCTAGGTCCATGGGTTTACAGCTAGTCCGTCCCGTCACGATCCATTCTTCCAGACATTCAATGGACACCTGGGAAGCTGGTGTGAGGACTGGGAATGGTAGAGGGGGCGGATCCAGCGGTATGTATGATCTGTAGAGAGGATCTGCCGAGTCTTCAAAGTCGCCAGGACGGGGTGTACAGCTTGGTGACGCTTTTGTCGTTTCTGTCGTGTCGTGAGTCGTCAAAAGTCGTGATAAGAGGAAAGCCGTTCCGATGACTAGAAACACGATTCTACAACCAAATAGTATCGATTGCTTCCTGCGTATGTACCACCGACGTGCCGACCTCTCGAAGCGTGATTTGTCAGGAGTTCCGGCATTCGAACGACTGCTAGTCCGCTGAGGCATAACAGAGTACAAGAGCAAAAGAAGTGCCAAGCAATTGCATCACAATATTATACAACGTCTATTTCGGAAACGCTCTTGCAATCCCTCTCCGCCAGCGCCGCCTTTGGGTCTGCCACCTAGTCCCGCTCTGGCTGCTTCATGTATAGCTTCCTGCACACCTCTATTGTGTTTCGCGGAGCATTCTATATCGTAAGACTCGACTCTGATGCAGACTCACCTAGATATCGGGTAGCTCGGATAGCTCGTGCGACCGCGAGTCCTTCTTCGTAGCTGACTGGTAGCAAGCCGCGGCGGTATAGCTTCTCCTTGACACTCGCTTCTTCCCTAAGATCACATTTAAGAGCTGACCTTCAGCACTAATTCGAGCAAGCTCACTCACCGACAAGGACAACTTTGACTCCGGCACAATATTCGTTGACTTCTCCTATCCACTGACCGTCAGTCCCGTATCTTCCCAAAGCACACCTTCTCCTTCGTGTTCTCAAGCGACTCGGGCGAATCGACCTAGAGTCAGCCATGTATAACATATTAAACGTACAGAGAAGCAAATCATGACAACATGAGTGTCGGCGTACGAGAGAGACCGCAACCTGTCGAAATCTTCTTGACCTGCTCTTCAGCTAATGCAGGAAGCTCTCACTCACCGGCTGTGTCCCACAAGCTCAATTCCACCATCGTTCCGTCCACCTCGATCATCTCCACATAATTCTCGAATACTGTGGGTTCACTTGTTATTAGCTCTAGGTCGCGATATACCTTTGCGAGACCTACTATGTTGTTGGGAAATAGCCTGTATGGTCAGCACGTTGGTGAAGGTCAGCTTACCTTTGGCAAATACTGTCAACAACGACGTCTATAATCAGCACGAGCTCCTCAAAGCGATTACACCTTGCCGCAAGCACCATCACCCAAGACAACCAGCTTTCGCGGGACCTGAGTATGAGTTGATATCTCGTCCTGTATACTCACCGGTCGGTCGGGCATTTTAGAGACGAATCAGCGCAGCCAGGCAGGCTGAATAGTCGATTGGGTATGCTGGAGGGCCAATGCCCCTTATAATGATGCTGGATATAGTGTGGTGAAAAGGAAGTCCAGGAAGTCATTTATAAACACGCGATTGATCCCGCATAACGCTCGTCCTCGTCCCTCCTTCCCTTTCCCTTGTCTATCTACTGTACTCGTACTTATCGATCTCACAAGCAACATGCCCAACCCAGCCTACGTGTCCACATCTGGTACACTCACCCAGCAGCCTTTAACTACTCGATTGTCAAACTGGGCTACAGGTCCCGTTGAAATCGCATACCTGTTCTTTGAAACACTCTTGAGCGTGAGTCAATTACCCATGTAGAGGCTGAGTCGTGCAGCCGATCCTCAACCCCGCATCATGGACTAATCCTTCTGCTGGTCGTAAGGCGTCACCTGCAGCTCCCAAATCTGGAGGATCTGGAGGAGGGGGCGGTGGTGGTGGAAGCGGAGGGGGTGGCGGCGGCGGAGGGGGTAACGGGCGTGGCGGAGGGGGTGGGGGAGGGTTCATGAGCATGAACGACATGCGAGGAGGAGGCAGTGAGTGATTTCCTGTTGCGCTATACATCGATTGCTGACGGACGAAGCGGTCGACGGCTGCCGAGCTACATGCGGATAAAGTCTTTCATGATCATTGTTCTTGTATATATCTAGTTGTAATAGTGATTTACGATATGCATCAAGCACACAACACTGCCCTAGTACGAAAGTCTACGGCGGAAAGCAAGCAAAGGAATAATGTATGTGCAGTTGAAAGAGGAGTGGAACAATTGAGACAAAGGTAATTCTATGGTCCATCAAGGACCAGTCTAAGCCCTGAAAGGACCGGATCGTCGTCTTCGAAAGGTGGAGTCGGCGGCCGTGACAGTGACACCGGCCTCTTCGGCGCTAGCGGCGGGGGTAGAAGCGGAATCGGTAGCAGATGCTTCGGATGCAGAGTCGGTAGCGGAAGCTTCAACAGAGGCGGAATCGGTGGCAGACGCTTCGGCAGAGATATCTCCAGAGGCAGAAGCGGACTCGGTGGTAGACGAGGCTTCCGAGACAGTGGCGCTGGCGAAGGATGATTCGCTAGCGCTGAAGTCGGAGGCGGATACATCGGGAGCTGAAGAAGAAGCGGAAGCGGTGGGAGCGTCGGACGCAGACTGGCTGGACTCGGAGTACTCCTCGTCTTCCTCATCACAGTCCTCTTCCTCTTCGTCGGCAACGGGAGTGGTGGTGGGCGCTGAAGCGGCAGCGGATCCAGATGCGACGGGCGATGGAGTGGCTGATGTAGCATCCTCTACTTCATCACAGTAGGGCTAGAGTTAGTTGTTTCTCCAATCATCATAAGTCATGAACTCACCATATCTTCGTCGTCGTCATCGCTCTCGCCATCGTAAGATGGGGTGGCGCTGCCGCTTCCGGAAGAACCCGAGCTCGAGTCGGAGCCGGAGCTGGACTCAGAGCCGGATTGCGAGTCAGACAGAGAGGCCGAAGGAGCGGGCGAAGGGGCGGCGGCAGGAGCAGGAGCGGTGTATCCACCACTGCTGGCGACTTCGGTGGCTTGTCCGGCCTGTGCAGTGACAGTGACAGTAACGTAGACGGTGGAAGCCTGATACATCAGCAAGCTACTTATCGGGATGACGATATTATGACTCACTCCATCGCATTGCTCTCCAAGGGTGGCAGAGGGAGCAGCGTTGGTAGCTGGGGTAGCGGCATCGGAACTGTCAGATCCAGAATAGTCACCAGAGTTGCTAGCGGCATCAGAGGCAGCAGGAGACTGAGCGTTGAGAGCGACAGCACCCGATGGGCCGGCAGATGAAGGCGAGGCAGCACTGGCAGAAGCGGCATCTGCTTCTTCCTCGTACTCTTCCCACTCCTCGCATTCTTCCTCAGTCTCGGGA
>Ga0265780_10005321_pt1 | contig 16339 bp, 16 predicted proteins | sample P1T30metagenome_FD_192432 | JGI IMG/M metagenome (GOLD analysis project Ga0265780, IMG submission 192432) | Plant litter microbial communities from East Loma Ridge, Irvine, California - P1 T30 | ecosystem: Environmental > Terrestrial > Plant litter > Unclassified | place: USA: California... | reverse complement strand
GCGAGGCCGGAGGCGCGTCGTCGCCCCGACGCCGTCCCCAGCTCGCTCGACGGAGAGCTCCTGGGCCCCCTCAGCCCGACACCCTCCGACCCCGCGAAGGCAGCCGCCCGTGACCTCCCTCTCCACCCGTCGCAAGACGTTCGCCCTCATCGCCCTGGCCCTCGGCGGCTTCGGCATCGGCTCGACCGAGTTCGTGGCGATGGGCCTGCTGCCGAACATCGCGCAGGACCTCCTCCCGGGCCTCTACGCCCAGTCGTCCGACGCGGGCATCGCCCGCGCGGGCTGGCTCGTCAGCGCCTACGCCCTGGGCGTCGTCGTCGGTGCCCCGACGATCGCCGCGATGTCGTCGCACCTGCCGAAGAAGAAGCTGCTCATGGGTCTGCTGGCCCTCTTCGTGGCGGGCACGGTGCTCTCGGCCGTGCTGCCGTCGTTCGGCTGGGTGCTCGGCGCACGGTTCTTCGCGGGACTGCCCCACGGCGCCTACTTCGGCATCGCCTCCATCGTCGCGGCCACCATCATGGGGCCGGGCAACCGCGGCAAGGGCGTCGCCCTCGTGCTCAGCGGCCTCACCATCGCGAACGTCGTCGGCGTGCCCACCATCACGGCGCTCGGCCAGGCGCAGGGCTGGCGCGTCGCCTACCTCGCCGTCGCGGGCATCTTCGCGCTGACCTTCGTGGCCGTCGCGTTCGCCGTGCCGCGCATGGAGGGCGACTCCGCGGCGTCGATGCGCCGCGAGCTCAGCGCGTTCCGCAAGCCGCAGGTCTGGCTCGTGATGGGCGTCGGCGCCATCGGCTTCGGCGGCTTCTTCGCCGTGTACAGCTACATCGCCAACGCGGTCACCGAGGGCGTGGGCGTCGACGAGGGAGTCGTGCCGTGGGTGCTCGTCGGCGTCGGCGTGGGCATGACGATCGGCAACGTCATCGGCGGCTGGGCCGCCGACAAGAACCTCAAGGCGGCCCTCACGGTCGGCTTCGTGGGCCTCATCGCGGCGCTCGTCGCCTACGCCCTGCTCGTCGACAGCCTCGTCGGCATCTTCGCCACGACGTTCCTGCTCGGCCTCGTCAGCTCGATGATCGGCCCCTCGGTCCAGTCGCGCCTGATGGAGGTCGCCGGCGAGAGCCAGGTGATCGGCGCCGCCCTCAACCACTCGTCGATGAACCTCGGCAACAGCGCCGGCGCGTACCTCGGCGGCGCGGTCATCGCGGCCGGCTTCGGCTTCGCCGCCCCCGGCTGGGTGGGGGTCGCGCTGGCCCTGGCCGGAGTGGTCCTGACGGTCGTGAGCTTCCGCCTCCAGAAGACCGGCGACGCGCGGCAGGCCGCGCTCTGCGCGGCGGCCCGGGAGGCCGACCACAAGGAGGACACCGACACCGGCTCGGTGTTCATCGGCCAGCACTGAGGCCCTCGCGACCGCCACGCGCGAGGCCGACGACGACGGACGCACAGCACGACGGCCCGGCACCCTCGAGGGTGCCGGGCCGTCGTCGCGCGGGGAGCTAGAAGCTCGTCTGCGCCGGGGTGTCGATGAGGATGCCGTCCTGGATCGCGCGCTTCCGCAGCGCGACCTTGGTGCCGACGTCGTAGCCCGCCACGCGGTACTTCTCGCGGATGCGCTTGAGGTAGCTCTTCGCGGTCTCCTCGCTGATGCCGAGCTGGTAGGCCACGGCCTTCACGGGCTCGCCGCCGCCGTAGAGGGCCATGACCCGGCGCTCCTGCGCGCTGAGCTTCGGCACGCCGCCGACCTCGGCCGCGTTGAGGGCGAGGTCGAGCTCGGCCGAGATGTACGACTCGCCCTTCGAGGCCGCGCGGATGGCCTCGACGATCATCTCGGCGTCCTCGCTCTTGACGAGGTAGCCGAGCGCGCCCGCGGCCAGGGCCTCGCGGACGACGTTGGGCTCGGAGTACGTGCTCATCAGCACCGTCTTCACGCCCGTGGTCTTGAGGGTGTTGATCTTCAGCGAGATCGGGATGTTGTCCTTGAGGTCGAGGTCGAGCAGCACGACGTCGACGGGGAACTCCGGGTGCGTCAGCAGCTCCGGCCACGAGGCCACCGCGGCGACCATCGAGATGTCGCTCGCCGCCTGGCGGATCCACTCGCTGAGCGCTCCCAGCAGCATCTTGTGGTCGTCGACCAGGGCCAGACGGATGCGGTCGTCGTGGTTCGTCACGGATGTGCCTTCTTTCTCAGGACGTGGGTCAAGCCTAGACGCGCGGACGTGACGAGAGGTCACGACTCGGCGGGGTTGTCGACGATGCAGTGCAGCTTGACCATGAGGCTGGACTCGTGCGTCGAGGCGGTGTACTCGCCGACGCGCTCGAGGGCGTTCCACGTCGCCGGCGTGACGCGGTTGCGGCGGATGCCCGTCGTGGTCACGACGACCGGCACGTCGACGCTCCGGCCGGCGAGCGACGCGATCGACCGCGTGGCGGCGGTGACGGGGCCGAGCGTGAGGGTGATGGTCGTGCCGGGCGTGCGGCTCTTCGAGTCGCCGAGCAGCAGCCAGACGGCCTGCAGCAGCCCGTCGCGCTGCGGGGGAGCGAGGAGGCCCGCGAGCGACGACGGGTCGACCAGCGTCACCGAGCGGCCGAGGTACTCCGACTCGGTGACGGCGTGGTGCAGCCAGGTCTCGCGACGGCCCTCGATGAGGTGCAGCCGGAGCTCGGTCGCGAGCGAGGCGGCCTGCGAGGCGACCTTGGGCGCCAGGGGCAGGGGCACGTCGCCGCCGGCCACGCCGTCGAGCAGCTTCTCGGCGGCGAGGTCGAGGCGCGCGAGCTCGTCGCTCGCGAGCATGCCGACGGCGAACCTCGGCTGCGTCACGTTGCTCTGCACGAGCACGCGGTCGAGCTCGACCTGCACCATGCGCCGGAACCGCTGCACGATCGAGGTGGCCACGGCGGCCGGGAGCACGGCCAGCGCGACGACCGAGAGCTGCTGCGGCACGGAGGTCGCGGTCAGCGGGGTGCTGACGGCGACCATCACGACGAAGGCCGCGAGGAGCACGACGAGGGCCGCGACGATCTCGCGGGCGGGCCGCAGCGTGACGATCGGGAGGAGCCCGAAGCCGACCGCGACGCTCGCCGTCGCGTAGGCCCCGACGTCGTGCAGGGGCGCGATCGCGACGAAGTCGAGCGCGACCACGACGACGAGCACGAGGCCGATCACCGCGAAGACGCTGCCGGTCAGGCGCTCCCCGCGGATGGTGACGAGCGCGGCGGTGCCGACGAACGTCGCGATGTAGAGCAGCCACGCGATCAGGGCCGGCGCGACCATCGGGTAGTCGGCGAGGTGGCTGAGGAAGAAGACCAGGCCGTACACGGCCTGGAGCCCGGCGATGACGGCGGCGCCGAGCCCGAGGTAGCCGGTGCCGAGGGTCGCTCCGGCCGCGCGCGCCTGGCGCAGGGAGCGGGCCCCGGTGGAGCCGATGGGCAGGCCGCGGGCGGCACGGCGGCCGCGGGCGACGCCGAGGGTGTTCTCGTCGATGCTCAACGCGGTGCCTCCAGGACGACGGTGGTGCCCGAGCCGGGCGAGGAGAAGAGCCGGGCGCTGCCGCCCACCTCGTGCAGGCGGCCGACGACCGACTCCTTGAAGCCGAGCCGCTCCTCCGACACCCCCGAGAGGTCGAAGCCGACGCCGGCGTCGGTGACCATGGCGCGCACCATGTCGTCGTCGTGGATGATCGTGACGTGCGCCTCGGTCACGCCCGCGTGGCGGCGGACGTTCTCGAGGCACTCGGCGAGGGCCAGGAGGAACGCGTCGAGCACGTGCGTCGGCAGGAGCACCTGGCCGGTGCCGTGCCAGCTGACCTCGAGGCCCATCCGCCCGAACCGCTGCTTGACCGACTCCAGCGTCTGGCCGAGCGGGTCCTCCTGGGCGGTCTCGAGCGAGTACTCGCCCGACGACTGGGGCTGCGGGGTGCCGCCGAGGCGGAGGTGACGCAGCAGGCGCGCGTCCTCCGCGGCCTGCGCCTGGAGCGCCTCCGGGGTGACGCCCACGCCCGAGTGGGCCAGCAGGGTGAGGGTCGCCAGCACCGTGTCGTGCAGCAGCCGGGCACCCTGACGGCGCTGCGCCTCGGTCTCGCTCGCCTGCCGCTCGGCCCGGTGGGCGTTGCCGATGCTGTAGATGCGCCGCGCGGCGAGCGGCACGCTCCGGCCGAGCCAGATGCCCGCGACGAAGACCAGCGCCCAGCCCAGCACGACCGCGGCCACGGGGAAGGTGAAGAGGGAGCCCGTCGCGAGGGCGACGAGGGCGACGGCGACGGCGAACGCGACGCCCGCCGTGACGACGCGCACGCGGCTCGACGACAGCACGATCGTGAAGGAGGCGGTGGCACCGCCCGCGAGCGGGCCGACGGCCGTGGCGAGGGCGGGGCTCGGCTCGCCGGTCGCCGGGAGCAGCGCGACGACGGTGGCGGCGATGCCGGCGGCGAGGCCGACCAGCACCCAGCCGCGCGTCTGGCCGGCGGAGCGGCCGACGAACACGAGGGCGACGACGAGCAGCGCGATGAGCGGCAGGACGGCGACGAGGTGCAGCGGGTCGGCCACCCCCGGGTAGAGCAGGGCCAGCGTCGTGACGGCGGCGCAGGCGACGCCGAGCGTGCGAGCGGTGCTGCTCAGCAGCCGATCGCGCTCCTGGGCGAAGATGTCCATTGGTGATCCCCGGGTGGGCGACGGATGTCGTGGTGGGCTGTCGGGTGACAGCGACCTCGCCATGTTTTCACACCGGGCCCACCTGCGGGGGTGGTAGGGCTGCGACGCGCCGGGCGGGCGCCCGTCACGCGCCCGTCAGCTGTCGAGCAGGCGGCGCAGGTGGCCGCCGACGGCGTCGTCCTCGATCAGGAACCCGTCGTGGCCGTACTCGCTGGCGATGACGGACGCGCGGTCGCCGTCGAGCCCGTTCCGCAGGTGCCGAGCGATCTCCTGCTGGTCGTGCACGGGGAAGAGCCGGTCGCTGTCGATGCCGAGCACGAGGGTGCGCGCGGCGATCCGCCCGAGCGCAGCCGCGACGCCGCCGCGGTCGCGCCCCACGTCGTGCGAGTTCATCGCGCCGAGCAGCGTCACGTAGCTGCCCGCGTCGAAGCGGCGCGTGAACTTGTTGCCGTGGAAGTCGAGGTAGCTCTCGACCTGGAACCGCCCGGGGCCGCCCAACGGGGTGATCTCGCTCTGCCAGGCGCGGCCGAAGCGCGCGTTCAGCTCGTCGGGCGACCGGTAGTTGAGCAGGGCCATGCGGCGCGCGAGCGCGAGGCCCCGGTACGGTCCCTCACCGTCGGGCGCCTCGTGGTAGTCGCCGTCGTGCCAGGCGGAGTCCATCCGGATGGCCTCGGTCTGCACCGTGTTGAGGGCGATCTGGTCGGCGCTCGCGAGCGGGGGCGCGGCGAGGACGGCCAGCCGCTCGAGCCGCGTCGGGTGGCCGACGCCCCACTCGAGGGCGTGCATGCCGCCCATCGAGCCGCCGACGACGGCGGCCCAGCGCTCGACGCCGAGGGCGTCGGCGAAGGCGACCTGCGCCTCCACCTGGTCGCGGATCGTCAGGTGCGGGAACCGCGAGCCCCACTCGACGGCGTCGGGGGCGAACGACGACGGGCCGGTGCTGCCCTGGCAGCCGCCGAGCATGTTGGGGGCGACGACGAACCAGCGGTCGGTGTCGACGGCGAGCCCCGGCCCGACGACGCCGTTCCACCACCCGGTGGTCGGGTGCCCGGGGCCGGCGCGCCCCACGACGTGGCTGTCGCCCGTGAGCGCGTGCAGCAGCAGCACGGCGTTGCCGTGGTCGGCGTCCAGCTCGCCCCAGGTCTCGTAGGCGATCCGGGGGCGCGGCAGCGTCTCCCCGCTCTCGAGCACGAGGTCGTCGAGGGCGACGAACGAGCGGTCGCCGGGGTCGTCTCCGTCGCGCCAGGCCCCGGTGACGGGAGGTCGGCCGAGCATCGCGAGGCGGTTGCGCTCCGACACGATGCTCGACGGGACGGTGTCCTCTGAGGTGCTCTGCCAGTCCATGTGGTCTCCATCATGCGGGCCCGGGGGAGGCGCGGGCCGATTGTTACGGGCCACGCGCCTCCCCGGGGCGCCTCAGGAGGTGCGGAGCGCCTCCTGCGAGACCTGCCGCGCGGCGGCGAAGCCGGCGTCGAGGTCGGCCTTCAGGTCGTCGACGTTCTCGAGGCCGACGGAGAGGCGCACGAGCCCGGGCGTGACGCCCGTCGTCAGCTGCTGCTCGGGCGTGAGCTGCGAGTGCGTCGTCGAGGCGGGGTGGATCACGAGGCTCCGCACGTCGCCGATGTTGGCGAGGTGGCTGAACAGCTGCAGCGAGTCGACGAGGGCCCGGCCGGCGTCGACGCCGCCCTTCAGCTCGAACGACAGCACGGCGCCGACGCCGCGGGGGGCGTACTTGTTGGCCGCGGCGTACCAGGGGCTCGTCGGCAGGCCCGCGTAGTAGACGGCCGCGACGTCGTCGCGCGAGTCGAGCCACTCGGCGATCTCCTGGGCGTTCTGCACGTGCCGCTCGATGCGCAGGCTCAGCGTCTCGATGCCCTGGATGAGCGAGAAGGCGCTGTCGGCCGCGTTCGACGACCCGAGGTCGCGGAGCAGCTGCACGCGCGCCTTGACGACGTAGGCGAGCTCGTCGCCGACCGCCTGCGTGTAGACGGCGCCGTGGTACGAGGGGTCGGGCCGGGTGAGCCCCGGGAAGCGGTCGGCGTGGTCGCTCCAGCGGAACGTGCCGCCGTCGACGACGAAGCCGCCGATGACGGTGCCGTGGCCGCCGAGGAACTTCGTGGCCGAGTGCACCACGACGTCGGCGCCGTGCTCGAAGGGGCGGATGAGGTACGGCGTCGCGATCGTGTTGTCGACGACGAGCGGCACGCCCTCGGCGTGCGCGACGCCCGAGACGAGCTCGATGTCGAGGATGTTGATCTTCGGGTTGCCGATGGTCTCCGCGAAGAAGAGCTTGGTGTTCGGGCGGACGGCGCGACGCCACTCGTCGGCGTCGTCCTGGTTCTCGACGAAGGTCGTCTCGATGCCGAGCTTGGCGAGCGTGTACTTGAAGAGGTTGTAGGTGCCGCCGTAGATCGACGACGACGACACGATGTGGTCGCCCGCCTCCGCGATGTTCAGCACCGCGAAGGTCGACGCCGCCTGGCCCGACGCGACGAGCAGCGCGCCGCTGCCCCCCTCGAGCGCGGCGATGCGCTGCTCCACGACGTCGTGGGTGGGGTTCATGATGCGCGAGTAGATGTTGCCGCTCTCGGCGAGGGCGAAGAGGTCCTGCGCGTGCTGCGAGTCGCGGAAGACGTACGAGGTCGTCTTGTAGATCGGCGTCGCCCGGGCGCCCGTCGTCGGGTCGGGGCGGGCGCCGGCGTGGATCTGCTGGGTCTCGAACTTCCAGTCGGGCTGGTCGGTCACGGTGGTCTCCTGCGTCGGTCGGTGGTGCTCGGGTCGCGTGCTGGCCACGGTACGGCCCGCCCGGGCCGGTGTCGACGCGGCGGACACGCGACGTAACGGCACGGCGGTAGCGTCGGGGCAGCGTCCGGGCCGACCGGCGCGACGACCAGCGAGAAGGAGTGCACATGCAGCGACGAGTCGTGGTGACCGGGGCGAGCTCGGGCATCGGGGAGGCCACCGTGCGGCTGTTCCGCGGGCGGGGCTGGGACGTGCTGGCCGTCGCCCGGCGGGAGGACCGCCTCCGTGCGCTCGCCGACGAGACGGGCGCCTCCTGGCTGCGGGTCGACGTCACCGACGACGACAGCGTCGAGGCGCTGCGCGCCCACGTCGCCGCGACCGGGCCGGTGCACACGCTCGTCAACAACGCCGGGGGAGCCTTCGGGCTCGACTCGGTCGAGCGGGGCTCCGTCGACGACTGGCGCCGCATGTTCGAGGTCAACGTGCTCGGCACCAAGCGCGTCACGGCGGCGCTGCTGCCGGCCCTCCGCGACGGAGCCGAGGAGGCGGGGGTCGCCGACGTCGTGACCGTCACGTCGATCGCCGGCCACGTCGCGTACGAGGGCGGAGGCGGCTACAACGCGTCGAAGTTCGCCGAGCACGCGCTCGTCGCCGTGCTGCGGCTGGAGCTCGCGGGCGAGCCGATCCGCGTCGTCGAGATCGCGCCCGGCATGGTGCAGACCGAGGAGTTCTCGCTCGTGCGCTTCGGGGGCGACCAGGGCCGGGCCGACGCCGTCTACGCCGACGTGCCCGGGCCGCTGACCGCCGACGACGTCGCCGAGTCGATCGTGCACGCCGTCGAGCTGCCGGCCCACGTCAACCTCGACCTCGTCACCGTCAAGCCCGTCGCTCAGGCCGCGCCGCACAAGGTCGCGAAGGGCGCGCTGGAGGTGCGCCGGGCATGAGCGGGCGCGCCGTCGTCGAGCGCTGGGCCGCGTTCACGACCGACCCCGCCGGCGGCAACCCCGCCGGGGTCGTGCTCGACGCGCGCGGCCTCCTGGACGCCGAGATGCAGGAGATCGCCGCCGAGGTCGGGTACGCCGAGACCGCCTTCGTCGTGGGGCCCGACCTCGACGGCGACGGCCGACGTCACCGCCTGCGCTACTTCTCGCCGACCGCGGAGGTGCCCTTCTGCGGCCACGCGACCGTGGCGACGGCGGTGGCGCTCGCCGCGCGCGTTGACGGTGCCCAGCACGCGCGGAGTGCGGCGGACGGCGGCGGGGGAGCCCGCGGCGCCGTCCCGCGGCCGGGGCGGGAGACGGCGACGATCGTCGTCGAGACGCCGGTCGGCCCCGTGCCCCTCACGACGGCGGTCGACGCCGCGGGGATCGCGACGGCGTCGTTCACCTCGGTCGAGCCGCACACCGAGCCGCTGGCCGAGGGCGTGCTCCTGCGGCTGCTGCGCCTGCTCGGGCTCGACGAGGACGACCTCGACCCGCGGCACCCCGTCCGCGCTGCCTACGCGGGCAACCTGCACCCGGTCGTGCCGCTCGCCGATCGGGCGACCTTCGACTCGTTCGCCGTCGACCCCGCGGCCGTGCGCCGGCTGATGGACGAGCAGGGCTGGGCCGGCACGGTCACGGTGCTGCACGTGGGCGAGACCGACGACGAGGGCGTCCTCGTCGTCGAGGCCCGCAACCTGTTCCCCGTGGGGGCGATCACCGAGGACCCGGCCACGGGGTCGGCCGCGGCCGCCGTCGGGGCCTGGCTGCGCGACTCCGGGTCGTTCGCCGTGCCCGGCCGGGTGCGCGTGCTGCAGGGGCGGCACGTCGGTCGGCCCGGGGTGCTCGACGTGCGCGTGCCCGAGACGGGCGGGATCGTCGTCTCGGGGAGCGCCGTCCGGCTCGACCGGCGCTAGCGGGTCCGGCCAGGACGCGCGGACCCCGCGGCGTCGTCGCCCCCGGGCTGGTCGTCGCCCTCGACCGCCCGGCCGGACAGCGCGGCGAGGTCGTCGTCGAGGAGGGCGCGGAGCCGCTCGTCGCGCCCCTCGTCGTAGCCCGGAGCCGGGGCAGCCGCCCAGCCGATGCGGTCGACCACGGTGCTGCCCACCTCGTCCCAGGCGCGGAGCCGCGCGGCGTCGACGACGCGGGCGACGAAGCCGTCGTCGCGGCCCACGCGGGCCAGGCGCTTCACGAGGGCCTTGTGGGTCGCCTCGCGCAGGCGGAGGGCGTCGAGGTCGTCGACGCGGTAGTCGAACTGGTGCTGCGACTGGCCGTACGACCGGTGGGTGCGGCGCCGCAGCCGACGGAGCCGCCGCGCCCCCTCGAGCTGCTCCTCGACGAGCCGGGCGATCTCCTCGCGCACGAAGCGGGCCGCCACCTCCTCGTCGAACGGCAGCTTCTCCTGCAGGGCCCGGCGGATCACCTGGTTCTTGGTCGCGACCACCAGGGAGGCGCGGATGATCAGGTACCCCTCGTCGACCGCCCGCTCGAGGGGGCTCGGGTCGGCGCGGCGCGCGCTCGGTCCGGTCGTCACGGGGCGGACCTCCTCGGTGCGGGTCGTGCGGGTCGTGCGGGGGCGGCGCGCGGCGTGCCCGCCCGGTCCGTCGACCCTACCCACGCCGCAGCCCCCAGGCGCCGTCCGTATCGTGGCGCCATGACCCTCCGTGAGCCCGACCCCGTCTCCTCGCAGGCTCCCGACCTGCTGCGGGCGCCCGTCATCAGCCAGCACTGGGGCGGCCTCGCGTTCGCCCACTGGCGGGTCGAGCCCGAGCGGGTCGCGCCCCTCCTGCCGCCCGGCACCCGGCCCGACGTCCACGACGGCTCCACCTGGGTCGGCCTCATCCCGTTCGAGCTGTCGCGGAGCGCCTTCGGCCCCCTGCCGCCCGTGCCGTGGTTCGGGCGGTTCCTCGAGACGAACGTGCGCGTCTACTCCGTCGACGACCAGGGCCGTCGGGGGGTCGTCTTCCTCACGCTGGAGGCGCAGAAGCTCGTGCCCGTGCTCACGGCGAACGTCGGCCTCGGCCTGCCGTACCGCTGGGCCTCGATGAGCCGGAGGGAGGTCGGGGGAGCGGTCGAGTACGCCTCGCGGCGCCACGGGCCCGGCCCGCGGCCGGCCACGCGGATGACCGTCCGGCCGGGCGACGAGACGGTCGAGGGCGACCCCCTCGCGGAGTTCCTCACGGCGCGCTGGGGCATGCACGTGGCCCGCGGCGGCACGACCCGGTACTGGCCGAACCGGCACGGTCCGTGGCCGCTGCGCCGCGCCTCCCTCGACGACCTCGACGACCAGCTCGTGGCCGCGTGCGGCCTGCCGGGCGTGACCGACCGCGCCCCCGACTCGCTGCTCTGGTCGGACGGCGTCGACACCGTCTTCGCGCCTCCCGGGGGCCGGTGGGAGGCGCCCTGAGCCAGGCCCGGACGCCGCCTCGCGGACGTCCGCGAGGCCCGACATCGCGCGCGGGTGCGCGGGCCACTACGGTTGCTGGCATGGTTTCCTCACCCGACGACCCGACCAGCCTCGCCGCACCGCACGACGGAGGGTCGACGGAGACCCTGCCGGAGGCGCCGGTCGGCTCGTCGACGGAGGCCCCCGCCCGCGAGGTGCTCGGCTGGCTCGAGTTCGGCGACGCCGCCCGCCACCTGGCCCGCGACGTCGTGGCCGCCGACTTCACGCCAGACGTGATCGTGGCGGTCGCCCGCGGCGGCCTCGTGCTCGCCGGCTCGATCGCCTACGCCCTCGACACGAAGATGTGCGGCTCGATCAACGTCGAGTTCTACACCGGCGTCGACGCGCGCCTGCCCGAGCCCGTGCTGCTGCCGCCGACCCTCGACGCTCCGTCGCTCGCCGGCAAGCGCGTGCTCGTCGTCGACGACGTCTCCGACTCCGGACGCACCCTGCACCTCGTGCGCGACCTGCTGGCCGAGGTCGCCGACGAGGTGCGCACGGTCTGCCTGTACAGCAAGCCGCAGACGATCCTCGAGCCCGACTTCGTCTGGAAGCGCACCGACCAGTGGATCACCTTCCCCTGGAGCGCCCTGCCCCCCGTCACCCGCGACGCGACGACGAGCCGCGAGGCATGAGCATCCACCTGGTGGGCGGCGGCTGGTCGCCCGACGAGCCCGACCTCTACGCGCCCTTCGTCGCCGAGGCAGCCGTGCGCGGCGCCGCCCTCGGCCGCTCGGTGCCCCGCGTCGCCGTGCTCGTCGTCGTCGCCGACGACTCGCCCTCGGCGGAGTTCCGCGAGGGCTGGCCGGCGCTGATCGCCGACGGCGGCCGGTGCGAGACCGTCGTCACCGTGGTCGGGGCGGGCGACGCGTTCGACACCCGCGTGCTCAGCGACGTCGACGGGCTCGTCGTCGCCGGCGGTCTCACGCCCGCCTACCTCGACGCCGTCGCGCCGCTGGTCGACCAGGTGAGGCTGCTCGTCGCCGACGGCCTGCCCTACCTCGGCTTCTCGGCCGGGGCCATGATCGCCGCCGACGTCGCCCTGCTCGGCGGCTGGCAGGTCGGCGACGTGCCCGTCTGCCCGCAGGACGCCTCCGAGGGGCTCGACGAGGTCGCGCTCGGCCAGGGCCTCGGCCTCGTCGACCTCGCGATCGACGTGCACGCGGCCCAGTGGGGCACGCTGACCCGCCTCATCGCCGCGACCGAGGCCGGGCTCGTGCGCGGCGGCGTCGCCGTCGACGAGCACACGGCCCTGGTCGTCGGCGAGGGCGCCCTCGCCGTGCTCGGCCGCGGCAGCGTGTGGCGGGTGGAGCCCCAGCTCGACGACGACGGCGAGATCGTCGGGGTCTCCGTCGGCACCCTGGGCGTCGAGTGAGGGGTCGGCCCCTGCACGAGCTCGTGCACCCCAGCTGGGCGGAGGCGCTCGAGCCGGTGGCGGGCGAGGTCGCCGACATGGGCGAGTACCTCCGCGCGGAGGTCCGCGCCGGTCGCGGCTACCTGCCCGAGGGCTCGCTCGTGCTGCGCGCCTTCACGTACCCGCTCGACGAGGTGAGGGTGCTCGTGGTCGGGCAGGATCCGTACCCGACGCCCGGCCACCCGATCGGCCTCTCGTTCGCCGTCGACCCGCACGTGCGGCCCGTGCCCCGCAGCCTCGCGAACGTCTACCGGGAGCTGCACGACGACCTCGGCCTGCCGGTGCCCGTGCACGGCGACCTCACGTCGTGGTCCGAGAACGGCGTGATGCTGCTCAACCGGGTGCTGACCGTGCGCCCGGGCGAGACCGCCTCGCACCGCGGCAAGGGCTGGGAGCCGGTCACCCAGCGGGCGATCGAGGTGCTCGCGGCTCGGGGCGGCCCGCTCGTGGCCGTCCTCTGGGGCCGCGACGCCGCCGGTCTCGTCCCGCTGCTCGGCGAGGTGCCCACGGTGCAGTCGCCGCACCCGAGCCCGCTCTCGGCGTCGCGCGGGTTCTTCGGGTCGAGGCCGTTCAGCCGCACGAACGAGCTGCTCGTGCAGCAGGGCGGGCAGCCGGTCGACTGGAGCCTCCCCGCGGAGCCGCGCACCGCCTCCTAGGGGCCCTGTCGGCCGACGGCCGTGACGTGCCAGAGTGGACGGGTGCTCGAAGAGGAATACCAGACCCGGCGGCGGCTGCCGCGCGAGCTCCGGCCCGCCCCGGCGCCCGAGCCGGCCTTCAGCTTCGAGATCCGGCCCGCGGTCGCGGCCGACCTGCCCTACGTGCGGGAGATCTACAACCACTACGTGCAGAACTCGACGGTGACCTTCGACGAGGAGCCGATGACGCTGGCCGACTGGCGCCGCAAGGCGGGGGTCGCCGCGAAGCTCGGCATGCCGTTCCTCGTGGCGGTCAACCCGGCCGGCGAGGCGCTCGGCTACGCGACGGCGATGCCGTGGGGCGGCAAGGCGGCGTACCGGTACACCGTCGAGAGCTCGATCTACCTGCGCGCCGCCTCGACGGGCAAGGGTCTCGGGCGAGCCCTGCTGGAGGCGCTGGTCGAGGCGTGCCGGGAGGCGGGCATCCGCGAGATGGTCGCCGTCATCGCCGACAAGAACGCCGACGCCTCGATCCGCCTGCACGCGTCGCTCGGGTTCTCCGAGGTCGGACGCATGGGGCGCGTCGGCTTCAAGTTCGGCCGGTGGCTCGGCACGGTGACCATGCAGAAGTCGCTGAAGAAGCGTCGCCGCGACCGCTAGCCGGGTTCGTGGCGCGTCCTCGCGCCTCGGGCGACGACGCGCCGCAGGCGACGACGCGCCTCAGGCGACGATGCGCCGCAGCACCGACTCCGTGCCGGCGGCGTCGGAGGGCGTGCCGCGCCAGAGCATCCGCACGATGAGTCCGTCGACGGCGAGGGAGACGACCGGCAGCCGGTCGGCCGGCACGCCCACCCGCTCGAGCACGTGCTCGAGCGACGAGTACCAGGCCTCGGCGTCGTCGCGGAGCGCCGGGTCGCGGACGGCTTGCAGCAGCATCTCGTACTGCGCCACCGCCGAGGCCCGCTCGACGACGGCGTACCGCACGAGCGTCGCGGCGAGGTCGGACAGCGTGGGGTGCGCGAGGTCGTCGAGCGAGCGCGTCCAGGTCGCGGTGGCGTGGCGGAGCGCGCTCCGCAGCATGTCGTCCCGCGACGAGAAGTAGTAGGTCGCGGCGGCGAGCGGCACGCCGGCCGCCTCCGCCACGGCCCGGTGCGTCACGGCCGAGGGGCCGCCGCGCTCGAGGACGGCCAGGACCCCGGCGAGGAGGGCGCGCCTCCTCGTCTCTCCCTTCGGCGTCAGGGGGCCGTCACGGCGGACGGCAGGCGCCGAGGAGTCGCGGGCCGGGTCGACGGGCTCGCCCGCGTCGGTCACGCGGCGGCCTCGTGGCGCCCGCCGAGCTCGAGCATCGTGACGCCGCCGATCACGAGCACGATGCCGCCGAGCTGGACGAGCGTCAGGGGCTCCTTGAACACGACGAGGCTGATGAGCGCGACGAGGACGACGCCGATGCCGGCCCACACGGCGTAGGCGATGCCGAGCGGCACGCCCCGGCCGAGCGACTGCGAGAGCATCGCGAAGGCGAACACGTAGCCGACGACGACGACTGCGTACTGCCACCACCGGGCGTCGGGCCCGCTGGTGATCTTGAGGAAGCTGGTGGCGACGACCTCGCCGACGATGGCGAGCGCGAGGAAGAGATAGCCCATGGTGGTGACTCCGAGCCGTGCGACGATCCCGCCGAGCCGTGTGCGTCAGGCGAGGGAGCACGAATGGGACGAATGTACCAGAATCGGTCGTCGTCGGCTCGTCGGCTCGTCGGCTCGTCGGCTCCGTGGGTCGGCGGGCGGGAGCGCGGGCACGGCGGAGCACCGCCGCCCCGGAGGGCGACGGTGCTCCGCCGTCGGCGGGTGCCGGTCAGCGACGGGCCTCCCGGCGACGCGCGACGACCAGCAGGGCGAGGCCGACCAGCAGGGCCAGCAGGGCTCCGGCGAGCGTCGCGGCTCCGTCCTCGCCCGTGTAGGCGAGGGCGGACGTCGCGGCGGCGGCCGGGGCGGTGGAGGCGCCGGTCGCGGCGAGGGCCTGACGACCCGTCACCGAGGCGGTCACCGACTCGGTCGAGGTGACGGCGACGGCGGTCGCGACGGTCGGGCCGGCGGGCTCGTCGGTCGTGGCCGGAGCGGTGGGCAGCACCGGGGTGGTCGGGTCCGTCGGGGTGGTCGGGTCCGTCGGAGTGGTCGGATCCGTCGGCGTGGTGGGGTCGACCGGGGTGGTCGGCGTCACCGGCGTGGTGGGCCCGTCGGTCGTGCCCCCGTCGGTGCTGCTGTCGCCGATGACGGAGACCGCGGCGCCGCCGACGGTGATCGGCAGGCCGATCACCGGCACGACCTGGGTGCCGCCGAGGACGCCGTCGTCACCGCTGGTGACCGGGCCGGTGCCGGGGGTGGTGCCGGTGCCGGTGGTGGGCGTGGTGCCGGTGGTGGTGTCGGTGCTGTCGCTGTCGCTGTCGCCCATGACGGAGACCGCGGCGCCGCCGACGGTGATCGGCAGGCCGACCACGGGGGCGACCTGGGTGCCGCCGAGGACGCCGTCGTCGCCGCTGGTGACCGGGCCGGTGCCGGGGGTGATGCCGGTGCCGGTGGTGGGCGTCGTGCCGGTGGCGGTGGTGGTGTCGGTGCTGCTGCTGTCGCCGACGACGGAGACGGCCGTGCCGCCGACGGTGACGGGCAGACCCACGACCGGGATCACCTGGGTGCCACTGAGGACGCCGTCGTCGCCGCTGGTCGCGGCGCCGGTGGCGGGGCTGGTGCCGGTGCCGGTGCCGGTGCCCGTGCTCGGCGTGGTGCCGGTGGTGGTGTCGGTGCTGCTGCTGTCGCCGATGACCGAGACCGCGGTGCCGCCGACGGTCACCGGCAGGCCGATGACCGGGATCACCTGGGTGCCGCCGAGGACGCTCTCGTCGCCGCTCGTCGTGCTGCCCGAGCCCGTGCCGGCGACGGGCGCGGTGCCCGTCGTGGGCGTCGTGCCGCTGCCCGTGCCGGTACCGGTGCTCGAGCTGTCGCCCAGCACGGAGACGGCAGTGCCGCCCACGGTCACGGGCACGTCGAGGTCGACGAGCGCCTGGCTTCCGCCGCCGATCGAGTCGTCTCCGCTGGTCTGGGCGGGAGCGGGTGCCGGGGCAGGTGCCGCCGGCACCGTGGGGGCGGTGGCCGGTGCCCCCGCGCTCGCCGCGTCGCCGACCACGCTGACGGCCGTGTCGGTCACGGTGACCGGCACGTCGACCGAGACGATGCCCTGCGTGCCCGACAGCAGCCCGGCGTCGCCGCTGGTCGTCGTGACCGGCTCGGCAGCGGGAGCGGCCGGAGCCGGAGCCGGAGCCGGAGCGGCGGCCGGAGCGGGAACGGCAGCGGGCGTCGCGGCCGGGCCCGACGACGTCGCGTCGCCGACCACGCTGACGGCGGTGCCGAGCACCGAGACGGGTGCCTCGGCGACCGCGATGACCTGGGTGCCCGAGAGCAGCCCGTCGTCTCCGCTGGTGACG
>Ga0265780_10005320_pt1 | contig 16346 bp, 14 predicted proteins | sample P1T30metagenome_FD_192432 | JGI IMG/M metagenome (GOLD analysis project Ga0265780, IMG submission 192432) | Plant litter microbial communities from East Loma Ridge, Irvine, California - P1 T30 | ecosystem: Environmental > Terrestrial > Plant litter > Unclassified | place: USA: California... | reverse complement strand
TCAGTCGGCCCACGCCGTACACGCCGACCACGCGCGGCACGCGGATCTCGCCCAGGTCTTCGTCGACCGTCACTTCGACGAAGACCGCGCCGAAGGAATGCATCGAGTATTTTTCCTTCTCGTCGCCAGGTTCCGCCTTGGCGCTCACTTCCACCGCCTGTCCATGGCGCGCGGCAATGGCGGCCATGCTGTCGCGCCGGGACGGCTCGGCCAGCAGATAGAGTTCGCCGCCGTCGGCGCCGCACTCGACGCCGACCTCGTCGGCCTTCGCCCCGAACAGCGGCGAAGCCTGGTCGGCCGCGGCGATGCCGAGCAGCTTCAGGCGCAGCGCATGGCCGGCCGCCTGCACCGCCGGCGCCACGCTGGCCACCGTGGTGGAACCGCCGGACACCGGCGCTTCCGGCATCTGGGAATTGCCGAGTTCGAAACGCACGCGCGCGACCGGTACGCCGAGCGCATCGGCCGCGACCTGGGTCATGACGGTATAGGTGCCGGTGCCCAGGTCCTGGGTGGCGGAGCGGAATACCGCGCTACCGTCCGGCTGCAGGCTGGCCGAGCACTCGCCGGCGGAACGGTTGGTCGGATAGGTGGCGGTGGCCATGCCCCAGCCGACCAGCTTGTTCCCCTGGCGCATCGAGCGCGGTTGTGGATTCCGGTCCTTCCAGCCGAAGCGCTCGGCGCCGATCTCGTAGCACTGGCGCAGCGACTTGCTGGACCAGGGCAAGTCCTTGCCGGGGTCGCGCTCGGTGTAGTTCTTCAGGCGCAGGTCGAGCGGGTCGATGGCCAGCGTGTAGGCCAGTTCGTCCATCGCGGATTCCAGCGCGAACGAGCCGGTGGCCTCTCCCGGTGCCCGCATGAAGGTCGGCGTGCCCAGGTTCATGCGCGCCAGCCGGTGCGAGGTTTCCTGGTTCGGGCTTGCGTACATCATGCGCGTGACCAGGCCGCAGGGTTCGATCCAGTCCTCGATCATCGAGGTATAGGCGATGGTGTCGTGGCTGGAGGCCGTGAGGCGCCCGTCGCTCATGGCCGCCAGGCGCATGCGCTGTTCGGTGACGGGGCGCTGGCCTACCGGGCCGAACATCTGGTTGCGGTCGAGCGAGAGCTTGACGGGACGGCCGAGCTGCTTCGCCGCCATTGCCGCCAGCACCACGTGCGACCAGACCGATCCCTTCGAGCCGAAGCCGCCGCCGGTGTAGGGGCAGATGGCCGTGACGTTCTCGGGAGGAATGCCGAAGACGGCGGCGACGATGCGCTGCACGCCCTTCATGTACTGGGTCGAGTCGTGCAGCGTCAGCTTGTCGCCGTCCCATTGGGCGATGGTCGCGTGGGTTTCAAGTGGATTATGGTTCTCGATCGGCGTCGTATAGACTGGCTCGATGCGCGTGCTGCCGGACAGCAGGCCGGCATGCAGATCGCCGCGGCGGGTGTCGGGCTTTTCGGTCAGCACTTTTTCGGGCGGGTGCAGGGCCTGCCTGGCCTGTGCGAAATCGAGCACGGCCGGTTTTTGCTCGTACTCGATGCGCAGCCTGGCGCCGGCCTCGCGCGCGCGCTCGAAGGTATCGGCCACGACCACGGCGATCGGCTGGTTGTTGTAATACACGGCGTCTTCCTGCAGCAGCGTGAGCCTGCGGCCGATCGGCGGCTGGATCTTGCCGTCCCTGGTTTCACGCGGCAGGCGCGGGGCGTTCTCGTGGCTCATGACCAGCAGGACGCCGGGCAGTTCGCGCGCCGCGCTGTCGTCGATGCGCAGCACGCGGCCGTTCGGGATGGTGCTGGTGACCAGCACGGCGTGCACCAGCCCCTCGACCGGATGCTCGGCCGCATAATGCGCGGCGCCGCTGACCTTGGCCCAGCCGTCGGTGCGGTTGATGGGGGCGCCGATGATGTTCTTCATGCCGTTCTTCATGCCGCTCCTCCCGTCATGCCGGCCGCCGTGCGTAGCGCCCGCGCCACCGCGCGCTGCGCCAGCGCAACCTTGAAGGCGTTGTGCGGATACGGGCGGGCGCCCGACACCGCCGCCGCGCCTGCCTTGTCCAGCAGTGCATCGTCCAGCGCGGACAGCGCCTGGCCGCGCAATGCATCTTCCGCCGCCGTGGCGCGCCACGGCTTGTGCGCCACGCCGCCCAGCACGATGCGCAGGTCGCGCACGACGTCGCCGTCCAGCGCCAGGCCCACGGCCACCGACACCAGGGCGAAGGCATAGCTGGCGCGGTCGCGCACCTTCAGGTAATGCGCATGCTGCGCGAAGGGGGACGGCGGCAGTTCCACCGCGGTGATGAGTTCGCCCGGCTTGATGACCGTATCGTCCTGCGGCCGGTCTTCGGGCAGGCGGTGGAAGTCGTGGATGGGAACCTGGCGCGCGCCGTCCGGCCCCTGCAGGTGCACCACCGCGTCGAGCGCGGCCAGCGCCACGCTCATGTCGGAGGGATTGGTGGCGATGCAGTCCGGGCTGGCGCCGAGGATCGCGTGGATGCGCTGGTGGCCGTCGATGGCGTCGCAGCCCGAGCCGGGCTCGCGCTTGTTGCAGTGGCTGAAGGCCGGGTCGGTGAAGTAATAGCAGCGCGTGCGCTGCAGCAGGTTGCCGCCCACCGTGGCCATATTGCGCAACTGGGTGGTGGCGCCGTTGAGCAGGGCGTCGGACAGCAGGCGGTAATGCCGGCGCACCAGCGGGTGGGTCGCCACCGCGGTGTTGGTGGCCATCGCGCCGATGCGCAGGCCGCCGCCGGCCAGTTCCTCGATGCCGGCCAGCGCCAGCCGGCTCACGTCGACCAGCAGCAGCGGCCGTTCGATGCCGCTCTTGTACAGGTCGAGCAGGTTGGTGCCGCCGCCGATGAATTTCGTGCCGGGCTGGCGCGCCAGTTCGATGGCGTGGTCGACGTCGCGCGCGCGTTCGTAGGAGATCGATTGCATGTGCTCTCCTAGGAAGCCTGGCGCAGGACCACGTGGTGGATGGCCTTGACGATGTTGGGATAGGCGCCGCAGCGGCACAGGTTGCCGCTCATGCGCTCGCGGATCTCGTCCTCGGACAGGGCGCCGGGGGCGAGCTGATCGCCCTCGGTGAGCATGCTCGCCTGGCGCGCCTTGACTTCGTCGAGCAGGGCCACCGCCGAACAGACCTGGCCCGGCGTACAGTAGCCGCACTGGAAGGCGTCGCAATCCATGAAGGCCTGCTGCATCGGATGCGGCTCGCCCTCGCGCGCCAGGCCTTCCACCGTGGTGATCTCGCGTCCGTCGTGCATGACCGCCAGGGTGAGGCAGGCATTGATGCGCTGGCCGTCCACCAGCACCGTGCAGGCGCCGCACTGGCCGCGGTCGCAGCCCTTCTTGGTGCCCGTCAGGTGCAGCACTTCGCGCAGCGCGTCGAGCAGCGTCACGCGCGGCTCGACCGCCAGGCGATGCTCGGCGCCGTTAATGCGCAGCACCAGCGGCTGCGGCGGCACATGGGGCGGGGCGGCGCTGTCCGCGCGCCGTTCGAGAAGGCTCTGGTCATCGTCTGGCATCGATCGTCTCGCTTCCGAAAAACAGGCATCCGATCAGACCTGGGCAACTCGACCGGGTTCCTGCTGTGATTGAAAAAGATGAAGTCGCTGTTCTTCCCTTGATCCGGCCCGGCCGGCGACATGATCCATGTCGAGGGACCTGCCGGTGGCAAGCGTCGCCATCATGATGGCCGAATTCGAAAATGTCCGGAGCGCGCCAGAATCAAATTCCTCCAAGAAATCAAATGCTTAGGAGATATTGGAGCCGAGGCGCTGCTCGTGCGCCGTTGCGAGCGCCGGTCAGGGGTTCTATACTCGCGCAGTGATGCACACAGGCATCCCCAACCAGGACCGACCATGCGCGCCCCCTACCTTCTGCTGACTCCGCTGCTACTGCTCGCCGGCTGCATCAACGACTCGGCCAGCTATGTCATCGGCAGCAACGATCACGCCCTGACGGTGGTGGTGTCGCAGGATTATTTCTGGAGCAAGCAGGCAAGCCTGCGCGTGATCGCGGCGCGGCTGCCGGATTGCCAGCGCCAGTTCGACTTCGGCAAGACCGATCTTGGCGACCTCAATGTCGAACTGTTCTCCACCGGCGAGGATTCCTTCCTGCTGCGCGCAGGCGAGGACATGTGGCAGCTCGACACGCGCGACTGCATCCGGCTCCCGGAGCCCTCGGCCGATGTCCAGGCACAACCGGTCGGCGTGTTCCATCTGGACGAGAAAAAGCGCCTGGTGTTCGAGGCGGCGGAAGGCGCGCCGGCGCCCGACCGGTAAGCGTAGCCCACCTTCAGCGCTGCCCGGTGAGCTGGCGCAGGCGCTGGATCTCGACCGTGCGCCCGAGTTGCTCGAGCGCCCGTTCGAGCAGGGTGCGGTCGCCGTCGCGCAGCATGGTCCATTGGGTGAAGTATTCGTGTACGGTGCGCCAGGGCGGGAACTCGGGCGGCATGCTGCGCCATGCGCTGCCGGTTTGCAGGAAATACACCACCGCGCAGAACACATCGTAGAGATCGTGCTTGCGCGGCCGCGTCTTGCGGCGCGCCGCTTCGAGCATGTCGCGCACGGTCTCGAACTGCTCGCGCGGAACATCGCTTGGAAATTCTGGTCTGGGCATGGTAGTCGCCTCAAAGTGACTTGGAGACCCGGATTCAGAACAGGTTCCCGACCAAGCATTGATGACTATGCTTTCCGCTTACGTTGCGCAACCCGTGTCTGTAAATACAAGTCTACAGCGTAGGCTGCAGCTTGTCGCGTCCTTGCCGTGCGGCTGCAGTAAGCGCCTCTTCCGGCAGGCCGGAGTCGCCCTTTCGCCCCGGTCGCCTCAGTCGCGCGCCAGCGCCAAGAACTCGGTGCGCAGCGCCAGGTTCGGCTGCAGTTCGCCCAGCATGGCCGAGGTGATGGTCTCTTCGCCCGGCGTGCGGATGCCGCGGCTTTCCATGCACATGTGGCGGCATTTGATGACCACGCCCACGGCCTTCGGCTCAAGCACCTCCATCAGCGTGTTGGCGATCTGCACCGTCAGCCGCTCCTGCACCTGCAGGCGCTTGGCGTACACGTCGACCAGGCGGGTCAGTTTCGACAGGCCGACGATCTTTCCGTTCGGCAGGTAGCCCACGGTGGCCTTGCCGAAGAAGGGGGCGAGGTGATGTTCGCAGTGGCTGTAGACGGGGATGCCGCGCACCACGATCAGTTCGTTGTATTCCTCGGCGCCATCCTCGAAAGCCTTGAGGATCTCGACCGGGTCCTGGCCATAGCCGGAAGTCCAGTGCTTCCAGGCCTTGGCGACGCGTGCCGGCGTGTCGTGCAAACCGGGACGATCGGGATCTTCGCCCAGGCTGGACAGCAGGCGGCGCCAGTCGTGTTCGGTAAATGGGTCTTTGTCGGACATGATCGATCCTGGCTGTGTCGATTGCCCGAAGTATATAGAAAACGTCAAGTTCCCAGCGTCCAGACGGCATAGGCTTGCGCAAATCGGACTCGGCCACCGCATGGGTGGCTTAGCGTGGACGATGTCCTATCATTGCTCGGGAGAACAGCCATGCTCGGCAGCACTGTCCTGGAAGTTGCGATCGGCCTGACGTTTTGCTACGGCACGATCGCCCTGATCGTCTCCACCCTGCAGGAAGCGCTGGCGGCGGCGTTCCGGCTGCGCGCCAACACCCTGCTGGCCGGCATCAAGAGCATGCTCAACGATCCACGCTTCGACGGGCTGGCGCGCGCGGTGTATGCGCATCCGCTGGTCAATCCGCATGCCGACGGCAGCGCCCGCAGCGAACGCGAGCTGCCGTCGAAACCCTCGTACATCGAGCCGGCGCATTTCGCGATCGCCCTGGTCGACAGTCTCTGGAAGACGCCCTGCGACTTTTCCCAGCTGGCCAGCGCCATCGACGCGATTCCCGATCCGCAGCTGCGCAAGGCGCTGCAGGGGCTGTACGGGCGCGCGCACGACCTGCAGCAGTTCCAGGACATGCTGGCCAGCTGGTTCGACAATGCGATGGCGCGCATGTCGGGCAGCTACAAGCGCAAGCAGCTGCTGATCTCGCTGCTGATGGCGCTGCTGCTGGCGATCATGTTCAACATCGACAGCATCCACCTGTTCCGCACCCTGTGGCAACAGCCGACCCTGGCATCCCACCTGCATGAGGCGCCGGCCGCGATCGATGCCGCCACCATGAAGGCGCTGCTGGCGCTGCCGATCGGCTGGACCAGCTTCCCGCCGGTCCTCGGCGCCGACTTCGCACTGCAGGTCGCGGGCTGGCTCATCACCGCCTCCACCGCCCTGTTCGGCGCGCCGTTCTGGTTCGACCTGATGCAGCGTGTCATGCGCATGCGCGGCACCGGCAACAAGCCGGAAGAACTGCCGCAGACCCTGCGCATCGAAGGCAAGCTGGCCGCTTCCACGAGCATTGCGCCGCCCCGCTCCTGAGCTGCGCCGCCTTGAGCTGCGCGCCAGGGCGTCCGCTCAGCGGCCGGCCGGGCGGTGGGCGTCGACCAGCATGCTCGAGATCGACACCTGCGGCACCCGCTCCGGCCACTCGTCGTCCGGGCCGAACCAGCGCGCCTCCAGGATCTCGCTGGGGTCGATGCGGATCTCGCCTTCGAGGTAATCGGCCGTGAAGGCGATCATCAGCGAATGCGGGAAGGGCCAGGACTGGCTGCCGAAGTAGCGCAGGTTCTGCACGCGCAGGCCGACTTCCTCGAACACCTCGCGGTGCACCGCTTCCTCGATCGACTCGCCCGCCTCCAGGAAGCCGGCCAGCGGCACGAAGCGCTTGACCGCATACTGGGCGTGCTGGGCCAGCAGCACCGCATCGCCCTTGCGCACCAGCACCATCATCGCCGGCGAGATGCGCGGATAGGCCATGTGGCCGCAATTCGTGCACTTGAAGCAGCGCTCGCCTGGTTCCAGCGCCGTGCCATGGCCGCACACGCCGCAGAAGCGGTGGGTGCGCGCCCATTCGGCGATCTGGAAGGCGCGCCCGGCCACCCCGAGCAGGGATTCGTCGAGCTCGCCGAACAGCGAGCGCAGGCCGCGCCAGCCGTATCCCGCCGGGGCCAGCGCCTCGTCCTCGACCCAGCCGGCCTGGGCATAACGCTCGTCCAGCAGCCCGACCGGCAGCAGGCGCTGCGCATCCAGGCCCAGCCCCTGCAGCGCGTCGGCGCCAGGCAGCGCCAGGTCGGCTTCGCGCACCAGCAGGCGCCCGGCGTGGAAGATGAAGGACAGCGGATCGGCGCTCTCGCGGGCAGCCATCAGGGGAACGAAGGAGGCAGGTGTCTGGAGCATGGAAGCAGGCGGTAGTGATGCGGGATGCGGGCTACATGGGCCGTCCCGGCAGGCGGGCACGGCGGATCGATCCAGCGATGATACCCCCTTTCTTGCGGGCGTTCAGGAGGCCACCTCCAATGCGCGTCATCCGTCCTGAACTCTTCCGCCCTGTCCGACTCCAACGCTTGGCTGGACCGTTGCGGCGCAACCCAGAAGGAGAAGACGATGACCGATGCTCCCGTCGTGCTCGGGATCAACCGGACCCAGGACGCCAGCGCCTGCCTCATGCAGGGCGGGAATGTGCTGTGGGCCATCCAGAAGGAAAGGCTCACGCGCCGGAAGCACCATTGGGGCCGCCTCGGCGATGTCCGCGACCATTACGGACCGCAGCTGCCCTGGCCGGCGCGCCCGATCGACGTCGTGGTCGAATGCTTTTCGTCGGACGACGAGGCGCGCAACATGGCCGCCTACGACGAGGAACTGGCGGCCGCGCTGCGCCTGGCCCCCGGCTGCCGGCGCGCGCGCATCTCGCATCACCTGGCGCATGTGTACAGCGTGTTCCACCCTTCTCCCTTCCGCGCGGCCGCCGTCATGGTCATCGACGGCCAGGGAAGCCCGGTGGCGGAACTCACCGACCACTGGAGCGGCGCCGCCTACGTCCCCGGCGACTGGCGCGAAGTCGCCTCGTTCTACCGCGCCGACCGCGATCGCGTGCACTGCATCGGCAAGCAATTGTGGGACCGCGACGACGAGCAGCCGGTCGGCCTCGGCATGTTCTACTTCCTGCTCACCCAGGCCCTGTTCCCGGGCGAAGGCAACGAAGGCAAGGTGATGGGACTGGCGCCCTACGGCGACCCGCGTGCGCTGGGCCTGCCGCCCTTGTCGGTCGACTCCGGCCAGGTGCGCATCCCGCCGGCCTGGCGCGCCATCGTGCGCGAACGCGAGCGCTTCCGCGACGCCCGGGCCGGAGCCGGTTTTGCCGACTGCGCCAACCTGGCGGCCGCGGGCCAGCGCGCCTTCGAGGATGCGCTGCTGGAAGTGGCGCGCTGGCTGCATGCCGAGACCGGACTGGACCAGTTATGCTTCGCCGGCGGCACCGCCCTGAACTGCTCGGCCAACGAACGCCTGCTGCGTGAAACGCCGTTCCGGGAAGTGTTCATTCCTCCGGCCCCGGGCGACGCCGGCACCGCGCTCGGCTGCGCCCTGTACGGCCTGATCGACCTGGCCGGCGCCAGCGGCAACTACCGCTGGACCCATGACTACCTGGGGCCGGCGCCATCGCCGCAGGCCATCGAGGCGGCGCTGGCCGGCCATGACGACCTGCGCATCGAGCACCTGCCCGACAAGGCGGCCCTGTGCACGCGCACGCTCGACCTGCTGTGCAGCAGGCGCGTGCTCGGCCTGTTCCAGGGCGCGAGCGAATTCGGCCCGCGCGCCCTGGGCCACCGCAGCATCCTGGCCGATCCGCGTAGCGCCGCCATGCGCGAGTGGATCAATGCCCGCGTCAAGCAGCGCGAATGGTTCCGGCCGCTGGCGCCGGCGGTGCTGGAAGAACGCGCGGCCGCGTATTTCGACCTTCCGCGCGCGTCTCCGTTCATGCAGTTCGCGGCGCCCGTGCGCCCGGACATGATCGCGCGCGTGCCCGCGATCGCCCATGTCGACGGCAGCGCGCGCCTGCAGACGGTCGGCCCGGACGACGACCCGCTGCTGCGCCGCCTGCTGCAAGGTTTCGAGACGCGCACCGGCATACCCGTGCTGCTCAATACCTCGTTCAACGGCAAGGACGAACCCATCGTCGAGACGCCGGCAGAAGCGCTGGCCGCGTTCCGGCGCATGCCGCTGCACGCGCTGGCCATGCCGCCTTTCCTGGTCAGCAAGCGGCGCGAGCCGGAGCTGCCGGCATGATCCGCGCCTATCCGCGCCATGCCAGCGTGCTGCCTGGCTCCGCGCTCACCCTGCACGTGGCCACCGACAGCACGCGCTTCCGGGTCACCTTCCACCGCTGGGGCGACGGCCCGCAGCCGGCCTGGCAGAGCAGCTGGCTCGCGGGCGTGGCCGCGCCGGACGGTGCGGCCGACCAGGACTGGAACTGGCCTGCCTATACCTTTTCGATTCCACCGGACTGGCCCTCGGCCGTTTACATCGCCGACTTCGAGGAAGAAGGCCGCAAGACTTCCTTCAACATCGCACGCGAGCATGGCGCGGCGCTGTTCGTCGTGCGTGCGCGCCGCCGGCACGGCCACGGACGGCGCGCCGGCTCTGGCGCGCGGCGCGGCGCGCAGGGCCGGGATGTCCAGGGTGGACGGACCGGCCGCATGCTCTACAAGCTGCCGCTGGCGACCTACCACGCCTACAACTGCAGCGGCGGCGCCTGCTTCTACGCGCAGCCCCCGCACTCGCACCATCCACCCGGCGCGCGAGTCTCGCTGCGCCGGCCCGGCGGCGGCATCGGCGGGCCGGTCTGGGGCGCGGCCGACTACTACGATGCCGCGTCGCCGCGCCAATCCTTCGCGCACTGGGACGCGCGCTTCATCGGCTGGCTGGTGCGCAACGGCTACGCGCCCGAGTTCTGCACCGACCTCGACATCCATGCCGACCCCGGCCTGCTCGACGATGTCGGCCTGCTGGTCTCGGCGGGACACGACGAATACTGGAGCGAAGCAACCCGCGATGCGGTCGAGGACTTCGTCGGCGCCGGCGGCAACCTCGCCTTCTTCGCGGCCAACCTGTGCTGGTGGCGCATCCACCTGGTCGACGAAGATACCGCCATGGTCTGCCACCAGGGCGGTCCCGAAGGCGCGCGCGACCACTGGTGGCCGCGCAGCGGCGCAGCGCGTCCGGAAGACAGCCTGGGCGGCGTCAGCTACCGCCACGGCGGCGGCTGGTGGGACGGCCCGCGCAGCAGCGCCGGCTACCGGGTGCGCCAGCCCGCCCACTGGGTCTTCGAGGGTACCGGACTCATGCACGGCGATGCGCTCGGCGCCGATACCTGGCCGCCGCTGGCGGGCTACGAATGCGACGGCGCGCCGCTGCAGCAGCGGGAAGGTGCCGGCGGCTGCATGGGCGATGACGATGACATCATGCTTTCAAACCGCGCCGGCGAATGCAGTACCCCCACCGGCTACACACTGCTGGCGGACGCACCGCTCGACGCAGCCTGGCAGGAATTGCCGCCGCGCGAACACCACGGCGCCGGCCAGGGCATCCACGCCGCCACCTTGGGCCTGTTTACCCGCCAGGGCACCGTGTTCTCCGCCGGCACCACCGACTGGGCCCAGGTACTGGCCTGCGGCCGCGATCGCCGGGTCGAGCGCATTACCCGCAACGTCCTCGATGGCTTGCTGCGCCGATGAGCGGCATGCACGGCGCGGCCGTCCACACGCATGCGACTGCGCCATGCCCGGGCCGGGTATCGGAGCGCGTGAAAGGAGAACAAAGTGTACCGTCGACCTTTGCTGCAACGCCTGGACCTCCCCTCGGTCGTCGTGTTCCGCGCGCTTCACCTGGGCGACATGCTGTGCGCCGTGCCGGCCCTGCGCGCCTTGCGGACCGCGCTCCCGCGCACCCACATCACGCTGGTCGGCCTTCCGTGGGCGCAGCAGTTCGCCGACCGCTTCGCCTGCTACGTCGACGAATTCATTCCCTTTCCCGGCCATCCGCTGCTGCCGGAACAGCCGGTGCGCCACGACGCGCTGGCACGCTTTTATACAAGCCTGTGCGCGCGCCGCTTCGCCTTGTCGATCCAGCTGCACGGCAACGGCAGCATCAGCAACGACATCGTCTGCGGCTTCGGCGCCCGCGACATGGCGGGATTCTGCTGCGGTACGCCGGTCGCGCGCGACCACACCCTGTTGTTCCCCTATCCGGAACTCGGCACCGAACCGGAACGGCTGCAGTCGCTGATGGAGCAGCTCGGCGCCCCGCGGGCCGGCATCGATCTCGAATTTCCGCTATCCCGCCTGGACGAGGAGGAACTGCAGGAAAGCGGGGTCGGCGCGGGCCTGGTGCCGGGGGATTACCTGTGCATCCATCCCGGCGCCCGCAAGCGCGACAAATGCTGGCCGCCGCGCTACTTTGCCGAGGTGGGCGACCACCTGGCCAGCGAGTTCGGCCTGCGCGTCGTGCTCACCGGCTCGGCCGAGGAAGCCGACCTGACCGCCGAAGTGGCCACGCACATGCGCCACAAGCCGATCGATGCAGCCGCACCGATCTCGATCGGCGCCATGGCGGCCCTGCTGCGCAATGCCCGGCTGTTGGTTTGCAACGATACCGGCGTCTCGCATATCGCGGCTGGGCTCAAGCTCAAGAGCGTGGTCGTGTTCAGCAAGGCCGACATCGCGCGCTGGGCGCCGGTGGACCGCGTGATCCACCACTGCATCTGGGACCCTTCCGCCCAGCGCGTCAAGGTCGTGCTGGAACATGCGCGCGCCCTGCTGTCCGACACCTCGCCCAGCCGGCAGCGCAGCCTCGGGATGTGGCCGTACTGGTAACGATGGCGCGGCGCCGGCCGCTCGTGCCGGCGAGGCAAACCGGCAAGGCTGACGCGCCCGCCGCTCGTACCGGCGCCGGCGGCGTGGCGCCGGATCATCATGCCGGTCTCAGGAAGGCGGCCCTTCCCTGGCATGCGCCAGGAAGGCCGAACGCGCCAGGCCGGCGACCTCCACGAGGCTGACGTCGGCCACGAAGCTGTCGTCGTGCGGGCAGCGGCTCCTGAGGTTGTCGTGCCCGCAGCGCGGGCAGCGGGTACGTACCGCCAGTGCGGCTTGCAGCAGCGAAGGCCGCAGCGGCATGCCTTCGACCAGGTTGGTGAGCCAGAAGATGCCGACGCTGGGCACGCCCAGCGCCAGCGCCAGGTGCAGCGGACCGGTATCGTTCGAGACCAGCAGGGCCGCCCGCTCCAGCAAGCCGCACAAGCCGCCCAGGCCCAGGCGCCCGGCAAGCGCCACGGCCGGCCGGCGCATGCGTCCGACGACCTCGCCGACCAGGGCGGTCTCGGAAGCGGACCCGTTGACGGCGATGCGCGCGCCGTCGTCCGCCAGCAGGTCGCCGAGCGCCGCGAAGCGATGCGCCGGCCAGCAGCGGCGCGGGTCGGTCGAACCCGGCTGCAGCACGACCAGGCGCTCACCTTGCAGCGGCGCCAACGCCGCCGCCGCCTCGCTTCGGTCGGCCGGCGTGACGGCCAGCTCCGGCAACGGCGGCAGCGTGGGCCGCGCGCCGGCCAGGCCGGCGATTTCCAGCAGGGCCAGGCGGCGCTGGACGGGTTCGCGGTAATCGGTCCAGCGCTCGAGCGGCGCCGCATCGGCGGCGCGGGCGCCGACGCTCAGGCGCGCCTCGAAGCGCCCCAGGAAGGGGTTCGAGTAACGTCCGCCGCCGAACATCTGCAGCGCCAGGTCGAAGCCTTCGGCGCGCATGCCCTCGATGAAGCGCTCGATGGCGTCCTGGTCCGCCGGCGCATCGGCCGGTGCGCCCACACCCGGCACCGCGGGCAGCTCGATCACGCGATCCACCGGCCCGGGCCGGCCTTCAAGGAAATCGCGCTGCCAGGCCTTGCCCGCCAGCACCAGGGTGGCCTCGGGATAGCTGCGCTTGAGCGCGTGCAGCGCCGGCAAGGCGAAGACGAAGTCGCCCACGGCGCCCGGGCGCAGCACGACGATCTTGCCGACGCCTTCCAGCGGAGCAAACAGGACCGCCATGGCGTCAATGCGCGCCGGGCGGCAAGGCTGCCGCCGAGGAGTCGCAGGCAGGCAGGACTTGCGGCGCATCGACCGCGCGCGCCGTCACCGTGGTCGGCAATTCCATGTGGTAGGCGCCGGACGGGAAAATGGCACATCCGCCATAGCGCGCCATGACGCGCTGCTGGGCCAGCACGTCTTCGCCACAGTGTTCAATCGGCAGCTGGCGCCAGAAATCGAAGCCGCCGACCGCGCGCAGCATGGCCGTGTCGAACAGGACGCAGGCGCCGACCCAGGCCACCTTGTAACGGCGCTTGCGGTCCTGGACGCCCAGGCGCGACTGCAGGTGGAACAGGTTGGCGGCGCTGTGCAGGTGGTGGCGCGCCCAGGCCGGCGTGCCTGGAAGGATGGTTTCCGGCCGCACCGGACCGTCCCAGAATTCGATGGCTTCCTGCGCCGGACGCACCTGTCCGAGATAGCTGAGGCCGTGCACGGCGCTGCCGACGAAGCCGCAGGCTTCTTCCTGCAGGACCGCGTGCAGGCGCGCCAGCAGGTCGGGTTCGGTGATGACGTCGTCGTCGAGGAACAGGCAGCAGGCGGCGCGCGCCTGGGCCAGCAGGAAGGCGCGCTGCTCGGCCATGCCGCGCCGCACGGGGCGCTGGAAGACCTCCACCTCGCGGCCGGTGGCGCGCAGATAGCGCAGCACGGCTTGCAGCGCCCCCTGCGCGCCGGCCTGCATGCCGCCGGCCCGCCCAGGCTGGTCGGACTGGTCGGACTGGTCGGCAAGCACGATACGCAGGTGCGGCCAGCTTTGCGCCCCGAGCGCGGCCAGGGTCACGGCCAGGGCCGCCGGGCGATTGCGGGTCGGCACCAGCACGTCGATGCTGCCACTCACGGCGCCGCCCGGCCGCCGTGCTGCGCCTGCCCGTTGAGGTAGGGATTCAGGGCCGGGTCGTTGTACATCTTGAACTGGCGATACACCTTGAAGTAGGCCAGGCCGCTGCGCGCCTCGGCCAGCAGGGTGTCGAGGCAGGCGCCGAGGTCCTGGCGCTGCGCGAGCAGGCGTTCCAGCTTGGCGGTGCAGGCCTGCACGTGCTCCTCGCCGGCATCGGTGCGCTGGGCGTGGGAGCGCATGTGGTGGATCTTGAGGGAGAGGATCGACAGGCGGTCGATCATGGCGCCCGCGGTCTCGCTCGACAGGCGCGCGCCGGCGTGGCGCACGATGCCCTGCAGGGCGGCCAGCAGGGCTTCGTCGATGGCCTCGACGGCGTCGTTGCGCTTCTGGTTGTAGCGGTCGATCAGGCGCTTGCCGGCGGCGATTTCGGACGGCGGCACGTCGAGCCGGCGCGCGCGGTCTTCCTCGTTCCACAACAGGCCGTTGTAGCGGTGGTTGGCGTCGATCCATTCCCAGGGCCCGGATTCGGCCGAGGCGCGCGACAGCACCGGCCAGTCGCGCTCGCGCAGCTGGCGTTCGTGGAACCAGACGACGGATGGCGCATCGATTTCGCTTTGCATGAAGACTCCGATCCCGGTGGACGAATGACCTGGGTTGGAGCGCTCAAGCCTGCTGGAGTTCGCCGGACGGATTATCTGCTTGGCGCAACGCAAAGGCTGGCCGGCCCGACCGCAACACGGCGGGACAAAAAAAACCGGGCGGCGCCATCGGCGACCGCCCGGAATACACCATCATGACAGCCGTGCGGCGCAGCCCGGACGGCGCCGGACGCCGCCACGGCATTACTTCAGCAGCTGCGAACGGCCGGCCACGAAGGCGATCAGCGCCGCCAGGCCACCGACGTAGGCGATGGCGATCTGCATGCCCATGCCCTGGGCGATGGCGCCGAGTACCGGCGGGCCCATCAGGCTACCGCTGTAGGCCATGCTGGCCACGCCGGCCAGTGCCGCCGGACCTTGCGCGCCGGCGGCGCTGAACACGAAGGGGAACACCAGCGACAGGCCCAGGCCGGCCACGGCGAAACCGAACAGGGCGAAGTAGGCGTTCGGCGACAGCACGGCGAAGAACAGGCCGGCAGCGCCCAGCATCGCACCGCTGGTGACCAGGGGACGGGCGCCATAGCGCACTTTCAGCTTGTCGCCGACCAGGCGCGCCAGCAGCATCATCACCGAGAAGGCCGACAGGGCCAGCGGCGCCAGGCCATCCGAGGCGCCGAAGTGTTCTTTCAGGAACACGCCGCTCCAGTCGGCGATGCTGCCTTCGGCCATCGAGCCGAGGAAACCGATCAGGCCCAGGAACAGCAGCGGACCACGGGGCAGCGAGAACGACTTCTTCTCGACGGTGGCGGCGGCTTCGTCGGCGTCCAGCATGGTGTAGGCGACATACAGCACCAGGGCCAGGGGCCCTGCCAGCATCAGGAAGTGGGTGGCCGGCATGATGTGCAGGCTGGCCATCAGGCTGCCCAGGGTAGCGCCCACCAGGCCGCCGGCGCAGCCGAGGCCGTGCAGTTTCGACAGTTCGGACTTGCCGGTACGCTTTTCACGGCTGGTGGCCGACGAGTTGATGGCGACGTCGAAGGTGCTGGCGGTGACGCCCAGGCTCAGCACGGCCAGCATCAGCAGCGGCACGCTCGGGGCGACGCCGATCGCGATCAGCACGGACAGCAGCGCCAGGCCGGAGAACAGCAGGGTCTTGCGCGTGCCGAGCGAGCCCATCATGCGCGACGAGATCGGATACGACAGCACCGCGCCGAGGCCGCCGCACAGCAGCACCAGCGACAGCGCCGAGTGCGAGACGTGGACGCGCTCGGCCATGGCCGGGATGCGGCCGGCCCACGAACCCATGATCACGCCGAAGACCGTGAACAGGACAGGCAGGGCGAACCGTTGTGCTTGCGCGGACGATTGGCTGCGCGAGGCGATGCTGGTGGTTGGCACAGGATTTTGCATTTGGTCGTTTTCGATTCTTGACGAACTGTTGTGTACTGCCTGCCGAGTCTTTCGGCTTGGCGCCGCACAACTGGCTGGCTGATAACAAGGTTGAAAAGTCAAACGCCAACCGTAATTTGGTTGGCGTTGGGAAGCTGATGGGAGGCAATTCTACGCGTCTCGCCGCAGTTTTGCTTTGCCCTATGGAAAAAAATTCTTACTAGTTGTAACCGCCTCTGTAACCGTTGCTCATTTCCGACAAAAGCGTTTGGAAACCAGATGAATGGCAGAGTTTTCTGGGCAATAAGCACCAGTTTAGCGCTCTTTTCCGCGACAAAGATTGCTTATATCGATTATTCAGAAAGAGAATATCCCCACCTTGATACGCCGGAAATCGCATTCCGGCATTCCACGCGCTGCCGCTTCTTCACCGTACCGATATCAGCCTGACAAGCTCTCCCGGAAAGATGGCAAGCGCTCCCGGGCTATCGAATCGGACAGGCGTGCATGGTCACCAACAAGACGTCGCAGGCAGGTGCGCGC
>Ga0265780_10005319_pt1 | contig 16346 bp, 11 predicted proteins | sample P1T30metagenome_FD_192432 | JGI IMG/M metagenome (GOLD analysis project Ga0265780, IMG submission 192432) | Plant litter microbial communities from East Loma Ridge, Irvine, California - P1 T30 | ecosystem: Environmental > Terrestrial > Plant litter > Unclassified | place: USA: California... | reverse complement strand
CCGCATTCGCGACCTCGAGCGCCCGGTGCACCGGCTGCGTGATCGAGCGCGTGATCCAGCGGGCCAGCGCGGCGGACGCCGCCAGGATCACCAGGCCCAGCACGATCATCAGGTTGCGGGTGCGCTCGTAGCTCGTCTCGGCCTCCTGCGCCTTGGCCAGGGCCAGGTCCTTCTGGATCTGGATCTGCTCGGCGATGGACGCCTTCAGGTCGCGCAGCGCCGGACGCATTTCCTTGATGAGGTAGGCATTCGCGCCCTCGGCGTCGCCGCTCGTGGTCAGGCGCATCAGCTCATCCCCGCCCTTCATGTAGCGGGCGTTGATCTCGCGCTGCTTGTCCAGCAAGGCGCGTGCCTTCGGGTCATGGAACATACCGTCCATCTGCTGCAGGATGATGTCGATCTCCTTGCGCGACGAGGCGATTTCCTCGGCCTGCTTGGCACGGTCCGCCGCATCGCTGTTCAGCATCATGTTACGCAGCGAGATGGCAACGTCGTTCACCTCGGCCAGCATGCGCGTCGGCGCCTCGATGCGCGGCATGCGCTGGTTGACGATTTCGTGGGTGCCGTCGTTGACCCGGCCCAGCATGATCGTGCCCTGCCCGACCATGAACACCAGGGCCGTGCAGACCGCACCGAAGCCGATCACCAGCCGGGTTCCAATTTTTAGATGTGCAATGTTCATTCTTACCTCCGCTTGAATCCGTATTTACCCACACCCGACATTTAACGGTCGAGTATGGGATGGACTCAATGGCGAAGAATTAACATAGGGCAATTATTTTGAAATATTATGATTGCAATGCAACAACAGCCGCCGAAAAGCTGAACGGAAGACAACGACCTTGCCGTTCAATAAATCTCGGCGGCGGCTGCCCGCACCGCCCGCAGCAGCAGCTCGGCGCCCGGCGACAACAGATGGTCGCGCTGGCGGATGATGCCGAAGGCATCCATCTTGCACGGCAGCTCGATCGGCAGGATCCGCATCACGTTCAACGACGCGTAGTACTGCGCCACCTCGAGCGGCATCACGTGCAGCGAATCGGTCTGCTGCAGCAGCGCCGTGACCACCAGCATGGCGGTGGTGTCGACCACGTTGGCCGGCGGCTCCAGCCCGACACGGCGGAACATCATGTCGAAGCGGTAGCGCAGGATGCTGCCGTGCGGCGGCACGATCCAGGGCAGCGGCGCGATGTCCTTCAGGTGCAGCTGGGCGTTCTCCAGCAGCGGATGGCCGGGGCGCACCACCGCGCAGGCTGGCTCCTCGGTCAGCTCTTCGTAGATCAGGCCCGTGGTGTCGATGGTGTCGAAAATGCGGCCGATCATGAAGTCGAGCGTGCCGTGCTGGAGTTTATCCAGCAGGACGTTGCTGGTCTCGAGCTGCACGCCGATGCGCAGCAGCGGCGCCTCCGCCTTCACGCGCGTGATCGCACGCGGCAGCAGCGCCATCGCCGGCGCCATGATCGCGCCCACCTCGACCTGCCCCGACAGCCCGGCCTTGAGCGTGACGATGTCGTCGTGCGCCAGCGCCAGGCTGGTTAATGCCATGCGCGCGTGGCGGATCATGGTCTCGCCGTAGATGGTCGGCTCCATCCCACGCGGCAGGCGCTCGAACAGCTTCACCTCGAGCATCTCCTCGAGGTCCTTGATCTGCTTGGACGCTGCCGGCTGGGTCATGTGCAGCTCGTCGGCGGCGCGGTGGATGTTGCGGTAATCGTCGAGGGCGATCAGCAGCAGCAGCTGGCGCGTCTTCAGGCGCGCCTTGAGAAACCAGTTGGGGTTGGAAGCGTCCATCACCCCACCGTCGTCCCCGCGCAGGCGGGGATCCATACCGAGTATCCGAAGCCGTCATGGCAAATCATTTCGCGCGGCCTCCAAAGAGGCGCTGCACCACGCAGAACACGAACAGCAACCCACCGATCACGATCCGCGTCCACCAAGAACTGAGCGTCCCATCGAAGGCAATCAGCGTCTGGATCGCACCCAGCACCAGCACGCCCGACAGCGCCCCGGCGATGTAGCCGTAGCCACCGGTGAGCAGCGTCCCGCCGATCACCACCGCGGCAATCGCATCCAGCTCCAGCCCCTGACCGTGCAGCCCATACCCGGACAGCATGTAGAACGAAAACAGCACGCCGCCCAGCGCCGCGCACAGGCCGCTCAGCGCATACACGCCGACGCGGGTGGCGCCGACATTCAAACCCATCATCGCCGCCGACTGCTCGTTGCCGCCGACCGCATACACGGCGCGCCCAAACGCCGTGTAGTGCGCCAGCCAGATCGCCAGCAGCAGCACGACCAGTGCGATCACCGCGCCCGGCGACAGGAAGCCGCCAAGGAAAGGCATCTGGGTCTGCGACGCCGCCACGAAGAAAGGCTGGTCGATGGTGATCGACTCGATGCTGATCAGGTAGCACAGCCCGCGCGCCAAAAACATGCCGGCCAGGGTGACGATGAAGGGTTGCAGCTTGAACGCATGGATGATCAGGCCCATCGCGCCGCCGAACAGCGCGCCCAGCGCCAGCACCGTCAGGATCACCAGCGCTGGATGCCAATGTGCAGTCTGCAGCAGCCAGGCCGTGATCATGGTCGACAGGGCCAGCACCGAGCCCACCGACAGATCGATCCCGCCGGACAGGATGACAAAACCCATGCCGATGGCGACGACCAGGAGGAAGGCATTGTCGATCAGGAGGTTGAAGCCGACCTGCAGCGACAAAAAGCCGGGATAGGCCGCGCCGCCGATGCCGAGCATGGCCACCAGCAGGATCACCGTGACCAGGGACGTGAACCAGGGCGCACCGGAGAATCCGCGGGCTCCGCTTGCGAGTGCGCTCATGTGGTCTTCCTTTTCAAAAGCTGGCGGAACTCCCCCGACTGTGAGATGCAGACGATGAAGACGACGATCGCCTTGACCACCATGTTCACCTCGGGCGGCACGCCCAGCGAATAGATCGTGTAGGTCAGCGTCTGGATGATCAGGGCGCCGATCATGCTGCCGGCCAGGCTGAACTTGCCCCCGGCGAGCGAGGTGCCGCCCAGCGTCACGGCCAGGATCGCGTCCAGTTCCAGCAGCAAGCCAGCATTGTTGGCGTCCGCGCTCTTGATGTTGGAGGTGATCAGGAGCCCGGCCAGGCCGGCGCAGGCGCTGCAGAACACGTAGACGAAGACGATGAGGGTGGCCGTGCGCAGGCCCGCCAGGCGCGCCGCCACCGGATTGATGCCGACTGTCTGGATGAACAGGCCGAGCGCGGTTTTCTTCACCAGCAGCAGCGTCACGATGAACAGCGCCGCCACCACGAACAGCGAAAACGGCAAGCCGGCCAGGTAGCCGCTGCCGAGGAAGAAGTAAGGCTGATAGTAGACGGTGACGATCTGGCCATCGGTGATCAGCTGCGCCAGGCCGCGCCCGGCCACCATCAGGATCAGCGTGGCCACGATCGGCTGCAGCCGGATGCCGGCCACCAGCACGCCGTTCCACAGCCCGCACAGCAGCGCGACACCGATGGCGGCCGCCAGCGCCGTGCCCATCGGCGTGTTCGCCACGTACTCCGGCACGCCGTTGTTGATCACCATGGTGCCGCCAATCAGGGTGGCGGCGACGGTGCCGGACAGCGCCACTACCGCACCGACCGAGATGTCGATGCCGCGCGTGGCGATCACCAGCGTCATGCCGAGCGCCGCCAGCATCAGCGGCGCCGCGCGGTTCAGGATGTCGACCAGGGCGCCGTACAGGTGGCCGTCCTTGATCTCGAGGCGGAAGAAGCCTGGCACCAGGAAGGCGTCCAGCACCAGCAGCACCAGCAGCGCGGCGGCGGGCCGCAGCAGTGGATGCTGGAGCAGGAGGGTGCGCAGCGGCGTGGCGGCGGGCGTGTCCGGCTTGGCGACGGACGGGTCGACGCGTACGTTCATGCGCGCTCTCCCGCAGATGCGCCCGCAGATGCGCCCACAGATGCGCCTGCGGATTCGCCCGCGATCACACGCAGCACGGACGTCTCGTCCAGCTCACCGCGCCGGTATTCGCCGCATGCCTTGCGGTCGCGCATGACCAGCATGCGGTCGGACACGCGCAGCACTTCCGGCAGCTCGCTCGATATGAAAAGAATGGACATGCCCTTGCGGCACAGCTTACCCACGTAATCCATGATTTCCTGTTTGGCGCGCACGTCGATGCCGCGCGTCGGTTCGTCGAGGATCATCAGCCCCGGTTCGGTGGCCAGCCAGCGCGCCAGCAGCACCTTTTGCTGATTGCCGCCGGAGAGCGACCCGATCGGGGTCTCGATGCTGGCGGTCTTGATGCCCAGCCATTTGACGTAGTCGGTGGCCAGCTGCTGCTGGCGCTTCATCGGGATCGCGCGCCAGATGCCCTGGCGCGCCTGCAGGGCCAGGATCACGTTTTCCCGCACCGACAGCGGCAGGATCGCGCCTTCGTGCTTGCGGTCTTCCGAGCAGTAGCCGATGCCCTGCGCGATGGCGTCGCGCGGATTGGCCAGCTTCACCTGCCTGCCGTTGACGTCGATGCTGCCGGCATCCAGGCGGTCGGCGCCGAACAGCAGGCGCGCCGTCTCGGTGCGGCCGGAGCCCAGCAGGCCGGCCAGGCCGAGCAGCTCGCCGCGGTGCAGTTGCAGGTCGACCGGCTGCAGCACACCCTTGCGGGCGATGCCGCGCGCGGACAGGAATACTTCGCCGCGCTGGTTCTGCGTGTCGTCCTGCGCGGCGGCTTCTTCCGCATCGGCTGCGGCGCCGATCATCTTGTTGACCAGCGCCAGGCGCGACAAGTCGGCGCACAGGTATTCGCCTTCGCGCTCGCCGTTGCGCATCACCGTGATGCGGTCCGAGATCGCGTAAGTCTGCTCCAGGAAGTGGGTGACGAACAGGATCGCCATCCCTTCCGCGCGCAGGCGGCGCAGCACGCCGAACAGGGTCTGCACCTCGGCTTCGTCGAGGCTGGAGGTCGGCTCGTCGAGGATCAGCACCTTGGCATCGGTATGCAGCGCACGCGCGATCGCCACCATCTGCTGGATCGCCAGCGGATAGCTGGCCAAAGGCTTGCCGACGTCGACCTCGATCTGCAGGCGCTTCAGCAGTTCGGCGGCCTGGCGCCGCATCGAACGCCAGTCGACCATGCCGAAGCGGCGCGGATAACGGCCGATGAAGATGTTTTCCGCGACCGACAGATTCGGGCACAGGTTCACTTCCTGGTAGACCGTGCTGATGCCGAGCGCCTGCGCCTCCTGGGTCGAGCGCGGGCGGATCGCGCGGCCATCCAGATGGATGCTGCCGCTGTCCGGCTGGTAGACACCGGTGAGCACCTTGATCAGCGTCGACTTGCCGGCGCCGTTCTGGCCCATCAGCGTGTGCACCTCGCCGGGGAACAGGCGCAGGCCGGCGTCGCACAATGCGCGCACGCCGGGGAACTGCTTGTGGATGCCGGTGACGTCGAGTACCGGCGCCGGTACCTTATTGGCGGCCTCCGTCATGGCCGGCTCAGTATTTCCGGTTCGGGAATTCCTTGGCCGCGACTTCAGCCGGGAACACGCCTTCGGTCACCGTGATGCGCTGCGCCACCGGCTTGCCGGCGGCGACCGCCTGCGCGGTCTGCATCAACGTCGGCCCGAGCAGCGGATTGCACTCGACGGTCGCATTCAGCTTACCCTGCATCATGGCCTCGAAGGCACCGCGCACGCCGTCGATCGAGACGATGACGATGTCCTTGCCCGGTTTCAGGCCGGCTTCCTCGATCGCCTGGATCGCGCCGATCGCCATGTCGTCGTTGTGCGCGTACAGCACGTTGATGTTCTTGCCCTCGGACTTCAGGAAGGCTTCCATCACTTCTTTGCCCTTGGCGCGCGTGAAGTCGGCGGTCTGCGAGCGGATGATCTTCATCTTCGGATTACCGGCGATGACTTCGGCAAAGCCCTTCTTGCGGTCATTCGCCGGTGCGGCACCGGTGGTGCCCTGCAGCTCGACGATGTTCAGCTGCTTGGCCGGGTTCTTCTTGGCATAGTCCTGCAGCCAGCGCGCGGCGCGGCGGCCCTCTTCCACGAAATCGGAGCCGATGAAGCTGACGAACAGCGACGGATCGCTGACCTTGACCGCGCGGTCGGTCAGGATCACCGGGATCCTGGCGTTCTTGGCTTCGCGCAGCACGGTCTCCCAGCCGGTTTCCACCACCGGCGAAAAGGCGATCACGTCGACGCGCTGGGCGATGAAGGAGCGGATCGCCTTGACCTGGTTCTGTTGCTGCTGCTGGGCGTCGGCGAATTTCAGGTTGACGCCGGACTGCTTGGCGGCGGCCTTGATCGAGGCGGTGTTGGCGGTGCGCCATTCGCTTTCGGCGCCGACCTGGGAGAAACCGATGGTGAGGGGTTTGGCGGCGAAGGCCGGGAGGGTGCTGCTTGCACATGCTGCGGCCAGCATGGCGGCGCCCAGCAGGGTTCTGCGGGTGAAGGTCATCGCGTGTCTCCGTATTGTTGTTCACCAATACTAGACCAGGTTGGGATACTCATCCAATCAATTTTTTGACGAAACTAATACTAATATTGATATCAGAATCTATGCTAACGTCGACAACATGAGCTCATCGTGACTATTGGTTACAAATAAATTAATATGTCGGCTAGAACGTCTTCTAGATTTAATAAATAAAAGATACTGGTCAACATAACGAATACCGCTGGGCACACCTAACATCAGGATTGAGGAGGTCCTAAAGCTTACCTCACTAACTAAAATTAAGATTACACCTTCTTCCTAAATTCGCCCTCGATACCTCGGTTACACTGTCTTCCGAAAGATAGTCTATTTAAAATTTTATTTATAGAAAATTAACAAGCAACTAGCTATGGGCCCACCCTCTCAAACGAGCCTTTCCAAACACGTCCCCGATAAGTGCGCCGACCAACATACTTTTACAAAAACGCTGACAAATGCATAACTTCTTTATTTCTGCAATAAATGTTTTTAGCAAAATTCGTGACGAAATAATTATACTTTTCAACACAAATACATCTTCTCATTTGACCTATTGCAAGTTCGCTAATGCTCAACTTCATTTCTATAGTGAACGGTGCCAATCTGCTAATTTGATGATACAAAATGAAAAATTATGGGACGCCGAGATTTTAATGCGGGCAGCCGTTGAATGTGCTACTCGCATTATATTTGTTAGTATTGCGGAAGAACCCGAACGAAGTGCAAGGCTTTATGAATATTTGGTTGAGTTGGCAGAAATAAACGACATCTCTCACTCCGAAAAAGCAAAAAAATTCATAGAGGGAAAAGAAGGTGAAGATTCGATAATTATGAGGGGATTAGTATTAAATGATGCTGAGGAAAATGAACTTCGTACAAAATGGCCCAAAAACAAGAGAAAAGTTCTTATACAAAAGTGGTCATTCACAGCAATGGTTGGCGAAATTTCCAAATTTAATAAGAACGGACTCAACCTTCACGCCTATAATAATTTCTTGCACGGCTATGGATTGAGCAGTCATTTAATACATGCTGATCAAACTGCCATTGGTTTAATTTGGGATCGAAATCATCGGGAACAAGAGGAATATATAGCACTCACAAATGCGCATATGGCAAGACTCCTTACAGACTCAGTCGGTCTTTTAGCTATGTGCTGGAAATCTATAGCGTATGCTTTAGACACAAGAGATTTGAATCCGGAAGTTATGAATAGCATAGTTTCACTGCTTAATGCTAGTGATATTTTCCATAGTAATTTTGCGACCACTCAAACCGAATTTTATGAAAAATACAAACCCAATGATAATTAATTAATTTTAGACGATTTTTGAAAATAAGAGTAGGCCGTAGCATTGCAGCTATGCAGGAGATATTCACCCACACAGATTTCAAAATTACTTAGGCATAGGCAGTGTCAATATAAGTCTTAGATCGCAAATTGAAACTCTCTCGAATAACTTGAAATTATCGCAACTTTAGCGCAGCGCGCGCAAATCATATAAGGCCCCTGTTAAAGAACCATTCGTCGCAAGGAGCTTGATCTCTAGCTTACCATTGGCAAGCTGAGCCACCTCGACAGGCAGTGCAAAGTCGCGAGTATATAGGTCGTGCGTCTTTCCGCTCTCGGCCGCTTTTCCGATAAGAACCTCGGCAATTCGCCGCCCATTTACCACGAGGTCGAAGCGCCGCTCGCCATCCGCACGCCCAAAGGTCAGTTGCAGCGTTTTCGCCTCACGCTTCGGATCGTTCAACTGGTAGCTGAACCATTTGCTCGCCCGCCGCCAGTGGCGCCCTTTGGTAATCCCGGACTCCGTCCCCTCCCCCTTGAAGAAGTGATCCGACTCCGGCTGCTGCTCGCCCGGCGCCACCTGGTCGATGGTGCGCGCGTCCAGCGCCAGGCGCTCGGCCTCGCGCGCCGCGGTCTCCTGCTTCAGGCGCGCATACTCACCCGGCGTGGACTGCGGCCAGTACAGCGTGTAGCGCGCGTCGTGCAGGCGGAAAAAGGGAATGAACTCGGTGTTCGCGCCCACGCCGCCACCTTGTACCAGGCCCTTGGGCGCGGTGAAGGTCAGCGGCTTGCCCGGCACTGGCTTGAAGCGCCTGATGAAGTCCGCACGGTCGGCAACAAAAGTGGGCGCCGACTCCAGCGGGCAGACCTGGCCTTTGGCGATGTGACCCATGCGCGAGTCGTCGGCCAGGAAATTCAGGTGCTCGGTCGGGAAGGGGTTGGTCTTTGTGGCCAGCACGATGGGACCGTGCAGCACGACATAGTACTTCGACTTGTCCGGCATCTGCTCCAGGCGTGTGGTCATCGGCAGGCTGACGTCGACGTGGTCGCCCTGCTTCCATGCGCGGTCGATGCTCACGTAGCTGCCGGGCTGCGCATCGACTTTAACGGGGCGGCCGTTGATGCGCACACCCAGCTTGCCTGCGGCGACCCAGGCCGGGTAGCGGATCTTCATGGTGAAGCGCGCATCGCCGTCGACCGTGATGCGCGTGCCTGCCTGGTCCGGGAAGCTGTTGGACTGGGTCAGGTTGACGCCCTTTTCGCGCCACTGCAGCGTCGACGGAATGAACAGGTTCACGAACAGCGCATCTTTATCATGCGCGTAGATGAATTCACCGTACTTGGCGTGGCTTTCGATGCCTGAGCCGACGCAGCACCACATCGCCTGATCCACCTGCGAATAGACGCGGTAGTGGTTCGGCCGCATCGGCGTGAAGTAGACGAAGCCGCCGGTTTCGGGACGCTGCGATGCCAGGATGTGGTTGTACAGAGCGCGCTCGTAATAGTCGGCGTACTTGCCCTTTTGCTCCCCGAGGAACAGCATCTCGGTGAGCTTGAGCATGTTGTAGGTATTGCAGGTCTCGGGGCCTTCGACCTCTTCGATCATCGGGCTGAAGTCCGCGGCGTCGTGGAAGTGCTCCTTGACGCTGTTGCCGCCGATGGCGACCGTGCGGTGCTCGACCACGGTCTGCCAGAAGAATTTGGCCGCTTGCTGCATATCCTTGCGGCCTGAGAGTTCGCCGATGCGCTCGAAGCCGATCACCTTCGGGATCTGGGTGTTGGCGTGCAGGCCGGTGAGTTTGTCCTCGCCCTTTTCCAGTGGCTGCAGGACCTGCTGGTGCGAGAACTTCAGCGCCAGGTCCAGGTATTTGCGCTCGCCGGTCATCTGGTAGACGTCGGCCAGCACTTCGTTCATGCCGCCATGCTCGCTTTTGAGCATGGTCTGCATCTGCGCATCGCTGAGGTGACTGGTCAGGCGCAGCGCCCAGTCGGACATGGCGATCAGCATCGCCTTTGCATCCTCGTTACCGGCGTAGTGCCAGGCATCGCGCAGGCCGGCGTAGACCTTGTGCAGGTTGTACCAGGGGACCCACTTGCCGTTGACCGAGAAGCTGTCCGCCTTCAGCTGGCCGGCGGCGATCTCGCGCCAGGCGGCGCGGCCGCCGGGGATGCCGCCGAGGTAGCCGTCGCCGTTGGCTTGCTGGGCGCGTTTCAGCTCGGCGATGCAATAGTCGAGGCGGCGCTTCACTTCGGCGTCGCCGGTGGAGGCAACCATCAATGCCAGTGCGGACAGGTAGTGGCCGCCCATATGGCCGTCGAGGCCCGAGGATTCCCAGTTGCCGTAGCTGGGCTGTTTTGGCTGCAGGCCGGCTTCGCGCAGGAAGGGGGCGAGCAGGCGGTCGGGGTCCATCGACATCAGGTAATGCAGGTCGACCGTTTGGGCGTCGAGGAAGGGGCTGGGGGCGAGGCGTACGTCTCGCAGTGGGAACAGGTCGGCGGCGTGGGCGGATACGCACAACCCGGCCGCGACCGGGATTGCGGTCGCGGCCACGCGGGCGGCGCGTATCGCCGCGTGGACGGCGCTCACGGCGCGTGAGTGCAGGCGGACGGGTCGAGCCGTCCACCCTACGGACGCCGGCTTCATTTAGCCTTCGACTGCCAGCACCATCACCGCCTTGGCCGGCACCTTGACGGTCAGTTTGCCGCCGCTGGCCGCGGCGCTGAACGGGGCGGGTTTGATCGCCTGCGGGTTCTGGAAGGTGTTATGGGCATCCATCGCGTCGGCGGTCAGCACCTGGCCGCGCACGCTGCCTGCGGCCTGGCCGGGCACGTCGAGGGTCACGTCGGTGGCGTCGCGCGGGTTGGTGTTGACCAGCGCGACGTAGACCTTGCCATCCTTGCCGCGCGCGGCCGAGGCGCTGATGCCGGGGACGCCGCGGCCGTTGGCGCTGTAGGTCGTGTTGTTGGCGAGCGTGACCGGCAGCGAGGTCGCATCCTGGAACGGGATGTACATCTGGTAGGCGTAGTAGGTCGGCGTCAGCAGCATCTTCTCCTTGTCGGTGATGATCATGGCTTGCAGCACGTTGACCATCTGCGCGATGTTGGTCATGCGCACGCGCTCGGCGTGGGCATGGAAGATGTTGAAATTGAGCGCGGCGACCACGGCGTCGCGCAGGGTGTTACGCTGGAACAGGAAGCCGGGGTTGGTGCCCTGCTCGACGTCGTACCAGGTGCCCCACTCGTCGACGTAGAAGCCGATTTTCTTCTGCGGGTCGTTCTTGTCGAGGACGGCGACGTTCTTGCGGATGAATTCGTCCATGCGCAGCGTACTGGCCACGGTCGAGAACCATTCGCTTTCCGGGAAGCCGACCGCGGCACCCTTCTTGTCCCATTTCCCGGTCGGCAGCGTGTAGTAGTGGAAGCTGATGCCGTCGGTGCCGCGTGCGGCGTCGCGGCTCAGGACGTCGGTCCAGACCGTGTTTTCGTCGTTGCCGCCGCTGGCGATCATTTTCGGACGGCGTTCCTTCGGCGCTTTCAGGAAGGTGGTGTAGTGGTTGTACAGGCTGGCGTAGTATTCCGGTTTCATGTTGCCGCCGCAGCCCCAGGCTTCGTTACCGACGGCGAAGTAGTCGACCTTGAACGGCTTCGGATGGCCGTTTTTCGCGCGCAATTCGGCCAGGCTGGATTTGCCTTCGGAGGTCATGTACTCGACCCACTCGGCCATCTCCTGCGGGGTACCGGTACCGAGATTGCCGTTGACGTAGGCATCCGCGCCCAGCATTTCGGCCAGGTCGAAGAATTCGTGGGTACCGACCGCATTGCTTTCGGGGACGCCGCCCCAGTTGGTGTTGACGCTCACCGGGCGCTTGTTGCGCGGGCCGATGCCGTCGCGCCAGTGGTATTCGTCGGCGAAGCAGCCGCCCGGCCAGCGCACCAGCGGCACGTGCAGCGCCTTCAGCGCGCCCACCACGTCGTTACGCCAGCCGCGCGTGTTCGGAATTTTGGAGTCGGTACCGACCCACAGGCCTTCATAGATGCCGGTGCCGAGGTGTTCGGCAAACTGGCCGTACACGTTCTTGTTGATCACGGCACCGGGTTTCGCCGTGTCGATGCTGACGCTGACCTGGGCGAAGGCCGAGGCCGAAAACGCCGCCAGCACGCTCAACGCGACGAGGGTGGATTTGAAAGCCTGCATGTGGTCTCCTTTGTTTATATAGTTTATTTAGTTTTTATTTAAATGTGGCCACGAAGCCGCCTTGCGGCTTGATCGTGACGCGCTGCTTTCCGCCGCGGATCGTCGCCTGCGCAAAGCTGCGTTCGCCGGCGCCATCGGTAATCATCTGCCCTTCCCTGCCGTCCAGGAAGCCGAGGTCGAGATCGAGCGTGATGTCGGCCGCGCCGGCGTTGAAGCCGGCCACGTACCAGGTGTTGCCGCTCTTGCGCGCGATGACGGCGTGGCGGCCCGGGTAGCCGTCGACGAATTTCACCTCGTCCCAGCTGCGCGGCAGCGCGCGCAGGAAGGCCTTCACATACGACGGCACCGTCGCCATGCCATCCGGCGTCTCGGCAAAGTGCTGGATCCCGGACAGGAACAGCACCGACTCGGCCAGTTCGAAACCGTTGCGCGTGGCGCGGCGGATCTTCGGGATGTCGCCGAAGGCCATCGGCGTGAAGTCCATCGGGTCGAACAGGTTGCGCGCGAACGGCAGCATGGCGGCGTGGGGCGGCACGGCGTCTTCATCCTTCTGTTCGAAGGTGGTGAATTCGAAGCCGCGCACGGCTTCCGCCGTCATCAGGTTCGGATACGTGCGCGACCAGCCGCGCGGCAGTGTCGCGCCGTGGAAGTTCACCAGCAGGCCGGCGGCCGCGGCGTCGTTCAGGATGTCGACGTAATACTGGATCATCGACTGGCCGTCGCCGGCGAAGAAGTCGATCTTGACGCCCTTGACACCGAGCCCGCGCAGGCGCCCGAACTCCGCCACGCGCTGTTCGTGGGTCAGCAGTTTGCTCTTGGGCGAGTATGGCGTCTTGTTCCAGGCACCGGACGAGTTGTACCATGCCAGCAGGCCGATGTTCTTCGATGCCGCGTAGCGCGCCAGTTCGCCCAGCTTTTCGTAGCCGATCTTGCGGTCCCAGTCGGCATCGACCAGGGTGTAATCCCAACCCATGTCGACCGCGTAGTCGATGAAGCGCTTCTGCACGTCGAACACGGTGGCGTCGTCTTTCAGCAGCGCCCAGCTCCAGGAGGCGTGGCCGGGCTTGACCAGCGCCGCATCGAAGCGGATCGCGGGTGCGGCCAGGTCGGTGCCGAGCGTCGATTCGACCAGCGTCGCCAGGCTGCCGAGCGCGATCACGCGCCATGGCGAGGTCAGCGTGCCACGCGGCTGCGCCAGCAGGCCGCCGCCGGTGAAGACTTCCGCCGCCATCGGGCCGCCCAGCTTGTAGATACCGCCGCTGGAGTCAGCCTGCAGGCGCGAGGCGTGCCAGCTGCCATCCATGTTGGCTTCGGTCAGCGCGACCCAGGTGTCGTTGGACCGGAACAGGGCCGGGAACACCCAGCCGGCGTCGCTCGGCGCCGGCGTGCCGACCGCGATCTCGCGCTGGTAGTGCTCTTCGTAGGACGGGTTGGTGTTGCTCCAGCCGGTCTGCGCAACCGCCATCGGCTGCAGCCAGGCTTTCGCAGCCGCGTCGAAGCGGAAGCTGGTCGACTCGGCCACGAAGCGTCTGGCCGCCAGGCCCGGTTCGCGCACCAGGTAGCGGAAGGCGACGCCATCGTTCGAGACGCGGAAGGCGACGTCCAGCGCCTGGCCTTTGGCGTTGCGCACCGTGACGGTCTGCTCGCTGGCGCGGTAGCTGATGCGGCGCTTCTTGGCGGTGGCGAGTTCGTAGTCGTCGCTTACCTGCGTGACCGGCGAGGTGGCGGACAGGGTGAGGCCGTTGGCGAGATCGGCGCCGTCGAGCTGCAGACCGAGGCGCGATGGCAGGATGACCGGTTTGCCGTCGCGGGCGATACTGTATTCGAGCGTTTTGGCGGGGGTGATGCGGATGTCGACGCTGAGGTGGCGGTCGGGGCTGGTGATGGGGGCGGCGAACGCCGCTGACGTCACCAACATCCCCGTCGCCCCTGCGAAGGCAGGGGCCCAAGTTCTATGCAGGCCGCCGCTTACCTTGGGCCCCTGCCTGCGCAGGGGCGACGAATTTTCGAATCCTGGCACTGTCATCATCAAGTCCACCCCGCATCCACGACAAAATCCTGCGCCGTACACATCTTGCTGTCATCGGCCGCCAAAAACAGCACCATCGCCGCGATATCTTCCGACATCAGCTTCCCGGGCAGGCACTGCGCACGCTTGATCTCGGCCTCGCCCGCCTCGTCCAGCCACAGATCGATCTGGCGCTGGGTCATGACCCAGCCCGGCGTGACGGTGTTCACGCGGATGTTGTGCGGGCCGAGGTCGCGCGCCAGGCAGCGCGTGAAGCCGATGGCGGCGGCCTTGGTGGCGGCGTAGATCGGGTAGTCCGGGTTCTTGGCGTGGAAGGACATCGAGCTGAAGTTGATGACCGAGCCGCCGCCGCGCCGCTTCATGCCTTCCAGTGCGGTCTGCACCGTGAAGAACAGCGGGCGCTGGTTGATGGCGATGCGCTCGTCGAAGTAGTCGACGCTGACTTCGCCGATGCGGTGGCGGCTGTCGTTGGCGGCGTTGTTGACGATGACGTCGAAGTCGCCAAGCAGGCCGGCCAGTTCCGCCATGGTCTGCTGCAGCGCCGGGATGTCGGTGATGTCGCAGTGGCGGAACACCGGGTCGTGGGCACCGGTGCCGGCCAGGCGCGCCACCAGCGCTTCGCTGGGCTCGCGCAGGATGTCGACAAAGGCGACCGCGGCGCCCTGGGCCACGAAGGCGGCCACGATGGCTTCGCCGATGCCGCTGCCGCCGCCGGTCACGAACACGCGCCTGCCCTGCAGGCTGGGGTAACTCGCGAGCCGGCTCATAAGGCTTTCACTTTCGCGTGACCGGCGGGCGTCACGGCCAGCGGGTTGCGCAGCGCCGGACCGAATTGCGGCGATGCGATCTCGAAGGTTTCGCCGGCCTGCACGCTGACGTTGTCGGCGAAGCTCAGCGTGGCGGTGCCGAAGAAGTGGATGTGGACGTCGCCCGGGCGCTTGAACAGGCCGTATTTGAAATGGTGGTGTTCGAGGTTGGCGATCGTGTGGGACATGTTCTGTTCGCCCGAGACGAAAGCCTTTTCCCAGCGCACCTGGCCGTCCGCAGCGAGGATGCGCGACACGCCTTCGACGTGGGCCGGCAGCTCGCCCACCAGCAGCGCCGGGCCGACGCCGCAGCTGCGCAGCTTGGAGTGCGCCAGGTACAGGTAGTTCTGGCGCTCGGTCACGTGGTCCGAGAACTCGTTGCCGAGGGCGAAACCGAGGCGGTACGGCTGGCCGTCCGCGCCGATCACGTACAGACCGGCGATTTCGGGCTCTTCGCCGCCGTCGAGCGCGAACTCCGGCATGTCGAGGGCCTGGCCGCCGGCGCGTACCACCGAGCCGTCGCCTTTATAAAACCATTCCGGCTGCACGCCGGGAACGTCGTCCTGCGGCTTGCCGCCTTCGACGCCGAGGCGGAACATCTTCATGCTGTCCGACAGGTTCTCGACGTCGCCGCCGATCTTCTTGTGCATGGCGTCGCGGGTGTCGGCGCTGCCCAGGTGGGTCAGGCCGGTGCCGGTGACGTAGCAGTGGGCGGGGTCCGGGTGGTCGAGTGGCGGCAGCAGGCGGCCTTCGCGCGCGACCGCTTCGAAGGATTCGCCGACGGCGCGGCCGATGGCGTCATTCGCCAGTGCGGCGATACCGCTGCCGGCGGCGATGGCGGCGGTGGCCAGGTCGAGCGTGGTGGCGTAGCCGTTCAGCGGGGTGATGGTGTCGTCGTTCAGGATGCCGACGCGGCGCTCGCCGGCGGCGGTTTTGTATTGGATCAGCAGCATGTTTGCGTGTCTCCCGTGGCGCATCAGTGCGCGTATATTTATATGTCGGTTGAACGCGTGGACGGGAGACCCGTCCACCCTACCCGTAACGCGAACATCATCGACCATGCCCGGTAACGCCGGCGTCGTGGGTAGGGTGGACGGCTATGCCGTCCACGCGTCCAACTCCTGCCAAATCAATGCGAATGCTTCGGCACCTCGGAACCGCGACAACCCACCAGAAAATCAAAATCGCAGCCCTCATCCGCCTGCAGCACATGATCCAGGTACAAGCCCGCATACCCGGTACGCGGCGCCGGCGTCTGGCTCTCGGCGCGCGCCGCCAGCCGGGTGCGGATTTCCTCGTCCGGCACATCCAGGTGCAGCCGCCCACCCGCGCAATCCAGCTCGATGAAGTCGCCGTCGCGCACGATGCCCAGCGGCCCGCCATCCATCGCTTCCGGCGCCACGTGCAGCACCACGGTGCCGTAGGCGGTGCCGCTCATGCGCGCGTCCGAGATGCGCACCATGTCGGTGATGCCGCGTGCCAGCAGTTTCGGCGGCAGTCCCATATTGCCGACTTCCGCCATGCCGGGATAGCCCTTCGGCCCACAATTTTTCA
>Ga0265780_10005318_pt1 | contig 16347 bp, 19 predicted proteins | sample P1T30metagenome_FD_192432 | JGI IMG/M metagenome (GOLD analysis project Ga0265780, IMG submission 192432) | Plant litter microbial communities from East Loma Ridge, Irvine, California - P1 T30 | ecosystem: Environmental > Terrestrial > Plant litter > Unclassified | place: USA: California... | reverse complement strand
CCAACACTGCAGTCGTAAATCAGCATTGCGTATCCTATTGGTGTAGAGTAGAGCGTGTAGTGCATATGAGATAACTCGACTCACCCGATCCCACTCCTCCTCACTCATCGACTCCAAATCTTTCCAATCGCTAAACCTCGTCCAACCCTACACACACACACACACACGTATTAGCACACCAAACCCGCACCCCATAAATGATTCCATCTTACCGCATTCGCCAGAATCAAATCCAGCCCGCCAAGCTTCTCAATCGCTTCTTGCACCACTCGCCTGGCTTCGGAAGTTTGCGTCATATCCTACCGCCACACCATAGATATCAGCAAATCTTCACGCCTGGTTACATCGAATGGAAGGGTCACGCACAGCTTTGATAATAACAGCCTTGACGCCCAACTTCTCACACGCCGCAGCAACCGCCTGCGCAGGCTCGACGCGGTTGAAGTAATTAATCGCAACGTTGCATCCTTGAGCTGCGAAAGTGGTGCTGAGGAGTGCGCCGAGGCCGCTGCGGCCACACATTAGCAATTCCTCCTGTTCCTCTATATTCATACGAAGCATGCATGCATAGAATGGGATGGGGAGTTACGCACGCCGATCCACCCGTCACGAGGACGTTGCGGCCTTTGAGATCGTATGGCATGGTTGGGTATTTTTGTGCGAAGGGCCCTGGGATTTGGGTTCTGGAATGCTGATGGGAAGAAGGGTTTGAGATGGAAGGATTGGGGTTGTTTTGGCCTTCTGGAGTGTATTGATGATATGGTGGGGCTTCTCCATGTAACGGGCATCCCCGCTATTCTTACTCTCGGCAGCTATTTATGGCCTAGTACGCTTACCGAGGTACATGAAGATTTGTAACTCCGAGTACTGCATGAGCCTGGACGGATGATTCATTCGATTACCGATTTCCAGAAATATCCGTTGTTTACTTGTACAACAAAGCGTCATCTACGACATCAACCAGGCCAACATGTCCTACATGTTATCGAAATCCAAGCCCCAATCATCATCTCCTCCACCGCCCATGGCCATGTCCATATCCATGTCCATGCCCATACCGCTCATGTCGCCCAGGTCCAGATCTGGCAAATTGCCCAGCTCAGCACCCATATCGCCCGTTCCTGCATCGCCAGTGCCCATGCCGATGCTGCTCAGATCCAAGCCATCTGGGCCAGTAAGTTCTTCCATGCTGCGCTGAAGGGCCTTGTTGTCCATGGTGGTGATGTCGTCCGCGATACTGGCGGCGGCCGCATCGTCGATAGCCTTGGTGATGTCGTCGGGAATGCTTTGGGATTGCATATCACCCATGTTGACGTTTGGTAGATTGAGGACAGCTCCCTGGCCCTGGAGCGCGTTCTCGGCAATTGAAGAGAGTTGCGCTTCAACGCGGCGGTGGAGCCGAACGACTGTTTCTGCAGCAAGAGGGTCGGTAGCTACGAGAGCTGCCGCATTGTCGAATTCGTGCTTCAGCATCTCGCGCAGATTCATGCGTGTTCTAGGCGGGTTGGATGCTGGAATCGGGCTGCTAAGCCAAGCTACAGGTACAGGACTGTCGTCGACTGTAGGCGCGCAGATGATCGAAACGCCAACATCGAGGGCGGCTGCACCATTACTGGCTTCTGTCTGGGCCTTGAGCTCATCGACAATTGCCTTTATGACCTTGCTGGCGCCTAGAATCTTGAGCGTTACATACACCTGTCTGTGTGTGTAGCTGGGCGGGTTTGGTTGTATTGATGCCGTAGACGCCCATTGTGATAACTGCTGCACCGCATGGCGTAATGATGTATGCAACGTACTGTTGGGCGCGTTGGTCCACTGCTCCAACTCTTTCATCGAAGCGAACATGGAGCGCTCGCTATGCAGATTGCCCTTGATCGCCTGCATCAACGGCTCGATGTTGTTCGCTCGGTTGGCGTCGCGACGCTGGATAGTTCGCAAGCATTTCTCAAGTCGACTAGAGACTATGCTCAAGATAGTAGAGTGCATCGCTTGAGCGTCACCAGAGGAAGGAGCCGATAATACAACCTCGCGAAAGATACGAATTATAGCATCCAAGTCGCTATGACTCTGTATCAGTGCGTACGAAGACATCCATATCAGACCGCCGATGAGCGACGGAAGTAGAAATGTCTCCATGAGATCTGTACAGCATTAGTAGTGTTGCACAACTCAATATCTAAGGCCACTCACATTCTAATCCTCCTTTGACCGACTCAAACGTCAAAATGCCAGCCGACAATGCCATGACAGTCTGCTGGAATAGTGTCGGTACAATGAAGTAGAATTCTCGAGGACTGCAGGACGCGAAGACATCGTTGCTGAGGCCCTCATTGCCAGCATCGTATAATCCCTTGAGCCAATGGCCCAGGTGTTTGCTTTGTTCGTCGGTCATTTCATCGGGGAGCATGCTCTGATTGCCCCTGGTCATCAATCGTGCGACAAACGATTCGGCGCCAATGCCGATATCATGGTATGTCAGGTCGTAACGGTACATGAACGTCATAACGACAACGAGTACAGCGCCAAACTCATCGTATACAGGTTGGTATTCGCCTGGAAAATCAGCAAATGCGACATGAGAGCGTTCGGCACTGCTTACCCTGATCACTGTCGTAATGCCAATCATCCAAGATCTGGCACAAGGGTCGAAGAATGCTGGCGGGCGAAGTGAATTGAAGAATAACGTCAATAGCTTGGGGCTTTTTGAACAGCAAGCTTGACAGTTGCTTCAGGTACATAGTCATCTGTGTCTCACAAAGGTGCGGAATAAACTGAACAACAGTTAGCACCTACGCCCTGAGCCGGACCGATTTCATACCTCTGCGATCGCACCAACAATAGCGCCAGCGTTTCCGTCCAGATTGTCGAGTTCGTCAATGTACATGCTGATCTTGTCGAAATTGCTTTTGCATTGCTCGAGCAGGGTGCTCTTGTCGTATTTGGTTCCAGGCGGGCCCTGCATAGGCGTTTCTCCGAGCAGTCTCTCCACGGTCGCAGTAGTGATAAGCCCGTGCAGAGCGCACGCGTTCAAAAAGTCTTGTCTAACATCGGCTAGAGAGTTGGTGTTGCCCAGCATGTCGTCGAAGCCCTGTGAGAAGGCAGGGAACGCGTTCGGGTCCACATGGCTGAGTGCTTGGGTTATGCTGAGTTCCGCCGTCATGGGGAACATCGAAGAGGATATCTGTAGGAGAAGTATGGGTATTTTGTTGATGAGAAAGGATTTCAAGCAGAACATGTTCTGGCTGGATTCGCTGCGATACATTGCATTTGCAAGGATGTCGAAGGCAGCAGTGATGAGATCGGTAGCCATGTTTTGGGAGTCAATCTGTACACGTTAGCGGCTACAACTGACGGTCGATGAAACACACACCTTGTACCGTGAGTGTAAGTAATTAATAATAGTGTAGTCGTCCGTAAGTGGTCGTGCAACTAGCTGCTAGGCGTTAGTTATGACTATATAGCATAGCGGCCACCTACTAATGAGTTCAAGAAAATGTAGAGGCCAGCTCTTGTGTTGATGGTCGGAAGATCCATCACCGCCTCGAGTTGGAGCGTAGCGACTTCAAGCCCCGCGTCTCCGCTCGCTTCTCCGTTTACAGTAGCAGGTTTGTCGTGGAAGTCGTGTTGCTTTTGCGAGATCTCCAGGCGGCTTGCAATCTGTAAGGAATTTTGCGATCCTATGGAGCTATGCGAGAGGAACGGGATGAAAGAGGCCAGTGACCTCGCGAAGCTTTTTCGCAGATCTAGACATCAATCAGTGGTTGTTACCAGACATGTGCTATATTCCTCCAGCAAGCTGAGATATGATCACGCAGTAAAAGATAGCCTACCTTTGATCTGGTGTTTATTCAAGATGTTGAGCATCTTTTGGTTTTCGATTACGCCAACCACGAGCATACCAAGTCCCTCTCTGACATTAATGGACTGTTGCTGCGGCTGCTGCTGGATACCAGCCATCGCCTGGATCATTGTGTCGCTGGTATGCGACGTGACCATGGTCTGCATCCATCGTGTCACCACGACAAGCGTCCGTAAGCCTTCGGTGCTGTTCACCGGCCGTTCCTCCACCTGGAAAGCCTTGGAGAGGCGATGAAAGATGATTTCCTCCAGCTCCGAGGGGTTATGCCATCCCGAACTTTTCGATGATCCATCATCACCAGTTTTGGGCAGTCGGTCCTTTGAGTACTGGAAAGCTGAAGATAGGACGTCTGACGCGTCCACTTTCTTCAAAGCCAGTAGTCTTTCGAGATAGATAATGACCCGTGGATCGACACTGATAGCATTCGCAGCGCGTGGGCGCAAAAGTAACCCGGCAATCTTCAGGCCAGGGAGAGGTGACTTCGCGTGCAGCTGTGCGGCTGCTGCGTCGAACAAATCAGGCTGAATCCGACGTTCAATGCATCGGTCCAAGAAGAGCGTCCACTCTTTGATCATCAAAGCCATGTTCCATTAGCAATACGCGGCGGTGCCAAGGGTGTCTTGACAGCTGAAAGAATAAATTAGAACGATGGGCGGGAGGAAGAATGGTGTTCGTGGCTTTGCACATCACTGTTCCTTGCTTGGCAGAGACGCACATAATGGGGCCGGTGCACCAGCCCGAACCGCGGAACTTTAGCCGAGCGCCGCAAAATCTTTTGGGCAGGGCAGTTCGGCGTTGTCTCAGTGGACGCACTATGTCCTCGACACAAATCGAGTAATTACCGCAAGCCACTCTGGCTGCTTTTTCGCCATGGTCGTTCGGATGTTGCTCTGCCGGCGATTGGCTTGCTCGTGTCAGTCAAGACGCACTGATTGGTTTATATTGCTTTTCCAGCTGTTGTCAAACTTGACGACACACGGGTCGGTCGCATTGAACACGGGCGCGCGGAATTATTCAGGGATTGAGCTATACTTGTAACGTGGCAGCGGTTGGACCGAGGACATTGTTATGAGGAGTAACAATCTTTTGATGCAATAGCAAAGGCTTGAGAGATGGACTTTATGATGTATTAGACCGCACTAATGCTGACGATATGCCTCCCTTGCCACTGACAAACACATGATATAGTAAAATCCAGCATCTGCCTCTGCGATCGTCTCATAGCATTGTTGAGTACCTGTGAGTTCCCGCCGCCTCCGAGGCTGCTGCCGTGTAACCCGACCTGTCAGCCTCGTATCCTGAATCCCCGCAGCCCACGCGATTCCATTGACTTATGCACGACATCGCGCACGACTCAGCGCGTCGCATCCGTATCTGGGTGTCGATCATCGCCGTAAGACGCCATAATCCAAATCCTGTCTTCATGATGCGCGTCTCCGAGCATCGAGCGATTGATCCTCTGCTTCCGGGGCTCTTGCGCCCAACATCCAATCTTCCATTGCTAGCCACTGGCTCCAGGTCTTCTCAGCGCCCTCAATCTCAGCCAGTTGGACGTCCTGTAGCGGCTTGAGGAAAGGAACTGATTCGTGCGGCGACATGTCGTACTGGCATTTGACCTTTGCCCATCCCACGCTCTTTGCCGTGAACAGGTAATTTCGGCGCTCGCACTCGTGCACGGGCCCCACGCCTTTCTTCCAATCGTCGCCGAAGAAGCCGTGCATGATGCCCTCCTTGTCCATGCCCGTAATAACAAGACGTCGAATGAACGGAACCAGAGAAACCCATGCTGGAGCAGGTTGGCCCCGGGAGTTCAATACAGGACCTTGTCGCGGCCATGGTTGGTTGTACGCAGCTGGGCCCGAACTATGAGGGAGAGGTCCTGAGGAATTGTGTAGTGGGTTCGTAGTCCATTGGAACGGGAGACATATGTTGATGAGGGCTGCGACAGCTTGTACACCGTTGTCATGCTGTGCGTGGTCTAAGAAGAATCTCTGACATGACTGGTATGCGGGGTGCCATTCAAAGATGTCGAATTGTGGTACTGAAGCATTACTCTGGCCAGGGGATCCACCAGACGAGGTGCTTGCATTGCCGGCAAAAGTTCCTCCTCTTGCGTTGAACGTGGGGTATCCTGCGGGAAAATTGGTGGTGAATCCTGGCAGGCCGCTCATGGTGAGATTGTTGTTTACTGAGAAGAAAAATTGTTAGCGCTGCGAACTGTTTAGACGACCGCAGAGGTCATGTAATATATGTCAAACTCACTTGTACCACGGCAACGACTATGAGATCCAGAGGAGATGGCGCCGTTTGATTAGCGAGCGTTGAAAGTGGTTAAGGGCTCAAGGGTCCCAAGCTAATGGAGTAATGGAGTCAATGACGACAGCACGAAGCGAATATTACAAGACTGTGCTGCTATTCGGTGCCGAGAGATGAGGACTTGGAGTGGACGGGCGCATACAGAGATTTATACTCGCTATGCAATGTCAGCGATGAGGCTCCAGTACATGTACGGGGTGGCTGTCGGTGGGCGCCGCCAGCTTACTTTGCGTGTGTTTATTGAAGCCCTCGACAACTTTTTTGGAATGATCCTTGTGTTGATCAGATCGAGCCACAACTCGCCTCTATTGCATCCCTCCTGGGCCCAGGACGGCGACCCGGGCCAATAGGCGGCTGCGCAAAGTTAGTCTCAGCGGAGGCACCCCTAGAAATGGTGGCTTCGCGGTGATGGTTCACGCCAAAAGGTAGCGTGCACAATTGCGGAAGCTCCGTATTGTTGATCGTCGGCGAAAATCTGTCGAATGCGCACTTTCGTTGGTTGCAGGCCGTATGCGCCTCAGCTGCTGACTGCCCTCCTTTTTTTGCTCTCTCCTCCGGTGCCTTGCGAGGATGATGCAAAGATGCAGAGGAAGCCGGTGTGTCCGAGGCGCGAACCTGCCCTACCGATCGAGACCCATCGAAGGCGGATACCCACCATCCTTCGCGAGAGGACTACACCCCCCAGTCATGTGCTGTCATGTTAATAGAGGACAAGGCCCAGGCTGACGGGCGCCTGTGACGTTAGACTGGTTCCTGCCGCGTTGGCGATGTTTGGGCGTCGGGCGGCTCCCACCTGGAGACCCCTCATGCACGCGCATCCGCTCTACGACACTGGTATCGAGTCAAGCCATAGTAACAGATCTTGTCGCCGATCTTCACGCCTCTGTGAGGCTGCGCCAGGTTCGCTATCGTCGTACTACATGCGACTATTCGATACCATAGCAATTGTTGAAGGAAGTCGCCCGCCATGGAGGTATCCCATTGCGGAAGGTACTACGCCCGCCGCCGCAGCCTCCCTCTGAGATGGGTATTTGCTTTTCCATCTGCAACGCGTCCATATCACAATCCCAGCTGGCTAGGGAACAGTCTAAATGCATGCATTGCCATTCAAGCCGGCCGAGGAGTTTGTACGAATCGCGATACGGCACCAAGCCCGGTGTCAGATATCATATCGATTTCAGAACGGAGACTCCACAGTCCGATCTTCATGTAAGATTTCGAATTGCTTCCGTTCTCCTTTGGTCGGTCAATGACGAGCTACGATGTTTGCATATAGTCACCGCTCTGCTATAGACGTTGGTGGTGGTATAGCCTGCCTGGTTGCTAAAGTCAGACCCTGCATGCCCAAGCGAGAAACGAGGCGATGATGTAACGAGCATGAGCCGAACATCTCCACGCGCCGCCCTCCTGTCAGTATCGTGGCTGTGTCTCCGCAGCATCGTAGATCCAGATCCGTCTTGCCTATGCACAAGACAACTCACAAGATCTCTACAATGGCACAGACTACCTTTTCCTTAGCGTCACGCACCAAGGCATGTCTTGAGCACCGTTGCACAGGAAAACACCCACATTGACCCTTGCAGCTTGCCAATGGCTTGTCGATGCCCACCATTCACCTGGGCGTCTACCTGACGTCCGGAAAGGAAACTTACCAGGCCGTCCGAAGCGCGCTAGAGGTATGCGTTACCTGTTCCTGTAAAGCCGCACCGGTTGGCAAGATACTGATGCAGCTAGGTTGGATATCGCGGGTAGGGAACTAGGATGCCGCCATCTGCCACACCATTGACCATGGCGCTATAGGGTAGACTCAGCTCAGATGTATCACAATGAGCACGAGTCTGGAAAAGCCGTGCTGGATTTCTTGTCCAGTGAGCAGAACACACAGGGTCTCAAACGTCAAGACATGCACTTCACGTCGAAACTGGCTTCGAATGGGGCATATGACGCGGCGAGGAAAGCCATCAAGCAGTCGGTCAAAGAATGTGGGCTTGGCTATATTGATCTCTTCCTGCTCCATTCCCCATATGGTGGCAAGAAGGCGCGACTTGACAGCTGGAGAGCTGTGGAAGACGCAATCCATGTCGGCGAGGTGAAGATTGGAGGCGTCAGCAACTACGGGGTCAAGCATGTAAGCTGTCTCCAAGTTCCCCGGCCGTTGCCCCGTTCTAGTCCGGACTGCGCCTCTACTCTAGTTGACGACGTGCAGCTGGAGGTATCAAAGTTGCTGTGCTACCACATTTGGAGCCGACTGCGAGTGCCTCTGCTTTCGTCATTCAACCTCAAGAAGGCAACGCCGGACTTGACAGGCGTCTACGGCCGTATTCGTATGTCCGTCCAGTCACTTCGCTGACACGGCAACAGCTTCAAGAGCTATTGGACTCGAACCCGCGCGTGCGGCCTGCGGTCAACCAAATCGAGGTGCACCCATTCAATACGCGGAAGGACATCACTTCCTTTTGCGCAGAGCATGGCATTGTTGTTGAGGCATACGCGCCACTTGTCCGGGCCTTGCGCATGAAGCACCCGGCCATTGTGTCTCTTGCGAAGAAGTACTCGTGCACGCCGGGGCAACTGCTTGTCCGATGGAGTCTGCAGCATGGCTACGTGCCGCTGCCAAAAAGTGTTAGGAGGGCGCGGATCATCGAGAATGCCGAAGTTGGGGGGTTCAAGATGGACGACGACGACATGGCGAAGATGGATCAACTCGACGAATATCTAGTGACTGGTAAGTGTTCCCTGAGTCTGCCGACGTAGACAGACGAGGCGGGCATTCGATGTTTACATATCGGACCCTTTACTAACATTCGCGCAACAGACTGGGACCCTACAGACTGCGAGTAAGTGTGGTGGGAGCAGCGCGGGCGTGGGGGTGGTGAGATGGGATGGGTGGACGTCGGACATGTGGGATATGTGCGACATTGGCAGGGCTCTGTGGTCTGTGGAGACCCGACACAATGGTAGACATTGCAGCAGAATCTAGATGGTACAGTTCATGGACATGAGCAACAACCCACGGAAGGCCCGATGTAGGATGCACGCAGCACGCCGGAGATGTGTCGCGTGCATGGTGAAATGCATTCCTGCTGTCTGCACCGCCGAGAACAGCGACAGGGTCTGTGAGCGCTGGCCTCCCGCGGGGTCGCTCAACCACGCGCGAGGCCGTCTCTCCACGGCTCCCACCCAAGTCTCAAAGCGCAACGTAACCGCCCGACCGCGCCGACCATCGGCTCGCCCTCACTACCGTCTCCTGGGCGGCACCACAGTAGACTCACCCATGAAATGACGACGCTCAATTACACCAGCCTGGGTCGCCGTGAGCGGCCGCAGCCCGCGCGAACTTCACGTGCAGCCGCCCCCGCGACGCCTCTGATTGGCTGCGCGTCCTTATCAGCATCAAAGTACACCATGGCTTTGCATAGCAACTACTGCCTGGCCACTGAGAGCATCTGCCCGGACGCAATCGCTCGCCCTCTGACGTGATAGAAATCCCATCTGCTTGCTTTTGGACGTGCACTGCAAACCAACCCCGCCAGTCACTGGGAGCTCTAGCTGCGCGTGCGCCTTCTATTATATATACGGCCTCTTCTTTCCTTTGTCCACCGTTTCTGTCACACAACTCATCTTTGTAACATTCCTCAATCTTCTTTCAGACATCAACACCAACAACTTACTACACTTCTTCACAATGTCTGAGCCCGAGTTTGAGCAAGCCTACAAGGGTACGCGCTTCTTCACATGTTGAGCCATTGGGACTTGCTTTGTCCTCGAACAAGGCTCAATTCCGCTCAGCAGCTTCACGCCACCTAGCTAACCCCTCCCAGAGCTCGCCTCCACCCTCGAGGGCTCCACCATCTTCCAGAAGAACCCCGAGTACAAGAAGGCTCTCGAGGTCGTCTCCATTCCCGAGCGCATCATCCAGTTCCGCGTTGTCTGGGAAGATGACAAGGGCGTCTGCAACGTCAACAAGGGCTACCGCGTTCAATTCAACTCTGCCCTCGGTCCCTACAAGGGCGGTCTCCGATTGCACCCCACCGTCAACCTGTCCATCCTCAAGTTCTTGGGCTTCGAGCAAATCTTCAAGAATGCCCTTACCGGCCTGAACATGGGCGGTGCCAAGGGAGGATGCGACTTCGACCCCAAGGGCAAGTCCGACAACGAGATCCGCAAGTTCTGCGTATCTTTCATGAGGGAGCTCAGCAAGCACATTGGTAAGTTCAGCCCTTAGCTCTCGTCCTTCTAGACCCTGGCGGGGCATGCAGCCTTCAGCAACGTCCCTGCATGCGGCTCCGACAGCAGACCAACAGGAGCTCCGGGCCTATCTAGCCCTATCTCCTCGTTACTCTCGAGTGCACGCCGTCGTTGGAGCTAGCCTCTTCAATGAGCTCCAATGGAACATTTTACTTACGTAAATCTACAGGTGCGGATACCGACGTACCAGCGGGCGACATCGGCGTCGGCGGACGTGAGATCGGATACCTCTTCGGAGCATACAGGGCAGAGCGCAACCGCTGGGAGGGTGTTCTTACCGGCAAGGGAGGCGCCTTTGGTGGCAGCTTGATCCGCCCAGAGGCTACCGGTTACGGTCTCGTCTACTATGTTGATCACATGATCAACTACGCTTCCGGCGGAAAGGAGTCGTTCAAGGGCAAGCGCGTTGCTCTGTCTGGCTCCGGAAACGTCGCCCAGTACGCTGCTCTCAAGATCATCGAGCTTGGTGGCACTGTCATCTCTCTCAGTGACAGCAAGGGTGCTCTCATCGCCGAGGGCGACAAGGGCTTCACACCCGAGATCATCAACCAGATTGCTGCTCTCAAGCTCGAGCGCAAGGCTCTGACTGCGCTTGACAACCACAGCTTCCGCTGGGTCGAGGGTGCCCGCCCATGGAAGGAGGTCGGCAAGGTTGACATTGCTCTTCCCTCAGCGACCCAGAACGAGGTCTCTGAAGATGAGGCCAAGGCTCTCATTGCGTCCGGCGCCAAGTTCATCGCCGAGGGCTCCAACATGGGCTGCACACAGGAGGCCATTGAGGTCTTCGAGGCTCACCGTCGCGAGAAGAAGGGTGAGGCTATCTGGTACGCACCCGGAAAGGCCGCCAACGCCGGTGGTGTCGCCGTCTCCGGTCTTGAGATGGCCCAGAACTCTCAGCGTCTGTCATGGACTGCTGAGGAGGTCGACGAGAAGCTCAAGGGCATCATGAAGCAGTGCTTCGAGAACTGCCTCGAGACGGCCAAGGAGTACATCACCCCTGCCGAGGGCGAGTTTCCATCTCTCGTCGGCGGTGCCAACGTCGCTGGCTTCCGCAAGGTCGCTGCCGCCATGCAGGCCCAGGGTGACTGGTGGTGAAGTGCTCGCATCTGAGCACGACAAGGACCTTTTCTGTACAATAATACCTCACGATACCTTCCTTCATTTTGGCACGGCGTTCTAGGATAAACTAGACGCACAGATGCCTCTTGTAAATAAATACCAAACAATTCCAAGACTGACAAATTTCACACAATGCTACCTACGCACACCACCCCTCAATTGTTGTCGCGAACTTCCTCAAAGTTCTTTTTCTGTCGCGAAAGTCTAGACCCCCCACTTCCCGACTTACGACTTACGTCACCACCTCACCATCAGCATCGAATCCATCTCACGCACGCACGCACGCCCATCTGATAAAGATTCCACACCCCAATAACACGACATCAACCCAGCAAAACCCCCCACTATACCATCTTCAGCGCGCGCTGCGGAAAAGCAAAAGCAAAAGCCCCGGAAAACAAATCCTGCCTACGGATGGGGTTTTGTTTTCGGCGCTTGCGTTGCCGCGAGAGGTTAGCGTGTGACACATGGTTTCGCACCAGCTGTGGTACGGGTTACTCGATGCCTACACTTGAGAGCAATTCGGCGGCGTGGGCGGGCCGGGAACGGGGGTCGATGTCGGAGGCGGGTGGGGTCGGGTTAGCGAGGGCACGCGAGGAAGGCATGGTTTTCATGCATGAATGACAATGCGATTAGAGGTAGAGGTAGTAGTGATCAGTACAGGGATGGCATCAATGAATTAAAGAGGGGAAATCGATTATCTGATTTTCGTACTTGCGTAGTGTTTTCTCCTTCCTCGTTCGCTCCCTGGTCACAAGTTCTTATTGATCCATTTGTACAGCGTCGACGTTCCGTTTTTCATCTGTGATCCTCAAGGGCACTTTGCTATCGAACTCTCATGAAATTGGACCTTCATTCTCTTGTGCTGAAGTTGTGCGGGCATGCGTTGCGCTCCTCTGGCGAGTCATGACAATGATACTCACAGAGCATCGTAGCCTCTGGATCGGTTGCGGAGCTCAATAAACCAGAAAAGCGAACCATTGTCCGCACCAAGAAGTCTTGGGAGAGTAGCTTTCGGGCAGCTATCTCGTCATCGTCGTCAATGTCCGGGTCCCAGTAGAGACATTGCGCTTCGACGAGAAATTGGAGCAAACTGTCATCTTCGGCCAAGTTCTCAAAGGCGTAATGGATGTGACTGTTCCACGGCGAGCCCTGGTGCAGATCGACGAAGAGGTTGTGTACGGCTTTGTGGAAATGCGGGGCCAGGAAGCGGTCGCCGAAGACACAAGACTTGAGCAGAGAGAGTAGGCATCTTTCCGACTTACCAGCCACTCCTCCTGAGATTGCATAAATCTCGCTCAGAGTGTCTGGCAGCCGCTGCATGTACAGCCAGTGAAGGAAGATGTTGAAGACTACTGGCTCGACCATGTCCAGACTGACACCGTCCTCGACTTCTTTCCATCGTCCATTGTAGGCTGTGCGAAAGTACTCCGAATAGTAACAGATCAGGCCTTTATGAACGAAATACGCTTTCTTCTCGGGTCCGATGATAATAGTAACGACTTTGCCCATCGCAACATCACTATGCATAATCAGTCAAGTTTTCGCACGTCTATCAAGCAAGTAGCTTACCCAATGATAGGCGCGGCGTCCGGTTGCTGCACGACTTCAGCCATGTTCATAAGCTGTGGCGACTGGTTGATATCGAATTTTTCGAGTGCTTTTAAGGAAGGTGCCGATGTTTGTAAGTCGCAATAGAGGCGATGGAACTAGCGCCGGTGAGTGAGGTGAAAGTGAAAGTGAAAGTGAAGTGAGGGCGGCTCCAACATTCACCACCACAGACCCAGCTACATGTAAACTTGACACACGGATACAAACACACCTCTGTCGCTAACAATGATCAAACAACTTTGTGAATCTAGAAAGCCTCTAAAACGGGCTCGCACTTCCAACAACACTCCACGATCGACTACCCGCTCAATGCAGTCTTGTCGTAGTCACTAGATGAAGAGACACTCGAGATCGCTATCTTTTTCCAACATCGTCGGGCGCTAACATCCATAGTTTTTCATTATCTTTCTCAGGAGCGGCTTGTAGATGCCATGTTCAAATGCATGATGGACGTGGGTGCATCACCCAGAGCGAGCAGTCCTGCAAAATGGTGGGCGCGAGCTAAGAAGGCAGGTAGTAAGGATAGATCTCGCGAGGTCATGACAATATTAGTGTTTCTGGTCTCGATCAAGATGTGGGCATCGGCGTGAACAGCTTCGGCGGCGCAGTACCGGTGCTTTCCATCTCAAAATGGATCATTCTTGTGGAGCGATCTTCAGTCTTAATTTCCGCAGTTCATACATGCTCTTTCTCTCACAGACAGGGTAAAACTCTCTGAGGCAGCTTTGCTGCAATCAGCTAGCAAGATGTAAGCCAACACCAGTAAAATATCGAAGATGCTTCGCGTTGCCGGTGATCGTGCTTGTGGCATCAATTCGTCGTGGCAAGTCTCGTGCATATCTGCCTAATTTTTTCCAGATCGGGCAGTACACACTCACGACACCTGGATATCACTGAGTATCGGGGTTCGAGGCAGTGTTGTAGCTGATCTGACTCAAGAAGTGAGTGGTATTGTCAGGGTTGATGACGTCACACCAGAGAAGGCGCAGCCCTAACCGCAACACCAAGCGACCAAACCGGCGTAATCCACCAATAAGAAAGATTTTCGTCAAAGCGATTCAGCCTCATCGGTTGCAAGTCCTGTGATGCTAGAACAAATCCGGAACTATCTGTGGCCAAGATCCCGTTCAGATCAGGCCTCCAACTAGTAGGCTGTGCATGTCACTGTCAGCAGAGTGCTACTTTGGTGCTTCGAGGTATCCACAGGCAATACTCAAACTTAAAAGACAAGCACTCTTCCATTATTGAAACGCAAAACAAGCTTCACCTTCTCAAACACACAGTACATCCAAGCACAACTTACTTCAAAATGATACAATCTCCAGAAGCAGTCCAAAGCAGGAACCCGCCAGTCGATCTTTCTTCCAAACTGGCCCAAGAAAATGCTGCATCGCAACCAGCATCACACCCTCTCGATACAAAAGATCACGCAGACACTTCCCAGCTTCCAGACAGCCCAATCCAGCACTTCGATACACCGAAAGGTCTAACTCTCCAAGTCGATTTCGCATGGTCCAAATTCCGCAACATCGTCAGCGAAAAGAACGGCGACCAACTCACACCACTCTACATCCAACATTTCCGCCCCAATAAGCCTCAACTACGTTTCGAAACCGCCCACGACAATGTCAATATCGCATCTGGTACCATAAAAAACGTCTCCATCAGCGCAGAGTGCGTAATCAACGGCAAGACCATCGAGCTGAAGCCTCTCGCGCGATGGAAAACCAAATACAACTATCTCTCCACCGCCCTATCACCAGATAACTCTCCCGTGGCGATATCTTGGATCACTAGCTCCTCCATGAAGATCTGGGACTTCATCTGCGTCGATGCGAATCAGATTGCGATCGCGAAGTTCTCCGTCAACATCTGGGCGATGAAGCAAGTTGGCAATTTTCATTTTGAGAAGAGTGCGGAGGTAATTAGCAGCGAGGCCAGAGACGAGATTGTTGTGACGGGTTTGACGCTGATGTATGTTATGGTAAGTAGGATGAACAATCCGTTAAACTTACTGGGGAGTGTGTTTGCGAAGCCGGGGAGGGTGGACGATGGGAAGGGCGTGGATGTGGAGTTGGAGGACAGGAAGGACAGGTAGATGAAGTGTTTGAGTTATTGTATGATGACAGTTCATGGTGATGTTCAATGAATGCGTTTACTATCCACAGCGTGTTTAAGCTTCGCGCCACACGTGAACATGCACGGTGTTAAATTACACTGCCACTCTTGCTACTACAACGCTGACTCCAAGTGCTTCTTCCATTTTTACATCTCAATCACAAATGCATCTCGTCCTCAAGTACTCGAGCTCACAACTTCCCCCTTAAGCGCTCGCACCAACGCTCCTCCTCTGTCGCATGAACATGGAACTCACATGCCTTGACCGGCGGCCCAGCCAACAAATCCACAAAGCGGAACCCTTTCTTCTCCACGCGCGCACAAAACGTCTCGGGTACCACTCCTCGCATGCGCATCTCCTGCGCATTCCAAGTGCCCCACACACAATGTACCTCTGCGAAGAATTCCAGCAACACATGGTCCGCCGGCAACTCCTCGAACGCAAAGCACACCTCCTCATCGCTCGGCGCCTTGCGCGTCGCAATCATGAGATCCACGAATTCGTTGTGCACGGCGGCTTGGAAGGCGGGTGCGGTGAAGTTGTAGCCGAATACGATGGCTTTGAGTAGGAGGTCTTTGCCTAGTGTGGAGCCAGAGGGAAGAGCGCCGGTGTATAGCCAGTCGATGAATATATTGAAGAGGGTAATGTCAGCGTTCATCTTCAGGGAGACGGAGTCCATGAAGGCGCGCTCGAAGTATGCGGAGAAGTGGCATATTATGGCCTTGTGCACCTGGTAGGTCAGGACGGTTGTGCCGATGTCGATTTTGATGGTGACAATGGAGCCTTGAGCGGCGGAGCTGAATGAGGGAGCGGCTGAGCGGGCGGACATGGTTCTTGAGGCTAGAGGGTTGGATTGGTTGATGGTTGATGTTTAGTTGAAGTTGTAGATGTTCTTGGATATAGGCAGGTTTGATGTATCGACGAGGAGGTATTTGACCATGTAGGGCGAACAGAGTGAATGTATGGACATTGCACGTGCTGGTGCCTCGCGTGCGATGAGACTGGCAGAGTCGTGTTTCATTCGTGGCCATCACTGCGAGTAGGCGCCCGAAGCCTTTCACCCTAAGATAGCCAC
>Ga0265780_10005317_pt1 | contig 16347 bp, 11 predicted proteins | sample P1T30metagenome_FD_192432 | JGI IMG/M metagenome (GOLD analysis project Ga0265780, IMG submission 192432) | Plant litter microbial communities from East Loma Ridge, Irvine, California - P1 T30 | ecosystem: Environmental > Terrestrial > Plant litter > Unclassified | place: USA: California... | reverse complement strand
TCCGCGCGCGCCACTACAACGCCGAATGGGCGCTGGTGACCCAGATCGACGACCTGTCGGCCCAGTTCGACGAGATCGAGGACGAGTACCTGCGCGAGCGCAAGCACGACATCCAGCAGGTGGCCGAACGCGTGCTGAAGGTCCTGACCGGCACCGCCTTGTCGGTGCCGCCGATCGTGATCGACCCCGACCAGCCGCCGCCGCAGATGATCGTGGTGGCCCACGACATCTCGCCGGCCGACATGCTGGCCTTCCGCGACCGCGACGGCGCCCCGCGCTCCTTCATCGGCTTCGTGACCGACGTCGGCGGCCAGAACTCGCACACCGCCATCGTCGCGCGCAGCCTGGACATCCCGGCCGTGGTGGGCATGGACCAGGCCTCGCGCCTGGTCGAGCAGGACGATTGGGTGATCGTCGACGGCGACGCCGGCGTGGTGATCTGCAATCCGAGCCAGCTGGTGCTGGACCAGTACCGCGAGCGCCAGGCGGCGATGGCCAAGGCGAAGAAGCGCCTGCTCAAGCTCAAGAAGACGCCGGCCGTCACGCGGGATGGCACCGCGATCACGCTGCTGGCCAATATCGAGCTGCCCGAAGACTGCCCGGCGGCGCTCGAGGCAGGCGCCAACGGCGTCGGCCTGTTCCGCTCCGAATTCCTGTTCATGGGCCGCGGCGCCGAAGGCCTGCGCGTGCCCGACGAGAACGAGCAGTTCGAGCAGTACCGCAAGGCGGTGCTGGCGATGAAGGGGCGTCCGGTCACGATCCGCACGCTCGACGTGGGCGCCGACAAGCCGCTCGACCAGACCGACCAGACCGCGCTCAATCCGGCGCTGGGCCTGCGCGCGATCCGCTACTGCCTGGCCGAGCCGCAGCTGTTCCTGACCCAGCTGCGGGCGATCCTGCGCGCGTCCGCCTATGGCACGGTGCGGATCCTGATCCCGATGCTGGCGCACGCCTTCGAGATCGACCAGACCCTGACCATGATCGAGCAGGCCAAGGCCCAGCTGCGCGCCGACGCGATCAAGTTCGACGAAGGCATCGAGGTCGGCGCCATGATCGAGATCCCGGCCGCCGCGCTGGCGCTGCCGCTGTTCGTGCGGCGCATGGATTTCCTGTCGATCGGCACCAACGACCTGATCCAGTACCTGCTGGCGATCGACCGCGTCGATTACGAGGTGGCGCACCTGTATAATCCGCTGCACCCGGCCGTGCTGCAGCTGATCGCACAGACCATCGCCACCGGCCACAAGGCCGGCCTGGACGTGGCGGTATGCGGCGAAATGGCGGGCGACGTCAAGCTTACCCGACTGCTGCTGGGCATGGGCCTGCGCGAGTTCTCGATGCATCCGGCGCAGCTGCTGGCAGTGAAGCAAGAGATATTGAACACCGATCTCGGCGCGGTGACCACCCGCACCCGGCGCATCCTGCGCGCGATGGAGCCGGACGAGATCGCCAGCGCCGTCGAGCAGCTCCAGGCGCTCTGATTTACTGGCTGCGGCCGCACGGCCGGCCGCAGCCAGCACCACCATCGCCATACCGCAGTCACGCAGTCACCAAGTCACGAAGTCACCATAAAGCGCACAACATACCCCCATGGGATCTCTAGGAATAGTCACACCGCAGGCGATGCACTTCGCCGAGCCCTTGCGCCTGCAAAGCGGCGCCCAGCTGGGCGACTACACGCTGATGTATGAAACCTATGGCACGCTCAACGCCGACAGGTCGAACGCAGTGCTGGTCTGCCACGCCCTGAACGCCTCGCACCACGTGGCAGGCCACTACGCCACGCCGAAAAGCGCGGGCTGGTGGGACAATATGGTCGGACCGGGCAAGCCCGTCGACACAGACCGCTTCTTCGTCATCGGTATCAACAACCTCGGTTCCTGCTTCGGCTCGACCGGCCCGATGCACGTGAACCCGGCCACCGGCAAGCCGTATGGCGCGGCCTTTCCCCTGATGACGGTCGAAGACTGGGTGACGGCCCAGGCGCTGCTGGCCGACCGCCTCGGCATCGAGCAGTTCGCGGCCGTGATGGGCGGCTCGCTGGGCGGCATGCAGGCCCTGTCGTGGAGCATCATGTTCCCGCAGCGCCTGCGCCACTGCATCGTGATTGCCTCGACGCCCAAGCTGTCGGCCCAGAATATCGCTTTCAACGACGTCGCGCGCCAGGCGATCCTGAGCGATCCCGACTACCGCGGCGGCGATTTCTATGAGCACGGCGTGGTGCCGAAGAACGGCCTGAAGGTGGCGCGCATGGTCGGCCATATCACGTATCTGTCGAACGACGACATGGCCGAGAAGTTCGGACGCAAGCTGCGCAACGCCGCCGAGACGAACGACTACAACTTCGACTTCGGCATCGACTTCGAGATCGAATCGTACCTGCGCTACCAGGGCGACAAGTTTTCGGAATACTTCGACGCCAATACCTATTTGCTGATCACCAAGGCGCTCGACTACTTCGACCCGGCGCGCGAGCACGGCGGCGACCTGGTCAAGGCGCTGGCGGGCACCCAGGCCCAGTTCCTGATCGCCTCGTTCAGTACCGACTGGCGCTTCTCGCCCGAGCGCAGCCGCGAGATCGTCGAAGCCTTGATCAGCAACCGGCGCCGCGTGAGCTATGCCGAGATCGACGCGCCGCACGGCCACGACGCCTTCCTGCTCGAGGATACGCGCTACATGAACGTGGTGCGCGCCTATTACAACCGTATCGCGGACGAATTGTCGCCGGCCGCCGCCGGTGTCGGCCCACGGGAGGTCGCATGAACTTCGACGACCTGAACACGCTGCGGCCCGACCTGGCCTTCATCGCACACTGGGTGGGCGAGGGCGCCCACGTGCTCGACGTGGGGTGCGGCGATGGCGCCATGCTGCGCTACCTGGAATCGGGCAAGCGCTGCTCGGGCTACGGCATCGAGATCGCCGACGACAAGGTGCTCGAGAGCACCGCGCGCGGGATCAACGTGATCCAGCACGATATGGAAAAGGGATTGGGCCTGTTCGGCGACAACACCTTCGACACCGTGCTGTGCCTGAACTCGCTGCAGATGATGCAGCACGTCGAGGCCCTGCTGCGCGATATCGTGCGTGTCGGCGGCGAGGCGATCGTCTCGTTCCCGAACTTCGCCCACTGGCCGCACCGCCTGGCGCTGCTCAAGGGCCGCATGCCGATGTCGCGCTCGCTGCCCTATAAATGGTACGACACGCCGAACGTGCGCTACGCCACGATCTACGATTTCCAGGAACTGGCCATCGCCTGCGGCCTCGAAGTGCTGGAGTGCGTGGCGCTGGCCGAGGGGAAGGTCGTGAAGTTCCTGCCCAATCTGCGCGGCAGTCTTGCGGTCTTCCGCTTGCGCAAGAAAATCACGCCGGCGCTGTAAGGACAGATGAATGCGTCTTATGTGCGTTGGCGGCTTGAACGGCGGCGCCGGATGGTCCATGATCCACGGCAACCTACCGTGGGCGTGTTGCCCACGCCGAACAATTTCTGAGAGGATAGGGCTGTTAACAACAGCCTGTCGGTGACGAGATGATACAACTGAAACGCCTTGCCCTGTGCCTGTCCCTGTTTGCCGCTACCGGCCTGGCCACCGCCCAGGAAGCCCCGGTCGTCCAGGACGGCATCGAAGTGAAACCGCTGTCGCGCATGCGCGTGCTGGCGCCTGAAGAACAGGTCAACGAGGCTGCGCGCCAGCAGTACACCGAGATGGTGGGCGAGGCCAAGCAGAAGGGCGTGCTGGCCGCCGAAAGCGATCCGCAGCTCAAGCGCCTGCGCGTGATCGCTCAGCGCATCATCCCGCAAACCACGCGCTGGAACCCGGCCGCGAGCAAGTGGGAATGGCAGGTCAACCTGTTCAAGTCCGACCAGGTGAACGCCTTCTGCATGCCGGGCGGCCGCATCGGCTTCTACACCGGCATCATCAACCAGCTGAACCTGACCGACGACGAAGTGGCGGCCGTGATGGGCCACGAGATCGCGCATGCGCTGCGCGAGCACGGGCGCGAGCGCCTGGCCAAGACCAATGTCACGGCGCTCGGCGCGCGCGTCGGCGGCGCGCTGCTGTCGGGGATCTTCGGGGTCGACCCCAACCTGACCGGCACCGCCGTCAATTATGCAGGCCAGTTCCTGGTGCTGAAATTCTCGCGCGACGAAGAACGCGAGGCCGACCTGGTGGGCCTGGATATCTCGTCGCGCGCCGGCTACGACCCGCGCGCCGGCATTGCGCTGTGGCGCAAGATGGCGGCCCTGAACCAGAGCGCGCCGCTCGAGATCTTCTCGACCCACCCGGGCGGCGAGACCCGCATCAAGGACATGGAAGCGCACATGAACGTGCTGCTGCCGCTGTACGCGCGCGCCAAGAAGACGTCCGTGGCCAAGCTGCCGGCGTACCAGAGCACGGCGCTGAAGTGATAAGCTGAAGTGATACGCTGATGGGCAAGGGAGTCAAGGGGCGCCAGGCCGAGGCCAATGCCCATGTGCCGCTGCCGATCCGCGACGGCGTCGCGCCCAGCTACCTGTGGCTGACCGAGACCCGCGCCGGCGGCATGCTGCGCTTTCTCGTCGAGCGCTTTCCCGACGTGACGCCGGGGGCCTGGGCGGCGCGCCTGGCGCGCGGCGAGATCGTCGACGCCACCGGTGCCGTGCTCGCCGCCGACAGCCATGTGCGGCAGGGCATGCGCATCTGGTACTACCGCGAGCTCGAGCAGCCCGAGACCCCGATCCCGTTTGCCGAACGGGTGCTGTTCCAGGACGCGCACATCCTGGTGGCCGACAAGCCGCATTTCTTGCCGACCATCCCGACCGGGCGTTTTCTCAAGGAGACGCTGCTGGTGCGCCTGAAGCGCGCGCATGACCTGCCGCACCTGGTGCCCATCCACCGGCTCGATCGCGAGACGGCGGGCGTGGTGATTTTTTCACTCAATCCCGATTCGCGCGGCGCCTACCAGTCGATGTTCCAGAAGCGGGTGGTGAAGAAGACCTACGAGGCGATCGCGCCAATGCTGGCGGGGCGCGAATTTCCTTTCACTTACCGCAGCCGCATGCAGGATGCGCAGCAGTTCTTCGTCAGCGAAGAAGTGGAAGGGGAGCCAAATTCGGAGACGCTGGTCGAATTGCTCGAACAGCGCGGCGCGCTGGCGCGCTACCGCCTGCACCCGCACACGGGCCGCAAGCACCAGCTGCGCCTGCATTTGTCGAGCCTGGGCGCGCCGATCCTGAACGATGCTTTCTATCCGGTGGCGCTGCCGTGCAAGGGCGACGATATCGGTTCGCCCTTGCAGCTGCTGGCGCGCTCGATCGCGTTCGACGATCCGCTCACCGGGCAGGCGCGCAGCTTCAGCAGCGAACTGACCCTCGGCTGGCCCGCGTCCGATCAGCGCTGGTAGTCGATGACCAGCGGGGCGTGGTCCGAGAACTTCACGTCCTTGTAGACCGACACGGTATGCGCGCAGCTGGCGATGCCGGGCGTGGCGACGTGGTAGTCGATGCGCCAGCCGACGTTCTTCGCGTACGCCTGGCCGCGGTTGCTCCACCAGGTGTACTGCTCGGGACGCGGATCCAGCCCGCGGTGCACATCGACCAGTCCCAGCTCGTCGAAGATGCGCGTCATCCATGCCCGCTCCTCGGGCAGGAAGCCTGAATTCTTCAGGTTGCCCTTCCAGTTCTTCAGGTCGATCTCCTTGTGGGCGATATTCCAGTCGCCGCAGATGACGATCTCGCGCCCCTCGGCCTGCAGTTCCTGCAGGTGCGGCAGGAACACCTCCATGAAGCGGAACTTGGCCAGCTGGCGCTCGGGTGACGAGGAGCCGGACGGCGCGTACAGCGAGATGATGGTCAGGTCGCCGAAATCGCAGCGGGTGTAGCGGCCTTCGGCGTCGAACTCGACGCAGCCGAAACCGATGCGGTGCTGGTCCGGCTCGGCGCGGCTGTAGATGCCGGTGCCGGAATAGCCTTTCTTCTCGGCGTAGTGGAAGCGGCCGTGGTAGCCGTGCGGGCGCAGGAAGTCCTCGGTCATGTCGGCTTCCTGCGCCTTGAGCTCCTGCACGCAGATGTAGTCGGCGTCCTGGGTGGCGAGCCAGTCGAAGAAGCCCTTCTTGTGGGCGGAGCGGATACCGTTCAGGTTCGCGGAAATGATTCGTGGCATGGGGATAATGAGCAGCTGATGAGGGGGCCGGAGGTGATGGACATCCGGCAACAATCGGCACAGTGTAGCGCGTTTCCAAAGCATTCGTCAGGCCTTGCCAGTGTTGCAAAAATGGTGTAGCCAGAGTGATGGGGGGCAATGTTCTGTTACACTAGGCACTTCCTCAGCGCCTGCTTGTGCGCGACCTTCTTCTCCCAAGTTCATGCATATTGATAAACCGCACCCTGCGAGCGTCGTCGTTTCCGGCATGCGCTTGCCTGACGATGCTTCCGCCGCCGAGCTGTCGGATTTCGTGGAAAACGCCGTCGAGGGCCTGCACCGGGTCGGTCCCGACGGGACCATCCTGTGGGCCAACCGCGCCGAACTGCAGATGCTTGGCTACGGCTGGGAAGAATACGTCGGGCGCCATATCGCCGAGTTCCACGACGACCCGTCCACGATCGAGCACATCCTGACCACCTTGCTGTCGGGCGGGGCCCTGTACGACCAGCCGGCGCGGCTGCGCTGCAAGGATGGTTCGATCAAGCGGGTGCTGATCCATTCGAACGGCCATTTCGAGGATGGCCAGCTGCGCTACACGCGCTGCTTCACGCGCGACGCCACCGAGCGCCACGAACGTGACGTCGCGCTGGCCCAGCGCGATGCGATGCTGCTCAATGCCCCGGTCGCCGCGGCCCTCCTGATGGGGCCCGAATTGCGCTTCCACCTGGCGAACCGCCGTTACTGCGAGCTGGTCGGCTGCGCGGACCTGATCGGGCTGACGTTCGAGGAAGGCTTCCCGCACCTGGCGGGCAGCGGCGTGGCCGAACGGGTCGCGCGCGTGTTTGCCACCGGCGAACCGTACCAGGCCGAGGAGCTGGCGATCGAGCGCCTCGACGCGCAGGGAAGGTCGCGCCGGCGCTACTTCAAGTTCAGCCTGGAGCCGCTGGCCGGCGCCGACGGCCGGCCCGAAGGCGTGATCGTGGTGGCGGTCGAACTGACCGAACATGTGCTCAACCGCCAGGCGATCGAGCACGCCAACCGGGAGCGCGAACAGCTGCTGGTCGACCTTTCCGCGGCGAGCGAGGCCAAGGACGAATTCCTGGCCATGCTGGGCCACGAGCTGCGCAACCCCCTGTCGCCGATCGTCACCGCGCTGCAGCTGATGCGCATGCGCGGCGACGGCGCCCACGGCCGCGAGGGCGAGATCATCCAGCGCCAGGTGGACCACCTGGTGCGCCTGGTGGACGACCTGCTGGACGTCTCGCGCGTCACGCGCGGCAAGATCGAGCTGAAATTCGAGCGTGTCGAGCTGGCGCAGGTGATGAACAAGGCGGTCGAGATGGCGAGTCTCCTGATCGAGCAGCGCCGCCACCGCTTCGAGATCGATATCGCACCCGGCCTGGTGTGGGAGGGCGATCCGGTGCGCCTGGCGCAGGTGGTGTCGAACCTGCTCACCAATGCGGCGCGGTATACCGAGCCGGGCGGCCAGCTGTGGCTGCGCGCGCGGCGCGATGGCGGCGCGGTCGAGATCAGCGTGCGCGACACCGGCATCGGCCTCGCGCCCGAGGTGCGCGCCCAGGTGTTCGAACTGTTCTTCCAGGGCAAACGCAGCATCGACCGCGCCGAGGGCGGCCTGGGGATCGGCCTGGCGCTGGTGAAGAACATCGTCGAACTGCATGGCGGCAGCGTCGAGGTGCACAGCGACGGCAAAGGGCTGGGCAGCGAGTTCGTGGTGCGCCTGCCGCTGCAGAGCGTGGCCGGCATGCTGGCGCAGGATGTGCCGGCCGCCGAGCTGGCTGCCGAGCTGGCCGCCGATGTGAGCCCGCAGCGGGTGCTGATCGTCGACGACAACGCGGACGGCGCCGACACGCTGGGCCGGCTGTTGACGGCGCACGGTCACACGGTCGAGGTGTATCACGATCCGGTGGCGGCGCTGGCTGCGGTCGAGCGCCTGCGGCCGCAGGTCGCGCTGCTCGACATCGGCCTGCCGGTGCTGGACGGCTACCAGCTCGCGGCGCGCATCCGCGCCTTGCCGGCGGGGGAGCAGTGCCGCCTGATCGCCCTGAGTGGCTATGGGCTGGCGGCCGACCATGCGAAGAGCTCCGCCAGCGGCTTCGAGCGCCACCTGGTCAAGCCGATCAGCCCGGCTGACGCCGCGCGGGTAGTCGCCGGCCTGGCGCCGACGGATTAAAATAGCGCCTTTCGACATTCAGGGAGAAGCACATGAGCGATCTGCGCCAGCAATTCATCGGGTTTTCGGTCGACGCCGAGGTACTGAAGTTCGGTCAATTCACGACCAAGGCCGGGCGCCTGTCGCCATACTTCTTCAATGCCGGCCTGTTCTACGATGGCGCCACGCTGGGCAAGCTGGCCCAGTTCTACGCCCAGACCCTGCTCGATTCGGGCGTCGAATTCGACATGCTGTTCGGCCCGGCCTACAAAGGCATCACCCTGGCCAGCGCCACCGCCGTGGCCCTGGCCGCGAAGGGCCGCGACACCTCGTATGCCTACAACCGCAAGGAAGCCAAGGACCACGGCGAAGGCGGCACCATCGTCGGCGCCAGCTTGCGTGGCAAGGTCGTGATCGTGGACGACGTGATCTCGGCCGGCACCTCGGTACGCGAATCGGTCACGATGATCCGCGCCGCCGGCGCCGAACCGGCCGCGGTGCTGATCGCGCTCGACCGCATGGAGCGCTCCGGCGCCGACGGCGCGCTGTCCGCACTGTCGGCAGTGCAGGAAGTCTCGCGCGAATTCGGTATCCCGGTGATTTCGATCGCCAATCTGGCCGACCTGTTCAGCTACCTCGACACCCATACCGACGACCCGCGCCTGGCCCAGCACAAGGACGCCGTCGCCGCCTACCGCACCCGCTACGGCATTTAAGCAAGCCCAAGCAGGGCCGTGGCCGCCGTCCCGGGATTCATGCGTGTCCGGGACGCTGCCTGAACGGATGTTGCTTGAGCGTCTTGCGGTAGAGGGTTTCTGCCAGATTCAGTAACACGTTCCCCTTGCCGAGATGGTGGATCTCGCGGTGGATCGCTTCCAGACTGGCCAGCGCGTCGTGCGTGGCGTTGTTGTTCGCCGCCAGCAGCGCGAGGCCATACTCGCCGTACAGGCGGCCGGTGGCCACCTGGCTGTTCTCGACGAGCCGGTGAAAACGCTGCGCCGCTTCTTCCTGGGCTTGCGGATCATTCGTCTGTACCAGCAAGGCCAGGGCGATCCGTGGGCTGGTCTGGTAGCCGTCTCCCTCGCCGCCATAGCGCTCGGTCAGGTACGCAGCCCTGCGGTAGGCGGCTTCCGCCTGCTTCGCCTTGCCGATCCTGTCGGCGAGCGCTTTCTCCTTGTCGGCATCGCTGGCCTGCGGGTCCTGCGCCTCCGGCGCCTGGCTCTCGTGGTAATACACGTCGCCCGAGATCATCTCGACACGCTCGTGGATCCAGTCCTTGCCGGCGCGCCCGGCGGCTTCCGTGGCCAGCGCCAGCTCGCGGTGCGCTTCGGCGTAGTCTTTCCGCTCGCTCGCCATGCGCGCACGCCATACCGCCGCCAGGGCGAACAGCTCCGGGTGCTCCCCCTCCTTGATCAGCTTCAGGCCGGCGTCGATCTGTTCGAGCGCCTGCGCGGGCCGGCCGTTTTCGATATGGGTCCAGGCCAGGGCATCGATCTTGAACAACGCCAGCAGGTCGTTCGCGCGCGCCATGCTTTTCTGTGGCGTGGTCTCGAGTGTCCGTATGGCGGCCTCGATGAACTCGATGCGCTCGGCGCCGAGAAGACGGCTGTCCATATAGTGCACCAGCAAGAGCACGAATCGGACGATCATCGGCTCCGCATCGATGACCATCGGCGTCTGGCTCGCGCGCGTCATCACGTGCTTGATGATGGGCCAGTACGGGTCGATCTTCGACATCTGGTCGCGCACGAGCACGTTCCAGTATTCCTCATCGATCTCTCTGCGGCAGGCGACTTCGTAATCGGGCGCGTCGCGCAGGAAATCGAGCAGGTGGCGCGCGAGGCGTTCGAACGACCCGTCCGGGTCGGGATCGTCGCGGAAGTGCCTGGCCAGCAGGCTTTTCGAGGTGCGGTGCATGCCGAAGGTGTCGCAGCGGGTATCGCGTTCGAGCAGTCCGAACCGCACGCAGGCTTCTGCGGCGTCCGCGAAGCCGTCTTGCTTGCCATTTTCGGGCGTCTGGCAGGCGACGCGCAGCAGCCTTGCGGGCACCGGCGCCGAATCGGGAAACACCAGCATGGCCCGCAGCACCTGCAGGGCGTCGGGCGCCAGCCGTGCGACGATCCTCTTGATGAGTTCAGCGAACAGGGGCTCGATATTGTCGGTGTGGTTCTCGTCCATCCCGTCGCAGGCCGCCGTGGTGTCGCCGGTGCCGAATACCAGCCCGAGCGCCAGCTGGATCGCCTGGGGATTGCCGAGGGTGCAGCGCGCCAGCCTGGCGATGTCTTCCACACCCAGTCCATCGGGAATCGCGCGCCTGAGCATGATGGACCCGGCATGTTCGGCGACCATGGCGCCGGCTTCGTCCGGGTTCAGGCGGCTGACCTGGACCATGAAGCCGAGCAGGTCGAGGCTGCGCGAGGTCACGATGATGCGGCTCCTGGGATTGACCTCCGAGCCGAGGTGCTCCAGCCATTCCTTGATCGCGGCCATTTCCTTGTCATTGCGTGGATCATCGTGCAGGTCTTCGATGACGACGATGACACGGTGTTCCTCGAGCACCCGGTTGGCTTCTTCTGTCATCTCTTCGGGTGAGTAAGCCGCGGACGGAAAGGATTCGAGCGCATTCAGGATGGTGCGCAGGATGTGGCAGAACGTATGGGGCTGGTCCGCGCTGGCCGGACGAATCCAGACCACGTCTTCGAACACATCGCTGACCACGACCGCGCCGCCGGGCACCAGCATGCCCGCCACCGCCTTGGCCACCAGCTGCGTCTTGCCGATGCCCGCTTCGCCCTTGACCACGATGACCGCGAAGTCGCCATGCAGCATGTTCTCGAGCCGCCGCAGCGTGCGCAGGCGGATCAGCGAATGCTTGAACCGGGGAATCTCGCTGCTGATGCGCACCGCTTGCACCGGCGCCAGCTGCTGGCGCTTGCGGCGCTCGTAGCGACGCAGCATCTGCAGGAAGCAGTCCAGCCATTGTTCGACTTTCTTGTGCGACTCGCGCGTGCCCGGTTCGGCGTCCAGCGGGATGACCTTGATGCCCCGCTTCTCCAGACCCCTGACGGCCAGGTCGCGCGGACTGAGCTGCAAGGAGTACAGCAGTGGACGGTCGGGGCCGGACTGGGCCGCGACTTTTCCGAGGATCATGCCGAAATCCGGGTCGCTGAAGCTGTAACCGAGAAAGAGCACGGTGTGGGTTTGCAGCTCGACTTTCAGCAGGTCGGCCACGGCGGGGTTCCTGGTGAAGTAGCCGTAATAGTCGTTCGCACTGATGACCAGCGAGCCAGGCGCGGCCAGGTCGCCGTGCAGCTTCACGATCGACAGGGTCGAGGTGTCCGAAAAGCCGACATGCGAGGCATCGTGGATGACGTGGCGGTTGATGCCTTTCTTGTGCGCCGCCCGCTCCAGCAGGTCGTCGAAGTTGGTGGTGTAGATGCGCTGCACGGGCAGGCTGACGATGAGGTCGTGGGTCCGGTTAGACTGGTAGCGGACATCGCCGAGCTCGCGCTTCAGGTAGCGCACCAGCTCGGACCGGCCATACGACGTTTCGTACAGTTCGGCCACGTCGAGATGGCTGGCGGACGGGGAAATCCGCGCGCCGAGTTCTTCGCGCAACGGCTCGATCAAGGTGGCCCAGGACGGAAGCTTCGAGCGCATGGAGATGCCGGCCCCGACGAAGACCGTGCCATTGCCGCTGGCGAAGCGCTCGACCAGCTGCCGGTCGATTACGGGACAATCCGACTTTTTGCTCTCCACGATCGTCTCCGGTGAGTGATCGCCAGCGCTGCCTGGTCTCAGGTAATACTACACGATGCATCTCGCATGAAGGTGGTTTTACGGAACGCAAAAACGCCCCGGACGATTGCTCGTCCGGGGCGTCTGGCGATCCTTGCGGCGCCGTACGGCGGGCTCAGCTTGCCAATTTACGCTTCAGCAGCTCGGTCACCTGCGCCGGATTGGCTTTACCCTTCGAGGCTTTCATCGCCTGGCCGATCAGGGCGTTGATCGCCGCTTCCTTGCCGGCGCGATATTGCTCGACCGACTTGGCATTGGCCGCCAGGACCTCGTCGACGATCGCTTCGAGCGCGCCGGAATCCGAGATCTGCTTCAGGCCCTTCTGCTCGATCACGCTGTCGGCCAGCGCTTCGTCGGCCGAGGCGGCTTCCCACATGGCAGCGAAGACTTCCTTCGCGGCCTTGTTCGAAATGGTGCCATCGGCGATGCGCTTGAGCAGCAGCGCCAGCTGGGCGGCGCTCACGGGCGAGTCGGCCAGTTCCACTCCTTCGCGGTTCAGGGTCGACGAGACGTCGCCCATCATCCAGTTGGCGGCGGCCTTCGCGTTTTCCTTGCCGGCCTTGGCCACCACGGCTTCGTAATAGGTCGCCATCGCCTGCGACGACGTCAACACCAGGCTGTCGTATTCCGGCAGGCCGTAGTCGCCGGTGAAGCGGCTGCGCATCGCGCCCGGGAGTTCGGGCATCTCGCTGCGCACGCGGTCGATCCAGTCCTGGCCGATGACCAGCGGCGGCAGGTCGGGGTCGGGGAAGTAGCGGTAATCCTGCGCGTCTTCCTTGGTGCGCATCGAGCGCGTCTCCTTGCGGTCCGGGTCCCACAGGCGGGTCGCCTGGATCACCTTGCCGCCGTCCTCGATCAGTTCGATCTGGCGCCGCACCTCGTAGTGGATCGCTTCTTCCATGAAGCGGAACGAGTTCAGGTTCTTGATTTCGCAGCGGGTGCCGAATTCTTTCTGGCCGGCCGGACGCACCGAGACGTTGACGTCGCAGCGGAACGAGCCTTCCTGCATATTGCCGTCGCACACGCCGAGCCACATCACCAGCGAGTGCAGCGCCTTGGCATACGCCACGGCCTCGTTCGCGCTGCGCATTTCAGGCTCGGACACGATCTCGAGCAGTGGCGTGCCGGCGCGGTTCAGGTCGATGCCGCTCATGCCGGCGTAGTCTTCGTGCAGCGACTTGCCGGCGTCTTCCTCGAGGTGGGCGCGGGTCAGGTTAACGGTCTTGGTTTCGAGCTTGCCGTCCTTCTCGTAGGCGAAGCTGACGGTGCCACCCTGGACGACCGGGTCCTCGAACTGGCTGATCTGGTAGCCCTTCGGCAGGTCGGGATAAAAGTAGTTCTTGCGCGCGAAGACCGAGTGCGGCGCGATCTTCGCACCGACCGCCAGGCCGAAGCGGATCGCGCGCTCGACCGCGCCGCGGTTCAGCACCGGCAGCACGCCCGGCAGCGCCAGGTCGACCGGGCTGGCCTGCGTGTTCGGCGCGGCGCCGAAACGGATCGCGCTGCCGCTGAAGATTTTCGATTGGGTCGTGAGCTGGACGTGGTTCTCAAGACCGATGACGACTTCCCATTGCATAGTGTTCTCTCTTTGTTCAGTGTCGACGCGGGCTCAAACGCCTTCGGGCGTACGGGTATGCCAGTCGGTCGCCTGCTGGTACTGGTGCGCGATGTTGAGCAGCTTGGCCTCGGTGAAGTAGTTGCCGATGATTTGCAGGCCGACCGGGCGCTTGCCGTTCGCTTCGCCGCCGTCCTTGCCGGCGCCGAAGCCGCACGGGATCGACATGCCGGGCAGGCCGGCCAGGCTGGTCGAGAGCGTGTAGATGTCGGCCAGGTAGTTCGCGACCGGGTCGTTCGACTTCGCGCCCAGGTCCCATGCCACCGTCGGCGCCACCGGCCCCATGATCACGTCGCACTTGTCGGCGAAGGCGGCCTGGAAGTCGTCCGCGATCAGGCGCCGGATCTTCTGCGCCTGCACGTAATAGGCGTCGTAGTAGCCGTGGCACAGCACATAGGTGCCGACCAGGATGCGGCGCTTCACCTCGGCCCCGAAACCTTCGGCGCGGGTCTTGCGGTACATGTCCTGCAAATCCTTGTACTCGCTGGCGCGATGGCCGTAGCGCACGCCGTCGAAGCGCGACAGGTTCGACGATGCTTCGGCCGGGGCGATGATGTAGTAGGTCGGGATCGACAGCGCCGTCTTCGGCAGCGAGATATCGACCAGCGTCGCGCCGAGTTTCACGAACTGATCGAGCGCCGCGCGCACCGCGCTTTCGACGTCGGCGGCCAGGCCTTCGCCGAAGTATTCCGCCGGCACGCCGATGCGCAGGCCGGTCAGGGGCTGGTTCAGGTCGCGCGTGTAGTCTTCGCGCAGATTGCCTTGCTCGACCGTCAGGCTGGTCGAATCGCGCTCGTCGAAGCCGATCATCTCGCCCAGCAGCAGCGCGCAATCCTCGGCGGTCCGGGCAATCGGGCCGCCCTGGTCCAGCGACGAAGCGAAGGCGATCATGCCGAAGCGCGATACGCGGCCGTAGGTCGGCTTGATGCCGGTGACGCCGCAGAAGGCGGCCGGCTGGCGGATCGAGCCGCCGGTATCGGTCGCGGTGGCGGCCGGCGCCAGGCGCGCGGCGATCGCGGCGGCCGAACCGCCCGACGAACCGCCCGGCACTGCGCTGGCGTCCCAGGGATTTTTTACCGCGCCATAGGCCGAGTTCTCGTTGGCCGAACCCATCGCGAATTCGTCGAGGTTGACCTTGCCCAGGGTGACCATGCCGGCCGCCTTGAAGCGCTCGACGACGGTCGCGTCGAAGGGGCTGACGTAACCTTCCAGCATCCTTGAGCCGGCCGTGGTGCGCCAGCCGCGGGTCACGAAGATGTCCTTGTGCGCGATCGGCACGCCGGTCAATGGGCCGGCGGTGCCGGCGGCGAAGCGGGCGTCGGCTTGCGCGGCCTGCTCCAGCGTCAGTGCATGGTCCACGTGCAGGAAGGCGTTGTGCCCGCTGGCGTCGATGCGGCCGAGGTAGTGTTGCGCCAGTTCGGTCGCGGAGATCTGCTTGGCGTGCAGGAGCGTGGAGAGCTCCTTGATGGTCTTGTTATGCATGGGCGGTTCGATTCTTGGGAACGGGAGCGATTCGGGGAAGGCGGCGGGCGGCTTACTCGATGACCTTCGGCACCAGGTACAGGCCGTCCTGCGCCTTCGGCGCCGGCGCCTGGTAGTCGTCGCGGCGGTTGTCCTCGGTGACCGCGTCTTCGCGCAGGCGCAGCGGCAGGGCCAGGATGGCGGACAGCGGCTGGGCCAGCGGCGCCACGCCGGTGGTGTCGACCGCCTGCATCTGCTCGGCCAGCGCGAAAATGCCGTTCAGCTCGGCCAATGCAGTTTCGGCATGGGCCTCATCCATCTCGAGCTGGGCCAGGTTGGCGATGCGTTTTACGTCAGAAAGAGTCAGGGACATGGCTATGGGGCGCGGCCTGGGCCACGCAAAAAGTGATTCGGCGAATAATGAATGTTAGCAAGTTGTCAGCGAACGGCATCTTAAAAGCGGTAAAACCCTGCAAATACCGCGCAAATCGCTTGCAATTCGGTGGGGAAAACCAGCTCTATTCAGCATGTAAACGCCAAATTATAAGGTAGAATGGCGGGCTAATGCGTTGTCGTGCCGAAAGCCCTGGCGCCCTCGCTTTGAAGACCGCGATGCCCGATCGGCAGGCGCGGCACAGAATCCCCGATCAATGTTTAGGCGCACATTGATGCGCATCAGGACACCCATGTTTGGTTTTTTACGCAGCTATTTCTCGAACGATCTGGCAATTGACCTCGGTACGGCCAACACGCTGATTTATGTGCGCGGCCTGGGCATCGTCCTGGACGAGCCGTCGGTGGTCGCGATCCGCCAGGAGGGCGGCCCGAACGGCAAGAAGACCATCCAGGCGGTCGGCAAGGAAGCCAAGCAGATGCTGGGCAAGGTGCCGGGCAATATAGAGGCGATCCGCCCGATGAAGGACGGCGTGATCGCCGACTTCACCGTCACCGAGCAGATGCTCAAGCAGTTCATCCGCATGGTGCACGACTCCAAGTTCTTCCGTCCTTCGCCGCGCATCATCATCTGCGTGCCGTGCGGTTCGACCCAGGTCGAGCGCCGCGCGATCCGCGAATCGGCGCTCGGCGCCGGCGCCTCGCAGGTGTACCTGATCGAAGAGCCGATGGCGGCCGCGATCGGCGCCGGCCTGCCGGTCTCGGAAGCGACCGGCTCGATGGTGGTC
>Ga0265780_10005316_pt1 | contig 16352 bp, 10 predicted proteins | sample P1T30metagenome_FD_192432 | JGI IMG/M metagenome (GOLD analysis project Ga0265780, IMG submission 192432) | Plant litter microbial communities from East Loma Ridge, Irvine, California - P1 T30 | ecosystem: Environmental > Terrestrial > Plant litter > Unclassified | place: USA: California... | reverse complement strand
ACAGATGCCCTCTCGCAGTGCGAACCACAATTCTCGATCACTAAAACACACCAAACGATCGTGGTCTCACAGATTAATCAATGATGTTAGAGTACTTGGCTGTATCGCCGGGCGCACTGAGCCTCCAGCCCGCTCGCGTCAAGGGATAGTTACCCGCATGATGTGCAGCGCGGCAACAGAGAGACCCAAGTATCGCCCAGTTGTGCCAACAAAGTTGAGTGCTTCTTTTAGCTGGGCCTATCGCGCGTCCAGAGAAAATCAAAATGCTGGGCGATACTCATAATCTCCCCACGCCTGCAATGGGTGACGATTACTGATGATGCTCGTGCGGACGCGTCCCCAAGCCAAGTGTCGATCGAGATGCCACAGCTGCAGGACAAAGATCTGCAAAGGAGGCTCTGCTGTTGCGTTGTCGCAATGCACAACATCACTACTGGGTGTCGCGGTCCATTGCCTAGCAGGGTTTGTTCTGTATTTGGCACAGCGGACTTGGCGGGCTTGGCAGGGAAACTCTGTGCAGAGCCACTAATCTCCGCCAAATCGAGACGCCCATCGGCATTGTCATGTTGAGACGCTTGCCGAGCCGCAATGCTCACAGCCGGACAAAAGAACCTGCGCCGTTGTGTGTTCCTCATTTGCGCCAATCACCGCGTACAAGGTCAACCTGTCTCAACAGCTCCTATGTCTCAACCTTGAATGTTTCCCCGACGTCCACAGGTGTAACATGACAGGGTCAAAGGGAGCCTTAAGGCGGAAAGTCCCACACGTCGCGTTCGAAGCTAGCGCTACAGGTGAGCTTGGCACCATCCGCCATAGCCCATTCACCGCTTGGCTCCGGTCGTAAGCCTCCTAATGGCGGGAGTGGCTGCTAAGCCAAGAATGTCCTGGCGGCTGCTGTTTCAAGTCAACGAAGTGCATTGTGTCCGTGACGCGTGTAAAGATATGAAGTAACAAGGCTCAGCACCCAAGAAATTGGAAATCGAGGCTGGCATTCCCTATCACTGCGCTCGCAATTCTCTCCGAACCAGTCCGGGAAATCCCTCGTTCTCCATCTTTTTGCACTTGCTTATATTGGTTTTAATCGACTTGTAAATACGGCTGGTCTGCTATTTACAGTTACTCGCTCCCGCTGGTCGTCTTCATTCCACACCCTTTTTTCTCAACCCTTACTGTTGTTCCTTCCGCGCATGAATCCTTGAACACACTCCTTCCGTCTTTTCCGCTTTTCGCCTACAGGGCTCTTCACCATGCCTTCCCTCGATGTTAGCGAGCTTAACATCGTCATCGCCGTTCTAGGTACGTCTGACAGACGAAAGTCGACAGGCAAACACTGACGTTCGACCGCAGGCGCTTTCATCATTCTATACGGCTTCATTTCAGTCAAGATCAAGCAAGTATGGTATCTTGGTGAAGCTTGTAAGTACACAATCGCCCGACGCAGCGCCGTCATTCTTCAGAGCAGTGAACTCATTCTTTACAGTACCTGCCGTTCTCATCGGTGTCATCCTAGGACCGATAGCTGCCAGATTCCTAGATGCGGAGAAATGGGGCTCAGCTGCCACGGGGCAGCAAGAAGCTATCACGCTGGTGAGCGCGAATTCACAAAACCCCAATATTGAATCCTGCTGAGCATCATATAGGGCATGTGCAGAATCGTCATTGGTGTGCAGCTGGTCATCGCTGGATTCCAACTCCCTGCCAAGTACCAACAAGCCCGGTGGAAGGAGATGGCGATCTGCCTCCTCCCTGTGATGACAATCATGTGGATCTGCACTAGCTTGTGCATTCTCGTCACAGTTCCCAAGCTTACCTTCTTGGCTGCGCTTGTTATCGGATCTTGCGTTACTTGCACTGATCCTATCTTGTCGCAAGCCGTAGCCAAGGGTCCCTTTGCTGACAAGTTCGTTCCTCGCGCGCTGCGAGAAATCATCTCGTCGGAAGCTGGTGCTAACGATGGTTTCGGTTTCCCTTTCCTGCTGTAAGTCTCACAACCCTCCAACACAAGAAGCTTCTCTGACGAGTCGGACAGTTTGGCTACATACCTCATTCGCCATGCCGAACTTGATGGTGTCGAGTTTAAGACCGGCATAGAAGGTGCCAAGGAAATCGCTCATCGGGCAGTCAACATGCTCTCCAAGCGTAGCGAAGAGGGAGTTGGTCGTCTCGGTGGCGGTGTCCCGATGGCCATGGAACAGTGGATTGTTGAGGGATGGCTGTACATCATTGTCATGTCCGTTGCAATCGGTGTCATCCTCGGCGTCGCCAGTATGTTCGCCGTCAAGTTCGCCCTACGCAAGAAGTGGATCGACTCCGAGAGTCTTCTGCTCTGGCCTATGGCCCTCGGCTTGTTCACCATTGGCGTTTGCGGTGCGCTCGGTACGGATGACCTCCTCGCTTGCTTCGTCGCCGGAAACGTCATGAACTGGAATGGAGTCTACCTCGAGGAAACCGAGAAGCGTCATGACGAGGTCAACAGCTGTTTCGATGTCATCCTCAACTTCGGTGGCTTCATGTACATCGGAACCATCATCCCATGGGCCGAGTTCCAGATGCCAGATGTCACCGGTATCACCATTGGAAGGCTCATGATTCTGGGCTTCCTCATCCTCGCTTTCCGTCGTATTCCAGCCATCTTCCTCATGTACAAGGTCATGCCCAACGTTGTCAAGGACTGGAAGGAGGCGCTGTTCATGGGTTATTTCGGACCCATTGGTAAGTTGCCTCGACCCTTTCAGATAGTGACATGAACTAACGCTTGTCAGGTATCGGAGCTGTCTTCTACGTCGAGCACACTCGTCACCTTTTCCCCAAGCCAGGCGAGGCCGAGACTGAGGAAGAAGAGAACCTTGTCGCAGCCATGATCCCCGTCGTCTACTTCCTCGTCGTCTTCTCCATCGTCGTCCACGGACTTTCCATCCCCGCCCTCGATGCTTTCTACCGTTACAAGAAGATCCCAGCGATCGAAGAGTCTGAGCCCGCAGAGATTCGCGTACGATCTATCCACGAGGCCCTTCCCAAGAACACCAGGATGGACTCCAAGCGCGGCTCGGTCTACCAGCACAACCGCTTCTCTCGCCCAGTTTCCATGGGTCCTGGCCCGGAGCTGTACAGGTGGAACAACCAAGTCAGGGATAGCGAAGCCACGTTCAGGTCAAACTCCCAGGTGCAAGCCGTGGATTACGCAGAGAAGCTGCAAACTATCCGGTTCCAGGAAGACTATGCTCATGAGAAAGCAAACTTGGGCCGGTAGATTGGTGTGAGCTGGGGCATTTGACATGTCACACTCCCGAGTGGCTATCCCTATCTTTGGTGGAAGGCCTGTTGAGGGGCAATTAGAGAATCCGGTACGCGCCAAGGGTCAAGCAGAGGAAGCGCGCAGAAGGAAGGAGAGCCGTTAGAACAGTGTATTGGTTGAATCGCTCATTTTAGGATTGGAACACAATCAGGGTTGCTCCCTATCGTTTACCATGCTTTTGTCACTCGTTTAGACCTGTACAACATAGACTGACGTTGAATTACGCGTATTTGTCCGCACGCCAGTCCCAAAACTACGCCCAATGCCCACCCTCACAACCAGTTCTCAAGTGCAAACTTCAAAGTCATCACCACAATCCGCACGATAACATCAACGCAGGAATCCGACGAGACCCCCAGCTTCAAGACCCAGTTCCCCAGACCCAGATGTCAGCCCCATTCCCCTGTCGTTCACTGCCCAATCCGAAACAAGCCAAGAACGCCGCGGTGGAATCGCCAAGCCGTCATTGCCGTGTTACCCGTGCCGGTTTTCCGCTGTCCCTGTCACTTTCCTCCCCTTAACGCCCTCGCTCCCCGGAAAGGTTATCCATACAGTTTGAGTGTCAGGACTTCATTCTCAAACGTCTTGGGAGATTCAGTCTTTGTTCCCGATCAAAGAGGAGGTAATAATATGGAGATTATGTGTAGTTGCTAAATTGGGTATGGCGTGCGCTGCGCTCCGTTCGGTCCGACTCCAGGTTTCCGCTCCGCGACGAGTGTACGGAGGTGGTGGGTGTGAAGGGGGATCAGGGAAGGCTGTCGGAGTGAATCGGGGGTGATGGAGAATATGGTCGGGTTGTAGGAAACTATTTCTCGTCATATCCGTCTCTTTCCCATGATCGAATTCACGAGCTGCAGGCCTCCCCATTGCTGTGCCTCTCCAGCCAATGGCGACAGACGGCGATCTTTACCGTAATGGTTGGTGTCGCTTTATCATCACTTTATTTATCAGCTCTATCACCAACTCCTCTGCACTAGATTATGCAAGTATCGAGAGAAGCGACGAGCTTTAGACAACAGTTTTGTCAGCTGTCGTCATGTTGGAGAGTTCATATCTATTGCGATTGGCCTGCTGCATTGGTAAGTGATGCAACCCATTAATGGTGCATCGGCTATACGAGGTAACACCAATAACATCGTACTTAGGGTCTATGGGCAATACGCAGTGTATCATGAAGTCGACTTCGGCTACATCTGAAAGGCATATAGCCCGTTAAAGTAGTTTAGGAGAAGTCCATCAAAATCATCCAATTCCACTCAATATGCCACCAATCCGCGTTGCTCTTGTTGGTCTATCATCGTCTGCAAAGGTTACCTGGGCCGCAGACGCTCATCTCCCCTATCTCCTCTCTCCTCGTGGCAAGAAGCACTACCAGCTTGTCGCTCTCCTCAACTCCTCTACTCAAGCCGCAGAAGCAGCAAAGAAGACATTCGCACTTCCCGAAGACGTAAAAGCATATGGCGACCCAAGCACCCTCGCAGAAGACCCAGATATCGACCTCCTCGTCGTCTGCACCCGCGTCGATGTACATTCCTCTGTCGTCGAACCAAGCCTCAAAGCAGGGAAAGCAGTGTACATTGAATGGCCAGTGACGCAAGACCTTACCAGCACAGTACACCTTGCAGAACTTATGCATGAACCGCGGAACAGTATCATCGGCCTCCAAGGACGCGTCGCCCCAATCACCCTTCAACTCAGAGACATTCTAGCCACAAATACCATAGGAAAAGTACTCAGCAGCCAAGTCCGCGCTTTTGGCAATTTGGTACAGCGGGACGCTCTCCCTGAGTCTCTGGAGTATTTTGCGGATAGAAAGGTGGGAGGACACCCGATCAATATCCATTATGGCCACATGATCGACTACGTGCACGAGGTACTCGACGGATGGGAAGAATCTCATACAAAGATGCAAATCCAGCGACCGAATCTGAAGCTTCTGGGAGCTGACGGGAGTGTCAACAGGGCCGTAAAGACTGATGTATCTGATCTGATATCTGTACACGGTACCCTCAATACTGAGAAAGGCGTCACAGTACCCGGCGCCACTCTCACAGCTTCCTTCCGCCTTGGCCAGTCGTTTAAAGGCGAACCTGGGTTCGTGTGGTACATCGCTGGCGAGACGGGCGAGTTGCGTGTTACTGCGCCAGGTCCTTATCTCATGTCTGGTGACTCTTATGATGGCCCTATTTCGATTCAGCACCACGATTACCCGACTGATGAGGTGCGCGATTTGGGCTGGCACTGGCCAGAGTGGCAGAAAGAGTTTGGTCTTCGCGCGAGGAGCGTGGCGGAGGTGTATGAGCGGTACGCGGAATGGATTGAAGGCGGAATGGAGACGGTGGTCGAAGGGAGAGAGTGGCCGAACGTAATGGATGGGATTGAGTTGATGAAGGAGTTCGATGATATTTACAAAGAGTTTGATGGGGTATGAGGTAAGTTAATTCATCAGTTGACATGCCGGGATAGTCGAGATATAGTGTTAGTCAATGGTAGTAAAGTGTGTCACAACATTGCGCAACTGAAGTTCATTAGAGGTGCTGGGTTTAGTATTTTTGACCTCTTGATGTCTGATAATGCACTGAGCGATCTGGCATGCACAGATAACGAGACTGGTCAACCGACAGTTGTGTGTCATGAGGTTTGCGTACGATCATGAATTCCAGAGGGCATTCATCGATTATTTGCCCTGTTCTCCTGTCGCAGCCAGCAACTCGTTTCAAATTGTATTGCTATCTGTTGTATGTCGTGCCAGCTGGCAGCTCTACCGGTGCCCTATCGGCCGGCACTTCCGATACAGGACTGACCGCATGTCCGTATTTCTCAGTTGCCGGTCCCTGCGTATACGCCTGATTCGAGTCCATTTCGCTAGGAGAGCCGGCTGGGTACGTAGGCGCGATGTGCGCATTTGCCGGCTCGTATGGATTCCGCTTGCCATTCTTCTTTCTGCGCCAGAAGAGGAATCCAGCCAGACCGAGTAGAGCGAGTCCACCGACTATCCCACCGACCAGGCCGCCTATCGCGCCGCCTGAGAGACCCGACGCTTTGTCCTTTGTCGCGATTGGTGAAGGGGGCGAGGCAGCTGTTGCTTGTGCTCCTCCAGACGGCGAGGTGGTAGCAATGGGTTGTCCGGATGCGCTCGGAGTTGCTGACGATGCAGCTGCGGTGGTTGGCGCAAGTGCTTGTAGAGCAGACAAGCTGATCGCGTACGTAGGGGCGGAAGGTCGAGCCGCTATGAGAGATTGCGCTGTTTCGTTTACGGCGGTCGCATTGAGGGAAATGAGGGGGTTGTCTAGTTTACTCCAGCAGATGTTCGTCTGGTCTGCTGTTTCCGTGCACGTCTCGCTAGGTCTTGTCAGCTACATGCGCAACGTTTGGTATTGCGGCGTTGAGAGATCTGCTCACCTTGACTTCAAGCAGCAAAAGGTATTGATGCCAGTCGAGCAAGCTTGCTGACTGCCCGAGGGCGTTCTCTTGTCTCCTCCATCGCAGTCTGAACTAGGTCCCCAACACACAGCATCTGTACTCCCTGGTATGCAGCAATAATACTTCTCCGTGCGATCATCGAAGGCGCAGACCGATGGCGCGTCACATCCGAATGAAGATTTAGGACATGCCTTCAAGTCGCCAATTCCTACGTTGCCTGCGAAGAAAAACTCGGTGAATGCGCCACGCACTGGCAGCGTGGTTGCGAGGAGCAGACAGACTGTCGACAACATCTCCCCGCGTGTTGGATGGAGCGCGTGTTGAGTATGGGAATGATTTGTGGAGTGCGACCGTAGGCGTGGAAGTGATCGTCTACAGCATTATGAGAGAACGGTGAGCCTTTCGGCGAATTTCCTTCGCTGTGGAGATGTTAGGCCACCCATCATTCCATAGCCACGACATGCCGTGCCCAAGAAGCCGGGGGCTTGCATCCAGACACGAATCACGTTGTGTTGGTGCCTTGGGTCGGCGACGTGAGAGGCAGTGTCGGCGTTATAGCCATAGCGCGACTTCGCTGCTTATCGTTGCTGCATGTGGCCCATGGCTAGCTTTGAAGGCCCGGATCGCAAAGTTCTACACGTAGGAGGAGAGACAAGGCGCATGCTTGGAGGTCGATGATCGAAAGAATGTACCAGTAACTGATTGGCAAAGAAGCTCACGTCGAGGGTGTGTAGCTCGTGGAAGCCGGCGGTTGCGACGAAAAGGCGTCGAAAGTACGGCGCGTGCGTGCCGCGTGGTAATGTCGGCATCTTCCGAGTCATCCCACACGAGTCGCGAGCGCGCATCCCCTCATCCCGAGGTCTCTTCCCCACGTACAAATACAGAATCTCCCCGCCAGCCACATCTTCAAGTTCTAAACAGCATGGAAGCAGAAACTCTGGCTTACACATCAAAAGAGACTTGTGGACACGCTGCTTGGAGTCAGAGTCTTGGGCTGCCTTGGGTACCTACCTAGGTAGGTAGCCTCGTCTATTGACACCAAACATGGTGTCAATCCTGGACCCTCGCATGGTGCATATTAAGTTTCAAGGAACAGATAATCAAGGGAGTAGGAGTGCAACAGAGTGCCTTGATTATAGAGTACAACTGGCCTGCTTGTCGGCTGGAACAGGTACTTCAGGGGGTGCCACAGTGCCGATACGTCACTCATGGCATTTCACAATTTCAACATTCGCATAGTGTCAACTTTGAGCCTGTAACGCAAATAGAGTGCGTAGGAAAGAGAATGCCGTGCTACCTAGATATCGAGCCACCATTTGTGGGAGGTCTCACGAAGCAGACTCCCGAAGTCTTGTGCGTGAACAGGGGCCGCCTACCCGTACGATGATCTCGCCGTTTGTGCCAGCACTGTACTCCTATCAAGAGGTATCAAGAGGTGATCATGTAAATATGACAAGGGGTTCTATTCCAGCGGCGTAGCCTGCGTGCGGTAGTCGCTACCAGAATGTACTAAGTTGTGGATATGAAGGGCAATATCCGACTAGGCGGACCTCCGCGGAGCTGTTGGCTGAGGTCACGGGAACAAAAATCGCCTGGGTATCTCGATCGTCACACTGTACCAAGAAGCCAGTATACTGACTCCTTCTATAGATAGCCTTATAATATTAATTCCACGTTAAGCCCTTCTCATCAGGGCGTAATGACTATTTCAACTCTGAACAATATGTTGCCCATGCGTGTGACTCCGAGATGGTGTGGTCATTGGAGTGGAGAATCGAAAGCCTTGATGGCGAACCGCGCAAGGCACCAGAAGCGAAGATTGACAGAACATCGGTAGCTAGTGGCGTTAATTTCGAACAATGAGGCCAGTGTTAAAGTGGTCGAATGCTGAGCAGGTTGCTTCTAGAATTATCCTCCACACTGCAGTACTTCCAGACTCATACAAAATCGAGATAAGCGCCAGTATGCCAATGTCCTGCTTCGCGCCACTGTCGCTTCAAAGAGGATAGTAGAGTCGTCTGGGAACATCGCTAGACTCCTTCAAGGTATGACTGATGCAAAACCCGCGCCTGTTTGGGAGAATTCTCAGATATGTTGGTCGGGTCAGACTCTGCTTTGCATATGACGGTCAAATTTTCTCTTGTTTGTGGATGTTTGGCCACGCCGCAGGAGAGGGTGGAGGGGCTGAGAGTGCAGTGTTGATGAGTACATAACACATCCAATTCGGAGGTCTATGCCACGTAACGACGCGATAGTGATCCTGCCTGACTTCTCGCGCCAGTTTTCCAACAGACCGGTGTGGTATTCGATACATACCAGAAAGCCGATTCAGAGGATAGAACCGATTGTGTTACCATACGGCATAGGCCCCACTGGGTATCGGATCATAATCTCGGCATTAGAGTGAGGGTTCTTCCAAACGAGCGCAGTCGCCGCGAAGGCGAGATACACGCTATTCCCATGGCCTAGGCACAGGCTGACACTGGCAACTATGGCTGAGGATTGAAATACCCAGTCAATGTCGTAGATCTCGGGGCCGGATGCATAGCCGATTCTGCTGGTTGGTTGGCGGGTTTCGAAGAGCGCTGAGTGCATGGATGTGGCTCGAAGACGGAGTGGCTCACCGACATCACGTTATTGATGTAGGATGGCGGAAAGTTCGATCTCTTGAACGATTTCGATGCCAAAACGCGCTAGCACGCCGACACGTGCTCGCGCTGCAGAGGATCGAAGATCCTGACGCGGCAAATGATTGGCGGGACGGCAATAGCGCCGAAGTGGCGCCACGAGACCTCGATACGAAATTCCCCTTCGAGCCTTCCTCCACCCGTCAGATACGAATTACTCACGCTTCTTTCTGTGGCACTTTTCTGATACGCGTTTTTCAAGGAGTCATGCAGCGGTCTATATAGACCGGAGCCTTGCAGTTGGTTTTGCAGTAACAACGCGGCTGACGTCACAGTCTCAAAGGAATGGACCAAGGAGCTTCACGAAGTCCACCACCACTGCGTTCACTCCTACCTGCACCTGCCGGTGGAGTTCGCAGAGAATCTGTGGAGAGACAAAAGGCTACACGTGTCAACGCTTGCCAGGCTTGCCGAGTTCGTAAGTCAAGAGCAAGTACATACATGCTGCGCCTTTGGTGCTTTTGCTAACCTACAAACAGTGCGACGGATCAAAGCCTAAATGTACTGCATGCGTGACGCGAGAGACTGAGTGCCGTCACGGCGAGACGGAATCACGGCAGTTTAAGCGCAGATACCAGCAGCTCAAAGAGAAGCGTACTGCCCAGGAAGAACTATTCGACATGTTACAAAACCTACCGGAGAGGGATGCAGCCGGCATCTTTCGCCGCATTCGAGCCGGCGCAAATGCGGAGGCCCTGGTAAAGCATATTCAAGAAGGGAACATGGTTGCTGAGGCTTCTGATGTTCCACAAGCGTCGACGCGCTTTCACTTTCCGTTCCTGGATGAGATACCACCAAGCCTTCGTGACAGCGCTTACTTTCGATCACGGGTTTATGAAGTAATCGATGCATCTGACAGGGACCTGGGTACTTCAGAGGCGCATCTTGCTCCGCAAGAGAGCAGTTACTGGAGACCTTTTTCCTCGGCCAAGTTGGTTGACCCTCTACTTGAGGATGCACAACCGTCGCACTGGACTAGTGTTAGCTCCAACGATCGATTGCTGCGCAACATTCTTGAAAATTACTTTGTCAATCAGTATCCAAGACAGTTCTTCTTTGTCAAGAATTATCTACTAGAAGACATGGTATCGAGAAGAGCTGAGTTCTGCTCTCCTCTACTCGTCAACGCACTTTTGGCCAAATCTTGTGTGAGTAAGTGTACATCTGTATCATGGATGGGGGTTCACTAACGTGCCATAGGTTAGTTCTCGACTGTTTGCCAACCAGACCAAGTTTTGGAATCCAGATAGCCTGCCATATCGATTCTTGGCTGAAGCAAAACGACTATGGGAACTAGAAGAGGGGCAGCCAAAGCTTACAACGATTCAAGCTGGCTGCCTCATCAACGCCACGATGAATGACTTTGGTCATGATAGGGTCGGGTTCTCTTATATGTTCAAAGCGCTCAGCATGGCACATCGAATGAGTCTTTTCACGCCTCGGTCATACGACAATAAAGTTGAACACGCGAAATCGTTCACTGGCTGGGCCATTTCCGCATGGCTATCGTAAGTACACTTGTTCAATATCATTCCTCAGCTAACTTCTGTCAGATTGCAGAGCTACTACTACTTCAAGCCACCGTGCCTCTTGGATATTCCGGCAGATCTGCTTCCTGACGCCGATGGCAGATCGGAGTGGTACGGCCAGATGTCATTGCGTTATCCACCGGACGAGCAGACCTACTCACCCGAATTCGCCCATAGCATGAAAGCACTGTGCGAGTTGCGGGTCATCCAGAATGAGATCGGCGTCATGTGCTTTAGTCGCTCCAAAGGGTCTAGGAAGATGCCTTGGGGTGCAGCTCTGCATATTCAGGCAAAGTTGGAAGCCTGGTATAGAGGTTTGCCTGCTCAACTGCAGCCTCGCTGTATCGTATACCCCGCTCATCTGATGCTACAGTAAGTGGTCATGCCAGATGGCCATGATATAAAAGCTAAGAGGTTTGCAGTTGCGAGTACTATGCGGCTCTTGTAACTTTATTCCGGTCGCAGATCTCGTCTGGGGATGATGGCGACCAGCTGTTGACGCAGCATCAACGCAACGCAGCTGAGCGAATCGTTACCCAGGCAAGCGTTCAACTCGAGAGTATCTTGCGCTTATACTACCTCCGCCATAGTTTCGAGGCGTACGACTCTACGCTTACCATCTTTCTGGCCCAGCTCGCCAACCTAACTCTGGAGCCTCTTGAACAGCTCGAACAAGACCCAGGCAACGCTCCCCAGGAAGTCAGCGAATCCCTTCTCTCGACACTCGTCTTATGCTTTAATGGCCTATACGAGCAATCGAAAAGCGCCTTCATCGCCGGTGTCATGCTCATGGTCATGAAGAAAAGATTGAGTGCCGACGTTCGCAACGCTGTCGGGCGCTATGTCACAATCGAAGAGACGGATAGTGATAATGATTCAATGGACGAAACGGACCTAGAGTTTTCACATCCAATTCGTTCGGAGCTCATACTGCCGGGTACAAACCTCAGCGACGATCCAAAGTCGTGGAGATTGAAGAATTTGGTGGATGATCCTAGGAGGTATTCGGGGTAGCAACAGAATGGGAAGCGATTAACGCGAATAATATTGATATGCAGATATGACAGACGAATGAGGAATGAAGCAGGCACTTGATGCGTTGTTCGACCATATGACGACATTGATCCCAGCGAAGCTCGACCTGAAGGCTGACCTCGGGAGTGTGTCAGCCCTTTGACCACGTGATGTCTGTCTGGGGGTTCTTCGGAGTCGCACTTCAGGTAGAGTGCGCGACCAATGTTGTTAGCAGCAAAAGGAAATGCCAGCCACATGGCCAGATCGAAAGGATCGATGACCCTTTCATTTCTCATGCCAGTGCTGCCAGCCGTATCTTCATAGTATATCGATATTGTGGCGCTGCGCTGACTAGAGGTTCAAACTCTCGTTCATCATCTACGGTATGATCTCCGGATGTTAAAGCGCCGTCGCGTCGCAGATGATGCACGCGTCGCCGAAAGAAGGTAAAGGGAGAGGCTGACCCGGTAAGTCTTCGCCTCAACTTCAAGTTTGACGATTCGAAGAACGCGAGTCGTGTTGTGTAATGCCTGCAAATGCCTCTCTCCGCAAGATTTGTTGGAATCCTTCACTGTGTAGGACGCGATGCAGCAGCCCTGGAGGCGTTCCAGAAGCGGGACAGAGAAGGCTGCCAAGCCACTAACTAGTCAAGCGGGGCGCTGACGTCGATCTTCGGTCCGTACTTTGCGATGCAAGCAGCTACGGCCTTTTCTGCTGTGCCGGATCTGCAAAGATCGGTTTTATGGAAGGTGAAAGACGCTTTCTGGGTGACATCAAGGTCTTGGTCGAACTGCGACATATCGATGCCAAAGACTTGGGCTTTCTGTGATAGGAAGAGGAGGGTCGTCGCGAGGCCAATGCCGCTGCTACAACCCGTGATGATGACAGTTTTGTTGTCGAAAGATGTCATGGCGACGAATTATGATCTCCACCTGGAGGTAGGTACCATGTAAACCGCTCATGGTTACCCGTCTTTTATACATCCCTAACACTTGTCTTTGTGGCCTTCGCGGATGCGTACAGACCGTATGAGTAGTTTGTCTTTATCCACATGTCCCGCAATCTAGATGCACACGATGTCGAATCGGGCTATCTGCGCGACCCAGCTGAACAATTGGCCAACCAGAAGCTTGACCATCCGCGAACGCTGAAAGCAGGTAACACCTCCGACCCTGAGGCGTGACCTATGGGGTCTTTCTGACCGGCGTGATTGTTGCGTTCTCCCAACGACGGTTAAGATACCAAATGGGTATTTGTACCTACCTAGGTAGGTATGCTTGAGGAAGAGGACGATGGCCCGTTAGTTCTCGGTAGGAGCCGCGAGCGCATCCAAGAGCTCCTCTGCATGCACATGATTCGAGAAGATAGAAATGACTCATGAAGCTCTTGAAGCCTGCGGTAAAAGCGAGTATGAATTATGCTATGTCGACCGTGGGTGTGTTGACTGCGCCGCTGGGATTGTGGCCAGAAGAAGGGCTGACGCCAAGCTTCCCGAGGTTGCCCAGATGGCTGCGCGTCTGCGCGCGCGAAACCGCGTCGCCTCTACATTTCATCCATCCTGCATCTTTTGTCAAAACTATGGGCAACCTAGATAACTATCAATTCACGTTTGAGTTCCCTGTGGGCCCATACGTTGACGAAGGACAGCGTTTTCGGGATTGGACGTTGTATGACGTCTTCTCGGAAGGTCTGTACACACCTCCCAATGTCTGTATCGTACTGACGGCCGAACCAAGACATGCCCGAAGAGGTCTTCAAGGCTCTAACAGATCTGCGTCGTCTCGTTGACACAGAAGTTTTCGACCTCGTAGTCTACGATAGGTTCAGGACCACGTTATCCTTCCTCAAAGTGGCGTGGGATCGCGGTAACACCTGGGACAAGCGGCACCTTAACGGGCCCATAAAGGATGATCCATTGGGAAGATACTTCCGCCGGATTTTCCTACCACGACTGCTCCACATGATGCAGAACTTGGCCGATGAAGCTGTCGGTTGCTTGGACATAGCAGTCGACTGGTATACGACCACGAAAACGGAGTTGTTACACAGGGAAGAAAAGTTCTTCGGTTGTTCTTCTAATCAGGAGCTCGATAATTTCTTGCTTCGAACATTCTACGGCTGGAAAAAAAGAAAGACCCCCACACATGGCGAGGAATTCTATTGCAAGCTTATACTATTTGTCGGGGCCGCTGAAGCATGTAGAGATATCCGAGAATGGGCAAGAGACATGCTTGCTTGTCCTATTCATCATGAGTGGGAAGTCCTCGACGAGAACTACGACAGATGGGATGGGTTCGACAGAGACGGCTGCGTCCAGTCCGACTTCGTGGCAGCCTACAACATCTTTGAACGCCAGGCTTATGCCGAAATCAAAAGAAACGTGTATCACATCGTAGGACTCAGGTTGCCGAGAGAGCTTACAGACATGGTGTTTGACTATGCGCTTATAGTCGAGGACATACCCAAGGATCTCACGACGTATAATGACTTTGAACCTGATTTCGAAGTATGCGGAGGAGATCAGTATGTACAAATGTCTATTCGGCAAAACAGCTGCCCTCGCTATCGCTAAACACACTCATCGAATCACAAATTGGGCAACCCATATCAGACACCTGGTAGCAGGGAAAGAGTGGGACCCAGGAGAGCGAATCCAGTAGAGATAATCGGCGACGTCATTAGGAGACTTTTCGGCATGAAGTCGTAAAGTAAAGGGGTTATATCTCGACGCTGACTGATGCTTACTCTGGAACAAGATCTGCACTCCACCATATCGAATGACAGGCTGCGATGCCTCCTTACCGTCAATTGAGATGCTACACACCTCCAAGCTGCCCGGAGATGCCGAAGGCTCGCCAGCGCATGCTCCCGAATGAGATGTCCTGAACAAAAAGAGGAAGGCTGGATCTGACAAAACGTCATCGTCGTCCAAATTCTACTCAAAACGTAAGCTGCACCGAGATCTGGGTGGGGAGTGGAGCAGCATGTCGCACAACAGCTGCCAGAGCTGGCCGATCACATGCTGGAGTATTTGTAAGTATTTTGTACTCGGCGAGCAGGAAAGGTGATTTTTCAAGATGACGTCCCTGACGCTAACAGACGGTGCCCTGCATAATCGGGCCTTTTCCATCGTAGCTACCCCGCATGTCGTCACATTGAGCAAGGTACTCTCCAGTGGAAAGCTATCGAACTTTTCATAAAAGGTTTAAAGACAACGACTCTACGCACCAACTCACCAAATCAAACACATCATACCTTCAAAATGTCCAAGCCAAACATTCTCTTCGTCCTCACCTCGCACAACAAGCTCGGCGACACCGGCAAGTCCACCGGCTGGTACCTCCCCGAGCTCGCCCACCCCTACCATGTCCTCCACAGCAAAGCCAACATCACGGTAGCATCGCCCAAGGGCGGTGAATCACCTCTCGACCCCGCATCCGTCGAAGCCGCGAAAGATGATGTATCCGTCAACTTCCTCAAGAACAACGAGCAGGTCTGGAAGACAACCCAGAAGCTGAGCGACTTCAAGGGCAAGGCGAAGGACTTCGACGCCATCTTCTACGTTGGCGGTCACGGACCCATGTTCGATCTCGTCGACGACGCGACCTCGCAACAACTCATCAGGGAATTCTGGGAGGCGGACAAGATCGTTTCGGCTGTGTGCCATGCACCGGCTGTCTTCTACGATGCCAAGCTGAGCGACGGAAGTCTGCTTGTTGCTGGCAAGGAGGTTACCGCATTCACAAACGCTGAGGAGGAACAAGTTGGCCTCTCCAAGGTCGTACCCTTCCTGCCCGAGGATGCGCTGAACAAGGCGAGTGGAGGCAAGTTCGTCAAGGCAGCTGAGCCTTGGGGCGAGAAGGTCGCCATCTCTGGTCGCTTGATCACTGGACAGAACCCTACCAGTGCTACAGCAGTCGGAGAGGCTATCGCAAAGGCATTGGGCATCTAAGGAGGAATCATCAAATTTAAATAAGGGCCATGTAGAACAACTTCTATCATGATTATACGAATGTTTTTCATTTGCGAAGGATAATATATACATCCAATTTAACACATCTCTCGTGATCCTCCCTTCAAACTACTTCTCCTAATCTAGGCTAGCTTATACGTACATGTACGTAACTTCGGTGACAGTCTCGTAGACGGTGGCTGGTGGGCAAGCAGCAGCGGGAGCGGAGTGCTCTGGTGCCATGGTGGTGACGGGAGCGGGAGCGGGAGCATGCGACTCTTCAACAGGCGCGTGAGAGGGCTCGACAGGCAGGTAGGTAGTCTCATAGGGCTTCTCAGAGGTCATGAGAGTGCTGGAAGCATGCATGGTAGAGTTGCCGTACGGGACGGTGGTGTTGAGGTGCTTGTGAGGGATGGTGATGGGGTATGCGGTAGCCGCCTCGGAGGTTGCGG
>Ga0265780_10005315_pt1 | contig 16353 bp, 25 predicted proteins | sample P1T30metagenome_FD_192432 | JGI IMG/M metagenome (GOLD analysis project Ga0265780, IMG submission 192432) | Plant litter microbial communities from East Loma Ridge, Irvine, California - P1 T30 | ecosystem: Environmental > Terrestrial > Plant litter > Unclassified | place: USA: California... | reverse complement strand
CCTCTGCTCCATATGATTAATCATATCCATCCTGGCGGACATGCGCTGTAGAAATTCGGCCACGGTAGACTCGGTCTTTTGTATCGCCTTCATTCGAAATCCAGTCATTTCAGGATCGAACATGTCATCGATTGCTTCCATGGTTGTCGCTGATTGCTGCCACGCTTCTCGGTGGAAGGATATCGGCTGATGCATGGCGAAGAAGCTCGACAACCGCACATCTTCTGCATGTCAGTATTTTGAGTAGTAACATAATGTCTGCAATCACGTACCATCTTCGTGTAGGTGGGTGGTGGGTGGTGCATGCGGGACGTTGTCGGTCGAACTGGCAACCGGTATCTTCGTCACATCATCCTTTGATTCTGCATCTTTCTTGGAGCCCTGAAGCTGTGTGGGGGCATTCTGCTCTAGATCCTCCACAGGCTTCTTCTTGTTGCTGGGTGGTATCGAGGACTTGGAGGACGAGTAGCGCCGCTGGTGGAGCGACTTCGAGGCGGTGCTGAATGCCGCACGGCAGAGGGGGCTTGCCGGGATCGTGGAGAGGTTGGTAGTCGAGCGAGCGACTCGCGCAAACGAAGGCGCGAACATGGCCAGCTTCGAGGGTTGAGAGTGGTGCCGATGAGGCTCAACGAGGCTCCAGGCCGCTATCAGGACTTGCTGCACCTCGTCAGGGCCGACGTTTCCCCGACCGCTAGCGCCGAGTGTCACGAGCACATCCCGGAACACCACTGCTCGAGTTGCGATAGCGGCATCTCCTCACCGTTCGAGGCTGGCATCGTGAGATCGCTCGCTCGTGACTCGAAGCTCCACAAATGTGACTTTGAAGGTTACTACTAGGTGAACCATAAGCACCGACTGACCAGATGAAGCCCATGTGACTTCCGTGTACCACATGCCGTCATAACCGACGGAACACGCTACGAACGCTTCGTCGAGTACAGGAAAACGCATGAAAAGACGGGTCCGAAGTCTATTATTGACAGCAGTTCCTCTTCCACGTGCTGAACAATAACGCTGTTTGCGGCAACACATCTCCGGCCCCCAATCCATTCCCAAATCTCACAACAGTATTATCTGCACTGTGCAGCATCCTTCCATCGGATATAACATCCAGCACACCAAACTAGTCCATCCACACATCAGTAACATTCGGGATCTTTGACAGCTCAACCCAAATACCAGAACCCCACTATTCCCCACGAAAGTCTCCGTCTATAATTCCACTCGCCCCAAGAACTGTCACCATATCGTTACGATCAAACATGGCCCCAACTCAGCCCCATTCCAATATAAACCCGCATCTATGTAAGCAAACATGCACGCCCGGAACCCATTGGCCACCACCACGCCATCTTAATTAACAGCGATCTACAATCACGCCGCACCCATGCATCCATCACACGCCACACCCGTGCATATCCCTTCTATTCCCGTAGTAGCCAAAAACCTAACTTACTGCATACTTCGTACATCATGCATAGTCATGTAGGTCGAAATCTTTTTAGCACAGGGACAATGGGAAGTTTGTTTTAGGAAGGTTCATTAGATCTGTTGTGTGTGTGTGTGTGTGGTCGGAGACTTTTGCTATGGACATCTGGTTTCTTTCGGCTCTCCTCTGCCCAGGATGCATTGCAGCCGCAGCATGCTACTCGATATAACGACATCCGCCCCCGCCCTTCGCTGTGGAATTTCTGGCGCGTACAGACCATATTCTGAAATGGTTGACAAAGGAAAATCGCTTTCATGATATACGCAACGATGTACCGACCGACTAAGCGCTAATACGCGGCGGGGCAGATTGTAGATTGCACGTGCGATTCTTGGAAACAGAACTGAACGTGATTTTTTCCTTTCGGTACTGCCCGCTCGTCTGTCTTGCGGACACTGCTCTCTCACCTCTGCTACTCTGGACCCGCTTGCTCTTACAGAAACGTGAAGGTGCGGAATTATGTCGTGAACTCGTTGTAGTACAATGTCGAAATAGAAAAAGTAAATCCTGGGTATAGTATGAAAGTAGACGGTGAAGTTCCTTGTGTAGTAAACTGGGAAACTCCAAGTCGGCGCTCGCAGCGCTGGTGGGCGGAGGTGGATTCGGCGTGCGGCGTGCACTTTGCGTATGAGTGCTTCGTGTTCATATGCTGTCGAAGTATCCCTGCATGAATTACCATTCTTCCAAGTGACGCTCAGAATGGTGGGAATTACAAGATGAGGGCGTTGAGGTTTCGCTGGACAATCATGTCCTGAACCGACGCCATTGTCTTCTTGAGAAGATCCGTGTCTGTCGCATTGGTGTAGTGTACGTATACCTCTTTCTTGGGCTGCCGCACGAGGTTGCGGAATTTGTTCGCGAAGAACTCCATTCCTGCCTCGATGTCGGTGGCACCCCCGGTGTAGTCGGGGAAGACTTTGTTGATTGGGCTCATACCACCTGCAATCTTTTCACGGAAGAGATCAATCTTGTTCAGAAACAGAATGAGAGCCGACTTCTCAAAGTACTTTGAGTTTGAGATGGACTCGAACAGCATCAGCGCCTCGTGCATCTGATTGCCGTTGCGGTCTTCGACAAGCACATGGTCGTAGCCGCTGATGGCGACGAGGAACAGTACCACTTGGACGTTGTCAAAGACGTGTATCCACTTCTTGCGCTCCGAGCGCTGACCACCCACGTCGACCATCTTGTATGTGAGGTTGCCCAGCTCGAAAATAGTTTCCGAAATGCCGGTGGTTCGCAACCGTGTGCGCAGGATATCTTGGTCTGTGGGGAGGAAATCTCTGCTGAAGAGTCGCTCGATGTCTTGGAAGAAGTAGCTCAGGTTGTCGTGCAAGGCATACTGGTTGCCCTTGAGTATAGTCAGCTGCACGCCCTTGTCCGCCCACAGGGAGTTGAAGGCAGTGAGGAACTCGTCGGGCATTGGCTCTTCGGTGCCAATGTCTGGGGCCGAGTTGACGAGCTCCGAATATCTCTGGGAGCAGATTAGCTAGGATGCGTTGCCTGGACAGAGCTCTGAGGCCTACGATATTGTCCTCGTCCTCGAAGTCGGTGTCGTCTTCCTGCATGGCGGCGTAGATGGTCTGGAAGGCCGAGACCAGATTGTTGAAGATGGTAGCTCGCCATGTCTTGCGTTCCGACTTTCCGAATCCGCCGGCATTGATGATGCGCATCTGCTTGAGCACCGTCGACTTGCCGCTCTCGCCGGCACCTGTCGTGGTGTGTTAGCTGGGGTGCGTGACGAAGCTTTGAGGGCGGCATACCGAGCAGCAGCAGCTTCACCTCGCGCTCTGCCCGCTTTCGGTCATTGCGGAGAGCTTTCTCAATGTCCTCGTTCTTGCGGAATTCCGGGTCGGCGGGTTTCCTTCCAAAGCACATGATCGCTGGTGCCATTCACGGCGATGGTGGTGAGCGGGAGGGATCGTGGGGATCGTTGGGGTGGTTGGTGGACGAGGGACACTACAACACGCGCCTGAGGTTTGGTCAGCTCTGCCGTCTATCTCTAGGTATAGCACACCCAGACTGCCGGGAAATAACGTCAGTAGATTGTGCTGAAAAGGAGCATGAATCGAAAAGGCGAGCGGGCGCGGTAGCGACGACTAAGCGAGTTGCGAGCACGGCAGAGGAGCAGAGAACAGGGCAAGTTGAGCGAGTGAAGAGCGCCAGGACGATGAAGACGTTAGCAACTCCGAGCGCAGGGGAGAGACACCGAGAGAGTCACTTGGAAGCACCGTTACTAAACACCCCTGCACCGTTACTAAACACCCTGCCTGCTCTTTCACTGCCAATTGTGGCAGCACGACGACGCTCGATGCGGAACGACTAGCCCGCTTTTCACCTTGTACCACCCTTCCAAGCCCGTCCTGTCTTCACCGCAGCTCAAACCCTCGCCGCGAGACAGAGTGGCGAGCTGGGCTGCTTTCTACAGCTACCTACACTGACTTTTCTGAGTAGTTACGCGTCACCGCAGATTTGACGTAGGTGAGTAGCTCTTTGTAGTGTTCGACTGCCTGTCGGTAGGCGCCGTCTGACAAAGCTGTCTCCACACGCCGCCGCCTACAAATGCACATAGCTTGACCCCACTCTCACGCCTCCGAGCCCTGGAGGAACCCTAGCGCCACCATCGCCCAGTTCCCTTCTGTAGACACGCCCCGGCGAATAGACTTCACTCATTCTTGACCCCGATTTCCTGCCCAAGAGATGGCTACAAGAATCGCCAGACATGGCCATCGACTGTTCCTGCTGAACCCCTTCCAAAACGAGTGCGCGCCTAACGCCCGCCGGATGAAAGGCACGTGTGGAGTGCATCTCTCCCCAACATGAAGCCCGCACTGCCCCCTGAACCATGGTCGTTCGATGGTGTACAGTAGACATCTACCAGCCTCGGTCGGGTACCGAAAAGCCACGTTCTGTCTGCAGCTCCTGCCCAGACAGGCTCGTTGGGATGCACATCTCGCACCAATACTTACACGGCCAGCGTGCGGAGCAACCGGAACGACACGGCCAATGTGCTACACTAGGCCACGATCTACGTTGGTCCAATGTCACATTGTCCCGCGTTTCTGGTCCTGTGCCATCCTTGCCCATCTCGACGCTCCTGCTTATTCTTCCCAACTTCCGCCGAGCTTTCTATTCTTTGCTCGACTCTTTCATGCTTGCTTCTTGAGCCGCCGGAATATCCATGCTTGCCTTTTGTTGGTGGCGCGTCTTCCGAAGCCGAATGCATACATGACTCGGTGAATTCTTACTTACCCAGGCCGACTTGCTATAGTGCTGTCAATTAGCTCAAGTCCTGAGAGACATGTCTCTCCACCACGTCTGATCTTTAGGCGACTTCGACGCATGCCGTCGCTTGATCACGATCGATCCGGCTACAAAACTACCCGATGTTGACTTGTTCAATATCCACCCTCGTCTCAAGTACTTTTTGCTTTTCTTGCAGCGCCTCATTTTTATACCATGACACCTGGGCCTGTCACAAAACGTCAACATCACCGTAACGGTGCACACCATCCTGCCATGTCCAACGGCGAGCGACAGGGGTGTTGAAGAAATGACAGGTCGTCTAGCCAACTTTTTGCAGCAACTCTTTTTTTCGACTGCGACAGAGTATCCAAGTTCCTTCCTCAGGTACATTCATGTTTGTCTTGCATAAGATTCCTCCATGTCTTTCCGTCGTAGACCCTAGTGATATGTGCTTCTTTGCTTCATCACGGTCAGCCGACATGTACATGTCTGATTCTGTCTCTGGTAGTATATCTTGGTTAGCTTCAACATGAGCGGCGAATGCTGAAGCTCCAACGACAACGCATGCAAGAATCAATGTAAATTTCTACAGAAGGAATTCCTTGCAATTGGTAAGAATAGTCACGTGCAAGGATCCAGCACACTCAATTATGATGCATGTTGAATGACCTATCTTTCCTTGCATCTATTCCTGTATCTCCAGAATATGTTTTCTCCAAAAAAAAAAGGTCTACGCGTTGTATACATCACTCTTCTACAATTCTCAGGCATTCCCCGTCTCCATGTCTGCGCCCGGGCACTTTGTTGGGTTCATCAGTGGAAATCACCGCATGAGCGTAGCACCATGCCTCAAGTCCTCACTTCACCGCTGCTACAATCCTCATACCCGTTTAGAAGTTTCTAGCAAACGCGCAAATTTGCTCGCTTAGTAAGGTGAAGGCGTAACTGTCGTGGGCGCTGCTCTGGTGCCGCTCTTGCCTCAAATAATTTTGAACCACAACACCGCACCCCCGCAACAACAACACTAACTTGCTCCATCCAGTCTATACACTCGCGCCATTCAGCTCGGTGAGCATTGCTCTGTAAGTACTACGAAAGCGCCGTCTCTCAGAAGCCTGCATGACTAATGTGGTAACTTGCGCAGCCTTGCAAGCTCCATACATTGCGGAACCTACCAAATTTGTCAACATCTTGTGTTCCGACAACTCTTCTACATTCAGGTATGCTTTGAGCCTCGCCTTGTTCGAGCTGGTGAGTCTTACTAACCCGACCGCTCACCACAGACTCGCTCGCGATGGCACCCCAGAATGCCTACGGCGGTCCGACCGCTCTTGTATACTCCAAGTACGCCAGTCCCAGTGCGAAGCGAGCTCAGCCGGCAAACTTTCCTGCGGCTGTCTCGTCGACCAAGAGTGCACCTGCCAATGACACCATCGCGACCAAAGAGCAGATCACAGCGTCCCACAACGAGTCTGCCATCGATGTTGCAAACCACAACTCCGATGCCCAGCTCGCGATTGCTCAAGGTAATGCCCTGAAGGAGGAGGTTGATCAACATGCAGCCAAGTTCTCCAGGACCGTATCTGCCGCCGTGACGAACACCCGTCAGCTCCTAGAGCTCATCCGTGAGGCCGTGCAGAAGGAAGATCCGAATGCGCTCAAGTCTGTTGATGATCTATGGACGGAGCTTGAGCAGCTGTTTCAGGCTGCGCAAGGTACCAAAGAGGCGCTGCCCAACTTCCTTGAGAAGCAGCGCAACAACATGGCTCTCTACCATGCTTCTGTCATGAACGAGACCTATCGCGATTCGCAGGACGAGCTCAACTTGCAGTATAAGAAAGTCAGTCATGCATTATCTACTGAGTAACATCTACATACTAACGATGCCCAGGTCAATCTCCAGCATGGTCTTATCCTCGAACACCAACAGGCATTCCAGGACTACAAGGGCCAGACTGCATCTAAGCTCAAGGAGCTCGACGATCTTCAAGAGCGAGTCTCTCAGCTGACGCTGGAGAAGGGCAACTTCCGGGAGGAGATCGACAAGTACGCAAAAATGCTGGAGCACGAGCAGAGCACCAAATCTGAAGACTTCAAGAAGGTGGATGCTCTACAGGGGCAGCTCGAGTCTCTTGTCGGTTCGAAGAAGCAGCTGCTTGCCGAGGTCGACGGTCTTCAGAAGACCATTGGCGATCTCCAAGAGAAGATGCAGTCTGCAGAGCAGCAGTTGACTGATCGCTTCACTACGGAGCTGAGAGAGAAGACGGAACTACTTGCCAAAGAGTCCGCCAAAGTGTCTAACTTGAGCAGTTTGATCAGCAACCTGAGGACTCAAGAGAGTAACGTCAAGATGGAGATGAGCAAGCTTAGCGCCGAAAGCAAGCTCATCAACGACAAGTACAACCGCATGGCTTCTGAGCATTCACAAGCGTTCTCCGTAAGTCGCTGCGTTGATAAAGTGAGTGCAATGGCTAATAATGGAGACAGAAGAGCAATGAGCAGAACAAGAAGATCGAAACTCTGACGATGGACGCCGAGCGCCTGCGCAAGGAGGGGGCCGACATGAAGTCTCGCATGGCAAAGCTGTCCGAGCTGGAGACCAAGTGCAAGAGTCTCTTCAAGGAGAAGTCGGATCTTCTGGAGACGGTCGGCAAGCTTCAGGGAAAGCTCTCGGTGGCAGAGAACGACCGCTCCAAGGTCAACAAGGAGCTTTCATCTCTCACGGACAAGCTTCACTCTATGCAGGCGGAGAATGAGGCGCACAAGAAGGAGAACAGCAACCTTCTGGAAAAGCAGTCCACTCTTCAGGCGCAGAATAAGGAAGCTGCTCTAACAATGCAGGGTGCTTCCGATCTCAAGCAGGGGAATGAGAGGCTCAAAGTCTTGGTGGGCCAGCTCAAGGCCAACCAGGCTGCACCTCCCGTTGGTGGAGCGCCAGCCTCGGGTGCCGACCCAGGACACTTGATCAAGATTAAAGGCCTGGAAATGCAAAAGGAGAAGCTCGAGAAGGGTCTCGAGGAGTGGTCCCAGCTTGCCCAGGTATGTCTTGTCGCAGTCCGAGGTTTTCCAAACAAAGCATCTAACAGTACGACAGCGCTCTTACAAGGAGTACAAGGACATTCTCCCAACCTACAGGCAGGCCGAGAAGTATCGCTTCGCCGCCGAGGACGCTGAGCGCCAGATCAAGACCCTGCGAGAGGACCTGGCCTCGGCTCGGGCTTCTCAGTCCAACGGCACCAACTCTGGTGGAGATGCGGCATACTGGAAGAACAAGTACGATGGTCTTCTGGCCAACATTGGCAACTAAGTCACCCATCATATACCGTTCAAGCATTCGCATCGTGCTCTTCGCACGCGACGCTGATCCTAGTGAGCAAGCGGCATCTACGATAACCACAAGAAGGCTTGGGGAGGAATGAAGAGTTGAAATGCTTGGGATGAGGTCCGTCTTTGACGACTTCGTACATCCAGATAGTGCGCCATACTCCGAGTGAATGAATACACGTAACCGATCAATGCTGCTTGCTACAATACCTGAGTGACAGAATCGTTACCCTTGCTGCGCATACACGAGCCGCAGACTGCATGCATCATCTGTGCCTCCCGTCCCGACCGATTGCCCAAGCTGACATGCATGCACCACACCACACACCCGCCGGGTAAATCCTTTCCTCTACCCAAGATTGGATGATTGCCACGATGTGTGTATCCCATCCTTGTACGCCGATCCGCTCGCAGATTGAACCCGCAGCATCTCGCTACATCAGTGTGACGCACTGAGACAACGCACGAGTATGCATGCTCGATCAGCGAAACCAGCAACGGGCGATGCATCACTATCCACGAGAAAGAAGCGGTGTTAGTAAACTGAGACATTGGCGGCGAGTGTATTGGTGTCAATTTTACCAGTGCGATGAGCCACGGCGTTGGAATCGCGATATCAGTCTGCGAACGCTGCCTTCACATCTCCCAGTCCCCATCCTCCATCCCCTTCGCTCCAGCTCCCTCCTTCCCCGTCATGTTTCCCTCGGCATTCGCATTCGCATTCGCATTCTCGCGCTTGCCATCCAATGTTCCTTTCGCCGTGACCGCTGCCTTGATTCCCTCATCTGTACCCGCGCCTTTCCTCTCGCTCTTCTCGCGAGCCCAGTAGTGCTGCGGCGGCCACTTGTGTTGATGTGGCGGCTGGTAGGTGCCTGTCTTCGGGCCGCAGAAGTATAGCGTGCGAATTTGGATTTGGATTTGGAATCGCGGAGGAGAAGGGGCAAGGTGGTGCGTTATGCGCAGGGCGTGGATAGAGAACATGGTCGTGTGTGACGGTGGGAGTTTGGTATGTGTAAATTGGTGATAGTTGTGTGTTTTGGGAGTCTTGGAGTGGTGATACGGAGACATAACAAAAGGTAGAAGATTTTATATTCTCGGGGGAAAGCTGCGAGGAAAGGCTATGTGGATGCGATCCATGGTTTGTAGGATATTTGGCTGGGTCTGGGGTGCGGGTACGGAGTTTGTAGTATCGTGATATGGCTGCTTGGAAGTCGGTCCCAGACTTCTGATAACGTCGGACTTATGGGTGGAAAGAAATAATTTCACATAGACCCTTTTGCCTCATTAGTACACGCAAGACTGCGCAAGAACAGAAGTGGTATCATTGGAGAAGACGTTACGACCGGCGCCGCCTCAACCTGCAAACGCCTCAATTTTGGTCATCCTCGAGGGTACACCAAGAACTCCACACCCAAACTGACATGTCCGACGCTAACAGATGCTCAACCACGTCTATCCCACCCGCTTATCATCACCTTCATCCGTGGGCGGCGCCACCTCTTTAGTCAAGTAGTCGGCATTCTCAGCCTCTTCGTACTCGTCGATCAAGCCCGTGACGACCTCCTTAGCTTCGTCGAACTCGCCAAGGCCATCCTTGAACGGGGCTTCGCGCTTGTAGGGCTCGAGGAAGGCGTTTCGTTTCCTGAGGGTGTTGTACTGTGCGACTATGCGTTTGAAGAGGGTGGCGATGCCGGTGTGGTTGGCAAGCATGAGACCGGAGACGCGATGCGAGGATGTGACGTAGGGGGACTTCTTGGTAAGGGCGACTTGGATCGAGGCAGGGCCCCATGGGATGAATGTGGCTAGTCGTCGTTCTCGAATACGCATAAGTGATTTGTGGACCTGTTTGCGTTAGTTCAGTGTGCTGCTCGCAGAGACGGAAGACTTACATCGGATGGGTCAGCTTCTCCTTGGATGATGTTCAATATGGACATGTAGCAACTCTTCTTTGTGGGGTTCGTGGAGACCATGCGGTTCTTGGGCTGCAATAACCGCCTCATGACGTCCAGTACGGTGGTCTTGCGCACGGTCTTCGCTTGTTCCACGTTCTCGCCAGAGAAGGGTGTGTAGGCGGTCATGAGGAAGTGACAGCGCGGTGTGGGAATGAGCGATGCTACAATGCCAACTAGGTCGTTGTGCATGTAACCGGGGTATCGGAGCGTCGTGGTACTGGCGGACATGACAGTTGAGACCAGCTGGTTTGTCTGCTCGAATGAAGGGTTGAGGACGTGCAATCGGTCTGCAGCGATCTTGGAAAGGGCACCATTGTCAAGGACGACCTGGACTGTCAGCTACAGTTAGACGTGACTGCGCCATCTGTACTCACCACGGAGTCGGCGTTTTGGGTCAGCCGGCGCATGCTGAGCAAGCTGTTGTACGGCTGCACTACGATGTCTCCCTCTTGGGTGTTGGGGAAGACACTGTATGTTTGTATGAGCTTCTTGGGGAATCTGTCGTTCAGTCGCTCGAGCATAAAGGACCCCAGACCCGAGCCAGTGCCGCCTGCAATCGAGTGCAGCAGCATGAAGCCCTCCAGCGAGTCGGAGCCGTCGGCTTCGCGATCGATCATGTCGAGGATATCCTCATGCACCTGCTCGCCCATGCTGTACCCCATTCCCCAGTTGTTCCCCGCGCCGGTGCCATCTTTGTGCATGTAGAAGTTCTCCGGGTTATAAATGTTCTTGTATGCGCCCGTTTGGATCGAATTCAGCACTCGCGGCTCCAAGTCGAGCAGGATGGCTCGTGGGATGTACCGCGTGTCGTCGGATTGGTAGAAGAAGACATCCTTGCGGTCGCCGCCCTCGGTCGCGAAGTCTTCGAGGTTGCCGTCCTGGTTGATGCCGTGTTCTTGACACAGCTGCTGCCAGAACTGCTGCCCGACGCTGTTGCCGCATTGGCCAGCCTGCAGTGTTATTATTTCTCTACTTGGGAGTCAGCGATCCAGTCACGTGTGTCTCCCACTGCGCGGCGTACCTGGGCATGTTGTTGTAGTTGTGGTGGTGGGCTATTGACGCGTTTGGCGGGGTCTCCAAGCTTTCCCAGGTTGGACGCGACTTATTATTCTCCGCGCCTCGCGTTTAATGCCATAAGCTCTCACTCTACCTCACGTCACATTATGACCCATACAGACCCTCGTTTCTTCGATCTATCATGGAGGCTGCATTCAATGATATTGGAATATCCGTAGCTACTGACACTTTAGCTGCGGCCCAACTGCCTACCGCCGCTTCGACCTGCCCTCTCCCACGCCGTAATATATCCAAAACATGACGGTATATATGAGAGCGAAGAAGTTGATCCTCAATACATCCAGACCATCCTTCGCGCGCAAGCCATCCTTCGTGCCCTCGTGCCAACCTTTCCGAACCTCGAGGTAGAGCTTCGGATCGTCCGTTATGACGCCATCTAGGCCCTGCCGAATGTCCCATCGCATCCTCGACTCCTCGTTCACCGTCCACGCGTACACCGGCCGTCCATCGCATTGAGCTTTGCGAATGAAAGCTTTCCCCCATGGCGTCATCAGAACCACTTGCGCCATGTTGAAAGACACATTCGGCACTGTGAAAAAATATGATGCGACCAGCGTCGAGAAGCCAATGTGCGACACAGAAAAGCCGGGAAGATACCGAGAGCATAATGGGACATATTTGGCGGCCCAGATTCCGAGGACGATCTTGGTGTTCCATGGACGGGAGGGAGAAGGGGCGACACTGCGGATCGTGTCACCGATCAGTCGCATCACGTCGTCTGGGTTGTTGTCGAGCTACAATCGTCAGCGCGTCGAAGGTGAACTCAAACTGTGTAGCACATACCTTAATATCCAACAGTACCCAAATGTCTTCCAATCCGGGCTGTGCGAGATACTCGAGCAGGTCGGCGAGGCGGGGCATGGGCTCATGAGGTTCTTTCAGCGTTCTCAGCTTGCTCAGAAACTCGTAGTTGCAGTCGATGAGCTTCTCATCCCGCCCAAAGCAACGCTTCAAGTCCCTGTCCTGGCAAGTCTTAGTACTTGAACATGGCAAGATGTCCTGCTCAACTTACATGGGACAGTACAACGACACCGTCTTTCGACAAGTGTATATCCGTCTCGACCGCATCCGCACCCACGTCTACAGCGCCCTTGAACGCCCCCATCGTATTCTCAGGATACTTCGCCTTGTATCCACGGTGGGCAATAGCCTGCGGTCTCCTCTTCCCAGAAACATCTTTCTTCGCATACGCAAACGAAGCTGTCTTCGGATCAGTATAGTACATGGCGGTCATGAATTACATGTGGTTATACCTTTGGGAAAGTCGCTCCGAGGACCAAGCAATGGTTGCTCCACGATCTTGTCCAGCTGCCTCGTCAGACCCTCAAACACAGGCGGCACACCCACAACCATGTTTTCAATAATGGGTGTCTGCGCATCAAGCGCTTCGTCATATTCCATTGCGTCAATCTGCTTAAATGCCGGAAATGCCCCGCTGGCCTAACTTAGGTAGCTGACAATGAACCAACCCCTCGGCAGCGCTGTTCGGCGTTTGCGGAATTAAAGATAAGCTGCACAAAGACTCAGTTAACGAGCGTGAGTTGAAAGTTCAATCCAACAAATATTCACAAGAACAGTTTTCAAAGTAAAAATCTGTTGCAAAATGTGCACATGGACAAAAGTAATTCCTTAATCCCCGTTCCCGAGCATTAAGGCCAAAACCCACGCGCCCACCCGACCGTCTTTCACAACCAACACGCGCACTCCCAATGCAGGCAAATACATCACACACACAGGTCACTGATTGGCCAGCGCCCGGAGACTGCAAGCATGGACCTAACATGTTACCCCTCGGATGTCGCGGCTCCCGGGCGCGCCACACCCCGACATGCAGCGGGAAATGTAGCAGCCGTTTCGACGTCGCACGATGTGAAATTTCGGAGTGCGGTGCGCGGACTGCGCGGGATTTTGTCTTACGAAAGAAGTGGATTTGGGAGATAAGGCATTTATGCGTGTGGCATGGGAAGGGAGTTTGGAGGTGAAGTGGTGTGGCTGAGGATGATCGGCGCTAGTTGGCGATCATCTGTCTGCCTTTCAAGCATCATCCGAGTTGTGAAGGACTTGTCCAGACTCTTCTACGATTTGTTGGCTTATTTCGAAGGCATCTGGGATGTAGGCTAGAAGGATCAATGACATTCAGCTGTGCTTGCAGAACAAACAACGAATGAACAAGAAGATGTCGAAGAGAGACTATGTGGGCTGGCCATGGTCGCATCTCTGCCGAGTGATAAAATCCACGTATGAATACCTAGCGCAAGATTGGCACAGATGTTTCCAATGCACCTCTGGTCGCCAGCAGTAGTCTCAAATACAAATACAGGAGTCTAGGCCACTGCACCACATTCTGTCTATCTACAACAGCTCGCCCATTAACGATGCCAGGAAACTAGTAGTAGTAGACATGCTCAGTCCCAGGCTCATTGCTTACGGGGACCAGAGCCCGTCGCTGTCCAAGTCGTTGCCGTTGCGCATTGTCCCAACCACAGATCCACCGTTATCGCTGCGGTATAGTTGTCAAACTATGTATTGCCTTCTCTCTCCTCGTTGAGTACTGGCATTACGCAGTTGTCTCCGCCGTCATCTTCGCGTAGTCCCCACGCCACGTCCCATTCCATCATCTTGCCAGTGACATGGCACAAGCGCCTGACCTGTGGGTACAACTTCCAGTCGAGATGCTCTTGCGGAAGCAGCTGATGAATATGTGGTCGTTGTGTAGGTCCTGGTCAGAAGTTAGATCTTGCAGGATATGGATAGCGAGTTGTTTTCGTGAGTGGATGATGGTGAGCGTGCGTTGAGGGGAGAGCGTTGCGCGCTGGATGATGCAAGGGGGAAGGAGAGAAGCTGGAGGTTGGCAGTATGATACCGTCTTGAACTTTTGGTTAATTGAAATCGTTGATTCATGCATCTTGATCTGTCTTGTACTGTTTCTTCAAGACATGTGTTAAGTTGAAGCTTCTCCTCCTCGAGACCTTCCGTTCCCAATCCACTTCCCTATCTCTACGTCGCCACCTCGAATTTCGGCGCGTACTTGGCCGCGGCCTTTTCAAACTCGCCCTTCTTCTCCTTCCAGTCCTTCAGCGCCCTGTGCTCGCCATCCACCTGTGCCAACTGCTCCTTCAACTCGGCCGTCTCCTTCGTCTTGCCCAGCAGCGTGTTCAGCACTACAAGATTCGCAATCGTGTCGGCGCTCTTCGGGTCGATGCTGATGGCTTGTTGCAGCGCAGCCTCAGCTTCGGGCAATCTGCCGAGATGCAGTTCGGAGACGGCCTGTGCGACGAGTGAGTGTGTGGATTGGGATTGCGAGGTTTGCGCGAGTTCTTCGAAGACGTAAAACGCGGATTGGTATTTCTCGCCGCCCTGTCATGCCATGTCAGTAACTTCTGGTGAGATCTAGTAGGTGGAGAGGCGGACCTCGCGCATGCCAACCCACGACTCGGCAATGTTGACGAGCAGGCTGTCCTGGGCCCATTTGCGCGCGCGTTGGGCTTCTTTGGTAGCGAGATGGGCGCGGTTCTGCTGGAGGTGGATTTGCACAATGAGCGCTACGCTGTGTGACTGTTAGCCTCGCAATCGACGCCTCTCATGTAGAATTCAACGCACGCATCCAAACTGCCCTGGTGTTTGCTCAACAGCGCCAACGCCTCCTCCGTCTCCCCCGCCCTCTCCAGCACGATGCCCCCGAGCAGCTGCACGTTCAAGTTCTCCTGACCGTGTTGCTCGGCCAGCTTCTTCGCCTGTGACAGCACGTCTTTGCCCTGTTCTTGGTCTGCAAGCAGCTTTACTGCGATCAGGTCTGGCGTCTTTTCGCTGGCGAGCTCCGAGGAGACGTCTTTTGCTTGGCCGAGGGCGATCTTGGAGCGCAATTGCAGGACGCGGACGGGCAGGGCGTTACTTGAGGAGAAGGAGGACGTGTCGAAGTCGAGGACTTGTTGGAATGCGCCGGCGTGGAAGGCCGAGTGGATGTTTATGAGCTCTGTGAAGTGGGTGAGTGGGTTGTTTGAGGTAGCAGAGCGGGGTGATCGCACCTCCTTCTGGCGAGTATGGGTCCATGATGAGCTTCGGATTAATTACAAAGGTATTGGAGGTTCCAAGGGCGATTCTCTATGTTGCAGGACTGGAGCTGCTGCCGTGCTGCTGATGCCACGAATATGTTTGGCGCGTTTGCTTGGACCCTGAATGTGTCTGATTGGCTGATTAGGAGCTACCAGGGAGTCGCGCACCGTCACTTCAGATTCTCAGCAACTATTCGTATGCGATCTGTGTCTAAATTTCTATCAATTTGACAAGGAAAAGTATCCAAGACTACACGCGACGAATGGTGAAAGTCATTCGCTCCCGTCTCGTCGCCGGCCTGCTTCCACATCTTGGCCCATGACTCTGGGTTGTGCCAGTATGAGCTTTTCCCATTCTGGATGTGATCGATGGTGCCCGCTTCGGGCATACCGCCTTGTCTCCCGAAGACCATGACACCAGGCTCATCCTTTAGCAACTGCCCAATTCTCTTGGCTACTGCAACTTGACCGTCCCAGTCGAACAGATGGAAGAATGAAGCAGCGTGGACGATGTTGAGCTTGCCATCAAGCTCCTTCAATCCCGAGCCGGCGTCGAAAACATCCGCCTCGATAAACTTGCTCTTCAAGGTGGATTTATCGAGAAACATATCATATCCAATACTCCAGAAGTCGCTCTTAAGATCATAACCATGCATCTTCTCCTCAGGTGCGCCGTCATGGGCGAGCTTACGGATATCCTGCCCCATGCAGCACCCGATATCAAGATACTGATCTCCAGTCTTGATGCGCTCAAGGACTTCCTTGTAGACCGGCGACTCCATGACACTCAGGTTAACAAAGCCCCAGTTGCCAACGCAGGGGTATGGGAAGATCTTGAAAGCTTCATCACGCTACGAAGCTGTCAGCTTTTGAAGATGTCGATGATACAGTGTACTCACGATCCGCTTGATGTGTGTCTCGACTTCAGCGGGAGCAACGTGGCTGTACTGCTCAAACAGCTCTCTCGCTGGAGGCTTGAGCTCTCCAATCTCCTTCTTGTACCATGGAAGAATCTCGGGCTCTTCGAGGTACCTCTTTGTTTCGATATACTCTCCGAGCTTCCTTTGCATCTCTTGCTGGTATTCGGGCGTCCCTTCTGCATGGCCAGATGTAGCCATCGTTGCTGAGTGGATGGGGGGTATGGGTGCAAGAATGCAGATGTGGTGGTTGTGATTTTCTTATATGGGGTCTGGAATCATGTGTATGCACGTCG
>Ga0265780_10005314_pt1 | contig 16357 bp, 22 predicted proteins | sample P1T30metagenome_FD_192432 | JGI IMG/M metagenome (GOLD analysis project Ga0265780, IMG submission 192432) | Plant litter microbial communities from East Loma Ridge, Irvine, California - P1 T30 | ecosystem: Environmental > Terrestrial > Plant litter > Unclassified | place: USA: California... | reverse complement strand
ACAATGGCTGCTGTTCTGGAATTTGCGACTCCGGATATCTCCCATCTGACTGAGGAGGATTACGATGAGGTTTACGAACCTGCTGGTACGACAGTGATCTTTGCGGAATTCGAGCTAAGGAGGTAGAGGATACTTTCATCTTGCTAGACGCGCTGGAACAGGATGTACATGAGATCAGGGAGATGAAGCCGTCTTTATGTCTCGAGATTGGGTGAGCTCCTCAAGTAGGCTATTGAGAATGACCGCTCATGCCAGAGTCGGCTCAGGTGTGGTATCAGTATTCCTCCAGAACGTTCTTGGACCAATAACGTCCTGTAAGTCCCCGAGTGGTTGACAGCATTTCTGACGTCCAGTATCTGTCGGAGTCGATATAAACCCTGCAGCATGTGCCGTAGCATCTCGAACAGCTAGCCAAAATGATAAAACCCTGGATCTAGTACGATCGAACCTTCTCACAGGCCTGAAGAGGGTATATGGGAAAGTGGACATTCTGCTATTCAATCCCCCATATGTCCCCACCGACGAGGAGGAGTACGTAGCACTCTTTTATACCGATTCACTGATATTGTACTGATAGGATAGACTGGATCAGACTCAGGACCTGAAGGGAATAGGAGGGGCGTGGGCAGGAGGAGGTGATGGAATGGGATTGACTAATCTCCTTCTTCCCCAGATACCGGTAAGCACCCCTCCCACTTCAAGCATCTAGCTGATGGTCAGGATATACTAGCACCCGGAGGGAGGTTCTATCTCGTTGCAGTCCAGCAGAATAAGCCACTCGAGATCATTGAGTATATGAAGTCTTTGGGGTTAGAAGCAGAGGTAAGTCGTGCCGACTCTGTTGTAAATTGTAGACTGACGTCTTCTAGACAGCCCTGAAACGTCGTGCTGGTCGTGAACACCTATCTGTCATTAGAGTTACGAAGACCAGATAGCTGTGTCGGGAAGAAGTCGATCAGGAAGCCCAAGGGTGGCCATCATAGAAGGCGAAGGACATTGTCCCCGGTCAGAACGCCCCAAATCGGCACATCACCTTGAAAGCGGGCCTTATCCCCTCACTCGCCGCCGATACTTCAGGTGGACCGAGTGTCGGCTCGCACGGGCCAGTAGCAACAGAATGTATTTGCATGCTACCTACAATGCTATCGTAATCCGATTCTAAAATACACAATATTCGGCACATTGTACTGTTGTTCAGCATGGATGTATGACTAAGCTACCCCTCATTCCGAGGACTACATTTCCTGAAAGATACAAATGAAGAGTATCAAGTAAGTCGCATAGATTTCCGACCTCTAGCCGGTGTACCGTTGTTAGGCTTGACTGTCGACCTCGTCGTCCGCCTCGTAGCTCTAGCGTCAATGAGAGGGGAAGGTTCGGCGCTCTCGGGAGTAGAAGGTTTGATAGATGTGATGGGTGATGATAGTTCGATATCTTCTTGTGGAGGAGGTGATAGAGAACCGGAATTGAATATGTCGAGTTCGAGGGCTTTGCGTTTGGTGGCTGTATTTGGGGTTTCGGCTCCTGATTCAACTTGAAGTCCGTTCCCGTGAGGTCGTTCGACTACACCATTCCCATTCCCATTCTCTTGTCCGTTGCCATTCCCATCCGGCGCAATATCTGAAGCTCCGACATCCATCTTGTCATCAGTCATTGGCGGAGAAGGTGGATTGGCAGTACTGAGACTAAGAGGATGAGGGACCGATTTCGAACCTCTAGCTTTCGTCCTAGGACTCGAGTTCAGGTGGAAATCCTCCACCTTTTGGGAATAGCTATCATCCGATTCTACGGATCCGCCCCTCAGATCCCCCAATTCCATCCCGCTCATCAAGTTGGTTCCGGAAGCAGTCATGGGTCTTGACCATTCGCTTGATGCGCGCCGAGAGTTCGAACCTTCTGAGAGATTGTCAAAGTCCGCAATGCCATACATGGAGTCTCCACCGAGCGGGTAGACAGGTCCCTCAGAATGCTGGGAAGAAGGAAGAGCTAGCCATTCGTGGTCGAGCGCGTCTGTCAGGGTCATTCGTTCGGTCGGGTCTTTGGCGAGTAGGCGACCGATAAAGTCGATACCTGCGTGTCAGCCTTCTCTCGCTATATGGACCGGAGCACTCACCAAGGTCAGATACCTTGAGCTGGCGAAGGAGATGAGTGTCGGCAGCTTGAGTAAATCTGGCCTTTATACGTTTCTACTTGATGAGCTTGAATCGTAAGACGGGAAGTTTTTAGCTCACCTCGACAGGTAAAGTCTCATCCTCATCGAAAGGTAACGCCTTCGTCAACATACTGTCGGTCAGCTATGTCGACAGTCCTGGTCATCATAGCTACGCACCTGTATACGATGATCCCAACCGACCAGGAATCAACGACATTTTCGTATCCTGGATTCTGCTTGTTCTGCATGACCACCTCAGGTGCAAGATATTGAGGGGTCCCGACCATCGAAACAAGCATCGTTGCGTTGTGGACTGTTCATCAGCTACAATTGTCGATCGATATGCGCTCACCCATTTTGGCAAGACCAAAATCAGCAATCTTGATTTGTGCAGGGCTATCTGGCGTTTCCTTCGTCAAAAGTATGTTCTATAGGATTAGTGTCGTTCGTCGTGTCAAGCCTGGGGAGACGTACCTCCGGCTTGAGGTCACGATGTGTGATACCCTTCGCATGCTGATTGTCAGCTACATTTCTGCCTCCGGATAATCCAGCTAGACTTACTGTGTACGCCATAGCTCTGCAAATCTGCAGCGTCAATGCGGCAGTGAGTTCCTCCGCTGCACAATTAGCACCTCTTCCCCACGGCTCCAGTATGACTTACGCAAGCCACCTGAATTTGGGTTATTGTACTTCATAATGTAATCCAGCATATCTCCTCCATCCACATATTCGAGTACCAAGCAGACATGTTGTGGATCCTCAAATGACTGAATCAAGCGGCAGATGTTCTCGTGTTGTAGTGACTGGCAGATATCTATTTCGCGGCGGAATAGCTCGAGTGTTTTAGGGTTATTCGCGAATCGATGTTTGACGATTTGCTGAACTCGTCAGCCTCCCTCCTACTTGTTGCTTTACCTTGATAGCTCTCAAATCACCAGTCTCGATATCGACTGCTTTTCGTACTTCCGCAAACGTCCCTGTCCCAAGACTACAATCAGCAACGAGCGCTGGTTTAGAAGACTTACATGTCCAGGAACTGATATTTCTCGTAGACCTCTCCAACATTGTCAATCTTGCCATCACTCTTCCCGTATTGAGTCCCCTTGCTGCCGACCGAGCGATAGATGTACCGCACATCGTGGTTCTCCAGCGTGCCAGCGTGGCCTAATGAGATCTCGTCACCGTGCCGCAGGAGTCGTTTTGTCTTCAGCTTCTCACCATTGATCTTAGCGTCAGCTCTTGCTCTGCTCTATATTTGGTCAAGCTTACGAAAGTCCCGTTACTACTCTTCATATCCTCAATCCAGACATCTGGCTCCCCATCTCCGATCGATGATCCTTGTCCTTGCAGCCCCAGACTCAGTTTACAATGGCGATTGCTGACCCTCTTCTCCTGGATTACTACATCGTTGCCCGTCGGTCCCTGTGGCCCTCTGCCCATCTGGAGCGTTTGTCTATTCCATGGTATCTTGAGAATACGATGTTGTGGGTTGATGGGTATCAAGATCGCCCCTGATCATCAGTGAGCCTTTCGAGATATGTGAGGAGTGCTCACAGTACTTCCGACGAGGTTCAACTTGCGAGCTGATGTACTGGGTATTTTGGGTTTGACTGAATTGAGGTTGGGATAATTGGGTAGCTTCGTAGGCGTATTGCGAATCGGTAGGTAGCGACTCGGGGATGTAGACACCTGCCATATCGAGATAGATGGGGTTTGGGTTATGAGGTGGAGTTGAGCGACTGATCTAATGGTAAGCTCGACTCAAGCTGTAATGAGTCAAGACTTACTTGCGCACCAGTACAGGTGGTTGAGAGGATGATGATCAGGGGCGGGTGACGTGTAACGGAGTGGGTAGCGGGGTGTTGAGCCGGGGATCAAGGTCCAAAAATTGTCAAAGGACCTAATGGACAGGGAAGCAATGAGCTTATTGTGTGGTTTCCCGGGGTCCAAAGGAGGTAAGCCCTGTCGGGGTGTCTGAACCCAAGATACTCAAGTCCGCTGTTCGAGTGAATCCGCTATGGAGCACAGTAGTCTGTTCCGGATGATGGTCGGCCTTGAGCTGGTGCTCGAGTGTATGCGAGTATCGGGATATGTACTCGAGATGTAGATAGATATAGGAGTGAAATCCCCTTCCTTCCCGTAATTCAAATTCAGAAGTTGCGGCTAATCAGTGTTCAGGCACGCATCAACGCGTCGACGCGGATTGACTTCCATTAGCGGAAGTATTTCAATTACTAATAAGATATCAGCTTATTACTAATACGCCAAGCCGGATTAGCATTTCAATTCCTAATCATGGGAATCTGAACCGTCGCTAACCATTCATTACATTACCATCTTTCACAATGGAGCAAGTATCAGCATTGAGCAGTATGAACGTATCATCTGTCCCGGCATCGCCTAAAGTCGCTGCTGCCGATACGAAAGATAGGAAGGAGCAAGATAATGATGCTTCCAGTTTCGCTTCGAGCAGTACTGTCACGCCGGATAACGCTGGGAATCCGAAGGAGGTAGAGGGAAATGGTGGCAAGGCGGTCCCTGCTGGTGAGAAGACGGCGAGAGAAAGGGCTCTGGGTGGATTGGAGAAGAACAATCTGGAGACCGAGGTGCATCAGGTCATGGGTACTCTGAATAGCTGGTGGGGAGGCGTCAAAAAGCAGGTAAGCTGAAGTCGCTTTGGAATTTAAGGGAAAGACCTGACAGGTAGTCGACTTCGGCCCTATGGAGTCTGAAAGCAGATGTTGACAAAGCGGTATCACAGGCCCAGGCGGATCTCGAACACCTCAAGACTACCAATATCGAGATAGTCCAGAAGGAGAGGGATGCGAAGGATGACACTACACCAACGGAGAAGAGCCAGGCGGCAGTAGAGCAGGATCTGAAAGGCAAAGGCAAAGCCAAGGAGGTAGATCCACAGGGTACAGCCGATTCTGCTTCAGCAGCTACCTCCAACTTCTTATCCCGCCTGTCGTCATCGACTACACAATTACAAGCTACCCTCCAATCCACCATTCAGTCCACCATCGCATCCGCCCAAGCAAATCCAGCATTATCCAATCCAGCTCAATTCCGAGATCAACTCGCTCAAAACCTCCACTTGGATGCGGCTAGAGAGAACTTGCAAATGTCGATGAAGCAGGCGGAAAAGCTAGCCGAGGAGTATATGAAGAAAGGCGACCAGCTAGTGAAAGATGCAGAGAAATGGATGGGAGACGCCGTCAAGGTTGTACCGCCCGAAGAACAAGAGAGGAGGTCAGCAGGGATGAGTTGGGATGGAAGCGATTTCTATTCGTTCTCGACTTCGACACCTACTACCAAAGCTTCTGGAGAGAAGGTCTCGCAGAGGCAGGTGTCTGGTCTGGGTTTGGGTGGTTCGAGAAAAGATGCACTATTGAGAAGGCTGAGAGAGGACAAAGACCTATTGCTTGTCGACCCTGAGAGCGAGGCAGAGATGAAAGAGAGAAGAGAAGAATACCGTCGCTGGGTCCAGGAGAAATGGGAGACCGCCAAGCAGTCCGAGAGGGAGCAGGAGGAAGGGAACGTTGGAGCAATCAGGATGGCTCTAGGTCAGTCTTTCATGTTACGATTCCGCTAATGTTCAGTTCCGGAACATCTCACCGACGATCAATTCTGGCAGCGATACCTCTTCCACAAGCACATGATTGAAGCAGAGGAGGAGAAGCGTAAAGCCGTCTTAGAAGGTCAGCTTATTGGTCCCCAAAGGGAGACCTTAGCTAATCTACCAGCTTCGCAACAAGGGACAGAAGAAGACTTCTCATGGGACGACGATGTCGAGCAAGACACCGCTCCTAGTGCCGCCGTCACCGCCCCAGCTGTATCTACTACCGATCTGCCCGTCCCGACCCCTTCGGCTGACGCTACCACCCCAAAGGCAAGCGCGTCGGGAAAGATACCCTCTCAGAGCACCGTCGCTGTACCTACCAAGATCGCCACCTCTACATCGTCGGCGAGTCCAAGGGACTCTGAAGAGAGCTACGACCTAGTCAGTGATCAGAAGAAGTCGGCGGCACCGACCGACGACGATGATTCAGACTGGGAGTAGGTCTTTGCATGGTGTGTAGTAGCGACAATTGTGCAGAACTTTGGCCGTCAACTGACGTAGCTCTATGGGCTTGTATGTATGTTTGTACGTTTATGTATAATTGCCTCCACGATGTCCATGTGATGTACTCTATTCGACACAAAGGTTGAATTGTATGATGTCAGATCTGTTTCTAATTGTTGATTTCTGTCTTAACTCTCCTTTTACAAAACACCCTACTTGGGCCCTTGTACTATATATGTAGGACCAACCAATTCGCGCCGTCCCTATCACCCTCATACTTCCCTTCCCCCGGACGTTTGATCCTCCAGCCAATTTATTTGGCGAGGCAGGGTGATACATAGTTGTTCGTCGTTGACCGAGAGAGTATATTGTAAATCGTATACAATGTCAACCTACGAGGAACATCAGAGAGCCAAGGCGCACCATCAAGCTTCGGCCTTGCAGGCGTACGTGTCCTCCTCTTTCTGAGTCTAAGCATGCTAACGATACAGCAAAGCATTCAAGGAGATCAAGGAGCTATACCGACTCGTTGAAGCGAATCCTCATACACCATGGTCTGACGATATCAAGAAGGTCCGTGATCGGTAAGTCCCATGCTCATTCTCACACATAGATCTACACCCTGACCTCCGTAGGGCTCGAGAATATCTACTCGCTATCGTCTTTAACTTCGCTTCCTCGCCCCTTGCGCAATGCGTCAGCGAAATATGGCTTCATACTACCCACACATACCTCAAGTCGACCACTGCTGAGGCCGCCAACGCCAAAGCCGACTTGCACCTGTGGTACAAAAATCATACTGAGCGACTGTCCGGTTTAGAAGTAAGGCTATGGAACGCTTGGAGTCAGTATCGGATCATCATCAAAGATGATGTCGCGTTCTACAAGAATTTGATCGATCGTCTCGTTAGATATTACAAGCTCCACGATTATGTCGGGGATACTCTAGAGCCCGTCGAGATACCGATCAGTTATGAGGCTAGCGAGGATGGAGATTTACCCTCCGACTTCACAGACTTTGAGCGAGACGCCCGGCAGTTCATGGTATACGAGACAGTCAATTATCTCGGCGATCTCGAACGGTACTCCTGTACATTAGACGACGTTGAGTACGCCGTCGATGCCCCTCGAGATCCGAATGTGGATCCTGTCGCCCGAGGTCCCACAGCAGAGGACTACTATCAAGCGGCAGTGGTCCTAGGTCCTGAACATGGTGCGTCCTGCGCACTGTCGGCGAGATGGGTGAACTGATCAGCAAGGTCACGCTTATAACTCCCTCGCTATTCTGTATCATTCCCAGAATCACCCACTCAAGGAAACATACTACTTTCTCAGAGCCTATGCTGTCCGACGGCCTTTCCGGAAAATAGACGAGACGATCGAAAAGGACGCCAAGAAGCGAACATTGAATTGGTCGGGCACGAGGGATAGAGGCCACAAGTCAGGATATATCATTGATCAGTACTTGGCCGCTATGGACATGATCAACTGTCAACAACGGTAAGCAACCGTCTTCAATGGTGACACTGCGAGCCCTAGAAGCTGACTTCCCAGGCTGAATGACGCCGCCAGTCTCACCAGTGGTGCAGCCTATGAACTTCCAGGCGCTTTAGCTGAGAGGCTCTTCCCAGCTGACGACCTCGTCAAGCTTACGGTTTGTCTGATCACAACTCACTATCGTGCTCGACACGTCGCCACGAGCAAAGGTGGAAAGGCCGGACGAGATGTGTCTCGACAGCTTGCCAAAGAGACTGCTCTCGCCGCTATTACTGTTTTCTTCCGAACTCTTTGCGAGGTCGGTATGTGGGAACTCACACATTACGATGCACCCAGCCCCGAATCCGTCCAATATATCGGCGATGCGACCAGTACCGACCGAGGCGACACCTACAGCCCGGACGACAAAGCCGATTCCGAAGGTTTAGCTCTTCAGCTTTCCTCCGTCATGCGCCGAATGCTACCCACATTGCGCATCCTGTCGAAATGGCTCAAAATCAATATACCTTACCTCCGCCGGCATGTGGACAGGTCCAAGATGGGCGACTTACCAGGATTGTGGACAAAGTACACTGCTTTCATGACCAAGATTGCCGAAACGTTCCCGATCTACAATCTCCCGTCCTTGATGGGATCTCTCGAAGAGGATATCGAACTCATTGGCTTTATACCTTTATCAAGGACCTCCAATCGCGCTGAGCGCTTCGAGGCCAAGAACTCTTGCGAGGAGCACTTGATGCGCGTATCCGATCTGTCCATCGATGCTATCCTCATCATTCAACAGGCTGTAAGTCGCTCTTGTCTTTTTCGACTTCCTTTTGCTGACGCAACAGGTCGAGCACCAATTTGTCGAGCCAGGAGTATTAGAAGATCTTCAAGAATTGCATCGCCAGCCCTTCGGTGATTCGGGTTCGAGCCAAGCACAGCCTTTTTCAGTTCCCGAGAACCAGGAGAAAGGTGTTCAGGGCGACAAAGCAAGGTCACACGACCATACCCGCCAGACTAGTCAGGACGATGACGATGAGGAAATCGTGTATACTCCTCCTCCGTAAGTTATTTCTCTCGCATCAGCAGCGTATACTTACTTGCAGAATGGCAAAGGCTTCCGCTCAACCGAAAGCTGCTCCCGCATCAGCCTCAGCCGCGCAACTCGCTCCTGACCAGGCCGAGACGCGACCAAAATCCCAGCAAGCATCTGCGACCGTCCCAGACCCCGCAGCAGCAGCAGCAGCAGCAGCAGCAGCAGCAGCAGCATCAGCGCAATTCGCAGTTACCCAGCCACCTATTTCCGCCATTGAGCAGATCGGTCATCGTCACCAGAAATCCGGCCCAGCTCCTCTGGAACCGCCTTTACCTATTGAGTCGCAAGCTACCCGAGACGTTGGTCCACCCCCTGGTTTCAGCCAACCACTCGTCGACAAGCATGCCGGTCCTGGTCCCGGTTTTAACGTTCAACGCGCTGGTACTGCTCAGTATCCAATTGCTAAGCAGCCGTCCGGCACCTCCTCTGGATTGAATATGCAGCCCTACAGCAATGCACATGGCCATCCCGCTGCACGACGCCCTGGACCGCCTCCTGGATTTGGAATCCGACAACCTACTGGCCCCTCTCTAAGCCTACGAGACTTCCCACCTCATGTACCCGCCGCTCAAGGTCTGTTTGGAGCCGCAGCCACCATGTGGACTCTCTCCCGCGCGGAATCGGAAGAAGGGATCCGACGAAGTCTATCACAATCGAGTCAGCCTCGATCCGGACATAACGACCCGAACGCCCCAGTACCAAGGGTACACAGTGGGTCTTCGCTTGTCGGGCAGGATAATTTGGGCTTCTCGAACTTGAGTATGTCTCGTTCCGCATCTCAGCCATCCCAATCCCGTCCTTTTCCACAGAACCCTCGTCCACGTACTAGTAACCCTCTACTGTGGCCCACGGACTTCAGGGACGATTTATACCTGCTAGCCGGGCGCAAACCTCCCATCTACTACTAGGATAATCCTTCGTACTCAACATCATGACCCTTCACTTGTTTATAGTCCTCTTCTGATCGCGATATCCCCCGCCTTGAAGGCGACATCCCGTTTTGTAGTTCACGATCTCCTATTCCTGCCGCCTTGACGGCGCAGTCATGTCATTCCCTCGTGTTATTTCATCCTTATGCTTCGATCGTCCGCAAGACTCGAGCTCATGATACAGATCTATCTCGTTGAAAATCCTTTTTGGTTTGGCAAGGTGTAGGTCGATCGTTGTACTAGAGAATCCTAAAAACTGCTTATTCCCGACGTGATACAAGCAGACGACCACATGTATGATCCGTCACTTGAGATATCATGGCAAGAGAGATGATGCATGATATGCTGAAAGAGTACACTCGTATAAACAGCTACCGCTCAGAAGTCGTCAGACTTGACAAACACTCTCAACCATCCATCCCACCTTGGATCCCAAACGACCGGTTGTTCCGGCTTAACAATCTCGTACCCGTCCTCTCCACCATACCACCTCATTTCCTTCTTTAGCCTTTCATCTTTCATCTCGTCAATCATCTCGACTTTTGTCTTGCCCGATAATTCAGCATCCGTCATTTGCCTCCTTCCAGCCTGTAGATCCAAGACCGACTCGACCCTTGTTCTTAGTGCGTCGTAATAGTCCTTTCTTGCCGTTTCGATTTGTGATGGGAACTTCTTGAATGATTTCCTGGTGAATGATTCTCCCTCCAAGTCGAAATCGAGATCACCACCTTGTCTTGTCAATTTCCCAGTCTCTGGATCTGTCGTCACACCCTGATCTTCTCGAGTTGGGCTCTGGAATGGCCGGGTGTTCGATTCGATAAGAGCTAGAGCGGCTTCGGAACCGGCTCGGACCCTGTGTCGCTCTGTGAAGAATTGGTAGATGAAGTACGGGAAGGCTTTGAATCCCATATGATTCGTGTAGGGCAAGAAGAGGATGGGGGGCTGAGGAGGTAGGGGTGAGGGCGGTAGATGAAGATGTGCGGGGATCGAGGGAGCGGATTGGGAACCGTTGGGGTTATTTGGCGAGAATGGTGGTGGGGTAGGTCGAGATAAAAAGCCTAGACCAGTTGGGTTTGAGGGTACAGGTGAAGGGTTCGATGGTAGTGAAGGATCGTCCAGGTTGGCAGCTGCCGAATCACGCTCGGCGGCGGCAGCATCCCTCAGCTGGGCAGTGGCGGGATCATCAAATACCCCATCACCCTCTATCTTCCTCTTAACATCAGCCTCCAGACTCCAGGGGTTTACACCACCCATCCAACCTCTCTTCAATCCTTCCATGTATTCCTTGAAACTTGCCCTACCGACTAACACTGTTCCTCCTTCCAATTCCCTTTGAGCATCTAAAGATGGGTCCATTTGGCCTGGGAATGACATTGATAAAGGCTTGGGTTCGAGACCTAGGGCTTGACGTCTTTTTGAGAGGATTGCTGAATGTGTACTTCTTGCGACTGATCCGTGAATGATAGGGGGTGTTAGAGGGTACTCGTAATCGATTCCTGCTGCTACTAGGTATGGCTATCTGTCAGCGTTATTCTTTATGCCCTCACTTGGCACTTGAGACATACCTTCATGTACTTTCTGAAATACCTCAGAGCCCTATCATCATCTCCATCCTCAGGACACCTAGCTCCGTAGACTTTAATCTTCCTCACCTCCGCCAAACTTCCACCTTCGAGAACCTGCTTGCCCATATATTCCACTTTCTTGATCGTATCCTCCTTGATGATCCGGCATTGTTTTCGATCATCATAGTACAGATAGAATAGTGTTCCACTGATCGTCAAGAAGATTGACCAATTTCGAGATGGTAATCTTGGTTTCCATGTCAAGACGGAACGGGGGATACCGGTATGTTCTAGGGCGGATTGGAAACCTGTCAATGGCTTGAGGGGTGGTTTGGATGATGATGGGATAGGACCTGGAGCCGGACCAGGAGGTGGAGCAGGTGGCCCAGGGGCAGGAGTAGGCTGAGGGCCGGACATGGTGTTTATGCTACGGATAGACACAACTGCTTGACTTTTCAATGCAGCCGCCATTGAAACTTTCTCAGGAACAGCACCAAACGGAACCTTTCGATCATGCACCATACACTATTTGACACAGACTTGATGGACCATTGCAGTATGCATGTAGGCTGTCTAGCCACGGCCGAACCATCCACCCAACCATCCTTTTGGTTTCTCTTCCTGTTGCGATTCTGCAGCGGGCGTAGACTCTCTAGTCCTCTCTCTGCCGACTACAGTCTTCTTGACCTCTTCAGCAGCTTTCTCTACTTTCTGCACGACACTCTCCACTACAGTGGCGGGAGCCGCCGTCTCGGCCTTTGCAGGCTCACGCCCAGCTTTTACCAAGAGTTCATCCATTGGTAGATCGATGTAATTGAAGGCGTTATCGAAGAATACTGGTTTAGCAACCCTTTCTGCGAATAGGGCACGCTTTGCTGCCAAGTCTAGCGCTTTGATTTGGGATTCGAGGTCTGCGACTGTGGATTCGGGGAGTGAGATGATTTCCTCCTGGAGTGGGGATGAAGGGTCGAACAGTGATGTGCGAGCTTGAGCGATCAGAGAGGCTGAGCGATCGAGAAGCTGGACAGCAGAGGAGAAGGTTGGCGTGGGGTGAATACAGTGAAGTCTTGCGAGGTAGAAACATCTGCCATGTCAGTGTGACTCTCACGGTAAAGAGCGACTCACCTGGTAGCGTGGAAGTATGCTTCCAGACCTTCGTTCGCTAACCTCACACCCTCCTTCTCCTCCACAACAGCCAAGCTTCGTAGCTGGCTCATACTCTGCAAAACAGTGTCGTAAAGCTTGATGACAGCCGCCAAGCTCTTCACTGCTTCTTCCGTTTTAGAGCGTCCACCAGGTACTTTGAATACCGTAGGGTCGGTCGGGAGGGCAGTGCTTGAGGAAGAAAGGGTTCCGACTAGTAATAAATCTCGTCGTATACGGTGCGAGAGAAGGAGGTAGACGATATATTGATGTACAAGGGAGAGGGATTTAGAGGTTTCAGTAGACCTGAGCGAATTATTTGATCCAGATGCCTATATATCAGCTTTCGACCAGTACAGGTTAGGACTAGCTTACCTCGTGATCATCCAGTAGACGCCTGGCAACACCCTCAGCTTCACCCAATACACTCAACACCTTATCCCATCCCTTCATCCCCCGCCCGCTTCCACTATCGGCTTTTCCCTTCAACTTGCCCAACGACTCCTGCACCCTCAACATGACCTCTACAATCTCCGCATTCCTCATTTCAACCTTTTCACCAGCGAATCGAACATCCTCCAGCGTCTTTCGACCCTTCTCCATCTCCTCAGCTCCAGTCTCGCCCCGGAGACCTTCCACCAGCTTTCCAAATCCAGGAACACTCTCTTCCATCATTTCCGAGTCGATATCTTTCACGACTCCGTCAATGTCATGACTCTCGCTTCTGCCGAGTTTGTAGGCCGAGAACCGGATCAGAGGGTCGTATTGATCGATAAACTCTACAGCGAGCGCTTGATCGTATGAATCTCGAGCGGATTCTGAGAGGGTCGAAAGGAGTTTACGTCGAGCAGCCAAGTCGGTCAATGCCTCAGCCCAATTTGAATGTTCGAAGGCTAATTCAGCTCGTAGCGAGAGGTGGTAAATTGTGATTTCTGCCAGGGTCTTTTGGGACAATTTCGATGAAGAATCGGTAGCTAAAGAGAACGAGATCTTGTAGAGTGAGTTTGAAATCTTGACAGCTCGTCGAAGCCACGAGATCTGGTCTTTACGGGTCGTTTTGGGTGATCCAGGCTTTGAAGCAAGTGCTTTTAGCTCGTGGGAGTGAGTCATGGCTCTCTCAGCAGAGAATAAAAGGAGCTGGAGATGTCTGATGATCAGCTTGAGGCCGCATACCGCTATAGCGAACTCACTTGGAATCCTTGACAGTCTCGCCGGTCAGGGCGGGCGCTTTCTTGAAGGTCTTGCCCTTTCCATTTGTGGTACCTGTGACCTGCCTGAACCGATGTAGCTTATTGGCACAGTGACGTCTGCTCGTCAGTGTATGTACACGGTACATTGTAGCTGAACCTACCTGTATCGCTCATAATCACCATTGCGGAGACCGTAAACTCCCCGCTCCTTGCTCAACAGCTGGAGCACTGTGGTTCAGCATCGTCCGAGGTATGAGAAGTTGTAAGCTCACCTGGGAATGATAGATTGCCGCTTGCTTGGCCTTGACTTGATGCCATTATTGCTATTATGTATGGGATAGAGATGGCAGAGAGCACCCTATAGCCATCTCATGCGCCATTGAATTGTCTCTTCTGATTTGTTTGACTTTATCCCATTCACCTCCGCCCGTGCCTGGATTATGGATGAACTCAATGGTCCATAGGTAGATAGCTGTTGATACACTCCATATCAACCCAATTACACAACAATGTCAAGCAGAGTAAGCTAAGAGCACCCATAGCTTCAAGGCCCAGCTGACTTTCAGGGCGGACCAAGAGGAGGAGGAGCACCAAGAGGAGGAAGAGGAGGCGGACCATCAAAAGGAGCACCAGCGGACAAGAAGAAGAAAGAATCCATTCTCAATCTAGCAAATTATGTTGATCAGAGTGTCAAGATCAAGTTCATGGGCGGCCGTGAAGGTGTGTCTGGATATCTCGCGGTGGTTAGTGAAGCTGACATTCAGTCACGGGGACATTAAAAGGTTACGATCAATTGATGAATCTGGTTATGGATGATGTTGTCGAGGAGTTTGAGGGTAGGTCATCCGTCTAGCCAGTGGGCAATAAGGTGGATATTCGCATGTATAGAGGCGGATAGTCGGGAAGCGTGGTCAAGGGATTGTCGAAAGAATGATAGCTGACCAGTAGACGAGGCTAGACCATCAAGGACGTTAGGTCTAGTCGTCCTTCGAGGTCCTAACATCGCCCTCATCAGCCCAACAGATGGTTCAGCAGGTATGTCATGCTGTTCAGTCTTTCTACTGTGCTCTCAGCTGATGGACAGAAATCGAGAACCCATTCCAGCAATCATCATAGACAATTAAATGGTACATGCAGGCATCACCAAGAATCTAGTATACTGTAGTGATTGAATCACGACAATTTCATCTTACCCTTCTTGACCTGTCTCTTCTGGCCCTTATCCCCCTTCTCTGCTTTTCTCTTCTCTGCCCTTTTCTCTTCTTCCTCGACCTCCTTCATTTCAGCCTGGAGCATCCTGCGCGTTACGCCTAGTACCCTCCTCTCGCCTAAGCGGACTATCGCGGCCATGGTATGTGGATCTCGAAGTGTCGCGGGCGCCTCAGTGATGATCTTCAAGTCGCTCTGATTGATCAGCTCTGCGTCACAGCTATACCCCGAGTGGACTGACCTCTAAGTCCTCGGCATAATCTGCTTCCCTGGATGTGATGATCTGTTCAATCACCTTACCGACTTTTGAATCGAGCGTTGGGGCTGGACCTTCTCCCGTCTTTTTCGATCTCGAGAATTCGAAGTCATAGATCAACAAGCGAGTGAAGCCCAGGAGCGCTTCTTCGACCTCATCATCTAAACTGAATCGGAATGTACTAGGAATCAGTACACGCAAGTTTCCAGGATGAGACACTCACTCTTCTTCTCCATTCTCCTCCCACCATTCTGCCCTCTTTTCGAGCTTATCCAAAGACTTTCCAGTGACGATCTGAGCGGCGTTTACGATATCCTGTAATTCGAATACTACCTCGTCTGCCGGATTGCCGAGTTTATAGCCTCCTATTTCCTCTTCTGTCAATTTATCTAGGATCTCATGCGGTAATTCGACCGTATCTACATGGCCGAACCTCCTCAACAATTCCCAATTTGCTGGTTCTCCATAGTCGTTGAACTGCCAGTCAGCGCGGCCATGTTAGTACGACTTGACATACAATCTGCGCTCCCTTTGTAATTGCCTTGGTGGTCGACATGGTATATCCAGGTCCCTGTTCTCCCAAAGCCTTTCGGTTCACTTCATTATCCTCATCTCCATCCCCAAACAAGTGTACATTCCCCATTTCAAATCCAGCATTCAACATATCGGCCATTGGAATCATTACCGCCTCTCCATCTTCCTCTTCATCCTCTTCATCGCTGTCCTCCTCATCATTGACTTTCGGTCCTTGGTTCCAGAGTTCTGGATCTGCTCGACGACGTGGGATTGTAAACGATCTAGAGAGGATTCGGGAACCTTGAAGGTGGAATGCTTTTATATCGAAATTGGTCGATGTAGGTGGGAAGAGGTCGGGGTTGGCCTTGTATCAGCGCGGTCGATGAACTGAGCCTACCTTAATCACAGGCTCCAATACCTCTCGGAAGCTCTGCTCCGCCTCTTCCCTACCGATTCTACCTGCCTATCAGAACATCGCGTTTTAAAAGCGAGTGAGGACTCACTAGAAACAGTAGTGCCCTTTAGATACCCCCTCTCCTCCTCTGTCCAATGCATTGGCGAGGTAAAGACAGTAGGTAGACTCCCTAGATATCAGATATAACCTCCCATACCTTATTTCCCAACACAGCGAAGCAAAGAGGACATACGCAGATACTTAGCCCAAGGGCTCTTCTCCCCCTGCTCAGTCTCATACATCATGACTAAAATCAATCTGCTCCAGCCACCTTCCAATCCTTCCCATTGCTCGGCCGA
>Ga0265780_10005313_pt1 | contig 16360 bp, 18 predicted proteins | sample P1T30metagenome_FD_192432 | JGI IMG/M metagenome (GOLD analysis project Ga0265780, IMG submission 192432) | Plant litter microbial communities from East Loma Ridge, Irvine, California - P1 T30 | ecosystem: Environmental > Terrestrial > Plant litter > Unclassified | place: USA: California... | reverse complement strand
ACCCCGTAAGCACCAGCTTTATCAAACGGATTGTAATGGTTCACGTAATAATTGATCTGTGCAATGTTCAACGGCCGGAAATAAACTTCTGTAACATCAAAAAAGGTGTGTAATGCTCCATTGTAGGCCAAACTTACACCGGTAAAAACCTCGTGCATATTTCCAGAGAGCTTTGTGATCATCTCCACAGCATGTGCCGCATCTTTGGGCTTCCCAAGTATTTCATTTTGAAAGGAAACAATCGTATCTGCAGTAATCACCACGGCTTTTAGTCCATCAGGAAGGAAGGCTTTAGCTTTCTGCTCACTGATATATTGTGCAACCTGGTGTGGTTTTAAGCCTTCAGGGTAACTTTCATCGATATCCTTAAGTAACACCTCGAAATCAAGATCCATAAGCTTCAAAAGCTCATGGCGACGTGGTGATTTGGAAGCAAGTATGATTGGATGATTTTGAACAAGCATATGTTTTTAAGTTTTTGCTAAAATAAGAAAAGCGGCTTACAGCCGCTTTCATAATGGTAATAATGTCTTTTATATTGCTGAATCTGCTGCTGAAGGATTAGGATCAAACCATTTCCCCTGGAGTTTGAGTACCTTTTCAATGACATCTCGAACCGCAGTTTTGCCACCGTTATAAGGAGAGATGTAAGTTGAAAGTGCCTTAATCTCCTCTACTGCATCCGCCGGACAAGTTGGTAAACCTACCAGCTTCATGATTTTGTAATCAGGAATGTCGTCTCCCATATATAGAACTTCTGCTGGTTGTAGCTGGTACTGCGCTAAGATCTGCTCAAAAATGGCAACTTTATCGGATACCCCAAGGTAAATATTCTTAATACCCAGCCCTTCAAAGCGTTTTTGCATGGCCTCGCCACTGCCCCCTGAAATGATGCACACATGATAGCCTTTCTTAACAGCAAGCTGAAGCGCATAGCCATCCTTGATGTTAAAGCTACGTAGAAACTCGCCGGTATTTGATGCCAGGATATCCCCGGTTGTTAACACACCGTCAACGTCAAAAATCAGCGTCGTGATATCCCGGAGCTTCTGCAGAAACATTAGTCCTGGTTATCGCGCCATTCGTACACCCATGCCGACTGGATCTGCTCCAGGTGGCCTTCATTGCTTTCTTCTCTTGTACCTTTGAAGTTTGGCAATGTAAGGACCCATTCTAACAGTTCGGTGAACCGTACACGGTAGATCTTACCTTCATTAAATTCATCTCCGAACTTTTCATAAAGTTCTTGTGCGATGTCTTCATAGTCGTTCCAATGAATTGGAAGCGCGAATTTATCCTGCATATTCGTTTATTTAAATTTGATTAGTGACCAAGGAATTCCGACTGATCCGGAATGGTAACGGAGATATCTCCAGATAAAACTACACACTGACAACCCAGTCTTGAGGTGATCCTCGGGCGAACAGCTCTGTCAATAAAATCCTCTTCCTTGTCTGAGATTTCCTGAATATTATCCATACCAGTAGTTACATATACATGGCAGGTACTGCAACCGCAAACACCGCCACAGTTATGCTGTAATTGGATTCCGTTGTCCAGGCAAACGTCAAGAACGTTTTCACCTCCGGCGATCGGAAGCTCAACTGATTCTTTAGTTTTATCTTCGAAGTTTATTTTTAATTTATAAATGCTCATAATCGTGCTCAAAAATAAGAAGCGTAAACCGCAATATTGTTATAGATGCGTCTTTTTAATACTTTCACTTAAAGTTTTGTAGATGCCCTGCAGGTCCGGCCGAGCATCTAAAAGCCGCAAATGTTTTACCATAGTCTCCTGATCTCCACGCACAGCCGGGCCCGTTTGCACGTCAAAAGGAACAGCATCCTCTATCTTACGGGCAGTTTCCAGAATCAAAGGTTTTAATATTTCGAAGTTAAGACCATGGGTTTGCAGAATAGAATGCCCCAATTGATACAGATGATTACTAAAGTTACAGGCGAACACCGCGGCAAGATGCAGAACTTTTCGCTGTTCTGAGTCCATCCTATATTGAGCCGTGCTGATCAGCTTCGCAGCAGATTCTAATACCTGCATGGCGGCGGCGGAATTTGCCTCCAGGCACATAGGGGTATTAGATAGATCGAGTGCCTTTTGCTTAGAAAATGTTTGCAAAGGATAGAAAACGCCATAGTTTTCAAGGCCTTGAAGTACATCTAGAGGTGTAGCCCCGGAAGTATGCACAACCACACCTTTAAGACCCATTAAAGGTGGCACGAGATCTATAATAGCATCATCCTTGACTGCAATGAGATAAAGATCCGCATTGCGGTCTAGTGAAGAAAGATCTTCAATGGCTGAGGCATTCACCTGTGCCGCCAATTGCTCAGCATTAACCTTCTTCCTGCTCCAGACCTGCGTAATCTGCTGCCCTGATGCGTTAAACGCCAATGCCAGATGTGTAGCTACATTTCCTGATCCCAGAAAAACGATCTTCATGTGATATACTTTAGTTTAAAAAACAAAACCTGCAGCTTAATGCTGCAGGTCCTGATTAGTTCGAGGTAAGTTCTTTTTTCCTCCTGATGATCGACAGCATAAAGCCAACAACCATAACGATAGTACCCACCCAATATAAGTTGATGTAAGGGAACTCAATAGATTTAAATACCACCCAGTCTTTTGCTTGCTGTGGCTTTTCATACACCTGAAGTTCCACTGTATTTTGTTCTGGTATGATCTTCGTAAATCTTACCCGAATACCAAGCTCATCAATATTCCTTGCAAAATCAAAGGTATTATTTCCCTTAACCAGGAATATCGGCTCTGCTTTATAGATCTTGCCATTCAAGTTAATCTCAAGTGGAAGCCCCACTGCAACGTCTTCCTTAGCAAGCACCAACTGTTTAGCTGTAGGCTTGAAGTTCAAAGGCTTAACAGTAAGAATACCACTGCTGGTATGAACGGTATCACCTGGCTTCACACTAAGAATGCGCGGCGCTTTGTAATTCTCCTCAGGAGAGTGTCCTTCGTGATCTTCATGCTCTTCCCTTTCAGCAGGAGCACTGGTGATGTGTGTATAAATGTCTGAGGTTAAGTAGTGCTTTGTGTCTGGTGAAGCGATTAGTCCCATTTTTTCATTCGATTGAACGTGTGGATTCAAATCGAAATCTTCTTTGATCTCACCAGTTTTCTGGTCAATAACCTTAAAGTTCAACTTATAAAAAGTATTCGGTGCTACCGTGGTGTCATTAACGTAAGTAACTGTATAGCGGCCCATGGTTTTAGGCTCGTTCTTATAAAGCACCATGTTTTCCCCAGGCTTCTCAGCCTTTTCAAAATCCTTTACGGGAATGAAGTTACTTGCATTTAGCGAGATCGGCTGACTAGTCGCAGAAGCCACCAATGCGCCAACCAACAGTAATGCGAAACCCATGTGGGCAACGGCTGCACCAACAAGCTTTCCTTTTCCACCAAAGCCAATAACCAGGATCCTAGCATTCGAAAGAATTGCAAACACACACGAAAAGGTTAGCAGTATATACATTAGATTGGTGTAAATACCAGCAATGTAAACATATACCCCAGTAACAACCACTGCGAATACAATGCTACCAACCAGGTTGCTGTAGAATTTCCTTGCATTGGTGCGTTTGTATTTAAGAAACTGTGAAAACCCTGAAATAATCGTGATCAGAATGGCAAATGGTGCCTGCCACTGATTGTAGTATTTTATTGGATCAATTGGTGGCGCGAAGTTGGTACCAAACACCTTATTGAATACCGGCACTGAAGTCGTGAAGATCACCTGAATACAAGCAACGGTTACAACCAACGCTCCAATAAACATCCAGAACTCACGAGAATAGGTCTCTTCATCTTTATTCGTAATCGGCAATTCCTTCCATCGAATCGCCATGAAGATTACTGGAATTGCAAGAAACACCACATTATAAAGAATGAGGTGGCCGAACATGCCCAAGTCAGTAAAAGAGTGTACCGAGGTTTCACCCAGAATACCACTTCTGGTTAGGAACGAAGCATATAGTACCAGAATAAAGCTTAACACAACCAGCGTAATTGCGGTAAAGAAAGCGTGTCCTGTGTTCTTAAATGCGATCAGGACGTGAACCCCAGCAATCAACATCAGCCATGGAATCAGCGAGGCATTCTCCACCGGATCCCAAGCCCAGAATCCACCGAAGTTTAATGCTTCATAGGCCCAGAAAGAACCCATGATAATACCTGCACCAAGAACCATTACTGCAAACAATGACCAAGGAAGTGCTGGTTTCACCCAATCTTTATACCTGCGCTGCCATAGACCGGCAACTGCATAAGCAAAAGGAACAACCATACTGGCAAATCCAAGGAATAAGGTTGGTGGGTGAATAACCATCCAGTAGTTCTGAAGCAGCGGATTTAATCCACGGCCGTCAGTTATAAATTTCAGGTAATTTTTAAAGTTCTCCGGATCAGCGAACACCACTGGAGCCATATCTTTCAGATCCACAGCATCACGCAACAGAATGAAAGGTGAGCTACCAACGCGGGTACCCAAGATATCTACACCAAGCAACATAGAGGTTAAAAACACCTGTGAAAATGCAACAATCGTCATCACACCGTTTTCCCAGCTCTTGGCTTTCCAGATCAGGAGTAATCCAAGCAGCGATTGCCAGAATCCCCAAAGCCAGAAACTTCCCTCCTGTCCTTCCCAAAAAGCAGACACGATGTAATACACCGGCAAGGCTTTCGATGAGTGGAAATAAACGTAGTAATATTCGTTATAGTGATTTAAGATCAGGTAAAACAGCGTTGCACCAATGGCGAGCACACTGACCATGTTAGTGAAAAACCCGATGCGACCTAGCCTGGTCCAGGAGTTATTATCTAATTCTTTGTTTGTAGTCGCAAAAAAGTAAGAGATGGTAGAAAATAAAGAAGCGGCAAAAGCGAGGACAATAAAAAACTGTCCGACTTTCCCGGGGAGGAGGGTTTCTCCAATAAATTGTGTATCCATTAAGGCTTTAGTATTTGAAGCTATTTAGGTTGTTCTACAGTTCCATCTTGCTTTACTTCAACAAGATTGTCATTATATTTTGAAGGGCATTTCATCAGAATTTTAGAGGCATAGAATGTATCTTTCTCCATCTTTCCAATCAGCACGAGTTTCTCGGAACGCTCGAAATCCTGAGGTTTAGTGCCATTATAAACAACTTTGTTTACTGCACCTTTCTCATCTTTCATATAAAATGCAAAATGATTTGCATCTTTCTCCGCATCGTAGTACATGCCTTTTTCTTTTTCCCAGTAACCCATTACATGGAATTCGCGGGATTCCTTTGCTGCTTCCTGGAAACTTGAATAACTGCTGGTATCAGCATTTAGGCTCACCAGAAAACACACACATAAAGCAATTGTTATTAAACCTATAATTGCACTTTTTTTCATGGTATAAATAAGATTTAAAGGGTCTCACAAAGATAAAAATTAAACCCACCTAATAGACCGTAGCCTGCTGCTATTCATGTTCTTAATCATATATTGATAGTTCTCTGACAATGGAAAGCGCTTTTTAATAGGTAAATAGCAAGTTTGAAAAATATTATTCTAAGTATTCGCTTTTAATCATCTCAGGCATAAATTTCTGCAACTTCAACACTTTTGGTTTCGACACGCGTCTGATGTAAGGCTCCCAAGTGTGGCGTTTATAGTAGTCCTGGTGCTCCATTTCTGCAGGGTAGAACTGATCTACAGGAATGAGTTCGGTAACGATTTGATTCTTGAACATCGAGCTATCCAAAGCCTTTCTCACACGAAGCAAAGCTTTGTGTTCATCCTCGTTGCGGTAAAAGGCTATGGAGCGGTAATCAGATCCCAGGTCAGGGCCTTGCCTATTTAATTGCGTAGGATCATGGGCCTGAAAAAATGCGGTCGTTAGTTGCTCAAAGCTGATTGTTTTCGGATCATAATACACCTGCACAGCCTCTGCATGACCCGTATTTCCAGTTAAAACGCCTTGGTAGTTCGGATTTGCAGTATTACCACCGGCATAACCGCTTATTGCCCTATTTACCCCCTTGAGCTGAATCATACACTCCTGCATCGCCCAGAAACATCCGCCGGCAAAGGTTGCGACCTGCTCACCATCCTTAGCCTGCGGAAGCACTGCAAACCCATTCAGCTCCTGAATGTCCTGCAAGGCTGAACTTGTACAGGATAACAAGCTAAGGAACATAAACAAAACAAAAAGCGGAAATCTAAATTTCATGTACTTGGTTTCAATTATATACGTGATAGCGGCAAAAAACGTATGTTTCTGATCTTCAAAGGAAAGTCATATAAATAAGAAAGCCGCAACAGAATCAACTGTTGCGGCTTTCTTATTTATCTATTTCACTATGGCCAAATACCAAGGTTCATGTAAGAAACAGCAATCTTGTCGATAGAACCCACAAAAGCAGCCATTCTTAAAGTATCAACACCGGGTTTAACTTTTAAAGTCTCTCTAATTTCATGGTAAGAGTGAATCATGGTATCTTCAAGTCCTGAGTTTACCAATTCCATCTCAGAAGCACCCTTTACCAACATAGAGCGGTGTTCCGCAGGAATGCTTTTACCAGTTAAGCTTTCAAGTGTGTTGATCAAATTCGCATTTGAGTTTTCCGCATAGCGGTTTTCCATACGGCCAAAAGCAACGTGTGAAAGGTTTTTCAACCACTCGAAATAGGAAACCGTTACACCACCAGCGTTACAGTACATATCCGGAATAATGATACCGCCCATTTCAGTGAAGATCTCCTCTGCACCTGGAGTAGTTGGTCCGTTTGCACCTTCAGCAATGATCTTTGCCTTAATGTTTCTGATGTTTGCTTCCGTAATCTGGTTTTCCAAAGCCGCTGGAACAAGGATGTCACATGGCTGCTCTAAACCTTCCATGGAGTTTTTAAACTCTGTAGCACCTTTAAAGCCAAGGATTGAACCGGTTAACTTACGATGTGCAAAAACCTCATCAATGTTTAAGCCATTCTCATTGTAAATAGCACCTTCAAACTCGCAAAGACCAACGATGGTCGCGCCCATTTCAGAAAGGAATTTTGCAGAGTGATAACCCACATTTCCTAAGCCCTGAACGATTACACGTTTATCACCAAGACCGGCTTTCAAGCCAAGCTTTGCCATATCTTCACCAACGGTTACACATTCCCTGATCGCAAAGGCAACACCGCGACCGGTAGCTTCTTTACGACCACGGATGCCGTGCAATGCAATCGGTTTACCGGTAACACAACCTAAGGCGTCCAGTGAACCCGGATTCATGGTCATATAGGTATCTGCAATCCAGCTCATTTCACGCTCTCCTGTTCCGTAATCCGGCGCAGGAACGTCAATACCAGGACCAATGAAATTCTTTTTTATGAGTTCAGTTGTATACCTTCTGGTGATGTTTTCCAACTCACTTACGGTATAATTTTTAGGATTGATTCGAATACCACCTTTAGCACCACCAAATGGAACGTTTACAATGGCACATTTATAAGTCATCAATGCAGCTAATGCCATCACTTCATCCTCATTCACCATTTCACTGTAGCGGATACCACCTTTAGTTGGGCTCATGTGGTGAGAGTGTTCCACACGCCAGGCGTCAATAACTTCAAAACCATTTCCTCTTCTAATTGGAAACTGGAAACGATATACACTGTTGCAAGCTTTAATTTGATTCAGTAGACCTTCCGGGTGGGAGGTGAATTTTGCGGCGTTGTCAAAATTCGCACATACGTCTGTAAAGAAGTTTGTTTCGTTTGCTAGATTAGCCATTATTTGTTTTTTATGTTTTTCGTTAGTTTACCTCATTAAGGCTGCAAAATTGCATTAAAAAATATCATTAATGCAAATGGCCATCAGCTTAGTGTATTCGTCACACCTAAGCATTAAGTCGTCCAAAACAAGGATTTAAGGGTGTAGAATTAGTTTTTCGGATCAGAAATTTTTTCTAATTTTTTTAATCTTCGATCGATTGAAAACAAAAATAAGATCAAACCGATCAGGATTATAGCCGCACAAGCAACTACAACATAGATTTTACCTGATGCATAAACACTTTCATTCAGGGAAGATGATGCGTCTTGCGCAAATATCTGAAGGCTTACTGTTAACGTTAACAGCGTAAATAGGAATTTTTTCATGATTATAGCGTCGTCATTTTGTCTAAAGCACGTAACCGGAATTTCAGCGTGTAGATCCAGTAACCAATCAGGATCCACCCAAGACATGCCGGGTAGAAAACCAGTCGCATACGACTGTCCAGATCATAGGAGTTGAAGCCTGGGTTACCGCCGTTCCCAGGGTGCAGAGAATCAGACAATCTAGGCAATACAAAAAGTAGCACCACCATCATGGGAAATGCAAATATGTTATAGATTGCCGAGATCTTTGCTCGTTTCTGTTCTTCATCAATGGCATTGCGAAGCACCAGATAAGCAAAATAAAGCAACAAGGCGATTGCGGAGAAATTTTGTTTTACGTCAAAGCTCCAGGCTTGGCCCCAGGTAAACTTTGCCCATACTGCGCCAGTAACAATCCCGAGAACTCCAAAAACGATCCCCACGTTTACACTCTCCACAGCCTTTAGGTCATTAGTAGGACTACTGGATAGCAGATACTTGATACTGTGGAAAACCGAAACTCCAAATAGGATGATCATACTAAACCACATTGGAACATGGAAGTACAAATTCCTGATGCTCTCATGTAGTATTGGCAACTTCGGTACACTATTTAAAAAGCCGGCTACCGTGGCATACATGACCAATACAGCACCTAGAACTTTCCACCAGTTTTTATACATTGATAACAAGATTTAATCGCGCCAAAGGTAAGGAAATAACAACAAAGAAACGGCGCAGACCAGTACATTAATAACCAGCAACATACCAATTTCATCTATGCTGACACTACGATCAAGGCCGTCAATTGCATTTTTTGTTAGTTTGATCAGAACGATTAACACCGGAATGATTACCGGAAAGCTCAGTATGGCCATCAACATTCCACCGTTTCCCGCTTTAGACGAAATTGCAGAGATCATGGTGAATATGCTGGAGAAACTCAAACTTCCCAGTATTGTGGCAAAGAAATAAAGCCCAAGGTCGGCAGGCACATAATCAAACACCAGGATATAAAATCCGAGTGCAATTACGGTCAGCAGCATCATCAATAAGATGTTGTAAATGGTCTTAGAAATGATCAGGGCTAATGGACTTGCAATGGTATAGATATACAGTTGCCGCCCTTTACTTTCCTGCAAAAAGCTCTTTGACACTGCATTTATGGAGGCGAAGAGCATGATAATCCAAAAAAGCGCATTCCAGGTCACCGGATTGGCACTGACGCGTGACAGAAAGCACACGAAAATGGTTGACACAACGTACAACAGTACGCCATTGAGGGCATATTTTGAACGCCACTCCAGCAGCAACTCCTTTCTTACCAAAAACTTTACCTGATCAAACAACGTCATTGATGAAGCAATCTAAATCGACCCTGCAGTTGCCGGAGAAAACACCTTTTTAGGACTCCGTATGGTAATAAGTACTAAAGCTCCTGCGAGAATTACAAACCATCCCCACTTATATTTCACTACACCTGCAGCAAAGTTAACTGCCTTTTTAAAATGGATAAAACTAAAAGCATCATGGGATTTAAAATAAACACCCGCTAGCGTCACCAAGACCAGAATAACACCAAGCCAGCCACATATACGGACCAGCCTGGCCTTCTCCATAAAGGATCCTACAAATGCCAAAAGCACGACAACGTAGAAAACCGAGGCGATGGTAACATCCAGGTCGAAATAGTTCCAGTTGCCGATAATAGGGAGGCGAACCAGGGGACACATTCCCCCTGCCGCCATAAGTGCCGCGCCAACAATCCCCTGATTTTTCATACTAGCCTTGTGTATTGATGCCCATTTTGTCTGCGAAATGCGCGCAATAATCACGCAGATCTTCCACGATTAATTGTTCTCCCGTTGCCTTAAGGAAAGTATCACCCATCGTTTGAAGGGTCTCGTAGAAGAAGCGCTTCATCTCATCTACTGGCATATCTTTTGTCCAAAGGTCTATACGCAAAGAGTTCTTGTAGTTATGATCCCACAAAGCCAGCATCATAGATTTAACAGGCATCTGCTCTTTATTCTCTGCATCAGTAGATTCCCATAATAGGTTCTCAGGAACATTATTGTCGTCCAGCTCCACGGTAATTTTAATTTCAGCTTTTTTCATCGATTCTATGGTTACCAGGCAAATGCAATTGCCTGCATTTTATGTAATGGTTTTTAATTAACTACTAAGCACACTTAACTTCAGTATAAATACGAAAACAAGTGTAAAAATAATGAAAGCACATTCGATCACCCAAAGATTAAAGGTTGATGGAATGAACTTCCTGAAAATCTGATCAGAAAGAAATGATATCACAACGGCCAGAAAACAAACTGCTATCCATAATCCGTTCACCTGATGATCAACACCATTCGTAATGTCGGACTTTCCAAAAATTAGAAGGCCAGCCATTACCAGGCTCATGGCAGTTACAATATTTAGCGGCGTCAGTTTAAACTTCAATTCCTTTATCGTTTAGTTTTCTTTCTTTTCCACGCCGGAGTTTTATCCGTCTTTTTCTTCACTTCAAAAACGCGCTTTTTCTCATGGAAAGCACCTTTAAAGTCAGGATCATCTTTCCTCTTCTGGGCATCAATTTCCCGGGCCATCGCCTGACGCTCTTCATAAGGCGTCTCTTCTACAAATACCTCTGCTGGAAGTGGCATAACTGGAATAGTCTGCCTTATCAACTTTTCAATTTTGTTAATGTAGTACTTCTCAGATTCAGTGTAGAAGGTAAGCGCTTCGCCCGTGGCCAAAGCCCGCCCAGTACGGCCTATACGGTGTACATAGTCTTCTATAATAATTGGTACATCAAAGTTTATAACATGACTTACATCGGAAACATCAATACCCCTGGATGCAACATCTGTCGCCACAAGCACACGAATATTACCTTCTTTAAATGAATTTATCGAATTGATTCTGGTGTTCTGTCCTTTGTTCGCATGAATAACACGAACGTTCTCCGCCCCAAACCGACGACTTATAAAAGCAAAGATGGAATCTGCAACAACCTTGGTCTTGCAGAAAATGATCAGTCTTTTAACCGCATCATCGTTCCTTAGCAAATGTTGAAGTAAGTTTATCTTGGTTTTGAAGTTCGGAACTTCATAAAAGGTCTGAGTAATGGTTGCAGCTGGCGTGGCACGCTCCGCCGCTTCAATTATGGTTGGATTTTTAAGGAAATCGCCAGCAATCTTCTGGACCAGATCACTCATGGTTGCAGAGAAAAGCAGGTTTTGCCGCTTTCTGGGTACGATTTCAAGGATCCTGTGAATAGAGCCAATAAAGCCCATATCCATCATCTTATCTGCCTCATCAAGTACTAAAAACCGCAAACTCTGTGTATTGATATGCCCTGCAAGGTATATATCAAGGAACCTTCCCGGAGTTGCGATGATGATATCCACCCCAGCCTTCACCTGCTCAATCTGTGTCTTAGGACCGATACCGCCATATACCACCACAGAACGCAAGTCGGTATATTTGGCAAACATCTTCACATGATCCGCAATCTGCATGGCAAGCTCACGTGTTGGCGAAAGAATTAGTGCACGTGGATTTTCCCCCTGTGCATACTTCAGTTGCATCAGCATTGGCAGAAGGTAGGCTGCTGTTTTCCCAGTGCCGGTTTCTGCAATGCCGAAGATATCCTGTCCGGATAATACCGGAGCAATGGCCTTTTCCTGAATGGGCGTAGCAACGGTAAAACCGGCATCTTCTACAGCATTTAAAATCTGTCGGTTGAGTTTAAACTCTTCGAATGTTTTGGACATTCGGCAAATATAGGCATTAAAACAGCTGTGTGCTATTTCGCTAACACTATTCTACTTTTTGACCCGGGGCAGACCCGAGTAAAGAGCGTACCTAAGCGTTACCCTTTCTAATATAATTTACGTGGAAGAAAAGGTAAAGCTATGGTCATTGCTTCCTCGTCAGAATGATAAAAGTCTTGTATTCGTTTGGTGGTTTGTTCTGTGGCTAGATAATCATTATAATAGTTTACCACTTGTTGTCTCATGATGTCCAATCTTTCATCGTCCATGTTCAATGCGACTTCGATTGCTTCATTGAGACTCTCATAGTCGTAAAAAGCAATGCAATTTTTCAAATGCGTTAATGGTGGATAAAACAGATGGTTATATTGGATGATCGGAATTGTACCGACCGCCATGGCTTCAATTGCATTATGTGACCAAGGCATCGCTCCCCCTGGCAGGCAAAGGTAAAAGTTACCTTTACTTAGAATGGCAAGCCAATCTTCAACGGGTGTTTTAACTTGACTGATAATGAAAGTTAAGCTGCTGGATTTTTCTTCCTCTAGAAAACGATAGAAACTTTCTATTGTCTCCGGGTATATGACCCGTGAGTCTCTAGAATATTTTGCGCTTATATAATCAAGTACCTCTACCCGGGAGATTATACCTTCGAAATCATCTTTCAGTATAGTCCTACTATATGCAGATCTTTCGAAGTTCCCGGCGAAAATGATACCGGCAGTCCTTACGGTCATTCGGAATGTTTGGAAATTTGTGTTGTCATTATAGGTCTGATAGAATCGAGGATGCAACGTATAAGGGAGATAATATGCTTCAATTTTGTTCTTAATCAGATCATAACCATATACCAGTTTGATAATCTTTTTTTTCGATTGCCGCTCTGGAAGTGTAATTGTGCATGCTGCCACGTCAACACGTCGAACTCTTGCAAACACCTGTGTTAATAACATTTCCCTGTATGGACCTTGTTTGTTAAAGAAAGCGGGATACAGCTTGATTATTACCGGGAAGCCACTAAATTTAAAAAGCTGACACAAGATAAACGAATATCGTCCCATGTCCATATTTAGTAGAAACTCACCAAAATTAACAACTGCCGCGCCGGGATCAGAAACCTTTCCTTTAGTATGGAAGAAGTACCTCGATAGCCTTCTATATTTTTTCGAGAATTGATAGATTGCTGTCTTGAAGAGCGAAAGCGGCTTTAACATACATTAATATACAAAAATCACCTTGTTAAATGGTCATTCATTGTTACATTTCTAAATTAAGTCATTAAGCGCCAATGACCCGCTCAACAATAGCCTTTTGCAACTTTACATTTGTAGAAAAGATTTGGAACAATAGAAAGAATGTCCAAAGTAATAAATTACATATGGCATACTTAGAAAACTCTTAAGTTTGAACCGATGAATACGATCCTCCTAAAAAACGCAACGCTCGTAAATGAAAACCAGATTTTTATCTCGGATGTACTGATAAAAGCTGGAAAAATAGAAAAAATTGTAGGTGTTATTGAACATCCCGGTGCCACGGAAATCAACGCCGAAGGTCTGCACCTTCTTCCAGGAATGATCGATGATCAGGTACATTTCCGTGAACCAGGGCTGACACACAAGGCTGATATCTTTTCAGAGAGCATGGCAGCGGTTGCCGGAGGTATCACTTCCTTTATGGAAATGCCCAACACGGTACCCAATACCTTAACTCAGGAATTACTTGCAGACAAGTACAACATCGCTGCTGAAGTTTCGCTGGCAAACTATTCCTTTTATATGGGTGCCTCCAACAACAACCTGGATGAAGTGCTGAAAACCGATCCCAAAAATGTTTGTGGCATAAAGGTTTTTATGGGATCGAGCACTGGAAACATGTTGGTTGACAACGAAAGCGTCCTCGAAAACATATTCCGTGAAGCCCCAATGCTAGTTGCAACCCATTGTGAGGATGAAGCGACCATCCAACGTAACCTTGCGGCCTACAAAGCACAATATGGTGATCAGCTTACGATAGATATGCATCCAAAGATCAGAAGTGAGGAAGCTTGTTATCTATCCTCTTCTTTGGCAGTATCGCTCGCTAAAAAATACAATACCCGGTTACACATATTACACATTTCTACAGCGAAAGAAGTTGCACTGTTCGACAACAAAATACCACTCCAAGACAAGCGGATTACGGCTGAAGCTTGTGTGCACCACCTGTGGTTTGATGACCGCGACTATGCAGCTAAAGGAAACTGGATCAAATGGAATCCGGCAATTAAAACGCAAGCAGATAAAAATGGTGTACTTGCTGGATTGCTAAGTGACAATATTGACGTGATCGCCACAGATCATGCGCCGCATACTATAGAAGAGAAAGAACAAGCATATAGCGCTGCTCCCTCTGGCGGACCATTGGTACAACATGCGCTTCCAGCATTATTAGAGCTGTACCACCAGGGCAAAATCTCCCTGGAGAAAATCGTTGAAAAGTCTGCGCATAACGTTGCGACCTGTTTCAACATCAAAGATCGCGGCTTTATACGCGAAGGATACTGGGCCGACCTTGTACTTGTAAATCTTAACGATCCCTTTAAGGTGACCCGTCAAAATGTTCTTTATAAATGCGGGTGGTCTCCATTTGAAGGTCAGACCTTTCAGTCAGAGATCGTCCACACCATCATCTCAGGAAAATTGGCTTATTCAAAAGGTAAGTTCACTACTAATGAAACTGGAAAACGCCTGGATTTCACTCGATAGAACATAACCTTCAATGATAATAACGCCTTCAGGAAACAGGCCGCTTAAAAAACAGCTGCTGATTAGCAGCCTGCTCGCCCTGCTGATCTTCGTCATTGGCTTCAACAGCCACTTTGTTGAAAAGCTCTATTCCGAGCTGTTCTATAAATATGTTTCGCTGGTTCAACGGAGCATCAGCGGCCTATTTCCTTTTTCTTTGGGAGATATATTCTATCTGCTGCTTATTGCTTTCATATTATACCAAGTTTACAAGTACCTGAAAAAACTTAGAACTGGAGGCTTAAAAAGGGAGGTACTTTTGTCGGCTCCACTTGGAATTTTGAACTTCACTTTGGTCCTTTACATTGCGTTCAAACTATTATGGGGATTAAACTATGCCAGACCCTCGATTGCTGAGCAGTTGAAAATCGGTAATGAAAAATATAGTCCTGAGCAACTCACCGGCTTAGCACGCTTTTTAATTGAGCAAATAAACAGGATACAGGTTCAGCGTCTACAGCATCATGATCCTGCGTTACAGCACTACACTGCTGGAGAACTCGAACACCTGGCTGCTGCTGCTTATCAGGAAATGTATGGTAAAAACCCATTTTTCAGCTATCGTCAACCGGCGCTTAAGAAAGTGCTAAACACCTGGGCCATCACAAAAATCGGCTTGGAAGGTTACTATAACCCACTATCAGGTGAAGCGAACGTTAACATGAGAATTCCTGCGCACAGCCTCCCTTTTGTTGCTTGTCATGAAATTGCACATCAGCTTGGCGTCGGCCGCGAAGACGAGGCAAACTTAGTCGGCTACCTTGTTGCATCCCACAGCAGCGATTTAAATTTTAAATATTCTGCAGTCTATAGTGTGCTTCGGAACGTACTATTTGAATTAAGAATTAAAGTGCCTGAACAGTACGAACAGATAGCCGAGACCATCAACGAAGAAACCATACTCGACTTTAAACGTGACAGGGAATTTTGGATGAAGTACAACAGTGATATGTATGCCTATATGGATGTCGCTTTAGATAGCTTTTTGAAGTTAAACAATCAACAAAAAGGCATCAATAGCTATCAGGATATTGTAATTTGGGTTTATAACCTCCATAGGCAGGAACTATAAAACACGCAATCCATTCTTTCTCGACCGGATTACCATCATGATCTTAGCGATACTTGCTGCCCGCAACTTGGCATTTTCCGCAATTTCACCAGCAAATAGATCATCAAGGGTTTCGTTAAACAAGAACAACCAACGATCAAAATGTTGCTTCTCGACAGGTAACTGCATGTGTTTGGGCATGGGATCGTCATTATACTTTCGCGTGTACAACAAAATTGTAGACCAGAAATCAACCATGCGCTTTGAATGCGGATCCCAGTTATCCTTTATAATGGGTTCAAAGATGGGCCCTAATAGCTCGTCCGCACGTACTTTAGCGTAAAATGTATGCACCAGATTTGCTGCATCCTCCTCATTTCCAATATCATCCCGTTGATCTAAGTCCATCTCAGCAATTTTCTACAAAGCTACAACTTAAACACCATTTATGATCTCAATTGCCTTCTCTAGAAGTTCATCCTTACCATCTTTGATGCCCTTTATAGTCGGTTTGATTTCATAGTCGATCTTCACACCTTGACGCTGGGTTTCTGTACCATCAGGATAAAGAACGCCAATTCCGGAAATCATTGTGGAAATACCACCCGGTAAGGTAAT
>Ga0265780_10005312_pt1 | contig 16362 bp, 16 predicted proteins | sample P1T30metagenome_FD_192432 | JGI IMG/M metagenome (GOLD analysis project Ga0265780, IMG submission 192432) | Plant litter microbial communities from East Loma Ridge, Irvine, California - P1 T30 | ecosystem: Environmental > Terrestrial > Plant litter > Unclassified | place: USA: California... | reverse complement strand
GCTCGACCCTCCTCTCCTATCTCAACATCGTCATCCTTCATCACGGCAGGTAGGGCAATGACCAGTGTTTGCTGTCATTAGGATCAAGAGATACTTTGAGGGCGTTATCAATCTGATACATCTTAGTAGCGAAGGCGCTGAGAACATGATCGACTCGAGTCCCATCTTTCACCATTTCTTCAATATCAGCATCTCGAACAAACGATTCTCAAACACTCACTGGCGATATCGCCTCGAAGGTCCGAACTGATTGGGACGATGATTGATGAGACGCCGGGAACCTCATTGGCGGTCTGCGTAAGGAAGTGGGGAAAAGCGACTTCGATGACCTCGAGCTCGGCGTTGGTCATCCTAAACCGTCAGGTACTTGACAGCAATAGGTGAAGAGGTGACATGCCCAGCGTTGACATCGAAGACTCCAGTCCTTGAGAGTACACGGATGTCTCTCTCATCGTACTGATGAGTGGTGTGGACGCCGACGAGGCGAACGATCGATTGCCTGAGTCATCAGTACCAGACGGATCGCGGAGGTGACTGACTCGATAGGTTCACCATCTCCACATGATCCTGTTGGAAATCCTTTCACATCGTTGAATGATGCTTTGAGCCAGGCAACTAACTCACCAAGGCACCATGCTTCAGCTCGATCTCCACTTCCACACCCCGGCTGCCACTGCTTGACAATCAGAGTGTTGTAACCGACACCATCGACCAGAAAGATTGGGATGACGGCAATTTGCTCTGCAACATCAGCCGACGAGCTGTTTTGGTTCTTACTGTTCTGTGGTACCCTTAGCACGCTATGAATCTTCTACGCTAATCAGAGGTTTCTAATGGAACAAATAGGGGGTGAACATACGGTCTTGCCACTGCCATTAGGGTCACCATAGTGCATTTCCACGTCGATCGCTTCGATACCTTCATCCGTGGTATATTTCGGGTCGGAGACGTGAACAGTAACGCTATCAGGTTTCTTCAACAAAGGCATCATCATATCTGAATACGTTGTAGCCTGGAAGGTGGATAGATCGAGAGCATCCATCAAGCCATTATCGAAGGTAGCGCCTTCTCGGGCTAAAGCTCGATGAAGTTGATGGACCTTGACTACCAGCTTGGAGGAGCCAGGACAGGTATGCATACCGGCTGCTTTCATCTGTAGAGGTCAATGATGTGCGTATATTATAAGAATTGACTTATTGGCTTGATACTCCTCCAAGTCATCCACTCTGGTGTGCGTCTGCTGAACCACCCCAATCTCGGTCTGTACGATCCAGTATCTTTCCCTATTGAAGGAACATAGCTCCTCTTACCGACGTTAGCTTGTTCGGTTTCATGGTACTCGGATCGAATATGGCGTCCTGAGTCCTCAAGAAGGCTTCAATGACGAAAGTACGGGAAACAAGGCAGCTAAGGATCAGTTTCCGATAATACCTTCCATCTACCTGGGTGCTTTCTCGGCTGCGAACCCTTTAGTGAGGAATTGCAGAGACTTAAAGGGATATCCAGGTACAATCCCTCTTTCTTCTGCACATTCGTGCTCCCATGTGGTCCTGACTATCAGCTGAGAACCGAGGTGCTTCGGGAATGGACGGACCACTCAGAATCTCCTGGTTCGATCTTGCCAGCGATAGGTTCTAGCTTATCAGCATTGACTGGAGGCTTACCTCACCAAGGCAAGCGTGCAGAGTACCAGGTCGACAAAGGTTGTTGACTCCCAACACATGGGTTTGATAGCCATCTTGAACAAGGACAGTTGCGGTCACGGCTTGAAGATAGTCAGCATCTCAAGCAAACAAACGGAACCGTGACCCACTATGAGCCTCTGGATGGACAGATTGTCGCTTGAGGTAGATACGCACGGAGGATACAATATCATCGAACTATCCATCAGCTTGGGCATCATTACGTGTTCAGAACTCACGTTCGGGTCTTTCCTTGGCCAGAATGATACCGAAATGAATCGGACGTCCTTCTCATCTCCAAGCGGGAATGATTGTTCGTACGGTGCTGCTCCAAGAGAACGATAGTATTCTAGCGCGTTCTGCCTGTAAATGTGTCAGCCGAGGTATGGGCGAACCAAGGTAGGAGCTGACCTGGCTTGAGCTAGTCTCTCTGCTCCGACGGCTTCAGCGATATTGGTTGGGGGATTAGTCGAGGTCATGATTATGTCGATCGTATGATTAAAGTACAACCGTGTGCAGGGGTTTGGTGTTATTGACAGCAGCGGCTTTGAGTATCCTTTCAAGTAAAAGTGGAGCCTTTCCCCCCTTTATGTGAACACGGAGCACATCCTTTGTTTGTGTATCCACCAGTGAAGGAATGAGAGAATGAGTCAAGGAAATGAGCTTGACCGCCACGATGTTCGGTCAGGACCGTGAGGTTGAAAAAATGGCACAAATACATATATGTCGAAACACACAGGTGAAGAACGAATCCTAATCACTTCTTTTTCTTAATCCCCAACAACTTCTGCATTCCCTCTCTCTTCCTCTTGGCCTGAGCAGGATTGGGTACGGAACTGGTCACGATGACCGGTGGTTCCGGCGCACCATTTGCCTTTGCTCTTTCCGCCAATAAAGCCGCCACTGAAGGTTCTGCCCTCCCTGATCCCGATGTCGAGGTAGGTGCCGGGCGACGTTTGACGGTCAGTGCAGGCGGTAGACCGATATCTCCTTCGTCCGAGTCCGAGCCAGCTTCTGATCCTTCTCCATCCTCTGGGATAGCCTTCTCCTTGCCCTTGCCCTTTCCATTCCCAGCCGTTGTCGTCGGGATCTTTGCGAAATACTGAGCTACCATCGCGTCGTCTTCTTCCTGTTCAGTCTTTCGCTTTAGTTCCTCAGCGGCGGATTCGCGTTCGGCATGAAGAGCGTTCAGAAGCGATTCGGGGTCGGCATTCGCATTCGATAACTCCATCCTAGCGTTTCTCTGCCTACCTTGTCAGTTGACTCCGCGTACCACGAGATATAACGTACCTCAAATCCGACAGCTCGTCCATCAATTCCATTTCCCTCCGACTTTGTTCCTGACTCCTCTCCAAATCTGCCATAGCATCGTTCGTCTTGCTCTCCACTAGATTTCCATCTGAATCGTAATCATCGTCGGCCGCCGCGTCGGGCACGAACCCAACTTTCCCATTGGGGTCGGCGTCTGACCAATTCTCGAAATTACGCGTAGCTCCATGTTCACAGACGTAGTCGGCGTTCTTTGGGTCGGTTTTGAATGTAATCTCGGAGGAACATAATGTGCATTTCTGATTGTCAACTTCGTCTCTCTTTTTGAGGGAAACAAACTTACGATGTAGAAACGGAAGATCTTGATCCCATAGTACTCTTCACCGACTGCTGTTTCTTTACGAGCATTGAACTTCTTTCCTTTCCCTACAAGATTAGTAAAAGCCTCGGTGGCAGGAAAAGGGGACTTACAAACATATTCACCACACTTGTTACATCTCATGGAAAAGGGGGCCATGAGTCGGATAGTCATCTGAGGATCTTTTCCACCACCTCCCTTTCTCCTCTTGATCTTTGACGGATCATAGTCCGGAGGGAAGCTATATGTTAGCGTACACCGTTTGAGAATGGTTTTGTCAAGCTTACTATTTCTATTTATCGTTAGCTAAAGCCTTGTGGATAAGTGGGAGTACTTACGTTCAATACCTTACGCTCAGACATGATGCCTAGACCGCTCTAGCGGTATTTCTGCTAGGTGACAAAGATGTAAAGGGTGGTGTATAATGATAGACAGGTTCAGACATCTAAGGGGATCTCAGGCGGCGCGGGCCGCTGGGTGGCAACAGCTTCCTTGGCGCCTTATGCAGTAACATATACCTCAATGATTTGACCGGCATATGCTACTACTGCTGGCTACTCGACTCGTTGTATCCGTGTCGTCCTCATGCTGAAAGGGCAAGCTATCTGACGCTACGGTTGAGCAATCGCATCGGCAGGATGTCGAGTGTCAGGTGAGACCCTACAATTCCCGGCCATCATGCTGCAGCTTCTCCAATGAGGGCTATGCATCTGCGCTTCCTGATAATAGAACTTTTCCCCTGGGCCAATCTCCGACTCTGATGAATGCTTGTTGAGGCTGAGAGAGGTGAGAGATCTGGATGTGATACTCTGATGAAAAAGTGCCACAGTGATCTGAAACGTTAATAACTCCGCGAGTGTGTGTGTTGCTGCTACTACGAGTACTCACTATTACTCTGGATATCATAGTACACAATAGACAACAACCTATCCTTACCAGGTTCTCTTACATCTCTCCACTGTATATCAACAACACGGTAGACGCCGGCCATACGATTCAGCCAGGAGCAGTTCACACTTATTGCAAAGAGTTACACCGACAATAATCACACCTCCGTCCAGGCCCGAATCATCAACGGGAATGGACTATTTATGATAACCGCTCTCGGCCACCTCCTATAAACTCCTTTCTGGCCCTTACAACTTCATCACACATGTCACTCCCTCCTCCCGGACTGGGAGGTGGGGCCGCCAGAACTGGTCCTCCGCCCGGTTTCGGTACGAGCAATGCAAGCGGACTCAACCCTCCCACTAGTGCAGGCGGTATCGGTGGAGGAACAAGGAATAACAATGGCGCAGCATCAATCGTCAAGGCTCAGATCGTGTTTCTGTTGACTACCTTGACGGATGAGAGCTTTGAAAAGGCCTCTAAAGAGCTTAGGGATGTAAGTCTTCTTGTCACATGTTTATTTCCTTTGATCATGTTAGCTGACTTTAAAACAGCTCGTATCCTCCAATGGGCCCGAAATGTACTATCACCTTCTCAACAGAGTCTGCATGGTCGCCAATCCCTACATCCAAGGGTTGAGCCAACACTTTCAACAATATAAGGAAGATCCAGCAGCACCACCTCATAATCTCCCAACGCATGGTGCGCCGGCTGTTGCTTGGCGTCTTCTCGTCTCGGAAGCTGCCAGGGCTGCTCGAGATGTCAACCTCGCCCCTCAATTCGCCTACGCCGTTATGTCGCCCATGAACTCGACATGTCTGCCGATCCCATCCCTACGACTCTTTGGATTACCTCCTCAATTCCTGTTTTCCCTCGCAGCATACGCACTCGCCGCGACGAATACCTTCCCTTCTTCGCACCCCTCGCACAAGCAGCTCACGGAAATCCTATATCAGGCGTACGACGGGACACTGGCAGAGCTGCATGCAGCCCCAGGTAGCAATTTCTGGACCTATCAATCGAGCCCTAACCACCCCTTATTCTCTGAAGACATCTCGATGCAGGAAGCCAGGAATTTGTTGCTCGCAATATACCCACGATCCGCTCCTAGCGAAGGTGCCAACTCCCGCCCCGCAACCCCTACAAATCCAACAGCCCCACATCCAGCAGTGCTCGACACATACCGCAGAGCAGGTCTCATACAAGGACTCAACCGTAAATTCCAATCAACCGCTCTCGTCCTACAGACCCTCACCGCCTTGTCACCCGGCGGACCTCCTCGAACTCCAGAGAGTATACCATTGGAGCACATCTTATTCGAGCTTGGCGAACTCACGACCGACGATCAGACGGTGGAGGCAATCATACAGAGATGGTGGAGACCAAGGATATTGGAATCAGACGACTTGCAATTGCGCAATCTCGAGATGACAAGGACGTTCCACGGTCTCTTGGAGGGACTGAGCGTAAAGAGACTGATCGATATTCACAAAGTGGTCGAGGTCTTGGCCCAGATTGTGAGTTAAATATCATAACAAATGAGCTAACATCCAGCCCGGTATCGCATGGTCTGAAGTTGTGAAATCCTTCGATCTCCCAGGCCTGGTCCACAGTCCGCATGCTGTTCCTCTTTTGACCAACATCATCCTATTCACTCCCCAGAGCCCAGTTCCTGCGGTCGCCGGACTACTCCCCGCTTCTATCGATGCGCCGTTGTGGGACAACATCAATTCCCTATTGGCCATGGTCAAGGGCATCACCGACAAGCCACCCGACCACTTCCCAATCTTCACACAGCGCGAATCATCTAATCCAGCTACGTTCGCTCGAGTCGTCGACCCTCCTTCACACAACTCGAAATTACCTGAACAAGCGCAGATTGAGGCGGACGAGCTCCAGTGCGCCGGAATATATAACATCATGGGATTCATCGTTGTTATTGTTGCCGTATTCGAGATGGGAGAGGCGGATGAGAGCAATGCGGGACTCTACGATGCCGTTCAAGTCGCGAGTGTATTGCTCGATTCTGGATTCCAGGTCGCTCCTGAGCTCGTCATCCTGGGTTTGGAGAAGCTAGGAGTGAGTCAATATCATCAGCAAAGCAATAAATAACTGACGATTCAGAAACCCCTGACTGGCCGTGCGTATCGAGCCCGAGAAAAGTTATGGAGCGATTACCTTGCTGGAAACCACGAAGGCAAGTCTACGACATTGGTCTTCCATCAATTGTGGGAAAGCAATCCTCAGGGATTCCTGGACCGTTTGCTGGACTTCTATCTCGAAGATGCGACCCGCATCGGGCGTGTCGTCCAGCTAGGAGAGGAATTAAGCGTGAGTGTATAATCCCATAACAACATAAAATCAGATTGCTGACTGGGCAGATCTTAGACAGGCTACTCGGCCACGACGATCTACAACTCATGCTGGATGTCGCAGCCATTAGTGCCGAACGGGAACTCCTAGATCTCGAAACTTGGTTGGCCGACACCATTGATCACATGGGCGAAGATTTCTTGCAGAGTATATTTGATTTCGTCGAAAACAAGATCAGGGATGGTTTCGCTCGTCGTGACCAACTCTTCGAAGACGAGGAAGAAGATGATGCTGCGTGTCAGCCCCTCTTACCCGCTACCTACTCGATTTTCATCCGTGTCATCAGAAACGCTTCCAACCTATCGGCCGAGGACGTCTCACGTTTCAAGCATATGCGAACCGATATCCTCATCTTGCATCCCAGTCTACTCAACTTGTACCCCGGCAGCAAAGAGGAACAGGGATTCTCGGAAACAAAGACCACAAAGGATCAGGCTGTTCGATACGACGACTTTTTCCAGGCCATGTACGATGGAGAAGTGACGGTGGATCAGCGATTCCAAGATTTCAAGCGCATGCAGGCGTCAAACGACCCTGCCGACCGCGAATTCTTTTCAGGCTGTTTACACTTGTTGTTTAACGAGTTCCAGTTCCTCGACAGGTACCCGCCCAAACAACTCGCCATGACTAGTGTCTTGTTTGGATCACTTATCGCCAGTGGGTTGATCAAAGATATTCCAGCCTTTGTCGCTACTCGCTATCTCCTCGATGCTTGCAAGACCGATATCACCAAGCCGACCTATAGTTTCGGTGTCTATGCCATTTCTGCTCTTCGAGGCTCGCTTGTCGACTTCCCGGGGCTATGCCGTTCCCTCAAGGCGATCGAGAATCTAAGTCTCACACACAAGGAGCTCGTTGACGATATCACGAAAGCTCTCGCCGAGCGCGCAGAACTCGACTCGCAAGGTGGTGTCAAATTGGCTTTCCCGGCCTTGCGACTACCGATCCTCGTCGAAGAAGGCTACGACGAGTTCGTGGAACCCGAGCCCAAGAAGAAGGACGCAATCATGTTCATTATCAATCAGATCGCTCCAAGCAACTACGAACAAAAATCGCGTGATCTATTGGAACTCTTCGATGATCAATACTCGCGATGGTTCGCCAACTACTTTATCGAAGTTCGAGTCAGCCTGGAGCAAAACCGACACGAGATCTACATGAACATCATCGATCTCCTTAACTCGCCGGTGTTGGAGAAGCACATTCTATGGGAAACGTACCGAAAGACCCGAGACCTGATTAATGCCGACGCTACTATGTCGTCCTCTTCTCAGCGAGCGAGCCTCAAGACGATCGCGCTCTGGCTCGGTAGAATCACTTTGGCACGCAACAAGCCTATCCGGATGCGAGAATTGTCTATCAAGGATATCCTTATTCAAGGTTACGACAACAAGCGGTTAATTGTCGCTATTCCCTTTGTCTGTAATGTCCTCGCCTCCTGCAAGGAATCCATAATCTTCCATCTTCCCAATCCATGGTTATCCGCCATGCTTGGATTGTTGGTCGAGATCTATACCTTCCCCGAAGTCCGACTCAACCTGAAATTCGAGATCGAAGTTCTGTTTACCAAACTCGAAGTGGCCTTGAATGCCGTTGAACCTTCGACAATCCTTCGAAATCGTGTCGCACCCACGCAACCACAAGGCGATGTTCCCGACCGGTTGGAGCAGGAGTACAGGAAGTCTTTGGCAGAGATGTTGAGCGGCTCTCGAACCGATGGTGTGCGTATGCGCACATTCCCAGGCGACGGCGAAGCCCCGGCCGAAGTCAACGAGTGGTTTATCCAGCGTACAGAGGAGCTCTTGGCTCGACTACCCGATGCCATGAACTTCACTCCCGAATTCCCATTCTTCCAGATGAACTCTGCCAAGCGAGCTGTTCACGACGCTACCAGTCTCGCCATCCGGGAGATGATTTCTCCAGTCGTAGAGCGATCCGTCACTATCGCTGGCATATCGACTCGAGATTTACTCGCCAAGGACTACTCAACCGAAGGCGACTCTGCGAAATTGCGTCATGCCGCTCAGCTCATGGTCAAGAATCTGGCTGGCAATCTCGCCATGGTCACTTGCAAGGATCCTTTGCGCGAGCGAATGACTTCCAGTATTCGAACAGCACTTATCGCTGTCGGCTACCCCGAGTCCGGTCTGCCCGATCATATCGTCAGCGGTATTGTCGACGACAACCTCGAAGCCGCCACTGCCGTACTCAAGAGCTTGACTGTTGATAAGGCGAGCAAAGACATCGATGTAAATTTGGCTGCTCACTTTGCTTCCCGACGAGAGCACTTGGAACACAGGCCGAATCAACATTACATCGACTCGGCATCAGTGGCTATCGCACTTCCTCCTGGAGCTTTACCCAATATCCTACGCATGATCCCTGGTGGTCTCCTCCCACAGCAAACCCGAGTTTACGAGGACTTTGCCGAACAGCCCGTCGAACAACCTCGACCTTACGCCGCCAACGGTCATGGCAGAAACCGAGATTCTGAGCATGAAAGGACAGGGTACCAACAGGAACTGGATTCGCATACCAGACGCCCTTCGCCACGTCCTCGCGCGATGCCCGTTCAAGAGGCTGTCCAGACTTTCCAGGAATTCGCAGCAAGGGTCGACCTGACTATCGCCTCTGCCCCCGCTCGATCTCTATCCGAATTGCCTATCGATCATCCTTTGCGATCCTGTGTTGGTCATGTTAATCATATCATCAGTCAGGTCGCTCAAGGTGACCAGCCGGCCGCGGCCCTGGGTATCGCTCAAAAGGTCGTTCAGCTACTATATCGATCAGACTTGAACTTGGGTCGTGAAACATATGTCAACCTGCTACAGAGTCTTTGTGGACTCGCTCCTATTGTCGACAAGGAAGTCAAAGATTGGCTCATCCACGCCGAGGACTCTGTAAGTTTTCGCACATGATACACACGTGACTGGACTAATAAATAGCGTAAACTCAATGTACCCGTCACTATCACTTTGATCCAGGTCAATATGGTTGCTATCCAAGAACTCGATCGACGAATGTCGCAGATGCTTTCGAGAAACACTCTGGATCGAGCCGAAGTCGAATTCGTTACCGAGCTCGTCCGAGAGATCTCTACCGGCGAATCACCCTTGTCGAGCAGGAACGCTTTTGTCCATACCTTGACCTCCATGCTCAAGCTCCAGGAGAACGGCATGTCGGACCGAGGTATCGATTCTTTGCTATCATCCTTGAGGCGATCCAAGGTTTCCGAAATTCCACGACCGGCACCCAGGCATACACCGCTATCAGATGAGGAACCGATCGTTATCGATGAGAAGAAGCAGGCTCAGCTCAAGCACTTTTTCCTCGATTGGGTCCGTACGTATAAGACCAGCCCCAACATCGAGACTGCATTCAGGCCGTATATCACCTACTTGCATGACGAAGGTATCCTCATCGGCGAAGACATTACGACTGCATTTTACAAGATGGCCATCCATGTCGCAGTCGACAGTTTCGGTCAGGTTGGTCAAGAAGACAACGCATCCATCGGCACGGACTCGCTTGCGAAATTGATGGTTCTTATCGTCAAGAACCAGTACAACAATAATCGATCCACTGTTCCTGACCTCGCTCGATCGAGCTACTATTTCCGAAAGATCATCACTATCCTTTCGTACTGTTTGATTGAACGACATATGGAGCTGGGCGACAAGTTTGATCAGCGACCGTGGACTAGAATCTTTACCAGTCTGCTCAGCGAGCTTAACCAACTGGGAGAACAGTTCTCGCCGCTCCGACGAGGATGTCTTCGCGTCCTGGCCAAAGTATTGGGTACTACTCAGCCAGTCTTTGCTCCTCGATTCGCCTTTGGCTGGATGTCGATTGTCTCGCATCGATCATTCATGCCTTTGTTGCTATTTGACGACATCGAAGGTTCCTGGTCCGATTACCACAAGTGCCTCATGTGGCTCTTGCGATTTGCCGAACCTTTCCTCAAGCAGGGCGAAATGACTCACTCGTCTCGAAGCATGTACCGAGGAATCTGCCGATTGTTCTGTGTCCTCATGCACGACTTCCCCGAGTTCTTGGACGAATACTATCATTCGTTCACCACCGCCATTCCACCCAACTGCGTCCAATTACGCAATATCGCCCTGTCCGCCTTCCCCGTTCGAGACGGTCCACTCCCTGATCCGCATAGGGGATTAGACCACCTCTTACCCGAGATGCAGCGATACCCCATCGTCCGAGCCGATTACGCCGAAGCCCTCGAAGCAGGTGGTATCAAGGCTGCCATTGACCAGCATGTTCATACTGGCATGCCTGGGGCTGATACGATTGTGGCCGAATTGAGGAACAGGATTGCAGTCAAGACTTTGTCTGCTGATGGGCCTGTCATCACCTGGAACCGCACGCTTTTGCACGCTGCGGTCTACTACCTGGGTACATCCTGTATTGCTCGAATTGGAGAGCAGACTGGTATCATCGAATTCAACCCTAAAGCAGCCGAGGTCACTATCCTCGCTCGACTCGCTCTTAGCTTGGATGGCGAAGGTATGCATATTTCTTAAGCTTGTTTGTACCGGTGCTGATCTATAGGCCAATACTACCTCTTATCTGTGGTAGCTGACCAACTTCGATACCCCTCGGCCCATACCTACTTCTACATCTCTTTCATGCTCTTCCTCTTCGTATCCACCAGCAGAGCCGAGCAGCCCAACAGCATTCCCGACCGAATCGGCCGAGTACTACTTGAGCGCATCATTGTCCAGCGACCTCACCCATTCGGATTGCTAGTTTGCTTTGTCGAACTCATGGAGGATCAGCAATATGGGTTCTGGCACCAGCCATTCGCCCAGGCTCCAGGAGAGTTGCACGATATCTTCCTTAGGGTCCAAAAGAACATTGTCCGAGCTAGGGACGACGATATGGACCGACGGGCACAGAAGCAGTTGCAGGCTATGAATGAAGGTGGAGAGTCGGATTATAGAAGCAGTATGTCTTTTGCTTGGTCAAGCTGGTGCTGTACTGATTGTTAGGTCCCTAATCGAATCTTGTAATATCACAGACATCATTCCGCATTTGTCAAGCACGAAACCCCATTCAATTCTTCAGTTCTTTTTTACTTCAATTTCAGTTCCGATAACTCGTGTATGTCGCATTAGAACAATTATACATCCTTATTTCCTCCTTTGTCACCACAACCATCGGCATCGCCATCAATCAATCACCACAGAATACATCCTCTATAAATAACGAGGGAGAATGGAGTAGAGAAAGGCGGATGGCTTAGTACAAATATTCAAATTAATCACTTTGCGGTCGTAGTCTTTTAGAGAGATATAGGATAATTATTTCTGGGTTTTCGCTTGATGAGTCATGACGAGACGACGTAAATCAATGTATAGGTAGTCAGTAAGATGCAATGCATGGATCAATGTACATCTACCATATGTCGTGTAAGATCGGGTTTGACCGACTTGGAAGACGTCATGGTTGATTCTGTCATTGCACTTTCATGCCTCTAATCCGACAGGTTATACGATTCAAGTCGACCTATCCAAGTCTTCGACCTATCACTCAGGCACTCATAAGAGCAATGTCGAGCGAAGCGCAGAAACCCAAAATTATCAACCGAGAGGAGCTCAAGACAGAGGCGAAATGGCTCAGGATGGAGAAGATCAACTGGAAAGATCAAGATGGTAAAGAAGTAGCTATATTGTCTTGTGCAGAGATACGAAGCTGATGAGAAGAGGGTATGGGAATGTGCTAATAGGTCCACGAGATCCAAAGCTGGTGTTGATTGTATGCTCTCCGCGTCTCGTGGTAATGTGGGCTGATGAGTAGCGGTCCACATCATTGCTCTGTTGCATCATCCCTCGAAACCTGTTTCAACAATTATCATTGAGCAATACAGACCACCTGTTGAAGCTGCCGTGATTGGTATGTCCGTCTTCAATAGGGTATACTGACTTATAGAGTTCCCAGCTGGATTGATCGATGAGGGGGAAGATGCTGCGTACGTCTCTCGCTCATACGGGGCTGATGGACAGTACGGCAGCTTTGAGAGAACTTCACGAAGAGACTGGATATGGCTCTGGAAAAGCTGGAGAAGCTAACGCGGAGATCGGGGAAGTTTCGCCTGTATTAGTAAAAGATCCTGGGTGAGCTGAAACTGAAGGATTTGAGGGATCAAGCTGATATTAGGATGACTGGGGCTAATATGAACCTCGTCACTGTCAATGTCAAACTTGGTGAGAATGATCCTGAGCCCGAACAAAAGCTGGAACCTGTATGTATCTTCATTAAATGGGGAGATTAATGCTAATGAGCAGGGAGAACATATTGTGAGGAGGGTCGTTCCTGTTAAAGATCTACATAGTATCCTGCAAGGTGAGTCCCACGAGCTTGGGACATGGGACTTATAGACTGATGGTAGGTTACGCCAAGAAGGGATTCGCGATCGATGCTTTGGTAGCCTCTGTTGCTCAGGGATGGGAGTTGGCCAAGAAGTTCAATACCTAGATCAAGACTAGAGCTGAAGAAATGAATGGGAACTGGATAAGATCCCCATACGTCCTTGAATTAGGAGTGCACAAGGCTGGAATCTCTTCCTGATTCGAAATCACACGGATAGCATGAATCTGATGAGATGTGTAGATGCACTAGTAATACAATGTCCCCCTCGATTAGGGCTGATCCTAATCGTCCTTTCTTCCAGCAGCTTTAGCCATCTTCTTGAACTTCTCAAATCTAGCAGCCTTGAGCTGTTCTACTGCTATTCTTCCCCTCTCAGATCGGTTGGCGATGAAATCCAATTTGAGCTCATCGACCCTTTCTTCCGTTGTACTGAAGATCAGCTCACATCTCAGGACTCAATGAGGAGCTTACTAGTCTTTCATACATCCCTGCATTGCCTGTAGGTGTGGTCTACAGGCGAATGGCAATGAAAACGTACGGCCTGTTGCACAATCCGCGAAAGCTGTCTGTAAACTTTGCGCATCGAGGGTGTGGACTTACTTTTCACAAACTCGTCACATGCTTTCAGAGCCTGTGTCTTTGCTGACTCCATTACTTCCTCCTCTTCTCTACGTGATAGTGCTTCCATCTTTTGTTCTTTGTTTGAATCTCGATTAGCTATAAGACTGTCAAAAGTACCTTGTCGCCATCGATTACTGCTTCCTCGCTGTACTTTAATGCTAGTCACGTGACTGTGCCTGTCCGTCAAAAGTCGGGTCAACCTTACTACTGCTACACCATCTAGACTGTATAATATATACATAAGACACCATGGTTCACGGCTTACCGCAGAAGCCACAAGGCCAGGGAGTGCCAGGACCATCGAGACCGCCAGTTCAGCAGCAATATCAAGCTCGACAGCCTCAACAACCTCAGTATCAGCAGCAACATCCTCAACAGTCTTACTACCCGCAAACGAATGGATATTACCCATACGCCCAAGCAGCAGCTTACAATCCCTATGCTGCTTACTATCAACAAGCTACTCAGTATAATTATGCATACGCCTCACAACCCACAGCGACTCCCGAAGGATATTCTTACTCCGCCACCTACCAAGCCGGCCAACCAGCACACAGTGAACCACCCAATAAACGAAGTCGACCAAATGGTCCACCTGCATCAGCCGCCCCTGCGATAAGCGTCAAACCATGGAGAAATTGTTCACATCCCGGATGCAAATATGTTGGATCAGGAGAGGACGTGGAGGTACACGAGGGTGATAGGCATCTGATTTTCCCCAACGGCCGACCGGTGGAGAGCAGTGAGGAGGAAGAGAAGTGGGCCAGTCACAAAGGGTGAGCTTGCCGGCATTGGTCGTTCAGCCCTGTGAGCTAATGGAAGTCCTCCTCCACCCATTGAAGGAACAGGGATAGTGTTACAGACAGATGAAGATATCGCAAAATGGATAGCGGAACGTAAATCAAAGTGGCCCTCTGCCAAAAGGCTCGCTGAAAGGGTACGTCTACTCTAAGATATGACAGCTGATATAAGAATGAAGAGAGGGAAGCAGCAATAGCAAGAGGGGAGAACCCAGATAGAGGAAGAGGGCAAGGGAGGGGCGGTGCCAGTGGTGGAAAGAGGAATCATCCAGCTGCCGCTGCTGAGGATTGGGGTAGGCCTGCTCCTGAAGAGAATGCTGGCCAGTCAAGCCGAGGAGGAATGCGGGGAAGAGGACAGGAAAGAGGTCGAGGCAGGGGGAGGGGTAGAGGCAGGGAGGAGAGAAACATCGGTCGTCATCAAGACGCCGTCGCCGAGGAGACCAAGCCAACACCCGCACCGCAAGTCAAGACACAGGTAAACGAGACGATCTCGGTAGACCCGAATATGGCTCCAGGAATTGTGGGATACAACTCGAACGAGAGCGCAGACGAAGCAGACTCCAATTCTGATTCATCAAGTGATTCCTCCTCGAGCTCAGACGAAGATGATGAACCCGTCAAACCCGCTACTAAACCCCCACCAGTACCCGCAAGTAAGCCAGACCGACCTATCTGCAAGTTCTTCGCAAAGACGGGTCGTTGCAAGATGGGTCAGAAATGTCGTTTCGCACATATCGTGCGTCACCATGTCTGCGATATGTATTCAAGCTGACTGGCAGACCGACGGGAAACCACATGTCCATGAACCCAGTACCAACACCAGAGCTCCTGGGCCAAAGGCTAAGCAGCTGCCAGCCAAGAAGGTCAATCCGTTCGAGAGGCCCAGTATGCTCGGAGCTGTAAGCCATCTCGTCGCTTGGCAGGACACGAGCTGATAAACAGTTACTGGCAAACCCGATCCAGAATACGTTATCGCAATTGACTCAGACCATCAGATTTCTGGTAGCTAACGATATGCTCCAGGGTGTTGAGCGCAACCCTGGCGAGGCAGAAGAAGAGGCGAAGGAGAAAAACAGGATCGAGATTGTGGGGGCTAGTGATGTGGAGATGGTGGAGGAGGTTGACGCGGATGAAGTCGCTAAGGACCCCGTTGAGGCTATGCCGATTATGGAGTAGATCATGGACCCTTGTATACGAATTCAAGCGGCTGCTAGCCATTCTGCAGCTTTGTACTATGCGAAATTGAATATGAATTACGATGGCGGTGCTGTGAGCTTGACGCGTCGAGGTACAATGTCAGACGATCAATCTCGTCCTTGCATACTTCATACACCTGCCCAGCACATCATTGACTAAAGCATAGATGCTAGCAGCAGCGACAGGAGTCGCGTCTGGCCTATTTGGCAAATCCTCCACGCTATCAGCATACACACTCCACTCCGCGACACCAACGGGATCGCCAGCAACTTCGTCGACAAATCTCCCTACACTTGCGGGATCCCCCTCGAAAGGATTTGGTGTTGGCCTTTGGAGAGTAGTTGGGGCAACGCACAAGACTACGAATAAGGATGTCAGCGTTTGGATATTCGACAAGAAAGTCTTGGAGGGAGTAAGAGGGGCTACTCAGACTCGAGAATGGGCAATTGAACAGCTCAAGAAGGAGGTATGCTCACTCCAAGCTTGGTTGTCGCAAGCTGATAAACAGGCTACATCACTCTCAAGGCTGCGCCATCCTGATTTACTACACATGGTCGAGCCTCTCGAAGAAACACGGTCTGAATTAACATTCGTAACGGAATACATCACCTCTTCCCTGGCGAACCTCATATCAGCTGCCAGTACGAAACGTAAAGATGGGCAATCAAGACCGCCAGGAGCGCAAACATCCGTGGAGATAGATCTTGATGAAGTGGAAATACAGAAGGGGACACTACAGATCGCCAAGGCGTTGATCTTCCTACATCAACAGGCAAAGATGGTTCAT
>Ga0265780_10005310_pt1 | contig 16365 bp, 11 predicted proteins | sample P1T30metagenome_FD_192432 | JGI IMG/M metagenome (GOLD analysis project Ga0265780, IMG submission 192432) | Plant litter microbial communities from East Loma Ridge, Irvine, California - P1 T30 | ecosystem: Environmental > Terrestrial > Plant litter > Unclassified | place: USA: California... | reverse complement strand
AAGTTCGTAAAGATCTTCCATAGAAACCTCTGTCAAATCTTCTATTAATTGAAGCTTTGACACAATTTCGGCAAAATCTCCTTCCAAATCTCTACGCCAACATCTGGCGTTTTCATCTCCAATAAAATCTGAATCTACAAGCTTCGCGAAATTGTCAACAACCGCTACATCAACACGATTAGCAAAACTGGTATCCATACTATCTAAGTAATTTTTATTTTCCTTCAAAAATAAACATTAACGAGCAGATGGCTAACCTTAATTACCAGATTAGAGCAAAAAGCAGCGGGGTTTTTCAAAAATCCTGATAACAAAAAAGGAGAATACTTAGTTAAAGCATCTCCTTTGTTTGGTTTACTGATATTAAATTAGCGAGTAAGTATGGTATTGGTAAAAGATTCGTTGTTATGTTTTACAACGAAGGTTAACGAGTCGCCATCGGCTTTGCCAATGTTGAATTTTTTAATCAATTTGGTTCTATCTTTAAAAACCTGAGAGTAAAGTTCATCATTGCGTTCATTAAATACAGAAACTTCAATTGGCATTTTATCTTTAACCTGGTAATCAAGGGTAATTAAATCTTTATCTTTTGTAATCTTCGGCTTAATTACCTCAATAACTTTCGCGTTTGAGATAAGGGCTTTATCATTACCAATTTTTACGGCATATTCAGCTACCGTTGTTCCAGATTCAACTTTAAGCAAATAATTGCCATCTGGAAGCGCATTTAGATCATAAGTTTTAGTTAATCCAGGTGTTCCATTAAACTTCTGCTCAAAAAGTAAGTCATTATTATCAGAGAACACAGAAAAATTAAATTCTTTATTATTTCTCATTAAAAAACTAATGGATTTCTGCTTTTCGTTTTTAACTTTTAACGAAAACTCATTATCATCTGCCTGAGCAAGTGAAACCGTGAATGATAAGGCAGCAATTAAACCGATTTTAAAGAACTTTTTCATAACTAAATCAATTAAGGAGTGAACAATTATTTGATAATGCTAAATTACAGCACATAATAACACAGAAATTGCACTATATTTTCAGATATGTATGCAAAATTACCCTTTAAATTATTAGTTTTATACCACTTTGCTAATTGAGCACATTATCTCTATGTAAATTGCATGTTAATTTCACATGAAAACACTAAAACCAAGCTTCGAAATCGTAGAACCATCCTTTGGAAGTTCATTTTACTACTCAAAATATGTAGAAAATGAAAATAATAAGGCACATCTATGGCATTATCACCCAGAAATTGAAATGGTTTTTGTAAACGGCGGTTCAGGAAAGCGACAAATTGGTAGTCACGTTTCTTACTATACAGATGGTGATTTAATTTTAGTAGGCGGTAACCTGCCACATTGTGGTTTTACCGATAACAACACTGGCAATAAAAACGAAACCGTTATTCAGTTCAAAGCCGATTTTTTAGGCCAGCATTTTCTTGAACTGCAAGAGAATAAATTCTTGAAAGACTTGTTTATTAAAGCAAAGGGTGGCATCGCATTTGGTGAAAAAACGAAAAAGGCGGTCGGTGTTCATATAGAAGCCATGGCAGATCAACAACCATTTGAAAAGCTGGTTACCTTGCTCTCCGTTTTAAAAACGCTTGATGCATCTAAAGACTTAACGATTTTAAATGCTTCGGGCTTTGCAATGGAAATGCAAATTCAAGATAACGATCGAATCAATATGATATTTAATCATGTAAAAGATCATTTTCAGGAGCAAATTAACCTGGAAGATGTGGCAGAGATGTCGGCGATGACGGTACCCTCTTTTTGTCGCTATTTCAAAAAAATCACTAAGAAAACATTTACGCGTTTTGTAAATGAATATCGTGTGGTACACGCATCTAAGCTTCTGGCCGAAAAACACATCAGCATTACGGCGATTTCTTTGGAAAGTGGATTCAATAATTTTAGTCATTTCAATAAAATTTTTCATGAGTTTACCGGGAAAAGCGCTTCAGAATATAGAAATGAATTGAAATCTATCATTAAATAATTAGAATCACGTATTGGAAAAAAACACTAAAATCGCAATGTTGACATATCTCTATTGTCAAGCCATTGATGCAATCGCGTAAATAACCAACTTTTCAACATTCACATTTTTCAATAAAACTGCATCTAAATTTTTCCTATTTTCGTGCCGATGGAAAATTTTATAGTTTCTGCCCGTAAGTACCGTCCAGCCACGTTTGAAACCGTTGTTGGGCAGCAGCATATTACAGGTACGCTTAAAAATGCCATCAAAAACAATCAGCTCGCACAGGCCTTTCTCTTTTGCGGTCCGCGTGGAGTGGGGAAAACTACTTGTGCTCGTATTTTAGCCAAAACCATTAACTGCACCAATCCTACCGCAGAAATGGAGGCTTGCGGACAATGTGATAATTGCTTATCTTTTCAAAACGGACACTCTTTTAATGTTCATGAATTGGATGCGGCTTCCAACAATTCGGTTGATGATATTCGTAGTTTAATAGAGCAGGTGCGCATCCCGCCGCAAGCAGGAAAGTACAAAATCTATATTATTGATGAGGTTCACATGTTATCTCAAAGTGCTTTTAACGCATTTTTGAAAACTTTGGAGGAACCGCCATCTTATGCCATTTTTATTCTGGCCACTACGGAGAAGCACAAAATCTTGCCAACCATTTTATCACGTTGTCAGATTTTTGATTTTAATCGCATTCAGGTTGAAGATATTTCCAATCATCTTGCCACAATTGCCCAACGAGAAAACATAGCTTTTGAAAGTGATGGCCTACATATTATTGCCCAAAAAGCCGATGGCGGATTGCGTGATGCCCTTTCGATGTTTGATCAAATTGCCAGTTACGCAAATAAAAACATTACTTACAAAGCAGTAATCGATAACCTTAATATTTTAGACTACGATTACTTCTTCAAACTTACCTCTCATTTAACCGCAGCAGAAGTCAGTCAAACTTTATTGTTGTTTGATGAAATTCTGAACAATGGTTTTGATGGAAACAATTTTATTAATGGTTTAGCTACCCACTTCCGAAATTTATTAGTCGGAAAAGACGCCGCTACCATTAAACTATTGGAAGTAAGTGAAAACATCAAACAAAAATACCTTGACCAGTGCAAGCAAACTGAACTATCGTTTCTTTTAACGGCACTAAACCTGGCCAATACTTGCGATTTAAATTATAAAAATTCAAAAAATCAACGATTGCAGGTTGAGCTGGCTTTGATCAAAATGTGTCATATCCGATCAGTCGTAAACTTAGCACAACAACCATTAAACACCAATAACACAGCAACTGACGGAGATCAGGATAAAAAAAAAACTAATGTCGTAACTGAAAAAGCGGAAAGCCAAAAGCTGAAAGCAGAAAGTGACAACCCACCAGCAGTAGTTATAAACACTCCAAAATCTGAATCTCCAGCGAATAATTCTTTAGATAAACCGAAAGAAAGCCCTAAACCAGCAATTTCGTCGGCGACATCAATCAGCATCAGCATTCCTAAAAAAACAGTTGGTACGTTAATTCCATCATTAAATGATTTGGAACGGGTGGCGAATGGCGAGGACGATGGAGCACCAAAAACAGTAACTGGAGAAGCCCGCGAGCCATTCAGTTATGATAGGCTGTTGGAAGTTTGGAACAATTATATCCAGATTCTTAAAAATGCTGATAAAATCAACCTCTTTACTATTTTAAATAATTTTGCCCCTACCCTTGTTAATCCAACTCTAATCGAAATTTCTGTAGAAAGCAAAACGCAGGAGCAGTTTATTGTTCAGGAATCTGTAGAGTTGATGAATTACCTAAGAAACACACTTCAAAATTTCGCCGTAGATATTACTTTTAAGCAAGTAGAGCGAAAAATTGAAAACAGGTTATATGGCAATAGGGAGAAATATGATTATCTGGTAAACAAAAACCCTAAGCTAGATGAATTGCGAAGAAGGTTCAATTTAGATATTAACCCATAGGATATGAATGATGACAAAAAGGCAACTTTAAAAGCTTTAGTTATTTCATCAATTGGTTTCACCGTTTTGTTCGGCGTGATCATTGCATTGATGAATGGCATTGGATATGCATTAATTGCAGCACCAATTGCTGGTTTGCTGTGGGGATTACTGATGTACCTTTTTATAAATTCAAAGAAAGTTAAGCAACAAATGCACGTTGATAATATTGAAGAAAAAGATATTATTTACTCTGGCGGAGCAAATCATTTTAAAAATGCCGAAGCCGTTGGTGGGAAACTTTATTTATTGGCAAATAAACTAGAATTTAAATCACACGGTTTCAACATTCAAAACCACGCCTTTTTTTTATATACTAATGAGATCCGTGAAATCGCTTTTTTCAACACTTGGGGATTAATACCTAATGGTTTGAAATTCATTTTGAAGGGTGGAAATGAAGAGAAATTTGTTGTCAACAACAGGAAAATCTGGAAAAAAGCAATTGAACAGCAAATTCAAAATTAAAGATTATAAAAAAAGGATAACGTTTTTTCCATTATCCTGTATTGATATTGATGATGAGTGATTTAGTTGATATTAAAGTTAAGCATCAACTATTTTTCGGGTGAGTCATTAACAGGATATCCTTCTTCATCCAAATCCTCACGACTATCCTCCGGTGTACGGGCCAAAATTTCATCCTCAGGACTTAACCTCACGCTTTCACCATTGTCTACATGCATACCGAGCTCTTCTAAATTATCTTCTGCAACCTCTTCGTTTCGAGCATATTCATCACCAACATAAGGATTAGCTTCATCGTAAGTGGAGTCGTCGTCTTTTGCACCTGCAGCAACTGTTTCATAACCCATAGGGTGATCATATTCTTTATCGGTTCCTTTCACATCAAACTCATAACTTCCTTTTACTTCATCGTATGCAAGATTTTCCTTATTAATTTCAGGATTTTCGGTAGTGCTATGTATTTTATCCTGTGAACCTTTATTTTCGTTATCTGTCATGGTGTTAATCTCCTATATTTTATTTACTCTATAACAAAACTGCAATGATATGGTTTGCGGCTTCGGGTTTAAAAATATTTAGATAGCGGTAAAGCATAGATTTTCCAGCAGCGCCAGAAAATCCTCCAGAAAAATTAACAAAGAGAGTTTACCTGCTTTAATTTTATGCGGCAAAAACCCGAAATATTTTTTAAAAGCATTTGTAAAATGGGTGGCATGTTTATATCCTGTTCGTTTAGCTATTTCAGCAATAGTGGCATCATCTTCAATCAACATCTTTTTAGCTTTCTCCATTTTATGCTGATTAAGATAGGCAAAAACAGTTTTGCCAAATAAAGCTTTAAAATCCCTTTTCAAATTAAACTCGTTTGTACCAACCAAATGAGCAAGCGATCTTAAAGAAAGCTGATCTCCAGATTGGTTAATTAAGATTTCCCGCACTTCGTGCATCCGGTCCATTTCTATCCTTTTAAGCTTTGCAGGCACTTCATTATTTTGCAGCTGTTCAAATTGAGAAATTTGTAGTGCAAAAAGTTCAATTGCTTTCGATTCCAGCAACAATTGATTTGAGAATGTAGAATGATTGGAGTTACCCAACTTCTGTAAAATAGCACTTATTTCTGGAGTAATTTGCATATTTAATGCCGATAATGCCATTGGATTATCAGTTAAATCAACTTTAAACAGCTGTTGATATGCCGGATGCCCTTCAGGCAAAAACCGTTTTAAAAACGAGTTACTGATGTTGATGAACACCACATCATCAGCTGCACTTACCAATAGACGAGATGCCTTAAACGGTAAACGGCAAAGATTATGCTGGTGGCTGTCTATCTCTGAGTAAATTATTTCTGAGCCCGTTTTTTTAATTTGTAGATTCCCTTTAAGTACAAAAATCATCTGAAATGTTGCCGCCTCTACCACATTCGGATGATGAAGCCTTATTTCAATCCCCTTTCTATTATGTATCGACGTGCTATAACTCACTTCCATATTCTTGTTATATAAGAACACACTTTCGATAGCTTCTTTAGATTCTCCTTTTAGCGTTACTATTTCTTCCGATTGCGTCATACTCAGATTTTATCTTTGCGCAAAGTTATTCTTATTAAGACCTATTCTAAAGAAGAACTTAAAAAAGTTACAAAAATATAAATGAAAAAACTTCTACTATCTCTAGTATACTGTTGCTTTTCTATTGTGGCGCTTGCTCAAACGGGAATTTTATCGGGTAAAATTACCAATAATAACGGACAACCGATGGACGGGGCTACGGTGCACATTAAAGAACTAAACCGCAGCACCATGACAGATGAACAGGGAATGTATGAGATAAAAAGTATAAAATATGGTAGCTATACTATCTCGGTAAGTTCTGTAGTAAGCCAGAGCAAAACCCAAACATTATCTATTAATGCACCAATAGTTACCTTAAATATAAAGGTTAAAGAAGTGGTAGATCGCAATTTACAGGATGTAAGTATTGCCGGCAAGACAGAAAAACGTAAAATGGAAACAAGCGGTTTCGCAATGTCGATTATCGAAACTAAAGAAGCCTCATTAAGAAACCTCACTACAAATGAACTTTTAGACCGTGCAGTTGGTGTAAGGGTTCGTCAAAATGGTGGTGAAGGATCGCCGATTGAATATAATCTGAACGGCATGTCGGGCAGTACCATTGGTTTGTTCCTAGATGGAATTGAAATATCTACTTACGGTTCATCATTTAATTTGAACAACATTCCACCTGCTATGATTGAGCGGATAGAAGTTTATAAAGGCGTTCTGCCCTCTCATTTAAGTGGTAATTATATCGGTGGTGCTATCAACGTTATTATGAAAAAAGATGCTTCTGCAAATAACATTACTGCAGCGGCATCTTACGGTTCATTTAACACTTACCGAGCTGATGTAAGTGCCTTGTATCGCAATCAAAAAAATGGCTTTACTGCCAGAGCATCCGGTTTTTATAGTCACTCTGATAATAATTATGAAATGTGGGGCAAGTTTTCAAAATATACTTTGCCCGGTGGAAGAATTATTAGAAATTATAGAACAAAGCGCCCAAACGATGAATTCGAAACCATTGGTGGTCGTTTTGAAGCTGGGTTTACGAATGTAAAGTGGGCTGATCAGTTTTTTGTAGGTTACAACATATCTGATTCGTATAAACAAATTCCTCATGGAATAACAATGACTAAGCCATACTTCGGACGATTTAACGAATACCAAGCCCATGTTTTTAGTCTTAACTATAATAAAAATAATTTCCTAATTGATGGTTTAGCACTTACGGTGAATGCTGTTCACAGCAGGCGAAGTACGTATCTGGAAGACACGGTGAGCCTAAGATATAATTGGGATGGAACGCTGCTTGTAAAGAATTCGGAAGGTCCGCCAGAAACTTATGGCTATAGTCCGGGCATGGGGCAGCAAGGCGTAGCAGTAATGAGCAATATTGAACGGAAAATATCCAATGTTCGTTCGAATTTAGCCTATACCATTGTATCAGGTCATCGCGTTTCATTGAACCATAAATTTGAACAATCTGACCGGAACGACCAGGATTTACTAATTCCGGACCGCAATAAGTGGATTACATTGAATGGACTAACTACAAATATTTTTGCTACAAACTATGAGGCTGAACTTTTCAACGGAAAACTGAAGACCAATATATTTGGAAAATATGCCATCTATAAAACAGACCAAAACAGGCCCATCAGTGAAATAAATGGAATAATACAATATCAAAGCAGTAATACCACCAGAGACAATAAAGGCTTCGGCGGAACACTTTCTTATGAAGCAATTCGTAATGGTTTTCTAATTCTATCAGCAGAAAAATCTTTTATTATGCCTACTGACAGGCATATTTATGGAGAACCTGAAAACAACTTATTGGCTAATCCAAACATTCTGCCAGAGCTGGCCATTAATTACAATTTAGGGGGACGATACAATTTCAACACCTCAAACCAACATAAATTTTCTTTATATGGAAATGCTTTCTGGAGAAACGGTTACGATAAAATTATTCAACAAACCCGTATAGATCCCGTAATTGAAGGTCGTGAAAACCAGGTCGAAGACATTCAGGTAACACAATTTGTCAATTTATCGAAAACACAATCCATTGGCTTTGAGGCCGAGGTTAATTATATCTATGACAATAAATTAAACGCGATGGTTAATTTTTCAAAGTTCAATTCACTTTATAAGGTTGAGCTTGATGAGAGAGGCAATCCAAATAGTTTATACAACAAACAAGTTCCAAATGAGCCTTTTTTTACTGTAAATGGAAATATTCAATATCGTTTCAATAATCTGTTTCAAAAGAAATCGGTTATGAATGCTTATTACAATGCGGGCTATGTTGCCTCTTTTAGTACCATCTGGATTGAATCAGAATGGTTTACTACCCCCAACCAACTTACTCATGACTTAGGAGCCAGCTATCGTTTTCCAAGTGGAAAATTGGTTGCCAGCCTAGATTGTAAAAACATGCTTAATGCTGAAGTGTACGACAACTTTGGTGTGCAGCGACCAGGAAGGGCATTTTATTTCAAATTAAACTACACTATAAATAATTTTAAATAAGTATAACATGAAAACTAATTTACTAAAAACCGCATTATTCGGATCAGTATTAGCCATCAGTGCTTTGGCTGGTTGTAAAAAAGATGGTGGAGAAAATCCAGAAACAGGTGTTTCGGGACCGGATATCTGGGATAGAAAATATATCACCTTAACTGCGGCTTTCCCAGATGCTGAAGGAACGGCTGGAAATGGTGGTACAAGAGCTTTCGCCATCACTCCTGCTCAGGCAATTGATCCAAATTTTGAAGTAAATGTATTTACGAATGGTTATGGATTAAGATCGCAAAGAACTGCCCGTGTACAGGGTTCGGCAAACGGAAATTTCCTGTACAACATTCAATATACCGGTACAGATGGTGGTATATTTAATAAATACAAAGTAGAGGGCGATAAAAATTTCGTTGATACGAGAGAAGAAGTAAATACGGAACCTATTTTAGGTACTGCTCCTCGTTGGGTGGTTGCTGGCGACGGCATTGGCATAGGTGTTTTTGCGTCTTCGGTAATTACTGGTGCTCCGGCTACAGGTGCGGGTGCTGATTTTGTTGATGTAAAAAGTACAGCTAAAATCGCGGTGCTTAACTTAAATGATCCACAGATTACGCGTCAAACCGAGTTTACTATTCCTTTTACTGCTGAGCAAACCAAAGCAGGTTATCAAATTGGCCGCATCGATGTGCCAGTTTTAAACGCTGCTAAAACCAAAGTTTTTATTGGCTGTAACGTAACAAGAACCGATGTTACAAAAAAATCTGGTGTAAATACTGCAGGAACTGCACAAACATGGTCGGCAGGTGTAAGGGAATTAGGTACAGCTACTTTAGTGGTTGATTATCCATCTTTAACAAATCCTAAATTGATCTTTGTAGATCCTAATATCAGTAAAATAAACAATCACTCATATCGCACAATGACACAATATGTTGGTACAGATGGGAACATTTATCAAGCTACGGCGACTTCTGGTTCTCAGATTTTACGCATCAATGCTTCTACAAATGAATATGACAATAGTTATAATTTCAATTTAAAAACCGCCTTAGGCACAACTAATAATGTTGCTATCAGCGCCTGGAGATATATTAAAGATGGAATCGGTATCGTATTGTTTACCGAAACTGGCGTTCAGGGCGGATACTTGGCATTGATCGATTTAAATGCTAAAACGGCAACCAGATTAACTACAGAAAAACAAACTGATGGTGGTTACTCAGGTTTAACGGCTGCGCAAAATGGCGGAACTGCATTAACAGGTACATTTGGCCAGTTTCAAAATATTGGTCTTGCGGGCGATAATGTTTATGTTCCGATGACACCAAACGGTGTGGATGGCAATTTATATGTGATCAATTACAAAACCAAGCAAGTTACTAAAGGTGCGAAATTAAAAAATCAATCTGGTAGTTTTTATTTGGGTGCTTACTAACGGAAACAACTTATTTTTCAGAGGGCAATCGTTATGGTTGCCCTTTTTTGTTATTTAAACCTTATTATCTTTCAAATTAAAGCCCCAGATTTTATTTATAGTCATAAAATGAATTAAGCTCCGATGAATTTCTAATTGCATTTTAAACAATGCAAACTATATGAGAGATAGATAAATTTCACAGCAAAAAAAATCATAAAAAAATCCCCAGCTGAAAAAAGATGCAGCTGGGGATTAATATTTAAAAGCTTATTTTACAACGATGCTAAAGCAGTATTTAATGTCGCACTTGGACGCATTGCTTTACTAGCCAACTCATCATTCGGGTGATAATAACCGCCAATTTCTTGCGCTTTACCTTGAGATGCGATTAACTCTTCTGTAATTTTAGTTTCGTTTTCGGTTAGGGCTTTTGCCAATGATGTAAATCTAGCCTGTAACTCAGTATCTTTTGTTTGTGCCGCTAATGCTTCAGCCCAGTACAATGCCAGATAAAAGTGAGAACCTCGGTTATCAATTGTACCCAATTTTCTACCAGGTGACTTATCGGTAGCCAGGAACTTTGCATTTGCCTCATCAAGAGCATCAGCTAAAATTTGCGCTTTTGTGTTGTTCTGTGTCTGAGATAAATGCTCCAAAGATGCTTGTAAAGCTAAAAACTCACCTAAAGAATCCCAACGCAAATAACCTTCCTGAATAAATTGCTCAATGTGTTTTGGTGCAGATCCACCAGCCCCAGTTTCGAACAAACCACCGCCATTCATCAATGGAACGATTGATAACATTTTTGCCGAAGTTCCTAATTCTAAAATTGGAAATAAATCAGTCAAATAATCACGAAGCACATTCCCTGTTACAGAAATAGTATCCTCGCCCTTACGGATACGCTCTAAAGTAAACTTTGTAGCTTCAATTGGCGCAAGGATACGAATATCCAAACCTTCAGTATCATGATCTTTTAAATAGGTATTTACTTTTGCAATGATTTCTCTATCATGCGCTCTGTTTTCATCCAACCAAAAAACAGCTGGAGTCTCAGATAAACGAGCTCTGTTTACGGCCAGTTTTACCCAATCCTGAATAGGTGCATCTTTTGTTTGGCACATACGAAAAATATCGCCAGTGGCTACTTTTTGATCGAAAAACACTTTACCATCGGCATCTGTCACGCGGATTGTACCATTTGCAGCTGCCTGAAAAGTTTTATCATGTGAACCGTACTCCTCAGCTTTTTGAGCCATTAAACCCACATTCGGAACTGAACCGATAGTAGTTACATCGAAAGCACCGTTTGCTTTGCAATCATCAATAGTTGCTGTATAAACTCCAGCATAAGAACGATCTGGAATTAATGCAATCGTATCTTCAGGTTTACCGTCTTTATTCCACATTTGGCCAGAAGTTCTGATCATTGCAGGCATAGAGGCATCAACAATTACATCACTTGGCACATGCAGGTTCGTAATGCCTTTATCAGAATTTACCATCGCTAAAGCGGGTCCGTTAGCAATTGCCGCAGCTAAATCTGCTTCTATTTCTGCTTGTTCTGGCTTGCCAGCTATCTTCGCATAAACATCTCCCAAACCATTACGTGTATCAATATTTAATTCTTTAAAAAGATTTGCATATTTCTCAAACACATCTGCGAAATAAACTTCCACTATGGCTCCGAAAATTATTGGGTCAGAAACCTTCATCATCGTGGCTTTCAAATGCGCCGATAATAACACACCTGCAGCCTTAGCTTCTTTAATTTCTTTGGCAACGAAAGTTTTTAATGCTGATAAACTTAACGCCGATGAATCAATCACCTCTCCTGCCTTTAACGGAGCCAAACCTTTCAGTTCAGTTACATCGCCATCCTCTGCAACAAATTCAATCTTGAACTGAGAAGGTTCTGTAATCGTTGTCGATTTTTCCGAGCCATAGAAATCGCCTTCGCTCATGCTCGCCACTTTGGTTTTAGAATCTGCAGACCATTTCCCCATAGAGTGTGGATTCTGTTTTGCGTAATTCTTCACTGCTTTTGGTGCTCTACGATCTGAGTTTCCTTCACGTAAAACAGGATTTACTGCAGAACCTAAAACTTTGGCATATTTATTTTTAATCGCTTTTTCTTCATCAGTTTGTGCATTATCTGGATAGTTTGGCAGGGCGTAACCCTGCGATTGCAGTTCAGTAATGGCATCAACCAATTGAGGAATAGATGCTGATATATTAGGTAATTTGATGATGTTTGCCTCTGGCGTAGTTGCTAATGCACCAAGTTCGGCCAAGGCATCACCAATTTTCTGATCGTCTTTTAAATACTCAGGAAAGTTCGCCAAAATTCTTCCTGCTAAAGAAATATCTCTGGTTTCTACATCAATACCCGCTGATGCGGTAAAAGCTTGTACGATAGGTAAAAGTGAATAAGTAGCCAGCATCGGCGCCTCATCGGTTTTGGTGTAGATAATTTTTGATGTATTTGACATGTTTATATTGATTTTGCTTTAAAAGGTTAACTATCGATCGGCTAAGATTGCAAAACCGACCTTTTTTTAAATCGCCTAAAGATAAAATAATCGGATGAATTAAGGAACATTGTAATGTTATTTATGGTTTGGCTGTTTTCTAAATCGTTCAAAATTGAGGTGCTAATCAAAACATCTGGAATTAAATTCTGTTATATTTTTTTCGTTAAACACATCCCATTTTTCAAAACAATGAATATGAAAAACCAGATTTTATACGCAACCTTATTTTCATCCACTATTTTTTTTGGATGCCAATCTAACAAAACACCCGATAATCAGGGCGACTCTACAGCTGTAGGCACTGAAAATGAGCAAGTTAATTTACCAGCACCAGACACCACAGCTTCTAAAAATAAGTTTAGCAAAGTATTAGGCTGGCCAGAAAACAAAACCCCGTTAGCACCAGCAGGTTTTATGGTTACCAGGTTTGCATCAGATATTAAAAGCCCACGCAACACTTACGTTACACCAAATGGCGATGTGCTGATTGTATTAAGCAATTCTGAGCGCAGTACTAAAGAAAAAATTGCTAATGCAGTTACAGGAAAAGCTAAATCTGAAGTTTCTGGCGCAAGTGCCAACACCATATTATTATATCGCGATGCCAATAAAGATGGTGTTGCCGAACTTAAAACAGTCTTTTTAACCGGACTCAATCAACCATACGGCGTAACAGTTATTGGCAACTCATTTTACGTAGCTAATACTGATGGGTTATGGCAATATCCATATAAACCTGGCGACACTAAAATTGCAGGTACTGGGAAAAAGATTTTAAGCTTGCCAGCTGGCGGATATAACAACCATTGGACAAGAAATTTGATTACTAACGCTGATAAAAGTAAGATTTATATCACTGTAGGCTCAGGAAGTAATGTGGGCGAAAACGGAATGGAAAATGAGATTAGAAGAGCTAACATTTTAGAAGTTAATCCAGATGGTACAGGAGAAAAAATTTATGCGGCGGGATTAAGAAATCCAGTTGGTGTAGATTGGGCACCGGGTACCAATATGCTTTGGACGGCCGTAAATGAGCGTGATGGTTTGGGGGATGATTTGGTTCCAGATTATATTACCAGTGTTAAACCAGGTGGATTTTATGGATGGCCGTACGCATATTTCGGTCAAAACGAAGACCCAAGAACGAAAGGGCAAAAGCCAGAACTTGTTAAGAAAACCTTGGTGCCGGATGTGGCAGTTGGCTCGCACACCGCATCATTAGGCCTTGCGTTTTACAAGGACACAAAATTCCCGACTAAATATCAGGGTGGTGCATTTGTAGGCCAGCATGGCTCTTGGAATCGCTCTGCTTTATCAGGTTATAAAGTAATCTTCGTTCCATTTAAAGACGGTAAACCTACTGGCAAACCTGAGGATTTTCTAACCGGTTTCATCGCCGATGCAGATAAGGCCGATGTTTATGGCAGACCGGTAAGTGTTACGCAAACGCCAGATGGTGCTTTGTTAGTGGCTGATGATGTGAGTGGTGTGGTTTGGAGAGTTGCAGCGAAGTAATTCTGTTTTCCGTTTAAAAAATTCGCAGATTAAAGTATAATTTTACTTTAGAATCTGCGAATTTTGTTTTTTCATATCAAATCTTACCCCATTGAAATCAGCTCTACCCCTACTTCTTTTATTTATTACATTGACGGTTTGTGCCCAAACCAAACCATCAGACACCACTAAAAGACTGAATGAAATTGTGGTTAAAGGCTACTACAACATGCAGCCCATGTTAAGATCAGTTGCTGCTGTAAATCTATTAGATAGCACCCAGCTTCAGTATCAGCAAAATAACTCTTTAGTAAGTGCTTTAAATACCGTTTCAGGCGTAAGAATGGAAGAACGTTCCCCGGGCAGTTACCGACTGTCTTTAAGAGGTAGTTTACTGCGATCACCTTTTGGAATAAGAAATATTAAAATTTATTTTGATGAACTTCCGTTAACCGATGCTGGCGGAAACACCTATTTAAACGCTATTGATCCTGTAGCAATTCAGTCGATAGAAGTTTATAAAGGCCCGGAAGCTAATATTTTTGGGGCCAATACAGGAGGAGCCATTTTAATCAGCACTGCAGATTTGAATCAAAATAAGGTATCGGCTTCGGTTACTGCGGGCGCTTATGGCCTGTTTTATCAAACCGCACAAATTCAACGAAAATTTAAAAATTATAGCTTCAGCATGGTGCAAGGTTACCAGAGAAGCGATGGCTATCGTGCAAACAGCAACATGAAACGCCAGTATTTGCAAACTGCTCACCGCTGGGATTATTCGCCAAAAGGCAGCTTAAAGCTTATTGCTTTTTATAGTGATTTAAGTTATCGTACCCCAGGAGGATTAACTTTACAACAGCTGGAACTCGATCCGAGGGCTGCAAGACCATCTACGGCGACTTTGCCTGGAGCTGTTGCGCAACAAGCTGGTATCTATAATAAAACTACTTTTGCTGGCCTTACAAATACTTATCAAATAGCTCCAAATGTTAAGCACGTGATCTCCTTGTTTACCTCTTACACCGATTTTAGGAATCCGTTTATTACGAACTACGAGAAGCGCTACGAAAGCACATTGGGACTAAGAACATTTCTTGAATATGCTGTATCCAAACAATCTGTTAAATTGAACACTCAGGTTGGAGTAGAGAGTGCCGGAACTAAAACGCAAATTAAAAATTTTGACAACGAAGGTGGAACCCCTGCGGATATACAAGCTGCCGACCGCTTAAAAGCCAATCAGAATTTTGCTTTTGCGAGGATAAATCTCGACATCAAGAATGTTTTTTTAATAGAATTGGCTTCAAGTATAAATTTCTATAACTATCGGTATGAGCGTTTTTTTCCTTCCATTGTAGCGTTACAAAAAAGGAAATTTAAAAATCAGGTGATGCCAAAGATAGCGGCCTCTTACCTCTTTAGTAAAACGCTTTCACTCAGGGCATCTGTGAGCAAAGGCTACTCACCACCTACCATCGCCGAAGTACGTGCATCAGACAATAACATTAACAATAATCTGCAGGCAGAACGGGGCTGGAATTATGAAGCTGGTTTAAGGTTAAATAGTAGAAACAACCGCTTTTATGCAAATGCAAATATTTTCCACTTCGAATTGCAAGACGCTATTGTACGGCGATTAAATACCAACGATACTGAATACTTTTTAAACGCAGGCGGAACCTTACAAAAAGGTTTAGAATTGGAAACATCAATTTGGCTATTTAAAAATGATGCTTCTATCCTTCAAGGCATTCAATTAAGAGGAAGTTATACCTACAGCCAATTTCGTTTTAAAGATTTCCAGAACGGAAGTGCAAACTATACGGGCAATAAGCTTACCGGGGTTCCAAGCCATGTACTGGTTAGCAATTTGCTTTTCGAATTTAAAAAAGGAGTTTACCTATTTGCCCAAAACCACTACAGCAGTGCTATTCCATTAAACGATGGTAATACTGCTTTTTCCAAGAAATTTAATTTAGTAGAGTTAAAAACAGGTTTTAATAACTGGAAAGTAGGTAAAACGAGGTTTGATTTTTTTATCGGACTAAATAATCTATTAAACGAGAAATATAGCTTAGGAAACGATTTAAATGCGGTTGGTAACCGATATTATAATGCGGCAGCTGGGTTCAACTTTTATACCGGTGTTGCGTTTAAGCTATAATCCGCAAGTGAGTTAAGATACATCTGGATTAGAAATGCAGTAAAGTGTACATCTCTGCATTTCTAATCTAAAGGAGTCTAGTTGGTAAGCGCAATCTCTTTCACTACTAAATCATTAACTACAATATCTGTTGTAAAACGCTTAGACCCATCTTTTGCCTCATAACTACCCGTTTGCAGGCGC
>Ga0265780_10005308_pt1 | contig 16366 bp, 12 predicted proteins | sample P1T30metagenome_FD_192432 | JGI IMG/M metagenome (GOLD analysis project Ga0265780, IMG submission 192432) | Plant litter microbial communities from East Loma Ridge, Irvine, California - P1 T30 | ecosystem: Environmental > Terrestrial > Plant litter > Unclassified | place: USA: California... | reverse complement strand
CCGCGGCCAGGGCCACCTGCTGGCCTATGCCGAAGACCCGTGCGGCCCCGAGGGCGGCTATTCGGGACGCGAGATCATGGCCGAATTCAAGCGCGCCACCGGCATCCGCACCGCCACCAATATGGTCGCCACCGACTGGCGCCAGATGGCCCATTCGCACCTCCTGGGCGCGGTGGACATCCCGCTGGCCGACCCGCACTTCTGGACCATGCAGGGTTCGGTGCGCCTGGCGCAACTGTGCCACGACTGGGGACTGACCTGGGGCTCGCACTCGAACAACCACTTCGACGTGTCGCTGGCGATGTTCACCCATTGCGCGACGGCGGCGCCGGGAACGATTACCGCAATCGACACCCACTGGATCTGGCAGGAAGGCCGCGAACGCCTGACCAGGGAACCGCTGCAAATCGTGGGCGGCCAGGTCGCGGTGCCGGAGCGTCCGGGCCTGGGCATCGAACCCGACATGGACCAGATCAACGCGGCGCATGAACTTTACAAGAAGGTGGCTGGCGGCGCGCGCGACGATGCGATGGCGATGCGCTACCTGGTGCCCGATTTCAGCTACGATCCGAAGCGCCCCAGCATGGTCACTCCATGATCGCGGCAATCCTTGGCCGCACTCGCGGCGGCACCATCCGCGGCCTGCGCTGGTGGATGATCAGCCTGATCATGCTGGGCGCGGTCGTCAATTACCTGACCCGCAGCTCGCTGGCCGTGGCCGCCCCCACCCTGCTGGTGGAACTGGATATCACGGCCAAGGAGTATTCGTACATCACGGCCGCCTTCCAGGGCGCGATCATGTTGCAGCCGCTGTGCGGCTACGTGCTCGACGTAATCGGCCTCAAATATGGCTTCGCGATCTTCGCCACCGCCTGGTCGCTGATCTGCATGGCGCACGGCATGGCCACCAACTGGCAGACCCTGGCCATCCTGCGCGGCCTGCTCGGCTTCGCCGAAGGCTCGGCCAACCCGGCCGGCATGAAGGCGGTGTCCGAGTGGTTCCCGGCCAAGGAGCGCGGCCTGGCGGGCGGCGTGTTCAATATCGGCGCCTCGTTCGGCTCGATGCTGGCCCCGCCACTGGTGGTGTGGGCCATTCTGCACTACAACTGGCAATCGGCCTTCGTGATCACCGGCGCGCTGGGCCTGGTGTGGGTGTGCGCCTGGCTGCTGCTGTACGACGCGCCGAAGCGCCACCGCCGCCTGTCCGAAGCCGAGGCGGCGCACATCGCCGCCGGCCAGGAAGACCACCTGGCGGGCGACGGCAGCAAGCCGTCGGTGCTGAGCATCCTGAAAAAACGCAATTTCTGGGGCATCGCCCTGCCGCGCTTTTTGGCCGATCCGGCCTGGGGCACGCTGGCGTTCTGGGTGCCGCTGTATCTGACTACGGTGCGCGGCTTCGAGCTGAAGGACATCGCCATGTTCGCCTGGCTGCCCTTCCTGGCGGCCGACCTGGGCTGCATGTTCGGGCCGGTGGTGGTGCTGGCCCTGCAAAAGCGCGGGATTCGCCTGATCAATGCCCGGCGCGGCGCGTTCACCCTCGGCGCCATCATGATGATGGGCGTGGCCTTCGTCGGCTACGTCGACAATGCCTATGCCGCCATCGCCCTGCTCAGCCTTGCGGGCTTTGCCCACCAGACGCTGTCGGTCACCGTCATCACGATGTCGTCCGACCTGTTCCGGCGCAACGAGGTGGCCACCGTGGCCGGCATGTGCGGCACCTTCGGCAACCTGGGCCTGCTCATCTTCTCGCTGCTGATCGGCACCCTGCTGGCCAGCGTCGGCTACACGCCCTTCTTCGTCAGCCTGGCGGTGCTCGACCTGATCGCGGCCGTGCTGCTGTGGACCCTCGTACGGGAACCGACTTCGGAGACCCAACCCCTTTCGATGCAAAAACCATGATCCACAACCCGATCCTGCGCGGATTCAATCCCGACCCGTCCATCGTGCGGGTCGGCGACGACTACTACATCGCCACCTCCACCTTCGAATGGTATCCGGGGGTGCAGATCCACCACTCGCGCGACCTGGTCCACTGGCGCCTGGCCGGCCGGCCGCTCAACCGCGCCAGCCAGCTCGACATGCGCGGCGCGCCCGATTCCTGCGGCGTGTGGGCGCCCTGCCTGACATATGCCGACGGCCTGTTCTGGCTGATCTACACCGACGTCAAGCGCTATGGCCGCACCTCGACCGGCGGCGCCGGCGGCAGCGCCTCACTGCGCGACTTTCATAACTACCTGGTCACCAGCCCGAGCATCGATGGGCCGTGGTCCGATCCGGTCCATATGAACAGCAGCGGCTTCGATCCGTCGCTGTTCCATGACGACGACGGGCGCAAGTATTTCCTGAACCAGCTGTGGGATCACCGCCCGGGCGGCAAGCGCTTCGCCGGCATCGTGCTGCAGGAGTATTCGGTCGAGGAACGCCGCCTGGTGGGGAGCCGCACGAATATCTTCGCCGGTACCGAGCACGGATTGACCGAAGCACCGCACCTGTACCGCCGCAACGGCTACTACTACCTGCTCACCGCCGAAGGCGGCACCGGCTGGAACCATGGCGTGACCATGGCGCGCTCACGCGAGCTGCTCGGACCGTATGAACTGCACCCGGACGTAAACGTCCTCACCACCCGTGCGCGGCCCGACGCCGCGCTGCAGCGCGCCGGTCACGCCGACCTGGTCGACACGCCCGATGGCCGCACCTATATGGTCTACCTGTGCGGCCGGCCGCTGCGAAACCGCGGCGCCTGCACCCTGGGACGCGAGACCGCGATCCAGGAGGTCGTCTGGGGCGAAGACGGCTGGCTGCGCACGCTCGATGGCGAGGGCATGCCGCAGCTGGACGCACAGGCGCCCGGCTTGCCCGCGCATTCTTTCGAATCGCCGCCCACGCGCGCCGAATTCGACGCGACCGAGCTGCCGATCGATTTCCAGTGGTTGCGGACACCCTATCCCGAAGAGCTGTTCAGCCTCACGGCGCGGCCCGGCCACCTGCGCCTGTTCGGCCGCGAAAGCCTGGGCAGCACGTTCCGCCAGGCGCTGGTGGCGCGTCGACAGCAGGCGCACTGCTTCAGCGCGTCGACCCGCGTCGAATTCGAGCCGGAACACTTCCAGCAGCAGGCGGGCCTGGTCTGCTACTACGGCGCCGCCAAATTCCACTACCTGTACATCACGCACGACGACGACATCGGCAAGCACTTGCGCGTGATGAGCAGCCTGCCCAACCACCTGCAGGCGGATGCGTTTACCGCGCCGATCGCCCTCCCCGCCGGCGTGCCGGTGCAACTGCGGGTCGAGGTGGATGAAGAACGCCTGGTGTTCGGCTATCGCGTGGACGACGGCCCCTGGCAGTGGCTGCCGCAGCAGTTCGACGCCAGCATCCTGTCGGACGAGGCCAGCGCTCCCGGCCAGCCCAATTTCACGGGCGCCTTCGTCGGCATGGCCTGCCAGGACATGGCCGGCACCGCGCTGCATGCCGACTTCGATTGGTTCGAATACCGCGAGCGGGCCTACCTCAGCCGGCTGTAGGCGCAGTTGTCGAACTGCTGCAGCGGCACCGCCGCTGCCAGCGCGGCATAACCCGCATGCGACGGATGCAGGCCGTCGCCGCTGTCAAAGGCCTTGGCCAGGTAGGACGGCCGCGCGGGGTCGCGCAGCACCCCGTCGAAATCGAGCACGCCGTCGAAGGCCTTGTCGGTCCTCACCCAATCGTTGACCGCCTGGCGCAGCGCCTCGTTGTGCTGCGCCGGCGCGTAGTAGCCGCTGCCCATGAACGGGGTGATGGTCGCGCCGATCACGCAAATCCCCTTGGCGTGGGCGCGCGCGATCATCTGCAAATGGGCCTGCCTGATATCGGCCAGCATCGCCTCGATCGCCTGCGGCGTGTCCTCCTTGGAGCGCCGCAGCACGCCGATGTCGTTGACGCCGATGAAGACGACCGCATGGCTCACGCCATTCCTGGCCAGGACGTCGCGTTCGAAGCGCGTAATGAGGCTCGGGCCCAGGCCCTCGCGCAGCAGGCGGCCGCCGCCGATGCCGGCATTGATCACCGCGAGCTGCCGCTTGCCATCCCGGGCGATGCGCTGCACCAGGTGATCGGTCCAGCGGTTGTTGGCGTCGGTGGTGGCGCCATAGCCGTCGGTGATCGAGTCGCCGATCACGACCACGGCCCGCGCCGGCGGCGCCGCGCTCACTTCGACGTCGGCCAGCTGGTGCCAGCGCGTGACGGTCTTCGCATCCGGGAGACTCGCGGCCATGGTCTGGCGGCCAGCGGCCAGATAGGTCGTGGTGCGCGCGCCGGCGTGGCCGGTCTGCTGCCCGGCCGCATTCGCCAGGTGCATGGTGACCGCGATATCGAGGCCGCTCGCCGCCGCCAGGTCGACCGGATCGCTGACGTACTCGGCGCCCGCCGGTATGCGCACCGCGGTGCTGCCGTTGAAGCGCAGGCCCTGGAGCGACCCCGCCACCACCTCGGATGAACCGGGCCGCACCGCGCGCGCGATGCTGGCCTCGTTCACGACCAGCATGTCGGTGCCGTAGGCATTGCTGATGCGGACCCGGACCTGGCTGCCGCCCAGCGACAGGCGCACCACCTGGCGCACGGTGCCGTCCTTCCACAGCTCGGCCGGCATGGCTTCGGCCTGGCCGTACGGCATCTGGGACGTCCCCCAACTGGCGACCCAGCGACGGGCCCCGCTATCGGTGGCGGACGGTGGCAATGTGCATGCAGCCAGGTCAAACGCGGCCAGCACGGCGATGGCCAGGCGGCCAGGGCGAAAAGGTTTCAATATGGTCTCCGGTGATGGCATGGCCTGCGGGACGCAGGACTACCAAATCTGTAACGCTAATGATAGCGCAAACAAACCGGCGAGAAAGCAGAGTTTCAGGCGACGATGCGCACCGGCGGCCGGATCCGCGGCGCCGCGTCGGACTGGCGCCGCACCAGCGCGAAATCGGTCTTGATGTGCTCGGGCGCTGCGGCCAAGCCGTTGCGCTCGTTCGTCACGCGCTGGACGATGCATTCGATCGCCGCTTCGGCCATGTCCATGGTCGGCTGGCGCACGGTGGTGAGCGCAGGCCAGATCGTGGTCGACAGCGCGGTGTCGTCGAAGCCGACCACCGTGATATCGCCCGGCACATCGAGCCCCAGGCGGTGGGCCACCGCGACCGTGGCGGCGGCCATGTCGTCGTTGCTGGCGAAGATCGCCGTCGGGCGGTCCGGCAGCGCCAGCAGGATCTCGGAGGCATCGAGCCCGGAACGGTAGTTGAACATCCCCTGTGTCACCAGCTCGGCCGCGGGGTCGGCGCTAAATTCCCTGATCGCGGCCTGGTAGCCTTCCAGCCGGGCCGCGCTGGCCGACTGGTAAGGGTGACCGCTGATGAAGCCGATCCGCTGGTGGCCCAGCTCGATCAGGTGGCGCGTCATTTCGTAGGCGGCCTGGCGGTCGTCGATGCCGATCGCGCTGGCCCGGGGATCGGGCTGGCCGCAGGCGATCAGGGCGAGAGGAATGCCGGCGTCGACGATGCGCGCCACGATCTCGGCATTGTCGACCAGCGGCGGCGGCAGGATGATGCCATCCATCTGGTTATCGATGAGGCGCTGGGTCTGTTCGGCGATCTGCTCGCCGTCGGCGCACTTCTCGACCAGCAGCTGGACGTTGTTCAGGCTGACCTTGTTCAGCAATCCCAGCAAGACCTCGGTGAGATAGGCGCCGCTGCGCACGCTTGGCATGCTGTACAGGAAGCCGATGCGGATCGGCCGTGACCCGGCCAGCAGGCGCGCCTCGGGGTTCGGCGCGTAGTTCAGGGCCGCGGCGGCGGCCGTCACCTTCTTGCGGGTGCTCGCGCGCACCGTCGACTTGCCGTTCATGACGCGCGAGACGGTCATCGGCGACACCCCGGCCAGCTTGGCCACGTCGGCCATATTGGGACCGCGCCTGGGCTCCGCTGGATTGACGAGTCCGATATTGGAAGTAGACATGCCGGCGACCTCTGGAAAACGTTGCGATGTTTGCGCGAACTTTAATGCTCATATTCTAACACGCAGCAACGTATTTACTGGTCAATCCTATGGTTATATCTGGTATGCGTCTTGGCAATAAAGCGGTTGACGGGCGTTGGCATCTCATCCACAATCGGAAACAATGATTGCGCTAACTTTTTCACGGTTGGCGTGGTACATGCGTGGCCCGATCGTCATCTACGCGCTTGCCGCGTGGTTGACGGTTGAAGGGCGCAATTGCTTTTCAACACATAGATTGGCAAGACAATGACGACAATTATTAAGGCGCAGCCGACGCTGGAGACAACTGAAAAAATCGGCTATGCACTGGGCGACCTGGCCGCCAACCTGATCTTCCAGACCCTGCTCACCTTCCTCGCTTTCTTCTACACCGACGTCTATCAGATCTCACCGAACGCCGCCGCCAGCATCATCTTCATGGGCGGCCTGGTCGGCGCCTGCTTCAACCCGCTGATGGGTATCATCGCCGACCGCACCTCGACCCGCTGGGGCAAGTTCCGCCCCTGGATCCTGTGGACCTCGGTGCCGTTCGGCCTGGTGGCGATCCTGGCCTTCAGCACGCCCGACCTGGGCGAGCGCGGCAAGTACATCTACGCGCTGCTGACCTACATCCTCTTGATGCTGGTGTACTCGGCCAACAACCTGCCCTACTCTGCCCTGAGCGGCGTGCTCACCGGCAGCATGGCCGACCGCAACAGCCTGTCGTCGTACCGCTTCGTCGCGGTGCTGGTCGCGCAGCTGGTGATCCAGGTGCTGCTGCTGCCACTGGTACTGATCCTGGGCGGCGGCGACAAGGTGGCCGGCTTCCAGACCGTGATGATGTTCTTCGCGGTGGCCGGCACCATCTGCTTTCTCATCACCTTTTTCACTACCCGCGAACGCATCGTGCCGAGCGCGAGCCAGCGCTCGAGCATCAGGCAGGACGTGGCCGACCTGCTGCGCAACCGCCCCTGGGTGGTGATGCTGGTGCTGACCATCCTGGTGTTCATCACGCTGTCGCTCAAGGGCGGCATGTACATCTTCTACTTCCGTAACTTCCTGCAAGAGGCGGCGCTGGCGGCTTTTCTCAGCGACGTCGGTTTCCTGACCTTCATCGACGGCCTGAACACGCTGCTCACCGGCATGGGCCTGACGCAGTTCCACTGGCCGGAAGATGCCGCCACCTCGGGCTTTTCCCTGTTCAACGCGGTCGGCATCATCCTGATGATCATCGGGATCGGTTTCTCGAAACCGCTGGCCGACCGCTTCGGCAAGCGCGACGTGTTCGGCGCCGCCCTGCTGCTGGCGGCCATGTTCCGTCTCAGCTACTACTGGATCGGCCCAAGCTCGATCGGCCTGGTGTTCGGCGCCCAGATCCTGTACGGCTTCTTCTACGGTATCACGATCCCCCTGCTGTGGGCGATGATCGCCGACGTCGCCGACTACTCCGAATGGAAGAACAACCGCCGCGCCACCGCCCTGCTGTTCTCGGCCATGATCTTCGGCCTCAAGGCGGGCCTTTCCATCGGCGGCGCGCTGGTGGCGGCCCTGCTGTCGGCCTACGGCTACGATGCCGCCCTGGCCGTCCAGTCGGGCCAGGTCGCCGAAGGCGTGCGCCTGTCGGTCAGCGTGTATGCCGCCATCCCCTTCCTGCTGGCCGTGTGCTGCCTGGCGGCCTACGACATCCGCAAGAACACCGAGCTGCAGATCGAGCGCGAACTCGGCGAACGCCGCGCACTCGCCGCCCAGCCGTGATTTTCATTTGAACCTGAACCAGACGACACCCATGCCTGAAATCATCGACAAAGACCACGTGCAGTCCCTCAAGGAACGCGCCATCTCTGCGCCCCTGCTCGAACACATCTACATCGCCGATCCGTCCGCCCACGTGTTCGACGGCCGCATCTACATCTATCCGTCGCACGACATCGAGGCCGGCGTGCCCTTCAACGACGACGGCGCCCATTTCGCGATGGAGGATTATCACGTGGTCTCGATGGACCACCCGGGCGCCGAAGCGGTCGACCACGGCGTGGCCCTGCACGTGCGCGACGTGCCGTGGGCGGCGCGCCAGATGTGGGCGCCCGACTGCGCGCGCAAGGACGGCAAGTACTACCTGTATTTCCCGGCCAAGCGCCCGGACGGCATCTTCCAGGTGGGCGTCGCGGTCAGCGACACGCCCACCGGCCCGTTCACCGCGCAACCGCAGCCGATCGCCGGCAGCTATTCGATCGACCCGGCCGTGTTCGGCGACGACGACGGCGAGTTCTATCTGTATTTCGGCGGCATCTGGGGCGGCCAGCTGCAGAAGTACCGCGACAACCTCTACAGCCCCGACCATGAAGAGCCGGCGCCGCACGAGCCGGCGCTGCAGCCGCGCGTGGCGCGCCTGCGCGGCGACATGCTGGAGCTTAGCGAAGAACCGCGCGCCGTGCGCATCCTCGACGCCGACGGAAACGAGCTGCTGGCGGGCGATCACGATCGCCGCTTCTTCGAGGCGCCATGGCTGCACAAGCACGACGGCAAATACTACTTTTCCTACTCGACCGGCGACACCCACCTGTTGTGCTACGCGACCGGCGACAGCCCTTATGGCCCGTTCACCTACCAGGGCCAGATCATGACCCCGGTGATCGGCTGGACCACCCACCACTCGATCTGCGAGTTCGAGGGCCGCTCGTATCTCTTCTATCACGACAGCAGCCTGTCGGGCGGCGTCACCCACCTGCGCTCGGTGAAGGTGACCGAGCTGCATTACGACGACGACGGCAAGATCGTCACCATCTCGCCTTATCGCCAGGCGTGAACCGGATACCGATAAACACAACAAAAGGAGACACCACCCGATGACATCGCGACGCGATACCCTGAAACTGCTTGGCACGGCGGCCGGCGCCATGCTCGCCCCCAACGTACTGGCCGCGCAAGACGCCGGCCCCGCCCTCAAGGACCTTGCCAAGGCCAAGGGCATGCGCTTCGGTAATGCCATCGGCTTGCTGGAAGACCAGGACACCCGCAAGAGTTTCCGCGACCCAGCCTACCGCGCGCTGATGGCGCGCGAGTGCAATATGATCGTCGCCGAGAACGAGACCAAGTGGCAGGCCCTGCAGCCGAAACCGGGTCCCTACCAATGGGGACCGGCCGACGAGATGTTCGCCTGGGCGCGCAAGGAAGGCATGGCGATCCGCGGCCATGCCCTGATCTGGCAGGATCCGAAGTGGCTGCCCGCCTGGGTGAACGCGCTGGACCTGAAATCCAAGCCAGTCGGCCACGCCGAAGCAATCCTGCGCGAGCACGCCAAGACCGTCTGCACACACCTGAAGGACGTGATCAGCCACGACGTCGTCAACGAGGCGGTATCGCCCAAGGACGGCAGCCTGATCCAGAACGTGTTTACCAAGCGCATGGGCGCCGTCGAGCAGATCGAGTTCGCCTTCCGTCAGGCCCACGAGTACGCGCCGAAGGCGCAGCTGGTGTACAACGACTTCATGGGGCCTGGCCTCGGCGACGACGCCAAGCACCGCGCCGGCGTGCTGAAACTGCTGGCCGAGCTCAAGAAGCGCGGCGCCCCGATCCACGCCTTGGGCCTGCAAAGCCACGTCAGCGCGGGCGACATGATGTCCGGCCCCGCCAACGCGGCGGTGTTGCGCGAGTGGCGCAAGTTCCTGGATGAGGTCAGCGACATGGGCCTGGACCTCCTGATCACCGAGTTCGACGTCAACGACAAGGCTTTCGCCGCCGACTTCGCCAAGCGCGACGCGGCCACCGCGGCGCTGGCGCGCGACTATCTCGACGTGACCCTGAGCTACCCGACCTGCCGCGATTTCCTGCTGTGGGGCATGGCCGACCACGTGAACTGGCTGCAGGTCTGGGCCGACGCCAAGCGTCCGGACGGCCTGGCGCAGCGTCCGACGCCGTACGACAGCCAGTTGCGCGCCAAGCCGATGCGCGAAGCGATCGCCGCTTCGCTGCGCGCGATGCCGATGCGTAAAGCCTGATCCTTCGGTTTCAGCACTAAAAAGGGCAGTCCGCATCATGCGGACTGCCCTTTTCAGTTAACGCTTCCCGACGCTTACAGCCGCGGACTTTGCTGCGGTCCCAGGTAGCTCGGCTTGAGCCCGCCCGCATCGAGCACCAGCTTCTGCACCACCAGGCCCGGATCGAGCGCCCAGAACTTCAGCACATGCCTGCCCGGCTTGGTCAGTACGTGCTCGGTCGTGAACACCGCCGCCCCATCCGAGACGATCTTCTCCCAGAACTTCTCCGATTCGTCCGCATGCACGTTGACGATCTGCGGCGCCTCGCCGTCGATCGACACGGCATAACGGAAACCTGCGCCGGGCTGGAATTTCAGGGTCGGCGCGAGCGTCACCTGCAATGTCACCTTGCCGCTGCTGACCGTGTTGACGTCATACTCGAGACGCATGCCGTCTTTCACATCGAGCGCCGCCGCGGTCACCGGCAAGGTCGTCACGCCCGAATCGGTGCGTCCATGGCCGGGAATCGTCAGCCAGCTGCGGCCTTGCGGCGCCAGCGCACGCGCATAGTTGCCAGCCTCGATCGACACCACGCCGTCGGTCTCGACGAAGCCCTTGGCGCCCGCGGGGATATCCTTTCCGCGCAGCGGCACATTCACGAGCACGCGCGTGTCGTTCGGCCCGATGATGGTCAGCACGGCCGGCTGTGGCTTGGCCGGCACCTTATCCCAACGCACATCGACCGTCACGCGCTGCTCACCCGTCACCTTGCCGCTGGCCTGGCTCACCACCACCCAGGGTTGATTGGACTCGATGCGGTAATCGAACGGTGCGCTGCCGCGGTTGAAGATGTCGAGGTAGTGCGATTTTCCAGCGTAGGGATCGAAGGTCGGCAAGTCCAGCGCCTTGAGACCGTAGGCGCCCCAGGCCTTGGCGCTGCCCTCCACCGCCACCGACATGTTGGCGCCAGGCGGCACATCGATGCGGTGCACGGCCGGCAGCACGTTGGCCCGCGGCTGCTCCCAGTTGACGTAGCCGAAGCGGGTCTGCGACATCATGTGGTTCCACTTGCCGCCGCCAAGCGCATGGTATTGCCGCGCCAGTTCGACGTCGTTCTTGTACAGGGCCTGCACGCGCTCGGCCATGTCATTGGTGGTGGCGCGGAACTGGGTGGCGTAGTGGTGGTTCTGGCCGGCCGCCACGTACAGCTCGTTCATATTGGCGGACGCCGCGACCGGATACTGGACCAGCTGGAAGAAGGCATCGCGCTGCTCGGGGCGCAGCTTCGCCGCGACCTTGCTCGCGCGTCCGGCCAGCGCCGCGTAGTCGCGCGCGATGCGGCCGGCTTCGTCGTAGTGCAGCACGCTATAGGTGCCAGGCTCGAGCTGCTCGGGCTTGCGGCGGCCATTGAAGCGCGTGTATTGCTCCACCAGGTCGGCGATCTCCACCGCGTGCTCGGCGCCGAATTCGCGCGTGGCCCACAGGCGCAGGTACTCGGGCAGGCGCTCGGCCGGCCAGGCTGCCGGATTCCAGGCATAGGTCAGGAAGAACTCGATCGGCACTTCCATCGGTTTCAGGTCGCCGACGTTGACGATCCACATGCGCTTGGCGTCGTACTGCCAGGCCAGGTGCATCTGCTCCCAGATCTTCGGGATCGGCGTCACGTTCAGCCATTTATACGAGCGCGGGCCGCCCACGTAGTCGAAGTGGTAGTAGACGCCGGCGCCGCCTGGACGCGCGCGTTCCTCCGGCGTCGGCAGGCGGCGGATATTGGCCCAGTTGTCGTCGCACCAGAGCAGCAACACGTCGTCCGGCACACGCATGCCCTTCTCGTAATAGCCCTGCACTTCCTTGTACAGCGCCCATACCTGCGGCACGTCGCCCGCCGGCTTGCCGGTATCCTTCTCGATCATCGCGCGCTGGTCGCGCACGATCTTCTGCAGCAGGTCGACGTTGTCGTCTTCGGACATCGGCTCGTCGCCGTCGCCGCGCATGCCCAGCGTGATCACGCGGTCCTGGCCGTGCGAGTTGCGCAGGCCCTGCTTCCAGAATTCCTGCAGGCCGGCGGCATTCTTGCTGTAGTCCCAGGCGCCCTTGCCGAAGCGCGCCCACTCGTCATGCGCGCGCATCATCGGCTCGTGGTGCGAGGTGCCCATGATGATGCCCATCTCGTGGGCCAGGCGACCGTTCTCGGGGTCGTCGGCATAAAAGGCGGTGGGCGGCCACATCGCCGGCCACAGGTAATTGCCGCGCATGCGCAGCACGAGCTCGAAAACTTTTTCGTAGAACTTGTGGTTGAAGCCGCCGTACTTCTCCTTGGCCCAGTTGGTCAGCGCAGGCGCTTCGTCGTTCAGGAAGATGCCGCGGTACTGCACCACGGGAGCGTCGCTCACCTTGGTGCCCTGCGCAACGGACAGCGTCGCCTGGCGCGCCGGGACCACGTCGGCCCACCACTTCCATGGCGAGACGCCAATCTGTTCCGACAGGGTGTAGACGCCGAAGATGGCGCCGCGCCGGTCGCTGCCGGCCACCACCAGCGCGCGCGCCACGCCCGGCATCGGGTTGGCCACGGCCTGGATCAGGAAGCCTTCCCACTTGCCGCGGATGGTGGCGGCGTCGATCTTGCCCTCCGCGGCGAGGCGGTCGACCAGGGCGCTTTGACCGAGGGTGCCGACGATGACCACGTTATCTAGCGCGCTGCCGGCGTTGTTGGCCAGGACAGGCTTGGCGCCGGTGACCAGCGCGATATCGCCCTGCAGGTCGGCGACGGCACGCCGCACGCCCGCATCGTCGTTCGGGTCGACCAGCAAGGGCGCGGCGCGGCCTTTGTCCGCCAGTACGACGGCTTGCGGACTGGTCTCAAAGCGCACGATCTGGCGCTCGCCCAGCGCCCAGGCCGAGGGTGCGGCCAGCACCGCGCACAGCGCAGTCAGTGGCGCAACGGCGCGCCGGAACAGCTTCATTGTCAGTGTCATGAGCTTCCTTGTCTCCTGTTTGTTATGGTGCATCGCGCGCTGTAATAACAATTTATAACATTTAGTGTTAGCGCGATCATTCGAGTATAGGTTTGACGATTCTTTGTTGTCAATTCCTGAGTCGCCGCGTCGGGGCTGGGCGGCAGCGGGTGTAAAATGCCGCTCTTTTCATTCACACCATCACTCAACCATGAAGCCCGCCCGCATCCTGACCTTCAAGTGCGCCAAATGCACCAAGCCGGTCAAAGTCTTCCTCCAGAAAGTGTCCGCCTGCTCGCACATCCAGCCCTACCAGGGCATCTGCGCCTGCGGCGAAGTCAAGCGCCACGCCACCGGCAGCCCGGACGCGGTGAAGTCCTATATCGAGTCGACCGACGGCAACTGGCACCACCATCACTGATATGACGACGCGCATCGAATGGGTGGAAGGCGGCGAGACGCGCTCGGCGCTGTGGCGTTCCGAGAGTGGCTGGCCCGCCCCGAAGAAAGTGGTGCTGGCCGATGACACCATGAGCGCCGACACTGCCTATCGCCTCGCGCTGGACGGCACCGCCCTGCTGTGGCGCGGCGACTTCCAGAATGCACGCCAGCTGCTGCAGGCGCTGGTGCGCCGTATCGAGCACAAGGGCGAGCGCGGCCGCCGCGCCAAGCCCAAGGCGCCGGCCACGCCGACGGAAGCATTCCACCGCCACCGCCTGACCCAGCTTCAGCGCGCGCGCACATTAGCGATGCTGTTGATCCCGTTCGAGGCCGACCATGGCATTCCACTGCGGCGCGCGCCGGATGCGCGACTGGCCTGCCTGGAAGCGTATGGCGCGGCCACCGAACCTTACGTGGCTTCGCTGCGCGAACTGCTGGGCGTGATCGGCGCCCATGAGTGGCGCCGCAAGGGCGTCATGATCCCCGCGCTCGACGAGCGCATCCACCCCTGGTATGGCGTGTTCTCGCCGGTGCGTGGCGAATATGTCGAGCTGGTGGCGCAGGCGCCGCTGCCCGCGGGCGCCGAGCTCGCCTTTGACATCGGCGCCGGCACCGGTGTGCTGTCCGCCGTGCTGGCGCGGCGCGGCATGCGGGTGGTCGCCACCGATATGGATGCGCGGGCGCTCGGCTGCGCGCGCGAGAACGTCGCGCGGCTCGGCCTGGCCGCCCAGGTCGAGGTGGTCCAGGGCGACCTGTTCCCGGACGGCCGCGCACCTTTGGTGGTCTGCAATCCGCCCTGGCTGCCGGGCAAACCGAGTTCGGCGATCGAATATGCGATCTACGATCCCGACAGCCGCATGCTGCGCGGCTTCCTCGGTGGACTGAACGAACATCTGGAGCCCGGCGGCGAAGGCTGGCTGATCATGTCGGATTTCGCCGAACACCTGGGACTGCGCAGCCGCGAGCAGCTGCTGGGCTGGATCGCGGACGGGGGCCTGGAAGTCGTGGCCCGCCACGACACGCGCCCGGTGCATCCGCGCGCCAGCGATCCGGACGATCCGCTGCATGCGGCGCGTGCGAAGGAAGTCACATCGCTGTGGCGCCTGCGCGCTGCCGGCTGACGCAGTCTTATTGCGGCAACTTGCGCACCTCGGCGTCACCGGGCGCCAGCAAGTTGCCGCCCTCGCCCACCGGCGCCATGCGCCGCAGGGGCTTGCCGGTCTTCTTCTCGACCAGGTCCGAATGCGCCTCACCTGGCGCGTACAGCTCCAACTCTCCCCACTGCCTGAGCGCCACCACGACCGGGAATAGACGCTGGCCGCGCTCGGTCAGCACATACTCCTGGTAGGCGCCGCCCTTTGCCGTCGGCTGGGCAAGCAGGATGCCGGCCTCGACCAGTCGCCGCAGACGATCTGCAAGAATATTACGCGCAACACCCAGGTTGCGCTGGAAGTCGGTAAAGCGGCGCATCCCGTCGAAGGCATCGCGCACGATCAGGAGCGACCAGCGGTCGCCGATCAGGTCGACCGACCTGGCTACCGGGCATGGCCCGGCAGTGATGGCTTCTTTTTTCGTCATAGTGGTTGCATTTTAAAACCACCTTGATTACGCTTCAACTGGTTTCAATTTGCAACTAGATGGAGAGCCATGCATGACGCCGATTTCGCGCATTCCCACCCCGCTGTTCGCTACCGCGGCCGGCATGAGCGTCGCCAATGTCTATTACGCCCAGCCGCTGCTGGACGCCGTCGCGTGCGATTTCGCCATTCCCGAGGCGGCCATCGGCGGCATCGTCAGCGCCACCCAGCTCGGCTGCGGGCTGGCGCTGCTGTTCGTGGTGCCGCTGGGCGACCTGCTCGAGCGCCGGCGCCTGATGCTGGCGCAGGCCCTGCTGCTGGCCGCGATCCTGGCCGCCGTCGCCAGCGTGAACTCGGCGCCGCTGCTGCTGGCGGCCATGCTGCTGACGGGTCTCTTCGGCACCGCCATGACCCAGGGCCTGATCGCGTATGCGGCCAGCAGCGCGGGCGAGCATGAGCGCGTCCGCGTGGTCGGCGCCACCCAGGGTGGCGTCTTCGTCGGCCTGCTGCTGGCGCGCGTGGTGGCGGGCGGCATCGGCGACGTGGCGGGCTGGCGCGGCGTCTATCTATGCTCGGCCGGCGCGATGCTGCTGCTCGCGGCGCTGTTGTGGCGCCGGCTGCCGGCAGTCGAACGTGGCGCGACCACTATGTCCTATCCCGCCCTCATCGCCTCGATGCTGGACTTGCTACGGCGCCACCGCGTGCTGCAGGTGCGCGGCGTGCTGGCCCTCCTGATGTTCGCGGCCTTCAATGTGTTCTGGAGCGCACTGGTGCTGCCGCTGAGCGCGGAGCCCTACGCTTTCTCGCACACCGCCATCGGCGCCTTCGGCCTGGTCGGCGCGGCCGGCGCGCTGGCCGCCACCCATGCGGGCCGCCTGGCCGATCGCGGCTTCGAACGGCAGGTCACGCTGGGCGCACTGCTGCTATTGCTACTGGCCTGGCTGCCGCTGGCGCTGATGCCGGCTTCGCTGTGGGCGCTGGTCATCGGCATCGTGCTGCTCGACCTTGGCGGCCAGGCGATCCACGTCACCAACCAGGGCATGATCTTTCGTACCGGCAGCGAAGCGCATAGCCGCCTGGTCGGCGCCTATATGTTGTTCTATGCGGTGGGCAGCGGGCTGGGTGCGATGGCATCGACCCAGGTGTACGCCTACGCGGGCTGGACCGGAGTGTGCCTGCTGGGTGCGGGCATCAGCCTGGCTGCCCTGTTGTTCTGGAGGGCGACCCGAAAGCTAGCTGACTAGCGTCGATTGCAAATACCCGCCGAACGCGCTATACTATCGTTCTCAGACGCGGGGTGGAGCAGTCTGGCAGCTCGTCGGGCTCATAACCCGAAGGTCACAGGTTCAAATCCTGTCCCCGCAACCAAATTCGATACGAAAGCCCGACTCAACGAGCCGGGCTTTTGTTTTCTGCGGCA
>Ga0265780_10005307_pt1 | contig 16367 bp, 21 predicted proteins | sample P1T30metagenome_FD_192432 | JGI IMG/M metagenome (GOLD analysis project Ga0265780, IMG submission 192432) | Plant litter microbial communities from East Loma Ridge, Irvine, California - P1 T30 | ecosystem: Environmental > Terrestrial > Plant litter > Unclassified | place: USA: California... | reverse complement strand
ATCCCAATCCTAATCCCAATCCTAATCCCAATCCCACGGCCAGTGTCGCGGTGTCGCGGTGCCATGCCCGAAGCGGCGCAGCTGGTCATTCACAGCCTCAGGCATGCGCCCGCCCGCTGATTGGCCGGCTGCGCGGAGAGGACCCCCACCGCACGTCGACGCTCCGCAGCCGGTGGGACACTCCATCCAGGCAGAAACGATAGCGCTGGCGGGCCTCAATGCTAATCAATTCTCTGCACCCAGCATTACCACCACCCACCCTCCACCCATGTCGTGTGCCCGCTCCCCGGACCACTGCCGTCGCCAGACGAGATTGTCACGGCCATGAGGACACCACACTCCAGTCGCACTCGCTACTGGCCACACGCAGCTGTAGGTAAGCCGCTCGCGTTAGCCACACGCACCGCGACGGATAGCGCCTTGCACACTTGATGCAGCTCCACGGCGGACCAGAATCATCAGACGCAGGCCCCGGTCTGGACGAGCAATTCACGCGACCACAATTCCGCTCATGCCGTGTTTGACTGTGCACCCCCTCCACTGAGTGGCCGCCAATATCAGGAGCAATACGAGCACAACGAGCCGCCCTGCCAGCCCGTTTGTGCCCAGACTGCGTGACTTGCCTCGATACTTTGCCCTAATCATGTCCTAAATCCGAGCCCCGAACCCTGTTCCAACCCGAAGCCTGCAAAGGCTCAGGTTTGAGCGACCACTGCTGATCCTGCAATCCTCACGCAAATTCATTTGCATCGTGTGCCCTCCCAATCACACGGTCCGTAGCTGCCTGCATTCACCGGGCCCGCCGCTTCCGGCGAATCACTACCTGCCCTCGCTGCGCTAGATACGACCATCTTTCCCTTAAGTCGAGACAATTTGCACCGCAGGACCTGGCACCGCCTTCAGCGCGCCCCTGGCGAAACACGCATCCACGTATAGCGCGCGCCTTGCTCGGTGCATCCTCAAGGCTCACGCTTCTTTGTGCGTGAAAGACGGCTGTTCGCCATGTCGCATGTCGCACCTCACACCTCTCTCCTAACGAATACACGCCGACACCAGCGCATGCCAAATGCACATTGCACCAGCAAGCCTCCGTCGTTTGCGGCTTTGTGACTCTGTCTTGGCGCTGCGACACGCTCATGAATCGGCTTTGCTTTTGCCCTTGCTGTCCTTGGCCGCTCGCAGGTGGACGGTGGACCGGCATGGTAGGGAACGCCTCTGCTGAGCCCCGGCAGCGCTAGTCGTGCAACTGTGACGAGATTGCCCATCAGCAAGCGACGCGAGGAAGCGAGGACGCGAAGACGCAAAACCCAAGAACCCAAGGACCCAAGGACACAAGGACCCAAGGGAGACGCTACAGCCGGCGATTGGAATTAGTCCATGTTTGATTCTTGATGGTGTCGGCGTTTCTTGCTTCGCCAAAGGCCTTGTTAGAACCATGGAGCTGCCGTCATACTCCGTAACTCCATAGCGCTGGCCGTGCCACGACAGGGGGGCCGACGCTCTTTCCTCGGACAGTGAAGGTGGAAAAAATAGATGCATACGTAATCCGTGTAGGATCTCGGGAGTGAGCTGCCCCAGCTGCGAGAGGTCACAATTGCAGCACCACGCTTGTCCCCCTGTGGCTAGCGTCTGCTGTGTCATGGCGAGGCACACCACCGACTATGTTGGACATGGATTGCCATTAATTCCCAAAGACTCGATACATTCGAGCTACACATCTCAAACATGCACGCCTCCTGCTCCGTGCAGTCCGCCGTGGAATGCTTGTTATGGAGACGTGAATAGATATATGCCTCGTTATCGTGTTACAGCCACGGCCGTGAGCATGATTTGAGTCGCTGTACATACTACCGGTACACACTCGGCTTCTTGTCAGCGCAGTTCCACCCTTGCAACCATACACCGTTGACACACCATCGCACACACACCTTCCGCATGCAGAGATTTCGCAATAACAATCAAGTCAGACCGAGTGACCTCTGTGGAGATGGCTCATGCTTGTTCCGGCGTAGGATAGAGAGGGCAAAACTTACTTTCAGGGATCCTGGAGGCGCGACACGGACATCCCTCGGCACGGTCATGCTCCCAGACGAGCACGAGTCGCTGCCCAGCCTCGGGAAACGTTAGCTGTGTAAGACCAATCTACGCCACTTTAGGAAGCGTTATTAGTCGGCCCACGGCGCGTTGATACGTACCGCGCCCCTCCTCGACGCGTACACGCATTGCACTAACATGTCCACTGTCCAGTGTCGCCCATGTAGGCGTCGGGCCCGAGCCTTCAGCTGCAACCATCATCTACTCTACACCGAGTGTTCCGGCGTCTGCCACCATATTATTCCAGGGTTGTTTTCCTTAGCGAACTGCGGTCACGCTGCCCGTTTGCGAGACCGATAGCGGTTCAGGCGAGCCTCAACATTGATTGCCATGGAGTGGCGACGCACAATGCACAATCCTCTTTCGCCAGGACATTTTTTTCCGGAAGCCGACAGAAGCACGAGTCTACCGATCGCTCTCAGCATACCGTGTCCTGTCCGCCTTTACGTTTGCTGCCCGATCACGATGCCGCTTTGCATCATGCTTAGACGAGCACAGCAGCAGCAAATGGCGGCCAACGGACTACGTCTCGCCATCACCTCTGGTCTTGGTCCTCGCCCATGCGACAGCCCTCTGCGTTGAGTTTAGCCTCTTCGTACCACGTCGTCTTCTGGTGTCCGAAAGCCAATCTTGAGACTTCTGGATGCTTGCCCCGCTTTTACTTAATCAAGTAGGTAGCACGAACCCAAACAGATTGAATGCTATGAGCTCTAGCCCTCGGGCAATCAAGAGCCTCCTGGAGAGCCATACCGGAACAACCCAGGCAACCATCACCGGTTTCATGGCCTGTTGCTGTGCCTCCGGTGCCGTGGCTTGCTGGAGCTGGTCGCCTAAGCCTACTGTACCGAGTATATCCACTTCTGATTCCTGGCCGCATGACCGATATCATGACTGGCCAGCACTCGTAACTCGGATGCCACTGGGCATCACCTACGATTCCTGCCTTGTGGATCGCATGTCGTTGTTGTTGTTGTTGCTGGATGTCGACGAGCGACCAATAGGAACAGCGTGCGAACTTGCAACTCATCATCGGCCCCATTACGGAAGCACGTTACGGGGGCTGATGGATGTGTCGCCGTGTGACGTCTCGACGCCACGAGCGCAATCATCCGTGCCCATTGCTGGCAGACGTGATCAAGGACTTGCTTTGTCCAACTCGGCTGTGTATCCATTGCTCAAGTTCAATATTTCAAGGCACCTAGTTGTAGATACTGTGCTTGATGGGCGGAAGGGGCATCCTGCACAGCACCGATGCAGGTCTTTGCCCCGCGTCCAACCGTATCGTCACTGCCATATCATGACCAGTATTACCGTAGCGTCCGGCAATTTTGCGACTTGGAATCAGAGCAGGACAAACCCCGCGGATCGCTGGTTCTCCGCAAGCGGCAATCACGAATTCCTGAGGTGCAGGTGGTTTCTTCTCCGCTTGCTGCGCGTCAGCGCCACGTCCTCCAACAACCAAGGCTAGACCCCGCCATGCAAGGCCAAGGGCGTCGACAACCATCCAACCATCTTACACATTATGATTTGTGATCCAATTTGAGGAAACTATACATCTTGATCATCGATCCAAGCACTGATGCGCCTAATTCTCATAGCCAACATGTACGCGTAGTCAGCCATGATTCACTGTTGCTCCGTCAGATCCGGGAATTTGGTCACAATTACCCTCCCTGCTCTGTGCCGTCATACATCACTCAGCACACACGGCGGGCTCAGCTTTGCTTGGAGCATTACAGCCCAAGGCGACGGCTATATCTTCTATCCTGACGCAAGATATTCTCTCTGCCGCCTGCCGCCTGCAGACCGCAGACCAAGGGTGCCTAGGCTTACTCGCACTATGTCGATACTAACACCACTAGATGTTTCCAACGATCGGCCTCGCTTTGCGGCCCATCACTTTACCACCTCTCGGCCTCCACATCAGCAGTCGTGTTGAACAGGGCAGCACTCCCAAGTGCCTCAGACGCAAGATGCCGCAAGCAGCCGCGGGCTCGACGTGGAAAGTGTTACCCTGGCTCACACAAAGTGCATGCCAAACAACCAGGTTCTTTGTCAACCAGAACGCCCTCCGCTTGCCGGACAGCTCGCATCCTGCCTTGGCTCGACTGATAACCACGTCGCATCTTATTCAACGTTGCGCTGCTTGTAGGCACCGCTCCGTCCTTGGCCACATACCTGCAAGCATGACAGGCTGGTGATTAAACCCTGTCCTTTTCTCATCTTCTATCCGAGCCGGCGATTGCCTCACGCCAACAAAGCCCTGGCGTCTCCTTTCTCTTGTCTCTTGTTGCACAACGCAAAAGTTGAAGAAAGTCTGTAGTCGGTACGCGCCGGAGTCTCAGACATGGGCGCAGTACATTGCCGTCTGGAGAAAGGACTCAGTCGCACCATTTCTCAAGCACCACAAAGTCAGTCCTTCGGCTGAATGTGCCTCGTTTGATGTCGATCCAACCCGGGCCATTCTCCTGCTTGTCGACGCAAACACATGTCCAACACCGTGTTGAGGCGATGCTATATTAGAGACACAGTCGTTTTGATTGCATGCATCTTGTCCAACCTAGAAAACGGCTACCCTTTGTCGGCATCAAGCACATTTCATCGAACGGAAGTGTTTGTCCTGTCATGCTCAATTTCTCACACTAAACACCCGTATCGCACGCGTCGCAGCTCGGCCCCTCCATCTCGCGATTGTGTCCCTGCACTGGTTTATCGGTCGATGCTTATCTTTCAAACATCAAAGAAAAGAATGAACGGTAACTTGTTGGTAACGCAGCATGTCCTCCCCTGGTCCTGACCAAGGCGAAGACAATAAGCCATCGTCAACACAGCCTTGGCCATGGCCGTGAGTAACATGCTTGCTTTGTACTTGCGGATAGTCTACGGTTTCGGCACCTGTACTGTTGTTTAGTCGCGCTGAACATGATTGCACTGTGACTTCTCGTCTCCATGGACGTGGAATAGGAAGTGAGGTCCTACAATATGCGGTTGACAACACTCTGCATATTGTTCGTGTATCGCCAGTGCGGCGTCGAGTGAATTGAAGCACTTTGGGCTGTCTCTGGGCAGGGCACGATAGTTGTGTTTGTGGTGCGCGTGGCTACGAGGAAAAGGCCTTGGAGTCGCGCTTTCAGGCCTTGCTGTGAAGGCAGGGAGTGCAGAAGAATCGAGTAGTGACCCTTGCGACAACGAGGACATTATGTAGAGCTGCCCTCACGCATCCTCACGCTATGAGACAAGTCAAGGCCAAAACAGTTCTTCGTGGTTTTGAAACTAAGATGGGCAAGGATAATAATACAGGTTTCTGCTCAAGCTTCGAGGAGCACTCGAGGTCGGAAAGATCTCACAGAAGAAGAGAACCGCCGCCAAACTCCCAGCCCGCGCATGACGAGCCTGCGTCAGTATACGCGTGGTACATAAGCCAATCGAGCATTCTCCCCCACCTAAAGCGCGAAAGAGAATCCCCGATCACGTAAATGCGCCTCGAAGAGCGAAGGTGGCTATCGCAACAATCAGCATCTACGCCCAACCAAAACGAAGCAGAAAAACCACCCACATCTACAAAAGCCACATAAGACACAAACGTGCCATTACTGACAAGCTTGGGATTCTTCGGTCCAACGCACCCAAAGCAGAAGTTCTGTCCAAGTGGCGGGTTTTGCATCGTGTAGGATGAGGCATTTGTGTTCCAAGCGACGCCTAAGTGACGGTCAGTATATAACATGGACGGCTTGTAGAGTATGCTCGGTATCGTTGTTGATCGCCCAGCCCTGGCCCGTACCCGCGCCGCCGCCATCTCGCAACACGACGGCGGCGTTGGTGCTGCCCTCGAGCAGAAGTCCGTGGGCCCACCTTTGGTGCGGCTCGATGCTGACGAGGGGCTGCTGGGCGTGGTACCCGATACACGCGTTCGGGCCCGGGGCCAGAGTCTTGGTGGCGATGCCGTAGCTCTTGGAGCCTTGCGCGCCTGCCGTTGTGCAGTTGTGCACGAGGACTTGGGTTCCTTCAATGGAGATGCCCAGAGCGTAGCACGCGCGGTTGTCGGTTGGGCCGTCGCGGTTCATCGCGATGGTGGTGATGGTGAGTCGGGAGGAGGACTTTTGCGTGCTGATGAAGCTGTTGAAGCCGGTGAGGTTGAGGTTTCGGAGCCAGGAGTTGGTGGTCCAGGGGGAGATGAGGATAGCGTTGCGGTCGCATTTTCCGGCCCCGAGGCGCGTGCCGGAGCATGACGGATTGAGGCGGGTGCTGAGGTTTTCGAGACCCATTTCGGAAGGCTGGGCGGGTGGAGTGAAAGGGATGAGGGCGATGGAAGTCATGAGGCCGTTGGCGGCGTTGAGGGAGTCGGTCAAGGGGATGTCAAGCGATATTTCCTTGTTGGATATGGATTTGATGCGGCGTGGTTGCTGGACCAGTTTACCTAGCTGTAGGTTGTCAGTGTCATTACTGCAAACCGTCAGAGCTGATAACATTGTACTGACTTGCAGCCATTTAGGATAAGGCGTCATGCCTTGAGCATCTATCCATGCCTGTGTCACAGCCCTGCTCACCATGACATGCATGCCCACCGCGAGTCGGCTAGTATCCGTGACATGTAGAGATAGGGATGGGCTTTCCCATTTTCGGCTTGCCAGAGGAGTTACCCATGATGATGACATCCTCGGTCAGATATTTCAACTCCAGTATAGTCTTTTCGGTACCAACCCCGCGCAAGGTCGTCTGATTGTCGACCCGGAGCCCATGAGAGAGTGTGTAGGTGCCGGCCTTGAGCTCAACTACACCTCCACCAGACTTGGCTACGCTGTCAAGCGCCTTCTGAATTGCAGAGGACTGATCACCGCTGCTAGGAATGAGAGTTTCCGCTGCTGGTCTGGAAAGGGCTGGGAGGGGAACTTCAGATTGGTGGTATCCAGCATAGGAGAAGTCTGGAAGCTTATCGCCAGCCGCTGTCCAAGCCTTCTTGTAGTCTATGCTTGCGGCTTGAGTGAGAAATGGCAACGCTGCCAGAAGCGCAACGGTTTGAGGTAGAATCATGGTAAGACTTGGAGATGGTAAGAACACGTCGAACTAAGAATGGGGAGTAGGCTGTTTATAATATGTTAGATGTAGGCTCCTGCGCATACGGTCAGATTGCGGCTGGCTTTTTCCAGACATTGGGGGCGAGGTATGAAATGATCTTGATGGATTGCCACAGCACGCAACGGCAGTGTAATTACTTTTGGAGACAAGTAACTGCTACGCCTGCTAAGGGACTTTGCATGCCCATGCAGCGCGATACAGAAGCGGCCGCTCAATGAGGATGTTCGACAAGATGGTGTGGTTTTTGCACGACACAGGATTCCTGAAAGGTGAAGCCAAGGTCCGACTCAATGAGCCACGGATTGGCCCCGTTTCTATTTCAATGTTGCGCTCTCGGATAGACTCATTCTGGCAAGGAGGACGGATAGCATGTCAGAGACGGTGGGGTTGAGGGCGATGGAGACGACGTGCAAGTGGTTCACGATGGCTCGTGAATGGTGGCGGTGTGAGTCCCGTGCGGCTCAGCCTTATGGCGATGCCAAGGAAACCGCGTCTTCGCGTCCCCAACTTTTTGGCTGGCCACTTTCCAACATCGCCAGCTCGCGCCCACGCTCAAACCTTCGCTCACGCAACTGAGCCACAATCGCCATACGATGCCGCCTCCGAATTCGAAGAAGCTCACCGCGCAGCCAGTGCGCACGCGACAGTTCGCGGGAAAGCCCGCTGCCGTCGAGGCAGAGGAGCGCTCCAGTTCCGAGTCCGAGTCGGAGGAGGAACAGCCCAAGCACAAGCCCTTTGCAAAGCCGAGGCCCGCGCCTGTCGCCTCGTCGTTTCCCAAAGGCGCGCTCAAGTCGAAGCTTGCCGCGCGCCACAAGTCCGAGGCGGAACGCAAGGCGCTGGAAGACGAGTTCGAGACGGAGAGCGAGGGCGAAGATGGCGGCGAGGGCAGCGGCAGCGCGGACGGAAGCGGCAGTGGCAGCGGCAGCGGCAGCGGCAGCGGCAGCGAGGACGAGGAAGAGTCGGAGGAAGAGTCGAGCAGCGAAGACGAGGCGCCCAAGAAGCTGCTGCGGCCCGTCTTCCTCAAGAAGAATGAGCGCAACAAGGTCGCCGCGCCCGTCAAGTCTGCAGAGGAAGCCGCCGCCGAGGACGAGGCGCGGCGGCAGGAGCACTCGCGCGCGCTGGTGCAGGAGCAGGTCGAGCAGCGCATTGCGGAAAAGGCCGCGGGCAAGAAGGACTGGGACGACGACGTCGAGGACGCCGACATCAATGCCATCGACGACACCGACGGGCTCGATGCCGCCGCCGAATATGCCGCCTGGAAGCTGCGCGAGCTCAGACGCATCAAGCGCGAGCGCCAGGCCATCGAGGAAGCTGAAGCCGAGCGCGCTGAGATTGAGCGCCGCCGCAACCTGTCGGCTGCCGAGCGCGAGGCCGAGGACCGCGCCTTCATCGACCAGCAGAAGGAGGACCGCGCCGACCGCGGCGACATGCAGTACATGCAGAAGTACTTCCACAAGGGCGCCTTCTTCACCGACGAGCTCAAGGAGCTGGGCGTCGACCGCCGCAACCTCATGAACGCCCGCTTCGAGGACCAGACCAACAGAGACGTCCTGCCCGAATACATGCAGATCCGCGACATGACCAAGCTCGGCAAGAAGGGCAGGACGCGCTACAAGGACATGAAGTCGGAAGACACGGGCAGGTGGGGCGACTATGCCGACGACCGCCCGCGCAAGGACAAGGCCGACTTTGGCGTCGACGAGAGGTTTCGACCAGACGCCTACCGTGGCCGCGACCCAGACGGCCAAGGTGCCACCGGAGCCAACGCCAAGCCGCTGGGCGACAGGAAGAGGTTCGGCGAGGACAGCCAGAGGGACAGCAAGCGCCCGAGATACGAAGAAAGAGCCTGAAGTTACACTCATCACACCATTTGCCGGCGTTGGACACATCAGCATTCGAGCCGCACCATATCCCATATCCAGTACTACACGATGCATAGCGCTTGTCATAAATCGTATCATCATCACGGCTCGACACATGCACGTCGCAGCTACTCCTCGCCCACTCTCTCGTATGTCCCGCGACCTCGTCCCTCTCCCTCTGCCATAGCCTTGGCGTCCTCCCTCCCCTTCTCCACGTCAAGCCTCCACAGCAGCGGTGCCGGCAACACCACCAACACTGCAAGGAATATGAAAGCTGGCCTGATGCTACCTGCGTGATCCACGATCCAGCCCACTAGTGCTGGACCAAATGCGCTGCTGCCTTTGTCTGTCACAGCGTAAAGTGCAAAGAACGCTGCTTCACTGCCCTCTGGGATCAACGGCGCGTACACCGATCGTGCATACGACGAGATGCCTCCCATGACAATCCCATGAAGCACCGCGATTGGGTATATTTCCCACGGCTGTTGAAGACCAATGAAGCCGATCTTCTGGAATAGTGGGATGAAGCCAAGTAGTCCATACAATGGAATTATTTCCAAGCCTGCAACGCAGCACAGCAGTACCGTCTTTGGCTGCAAGGAGAAGCGCTTCTGGACCCGGGGCCAAGCGAAAGCGCCGACGACCCCGGAACCAATGGACGCGATTGAGAGCAGAGCGATTGCAATGGTGCCCATGTGGAGCTCTGTGCGTGCAAACAACACGGCTGTTCCAGAGATTGTGGCGACTGCGTCAGAGAGTAGGAACCACGACATGAGGAACATGAGCGTCTGGCGTAGACTGATTGCGCGCAGCAGAGTGCGCCAGAACGATTGCAGGGAAAAGCGTGTGTAGAACAAGAAGGTGCGGAGTCTGGATGTCGGGGTCGAGAATGTCTTGTCCTCCTGCGACGGTAGTGGAGGCCCAGGTCGAGGACGAAGCCAGAGGAGTGTTGGCGTCGTCAACGCGGCCCACCACATACCGACGAGCAACAAAATGACACGAATAGGCAGGCTTGGATGGCTTTTCTGAATGGCTGTTTTGCTAAACAGCCAGAGGATCAGTATGCTTACGACTTGCACGAATACCGCCGCCATATAGCCATATCCGACGCCTCTACTTGACATGTCTGCTGAACGCTCGAGATCGCGTGCGAGGCGGTCAGGGTCCGACCGCGAAACTCTGTTCACCTCGAGTGTTGGGCTCAGGGCCTCCAGCTCGAAATCAGATGACGAGTCCGAAGTTGCAAATTTCGCCCCAGCGTTGTTGGCATGATGTGCAACGAGCAACGGCAAAAAAGCGTTTAGCAGAACGAACGAGCAACCAAGACTCGTGACACCGAGAATCACGAGTATTGGTGCTAGAAAGTACACCGTTGGCGAGATAAAAATGAATAGAGCACTTGCAACGGACCCCATGTATGCGAATGCCATCAGCATCTTCTTACGGTATGGACCTGTGATATCATGAGCCTGTGTTTACACTACTAGAATCCTCAATGCTCTAATCGGTATGAGACGTGACTTACCATGGTCCGCAAATGAGCTGAAACACACAAGGGTAACAGCCTGTACCATGACGGCTGCAGAAAACGTGTACATGGCAAAGCTGCTAGTTGAAATGGTAGTGTTCAGGATCTTGATCATACATTGATCGCTCCCTTCCAGGCCATCTTCGGCGCGCATCTGGCGAGATCCGCCATGGTCGACACAGCTTTTGGTGCTGTCCGAAAAGAAATGCCCGTTTTCGCGAGCTAATTGCTCGAGTATGACAGGTAAGAACGCTCCTACGTATGAGTGAGTACAGCTAGCAGTTTGTGTCGGGTGGCATGTGAGGCATACCAACAGCAACCACAGCGAAGACTTCGGCTGCGATCGGATACGCGTACCAACCATTCAGCTCTCGATTTGTGGTTGCGCTGGTGTCTTCGCCCTCGTAGTGGGACTGCAATTGAACACGTTCTGCCTCATCTTCTTCGCTGTCGAGCGACATGTCCGGTCCTGGTGTATGTCGCAGAAATGAAGTGATACAATTCAAAGTGAGAAGGTGTTGGTGGATCCGATCCACATCGAGACAGAAAAAGTGGGGCTGGAATGAAGTCATGTTTCGGACCTGCCAATGCACATACTTTCAACGTCGCGCTTGTCATTCACACTTTTGGTTGTCGAAAAGTGGCCCAATTTTATGTTTGCCCCGGCTAACTGTGTCCTTAACAAAACTTGCTACGATTTGACAAACACACCACGGGATCTCCTCCAGATCCACTGCCCAAATGCCTCCCACTAACACCGTCTTCGTAATTACACACTTTGAAGATATTCTCTACGGTATCGGCAAAGTCCCAGATTCTTCCCATGGTCACTGTGTGCCAGCTCATAAAGCACATTCTGTACTGTATATGCCGCGGTGCTTTTGGAATGTAGCCTTGATCGACTGCAATTGCCTGGATGAGCGCCCGGCAATCTGCCACAGGTGCGCGATTTATGTGGTCGCATTGTATGTCGCCAACTGGAGGGAAAGAGTTGGTTGGAAACAGATCGGGCTGTTCCAAAAAGACAGGGTAGTTCTCTTCTCGCAGGACCCAGTACTGGTCGTTTCCTGAACCCTCGAGCGTCAGGTTCAGATTGTATCCGCCAGGGGTGGACATGGCTGCGCATGATATTGCGCAAATTAGGAGAGAAAGTGGTGCAAGTGGGTGCATGACTGGTCAAGTCGGCAAGTAAAGTGTGAGATGATCTTCAGGACAACTTATGGCTACCAGTCATGACAATGTCATCGGCTGCCAGAACTTATGCACAAGCAGGGTCATGATACGAGACTTTTCACTGCTGTCACTGGGCTCGGCGCCAGCGACGACGTGATGCTGTTAGTACCGGGGACACCAAAATTACACGGTGTGGCCTCAAACTTTTCTTGCAGCACAGGTCTAATCAGATTGTAGTGCGAATTTGTACGAACTGGAAATATGTGTGATTGACAGCTGTCGCGCCCAAGTATCTAACCTTACTGTTGTCGAGCTAATGGAGTGCGATGCACCAATAGCACACAAGTTGACACAGTGCTAGAGTCTCGGGACATTGTGTCGTGTCATCCTCACCATAACGTGTGTTCTAAAGCTGTGTGCATGCCTAGGGAATAGCCATACATGTCACGTTGCGTTGAAAATCTCAGTAGCCGTAAAGGTCTTACAACACGCCGCCATGTCAGTGTACGCGAGAGGGTGACGTAGTACATCTCGCACTAGTTCATGGTCCATTTCTTCAGTCTCCTTAAGACTGAGATGCACGCAAGAAGTCGAAAGGAAAAGTGATACAAGCAAGAACCGACACATTATGAACACCTGAAAATGCCACCAGCTCGAAGAAGGGGCGTTGCCAAATCCTCGGTAACACATCTTGCGCCAACTCGCACCGCCAACCCCTCACACCTACCTCAACCCCCGAATCTTCCCTTCCGTCTTCGACCAGCCAAGTTCGGTCTAATACAAGAAAGAATATGCTCAAGCCTGTACGCCTTGGTGATACAAGCAATCCTTTGGAATCAGACGCGTGGCATCATGGCCCGACCTGTCCTGTTCGCCGTGCTTACGAGATACCCGACACCAGAAGATTTGTCCTCCGCAGACCTAGAAGACCTGACTCGGATGCTTCAGCCGCTTGGACTCCACAACATCCGGGCAATGCGCCTGATCGCGATGGCGAAAGCATGGCTCGCTGCGCCACCATCTCGGGAGCGTAGATACAGGAAATTACATTATCCAACAAAGGGGTGTGGTGCTGATGTCAAACCCAATGAAGTTCTCTGCCCTGAAGACGGGCGCGTCGGCTGGGAGCTTGCCCATTTGCCCGGCATGGGTGCATATGCTCTCGACAGCTACCGCATTTTCTACCGTGACACGTTAAGAGGTATCACCGTCTCCAAAGGTGTCGAGCCGGAGTGGAGGAGAGTAGCAGCAGACGATAAAGATCTCAAAGCTTATCTCGAATGGAAACGGGAAGTCGACTAGTCGTTGCCTAGGAGAGTTGCTTGCAGTATTGTCTTTCACACCATGCAGTACGCGCAGTCGCAACGCAGCACCCCGTTTAACTGCGTAATTTGAGCCAAATCAAATGAGCTCACCCTGGCATGGGACACACGACTTCGTAGCGCCGCCTCCTCACAAGAACACGATACGAGTGATACGTCACAACCACATTGTCTACCATGTGATGACAGCGTCCCGGCATGCTGATCTAGTGCTATTGAATTGAGAGGCTGATTTCTTGGACGTACGTATGGGACCGCTTTGTACGCACAAAGCATCCTACAAGCGAAACTGCTTAGGCAAATGCTGGACACTGCTTTGGGCCAAGACGACGAACAATGGACGAAGCCAAACATGACACTTCTCATTTTAGGGCTGAGGCATAGATTAACATCCAACTAATAGAGATTTGAAGTTTGTGGAGCCTCTTCACTATCCGTCTCGCAAGCATGCTCTTCCATACCACACACCTCTCGGCATACCTAGTCCTCTTCTATGGTCTAGGTGGAGAAGCTCAGGCACAATTCAATCTTGGTACCGCATCTTCGTTTAGTGTTATAGCGAGCTCGGCGATCACGAATATTGGATCCACAATCATTGACAGTCAAATTGGTATCTTCCCAAACAACGCCAATCCGGTCATCGGATTTCCACCCGGCACTGTCATCGCCAGTAGCGATGTCTCCAGCCGAGCCAAAGAAGATGCTCGAGCTGCTTATGTTGCTGCTCGGTCCTTGTACCTGACAAAAGATATCACTGGTCAAGATCTCGGAGGTCAACTCCTTACGCCTGGGACTTGCTCCGCTTCGTCATCTTCCAGATCGGCTCAACTCTTACCACCGCTGCATCCTCGAGCGTGGTCCTCATCAACGGCGCACAAGCCTCCAATGTAGTCTGGCAAATCGGTTCTTCGGCTACGCTTAGTACTGGAACAAATTGTCAGGGCAACATCATCACCCAAGATTCAATCACCCTGGTTACTGGTACCACTGTCAATGGCGGCTTATACGCGTTGACAGGTGCTGTTACGCTTGATACAAACCGCATCACTGTACCACGTATGTCTTCGCAACAGCCGACAGGAACGAGTCCAGTCTCGAACTCCCCAACCTCAGCGTCACCACCACTTGTGTCTCAGACAACTAGCAGAGTTTTTAGCGGTAGTGGCCGTATATCGATCCCAACTACCGGTACTAATGTCAATGATATCACTACATCTCTCTCCGTATCAATTACCACAGGCTTCTCAAATAGTCTAACCGCTACGACTCGTGTGCGCAATGAAGCGACGACCACATCATCGCCAAACGCCATTTCTGATTTTACTTCGCTAAGCCCAACGGGCAACAGGACGATCGCATCTCTGGAGATGGAGATACCAAATACGCGACTGAGCTCCAGCAACACAACGTACAAGACGTTTACGGCCAACTCGACATACTGGAAGTTCCCAGCAACTACTATGCTCTCGCTCCTCACAATTACGGGGCCGAAGCCAACAAGCACGCAAGTGCAAACTGTGGTGTCCTCAAACGATTCAGTTATATCAAACGGCGGTACGTCGTGCTCGCAAGTCACGCAGTATCTATCCGAATCATACTCTCATTCCAGCACAGTCGCATCACTTGTTACTCCCACTATTCCGCCTGCGGTTAGTATAAACACTGAAACTCGACTAGCATACCAAACACCTTACTTGAGCTTACTGTTGCTTGCGATCATATTTGCGTTATTAGTGTTGTTATAATTGAAATAAGAAGTATCTATGATATTTAACGCTATTTTAGCGCTTGAAGCTATGTCTTTCGAGACAACGTTCTATATCTATACAGATAAGTATTCTAAGTTTATTGTACTACATTTTTTTACCTTCACGAATGTTAATAAAGTATTGTCTTGAGGCGCTCGTATCGTGCTTTGACACGAAGATTTTCAAGAAGCACGCGACCACCCATTTAGAACTGCACGAGAAGAAGCTAGGTAATGGGGAGATTTGCTTTGTACTGAGGCGGATCAATCGGATACAAGCGGCGCAACTGCTTTAGAAGATATAGCGTGGTCTTCAAGAGCAATCTGAAGTTGCTGAAAGAGAACCTACTGCCAGTGTGACGACAGCTTATTAATACGCCCAGTCATGATTTCATGCTCAATTCGAAAGGAGTTTGCTTATATCATCACTGCATCCCTTGAGAATACAGCGAAGCCATCTACTAAGCAATAGAAAACACGAGATCTGTAGTGCAAGCAGACCGACAGAACAAAGACCGTCCAGGCCAAGACACTTTCAATATTCGCAGCTGAAGATCCATTTGAGTATTCATATGGTCTGAATAACTACCATGAGTAATTATCCTCCTTTTAAGAATGTGACATCCGCCCAACATAACCAGATCGGAGAGCATCCCTGGCGTTAACCCCATTGGCTGCATCCATCCCCAACATCTCTTTGCAATCTCTATCCAGACGGATTAACAGGGTCACCCTTCACGGCCGCTCGCAAAGAAAACAAACAGGCTTACTTCTATCGTACACTGCCCTCGACGTCAGCCAGTCAAGACTCAGAATGGAGACCCAAATCTAGGTTGCCAGATTTGAAGCTACCGAACCTCCAGTTCAATCCGATTCCATACATGTTCCAGCCAGAGGATATGGACGAGAATGATGACTTGCTGACAGGGCTGAAGCTGCTAGCCGGCGTCGGCGATCCCGCCATGAGCGAAGGGGTAGCATACTACATCTACGCCGCTGGCAAAAGCATGCCGGACAACCAAGTCTTCACCAGCTCCGACCGAGACCTACTACTATGTCTGTTCACACCGCTTGCTTCGCTACGCTGCTGAATATTTCCCAGGGGCCCAGCGAGGTGCTCTCGACGTCAGGACGGACATGGGGCCGATCAGACTCCGCCCCAGCGAGATTGCAGCCATCCCCCGCGGCGTTCGCTTCCACGTGTCGGTAGTGCAAGGACCGATCCGCGGATACATGCTCGAGACTTCCATGGCCCACCTCGAATTGCCAGAGTTGGGTGTTGTTGGTAGTGGTGGGCTGGTAAATCCTAGGGAGCTTTAGCCTTTGTAGCCGGGATCCGATACGGAAATCACCAACAAGTACTGCGGCGAACTTTTCTCGGCGAGAATGAAGGGGAGTGTATTTAATGTGGTTGCGTGGCATGGTACTAGCTTCCCTTTCAAGTATCACCTGGGTGAGTGAGCACCCCATGGTTATGCCGCCGGCACTGATGGGCAAACACTTGTTAGGTAAATACTGTACAATGGGCGCTATCTCGTACAATCATGCAGTGAGTAGTGCCTGGA
>Ga0265780_10005306_pt1 | contig 16367 bp, 14 predicted proteins | sample P1T30metagenome_FD_192432 | JGI IMG/M metagenome (GOLD analysis project Ga0265780, IMG submission 192432) | Plant litter microbial communities from East Loma Ridge, Irvine, California - P1 T30 | ecosystem: Environmental > Terrestrial > Plant litter > Unclassified | place: USA: California... | reverse complement strand
CCCTCTGCCTTGCACTACGCACGACAAGTTTCTATCATCAAGTAAGGTGCTTTACCATGACTAACCTGTCCAATGCAGCATTGAAGGAACCCGAACAAGGAGCGGGTGTGTACGTTGCCTCGTTCGAGAACCTGCGCATGACCGATGTCGAATCGGTCGGCGGCAAGAACGCCTCGCTCGGCGAAATGATCAGCCAGCTCGCCGAAGCCGGCGTGCGCGTGCCGACCGGCTTCGCCACCACGGCACAAGCCTTCCGCGACTTCCTGGGTCACTCGCTGGACGGCGGCCCATCGCTGGCCGACCGCATCGCCACCCGCCTGGAAACCCTGGACATCGACGACGTGCGCGCCCTGGCCGTCGCCGGCGCCGAGATCCGCCAGTGGATCATCGACACCCCGTTCCAGCCGCGCCTGGAAGACGAAATCCGCGCCTACTACGACCGCCTGGTGGCCGACTCGGAAACCGAGATGTCCTTCGCCGTGCGTTCCTCGGCCACCGCCGAAGACTTGCCGGACGCCTCGTTCGCAGGCCAGCAGGAAACCTTCCTGAACGTGGTCGGCATCGACAACATCCTGGAAGCGATGAAGCACGTCTTCGCCTCGCTCTACAACGACCGCGCCATTTCCTACCGCGTCCATAAAGGCTTCACCCACGCCGAAGTGGCGCTGTCGGCCGGCGTGCAGCGCATGGTGCGTTCGGATACCGGCGCCGCCGGCGTGATGTTCACCATCGATACCGAGTCCGGCTTCAAGGACGTGGTCTTCATCACTTCCAGCTACGGCCTGGGCGAAACCGTGGTGCAGGGCGCGGTCAACCCGGACGAGTTCTACGTCCACAAGCCGATGCTCCAGCAGGGCAAGTCGCCGGTCATCCGCCGCAACATCGGCTCGAAGCTGATCAAGATGGAGTTCACCGCCGAAGCGAAGGCTGGCCGTTCTGTGAAGACCGTCGACGTGCCGATCGAGATGCGCAACCGTTATTCGCTGACGGATGCTGAAGTGGTCGAGCTGGCGAAATATGCCGTCATCATCGAGAACCACTATGGCCGCGCGATGGACATCGAGTGGGGCAAGGATGGCCGCGACGGTAAGCTGTACATCCTGCAGGCGCGTCCGGAAACCGTGAAGTCGCAGCAGAAGGCCACCGATGCCCAGCAGCGTTTCAGCCTGAAAGGCAGCGGCACCGTGCTGACCCACGGCCGCGCCATCGGCCAGAAAATCGGCGCCGGCCCTGTGCGCGTGATCACCGACCCGGCCGACATGGAACGCGTGCAGCCGGGCGACGTGCTGGTGGCCGACATGACCGACCCGAACTGGGAGCCGGTCATGAAGCGCGCCGCGGCAATCGTCACCAACCGCGGCGGCCGTACCTGCCACGCGGCGATCATCGCGCGTGAACTCGGCGTGCCGGCGGTCGTCGGCTGCGGCGACGCCACCGAGACCCTGAAGGACGGCACCTTTGTCACCGTGTCGTGCGCCGAAGGCGACGAAGGCAAGATCTACGACGGCCTGCTGGAAACGGAAATCACGGAAGTCTCGCGCGGCGAACTGCCGCCGCTGGCGACCAAGATCATGCTGAACGTCGGCAACCCGCAGCTGGCATTCGACTTCCAGTCGGTGCCGAACGGCGGCGTCGGCCTGGCGCGCCTCGAGTTCATCATCAACAACAACATCGGCGTGCACCCGAAAGCCATCCTCGAGTACCCGAACATCGACGCCGATTTGAAGAAGGCCGTGGAATCGGTCGCGCGCGGCCACGCTTCGCCGAAAGCCTTCTACGTCGACAAGCTGGCCGAAGGCGTGGCGACGATTGCCGCCGCGTTCTGGCCGAAGCCGGTCATCGTGCGCCTGTCCGATTTCAAGTCGAACGAGTACAAGAAGCTGATCGGCGGTTCGCGCTACGAGCCGGACGAAGAAAACCCGATGCTGGGCTTCCGCGGCGCCGCGCGCTACCTGGCCGAAGACTTCGCCGAAGCCTTCGAGATGGAATGCATCGCCATGAAGCGCGTGCGCGAAGAGATGGGCCTGACCAACGTCGAGCTGATGATTCCGTTCGTGCGGACCCTGGGCCAGGCCGAGAAGGTCATCGGCCTGCTGGCCAAGTACGGCCTGAAGCGCGGCGAGAACGGCCTGCGCGTCATCATGATGTGCGAAGTGCCGTCCAACGCCATCCTGGCCGAGCAGTTCCTGGAGCACTTCGACGGCTTCTCGATCGGCTCGAACGACCTGACCCAGCTGACCCTGGGCCTGGACCGCGACTCCGGCATGGAGCTGCTGGCCAAGGACTTCGACGAGCGCGACCCGGCGGTCAAGGCGATGCTGTCGCTGGCGATCAAGGCCTGCCGCGCGCAGGGCAAGTACATCGGCATCTGCGGCCAGGGTCCATCGGACAACCCGGACTTTGCGGTCTGGCTGATGGAACAGGGCATCGAGTCGATGTCGCTGAATCCTGATTCGGTGGTCGAAACCTGGCAGAAGCTGGCGGCGATGTAAGCACCGAACCTGCCGAGGCAGGTTTCCGAGGCAGGAAAGCCCGCTACCCATGCCCGCTACCCATCGTGGTAGCGGGCTTTTTCATTGCAATATCCTCATGAGTTCTTCACACATCTTCACCCCATCGATGAAGCGCCGCCATCTCATGCTCGCGCTTGGCTCCTTGCCGTTTGCCGCGGCCGCGGCGCCGGCGCCGGCGCCGGCGCCGGCGCAGGCCGATGCCGGTTTCGCCGCGCTCGAGCGCGACCTGGGCGGCGAGCTTGGCGTGGCCGCCATCGATACCGCCACCGGAAGCACGGTCGGCTATCGCCACGACCGGCGCTTTCCGATATGCAGTACCTTCAAGGTCGTGCTGGCAGCGGCCATCCTGGCGCGCGACGCTGTCGAGCCCGGTTTGCTCGGCAGGCGGATATTCCTGCCGAAAGCGCTTTTTGTCGACTGGTCGCCGATTACCGGCAAACATGTGGACGGCGAACTGAGCGTTGCCGAATTGTGCGCGGCAGCACTGCAACACAGCGATAACACCGCCGGCAACATGCTGCTGCGCGAGGTCGGCGGTCCCGCCGGCCTGACGCGCTATGCACGTGCATTGGGCGACGAATCGTTTCGGCTGGACCGCTGGGAAACCGCCCTCAACGCGGCAGCGCCTGGCGACGATCGCGATACGAGCACCCCTTTGGCGATGGCGGGTACGCTGCGCAGACTCCTGTTGCAGGATGGCCTGCCGGCGGCGGGCCAGGGCCGGCTGCGCGACTGGATGCTGGGTAACACGACGGGCGCTACCCGCATCCGCGCCGCCGTGCCGGCTGGATGGCAGGTCGCGGACAAGACCGGCACCGGCGCCTACGGCAGCGCCAGCGACATCGGCGTGATCTACCCATCGGGCAGGGCGCCGATCGTCCTGGCCGTCTACAGCCGCCGGCTGCAACAGGACGCCGATGCACGCAGCGACATCATCGCCCAGGCGGCAAGCATCGCGCTGAAGGCATGCGGCGCCTAAGACCTGCATTGCCGCCATGTTGCAAGCCTTTTCCGGCTATCGCTGCATGGCAACAAATTAGTTGACTCTGTTCCAGAACTCGTTAGACTTTTAGAAACCCTCGTCAGCCTTTGCGGCGGCGGGGGTTTTTTTCGGATTCAGGGAGATTGGAAATGAAACGCTTGTCGATTATCGTGGGTTTGGTGGGAATCATGCTGTCCGGCGCGGCGCTTGCCGACGAAGTTGCCTTCTGCAAGTCCGAGTGCGACAGCGCGCGCTCGCAGTGCGTGGCGAGTACGGGCAAGGCCTCGGGCGACGAGGCAGTCAAGCTGCTCGCCACGCAGGAAACGAATGCCTTTGCGCGTACCGCCCAGGACCCCGTCGCCGGCGCCGGCACCCGGGCCCTGGAGCGCAGCGGCCAGCAGAACCGCCGCGCCCAGCAGCTGGGCATCTGCGACGATAAATACCAGCGCTGCACGCGCACCTGCGCCGCGCCCGGCGGCGCCGAGGGCGCATTCCCGGTGCGCAGGCACGGCAATACGGGCTGAGCTGTAACACGGCCGCGTGCGAGTACAAGGCGGCCACGACAACAAGGAGGAGACACATGGACGACTGGGTCGGCTGGATGATCGGCGCCGGCATCCTGGTGGTGGCGGAGCTGTTCACGGGTACCTTCTACCTGCTGATGATCGCGGTCGGCCTGGCTTGCGGCGGCATCGCGGCGCTGCTGGGCCTGTCGGGGCCGGTGCAGACGCTGGCCGCGGCCGCGACCGGCCTGGTCGCGACCGGCTTCCTGCATCGCAGCCGTTTCGGCAACCCGGCCAGGACCGAGGCCACGCGCGACCGCAACGTGAACCTCGACATCGGCGGACGGCTTACCGTCCATGCCTGGAACGAGGGCCGTGCGCGCGTGATGTACCGCGGCGCGCTCTGGGACGTCGAGCTGGGCAGCGGCGCCATCGCCGAGGCCGGCGACTTCCGCATCGTCGAGGTGCAGGGCAATCGCCTGATCGTGGCGAATGCCTGACGAATACTCATAATTAGAACTCATCTACAAGGGATGCCCATGGAATTTGGATTCTCGTTCGGCACGGTGGCGCTGGTGATCTTCGTCATCGCCATCGTCTTTGTCTTCAAGACCATCAACGTGGTCCCGCAGCAGCACGCCTGGGTGGTCGAACGCCTCGGCAAGTACCATGCGACGCTGGCGCCGGGCCTGAACATCGTCGTGCCTTTTGTCGACCGCATCGCCTACAAGCACGTGCTGAAGGAAATCCCGCTCGACGTGCCGCCGCAGGTCTGCATCACGCGCGACAACACCCAGCTGCAGGTGGACGGCATCCTGTACTACCAGGTGACCGACGCCATGCGCGCGTCGTACGGCGCGTCGAATTACGTGCAGGCGATCACCCAGCTGGCCCAGACCACGCTGCGCTCGGTGATCGGCAAAATGGAGCTGGACAAGACCTTCGAGGAGCGCGACCACATCAACACCACCATCGTCAACGCCATCGACGAATCGGCCGCCAACTGGGGCGTGAAGGTGCTGCGCTACGAGATCAAGGACCTGACGCCGCCGGCCGAGATCCTGCACGCGATGCAGCGCCAGATCACGGCCGAGCGCGAAAAGCGCGCCCTGATCGCGGCGTCGGAGGGCCGGCGCCAGGAACAGATCAACATCGCCAGCGGCGAGCGCGAGGCGGCGATCGCGCGTTCGGAGGGCGAGCGCCAGGCCGCGATCAACCGCGCCCAGGGCGAGGCGAATGCCATCGTCGCCCTGGCCGAGGCCAGCGCCACCGCGCTGCGCCAGGTCGGCGCGGCGATCCGCGAACCGGGCGGCGAGGACGCGATGAACCTGCGCGTGGCCGAGCACTACGTCGACGCCTTCGGCAACCTGGCCAAGACCAACAACTCGATCATCGTCCCGGCCAACCTGGGCGAGATGAGCGGGCTGATCGCCAGCGCGATGCAGATCGTGAAGGCGCAGAAGTGATGAACGGGGATCCGCAACGCGTGATCGTGATCACCGGCGCCTCGGACGGCATCGGCGCCGAGATGGCGCGCCAGCTGGCGGCGGCACACGGCGCCGGCGTCGCGCTGGTGCTGGCCGCGCGCCAGGCCGCGCCCTTGCAGGCGGTGGCGGACGCCTGCGTCGCGCTTGGCGCCCAGGCGCTGGCGGTGCCGACCGACGTGGCCGTCCAGATCCAGTGCCGCCGGCTGGTGATCGGCGCGGTGGAGCGCTTCGGACGGATCGACGTCCTGGTCAACAATGCCGGCCGCTCGGCGCACGCCCTGTTCGAGGAGGTCGAGGACCTCGACTGGTACGAGGAGCTGATGCGGGTGAACCTGTGGGGCGCCGTCTGGTGCACCCAGGCCGCGCTGCCGCACCTGAAGCGCACGCGCGGCGGCATCGTCGCCGTCTCGTCGCTGGCGGGGCTGATCGGCGTGCCCGGACGCACCGCCTACAGCGCCACCAAGTTCGCCATGACCGGCTTCTTCGAGGCGCTGCGGGCGGAGTTGCGCGGTGCCGGCGTGAGCGTGACCACGGCCTATCCGGGCGTGGTGGCCACGCAGATACGCTACCGCGGCTTCAACGCCGCCGGGGAAACGGCAGGGGCGAGCGGCTTGATCGAAGAGGGCGCGATGAGCGTCGAGGAATGCGCACGCCTGATCGTCGACGGGATGGAGCGGCGCAAGCGCGAGGTGGTCATGACCGGAAAAGGCAAGCTGGGACGCTACCTGAAACTGCTGGCGCCGGGCCTGGTCGAAAAGATGGCGTTGGCGGCGCTGAAGCAGGACTTGCGGCCGCATTGATGGGCGCCGGCGCCATCCACGAAACGGTCACGACGAAAGGGAATCCATGGACACTCCGGTCGACGAGGTAGCGGCGGGCGCTGCCGGCTACGACCCGGTCATGACGCCGCGCGGCGCGCTGGTCGCGCTGCTGGTGGTGATGTTCGTGACGACGCTGGTCGACATCGGGGCCGGCCTGAGCAGGCGTGGCGAGCCGGTGCTGTGGTCGCTGCTGACCGGTTTGCTGTCGAGCTTCCTGGGTTTCTACTGGTTCCGGCTCGACCGCGAACTGCGCGGCTGGCCCAGGTCGCGCTGGCTGAGCACGGCCATCGTCACGGTCACGCCGCTGGCGGTGCCGTACTACCTGGCGCGCAGCCGGCCGAAGGGCAAGAAGCTGCGCGGCGTGGCGGGGTTCTTTGGATTCGTGTTCCTGATGCTGCTGGCGTCAATGGCCGGGGCGATCTTGGCGATGTTGCTGAGCTGAGGTGCATCCGTTCCCCGTTGGCGGTGACCGTACGGTGGGCACGCCGTGCCCACGCGGAATGGCGCGCCGTGTTGGCGCATGATGCTGTCGAAGCTGCCGATCATTGGAAACGCCGACAAATGATCATTTGGAAGCGCCAGGTCTTTGCTGCCTATGCGCCCGGAACCTTGCCAACATCCATCGCACATCCGCGTGGGCACGGAGTGCCCACCCTACGGTCGGCGACATCATTGCATCCGGCGTTCGCAGATGATCACGTTCGCCAATAGAAAAAGGGCGGCAACGCCGCCCTTCGATTCATTCAACAACCATCCTCAGAAATCCACCGTCGCCGACACCGCCAGCGTGCGCGGCGCACCGGCCACCAGGTAGCCATAGGTCGGATACCCGCCCGCCGAGGCCCAGTATTTCTTGTCGGTGACGTTGTCCACGCGCGCGCGCAGGGTCACGTCGCGCTCCATCACGCGCGTGCGCCAGGTGGCGCCGAGGTCGAGGCGTGCCCACGACGGCAGCTTCTGGATGTTGCCGGCGTCGGCGTACTGGGTCGCGGTGTAGACCGTGCGCGCGTTCAGCGTCAGGCCGGGCAGGGTCGGCACATCCCAGTCGGCATTCAGGTTGACCTGGATCTCCGGTACGCCGATCGCCTCCAGCCCGTTGTTGGCCGCACCCGGCGCCAGGCGCTGTTCGGTGTCGAGCAGGGTGGCGCCGCCCAGCAGGCGCAGGCCCTTGGCCGGCATGCCGAACACCGACAGCTCGACGCCGCGGTTGCGCTGCTCGCCCGCGGTGACGAAGCGGTTGTCGACGATGCCGGTCAGCGGCTGGCCGGTCGTGAACAGTGCCACGCTGCCGCCCAGCTTGCCGCCGTCGACCTTGATGCCGACTTCCTTCTGGCGCGACACATATGGGTCGAGCGGCTGGTTCGCATTCGCCAACGGCGTGCCCAGGTTGTTGGTGGCCGCCGAGCCGCCCTGTTGCAGCGCCTCGATGTAGTTGGCGTACAGCGAGACGTTCTTGCTCGCTTTGTACACCAGGCCCGCGACCGGGGTGTTCTCGCTGCGGCGGTAGCTGGCGCCGGGCGCGCCGCCCACGCCGCTCACGTAGTCGTAGCCCTCGTCCTTCAGGCGCTGATGGCGGATACCCACGGTCAGCAGCACGGAATCGTCCATGAAGGCGAGCGTATCGGCAATCGCCGCGCTCGACAGGATGGACTTGCGCGTCACCAGCGGGTCGTTCATGTCGCCGCCGAAGGGCCAGGCATCGGTAGCCGGCGGCGCCACGTCCACCGGACGGTAGATGTTGGTGTTCCAGCCGCTGAAGGCACCCATCGCATACGCGTTCTTCGACTCGGAATGGAAGCCGGATACGGTGGCCGACAGCGTGTGGCCGACCGCGCCGGTGCGCAGCGTGGTGCGCACGCCGACTTCGCCGGTTTTTACTTCGTCTTCGCGCACGTTGTCGAAGCGGGTCATGTAGCCGCCGCCATCGGCCGCGTTGACGTTCATCGACGCCAGCACGTTCGACTCATCGGTCTTGCGCATGCCCAGCGCCGCCCAGCCGACGGTGTTGGCGCCCAGGTCGACCTCGGCGCGCAGGGTGCCGAAGACGTCGCGCTCCTTGGCATTCGTCCATGGTTGCGCCCAGTTGCTGCTGGCATCGGGCGCGGCGACGATCGGCACGCCGATCACGGTCACGCTCGGGCGCGCGTTGTACAGCTTGTGGTCCTGGTAGCCGACGTCGGCCGACACGCGGAAGGCGTCGCCGCGCCAGTCGGCGCCGACCGAGAACACGCTCAGTTCGCGTTCCTCGCGGTCGATGGCGGTGTCGCCGTCGCGGCGCACGGCGTTGATGCGGATGCCGCCGCGCTTGTCCGGGCCGAAGCGGCGCGCCAGGTCGGCCGCGCCAACCAGCTGGCCGCCGGATTCGACGCCGACCGTGACCTGGTTCAGGTCCTGGTTCGGGGCGCGCTTGGGCAGCAGGTTGATCATGCCGCCGATGCCGCCGCCGCCCGGCGCGGCGCCGTTGACGAAGCTGTTCGCGCCGCGGAAGACTTCCACGCGCTCCAGCAGCTCGGCCGCGACGAACTGGCGCGGCAGCAGGCCATACAGGCCGTTATAGGCGAGATCGTCGGAATTCACGGCGAAGCCGCGGATCACGTACAGCTCCTGGTAGTTGCCGAAGCCGCGCGCCACGCGCACCGAGGGGTCGTTCTGCACCACGTCGGCCACGCTGCGCGCCTGCTGGTCCTGGATCAGGGCGTGGGTGTAGTTGGTGGTGTTGAAGGGCGCGCTCATGATGTCGACGTTGCCCAGCAGGCCGAGACGGCCGCCGCGCGCCACCTGGCCGCCGGCGTAGTCGCTCGGCAGGCCCTGGGCCGAGGCGTCGGCAGAGGCGGTGACGACCACGGTTTGCATCGGCTGGTCGGCAGCGGGCTGGTCGGCGGGGGCGGGGGCGGTGGTCTGTGCGCCGGCGGAAGCGGAGAAGAGCAGGGCGCCCAGGGCGAGCGGCGTGAGGCGGAAAATCGATTGTTTCATGGGAAGCGTGCTGTGTAGCCGTGTTGTTGTTAGATGAGAATCATTCGCAATATTATCCTCCGAAAGCTTGCGGCTGTAAATGAGAACCATTATTATCTGTAGCTCTTCGTCTGTCCCGAACTTCGATGTCTACTCAATCCCTGCGCTGGTGGAGCTGGATCCACAAGTGGAGCAGCCTGGTCTGCACCGCCTTCATGCTCCTGCTCTGCCTCACCGGCTTGCCCCTGATCTACCACCACGAGATCGGCCACCTGCTCGGCAACGACGTCGAGGCGCCCGCGCTGGCGCCGGACCTGCAGGCGAACCCGCCGCGGGCCAACCTGGACGACGTGATCGCCTCGGCCAAGGCCCTGTATCCGAACAAGATCATGATGTACATGTCGCAGGAGCTCGATGAGCCCGCGATCTGGAACGTCACCCTGGGCGACCATCCGAACGACGAGCACTACAAGCCGATCGCCGTCGACGCGCGCACGGCCAAGGTCATCACCGAACCGGCCTTCGAGGGCGGCGCCTTCATGTCGACCATGCTGCGCCTGCACGTCGACATGTTCGCCGGCCTGCCGGGCATGCTCTTCCTGGGCGCCATGGGCCTGCTGCTGATCGTCGCCATCGTCAGCGGCGTGGTGCTGTACGCGCCCTTCATGCGCAAGCTCGACTTCGGCACCGTGCGCCACGAGCGCAGCACGCGCCTGAAGTGGCTCGACCTGCACAACCTGCTCGGCATCGTGACGCTGGTGTGGGCGCTGGTGGTCGGCGCCACCGGCGTGATCAACACCCTGGCCGACGTGCTGCTGAAGGTCTGGCAGTCGACCGAGATCGCCGCCATGATCGAACCCTACAAGGATGCCAGGCCGCTGGTGCGGATGGCCTCGGTGGACGCCGCCGTCAAGACCGCCATGGCGGCCGAGCCGGGCATGCAGGTTGGCTTCATCGCCTTCCCCGGCACGCCTTTCGCCAGCCCGCACCACTACGGCGTCTTCATGCACGGCGACCAGGCCTTTACCTCGCGCCTGTACAAGCCGGTGCTGATCGACGCCGGCAACGGCAGCATCACCGACCGCCGCGAGCTGCCCTGGTACCTGACCGCGCTGCTGGTGTCGCAGCCGCTGCACTTCGGCGACTACGGCGGCGGCTGGATGCAGTTCCTGTGGGCGGTGCTGGATGTGGCCACCATCGTAGTGCTGGGCAGCGGCCTGTACCTGTGGGTCAAGCGCGGGCGCCGCGCCAGGGCCGAGGCCAGGCAGGAGCATGGGCAAAAGGCGCCCGCCGTGCAGCCGGTGCTGGCGCGTTCGGGAGGAGAGCGATGAGCAGCCCCTTCATGAAGCTGTGGGGCATGCCGATCCTGCTCGGCATCCTCACCGTGATCGGCCTGCTCAGCGCGCTGTTCGGCGATGGCGTCTGGGATGCGCTCTCGGCCGTGACGCTGGGCGTGCCGGTGGCCGTGGGCGCCTGGTTCAGCCTGCGCCGCAAGCGCCACTGAGCCGGGCCCTACAGCTCCAACTGCTCGCCCGCATGCGCGCCGGGCTGGCGCGCCGGCCGGTCGTGGGACACGGCCAGCGCAAGCGCCGCCAGCACCAGGGCAAGGGCGACTGCGGCCGCGATGTTCCAGCGCCGCTGGACCCGCTTGAAATGAGACAGGCTGTCCCAGCGCCGGTTGCGCCAGGCCGACTCGCGTCCCTTCATCCCCAATAGCACCCGCACCACCAGGCCCACGCCCGGCACCAGGCCGAGCAGGCCCCACCAGGTCCGGTTCCCGATCGCCCAGATCCAGCTGAAGACGAACGCGCCCCAGGACCAGCCGGCCACCCCCTGCGGCAAGCGCGCCCCCCTGCCTTCACCCGAGCTGTTCGCGGTGTCCATTTTGTTGGCATCGTCGGGCATGCCGTCCTCCGTTGGTTGAAGCAAAGACCATGATTGTATGCCCTCAGCAAGTCTTAAGCATTGCCGGGCAATCCGGGCGTATAACGTTGACAGCAACGCAATTCAGCGGAGCTCAACCCAACCCCACCGCTACCTGGAGACCAAGAATGAAGGACCTGATCCGCGCCAACAAGGGTTTCATCGCATTCCTGCTGCTGTTCGGCGTGTTCCGAACGGCGGTCGCCGATTGGAATCCGATCCCTTCGTCCTCGATGCGGCCCAACTTGCTGGAAGGCGACGTGGTCTTCGTCAACCGCCTGGCGTATGACGTCAAGGTCCCGCTCACCAACAACATCCTGGCCCACACCGGCGAGCCGCGCCGCGGCGACGTGGTCACCTTCGAGTCGCCGCAGGACGGCATCCGCCTGATCAAGCGCCTGGTCGCGCTGCCCGGCGACGTGGTCGAGCTGCGCAACGAGCGCCTGGTGATCAATGGCCGGGAAGCCGAGTGGGGTCCGGTCGAGCAGGTACTCGAGCCGCTGGGCGAGGCGCGGGTGCCGGCGCTGCGCGTGCACGAACAGATCGACGGCCGTACGCGCCAGGTGCAGTTCGTCCCACGCATCAAGACGCCGGTGCGCAACTTCGGCCCGGTGACGGTGCCGGCCGGGCAGTACCTGATGCTCGGGGACAACCGTGACAACAGCGCCGACTCGCGCTACATCGGCTTCGTGCCGCGCAATCTGCTGATCGGGCGCGCCGAGCGGGTGCTGGTCTCGGCCGATACCCTGGGCAACTGGATGCCGCGTTTCGACCGCTTCGGCCAGTCGCTGCGCGATTGAGCCTGCGGGCGACGCCGGGCGTCGCAATCGCGCTACAGCCGGTTGTTTCGGAATGCCGACTGCCCGTTATTGCTGTGCTGCGCGTGCGGCGCGTTTATAATGGGCAGAGGCAATATCCACTTCTTGGCAATCTCCCAACCACTGGCGACTTCCGGCGCGTGTCCCGAGCAGCGATGCCCGTACACCGACGTCGTGACGACCCAAGCTTTCTGTAAGAGTGCAGCATGACACTGGCAACCGACCAAAACTGCGACGGCCGCGGCATTTCCCCGACCGGGATGCAATTCATCGCCATGCGCGACGCGGTGATGGACCACTGGGAGCGGCAGGTGCGCGCCCGGGTGGAGGGCGCCCAGGATTTGCTGCGTCCGGTGCTGACCAATACGCTGCCGGCGTTCTTCGACAACATCGCCGAGGCCCTGAGCCCGGACCACCCGCGCGAGCGCGGTTCGAGCGGCAATAATTCGGCCAGCGCCCACGGCGGCGAGCGCGCGCGCATGACGCCTTTCGGCCCCGACCAGGTGATCCACGAATACCAGATCCTGCGCGAGTCGATCGCGGTGGTGGCGAAGGGGCGGGTCGCGCTGGGCGAGGCCGAGTGGCTGGTGATCGACCGGTCGATCAATGCCGCCACGCGCGAGGCGATCCGCGCCTTTACCCGCAGCCACGACGAGCTGCGCCACAAGGTGGCGGCCGCGCTCTCGCACGACATGCGAACGCCCTTGTCGGTGGTCTCGCACGGCGCCCAGCTGCTCGGCATTACCTCGGACTGGTCGCAGGTGCGCAACGTCGCCACCCGCATCGAGTCGAACGCCCAGCGGCTGGAAGACATGATGGCCGAACTGCTCGACGCACTGACGTTCCAGGGCGCGGCGAAGATCCCGCTGCACCTGAGCCGCTTCGACATCCTCGACCTGGTGCGCGAGACCGCCGCCCAGTACGCGCACGGCGCCGGCGGCGGCGTCGCCATCGAGATCGTCGGCGAGCCGGTGCTGGGCCACTGGTGCCGCGCGTCGATGCGCCGCGCCCTGGAAAACCTGATCAACAACGCCATCAAGTATGGCGAGGGCAAGGCGGTGACGGTCAAGGCCAGCCAGGCGCGCGGACGCCTGATGCTCAGCGTGCATAACGAAGGCAATCCGATCCCGGCCGAGCAGCACGACCGCATCTTCGAATACCTGCGCCGCGAAGCCGGGCCGCTGTCGGCGACCGGCTGGGGCATCGGCTTGCCCTTCGTGAAAGCCGTCGGCGAAAGCCATGGCGGCAGCGTGTCGGTGGACAGTTCGCCGGAGCTGGGCACGACCTTCCTGGTCGACGTGCCGGTCGACTGCCGTCCTTTCGTCGAGGAAGCCGGCGCAGCGGTCAGCGCCTGAACCCCGCCGCCTGAACCCCGGCAACCGATCCTCAAGCGCGGGCATCCCGGCGCGCGCATCTCCGAGCCTGACCTGCGCGGCGCCTCACGGCGCCGGCGCTAGGCCGCCGCGCGCTCCGCGCAGCTGGCCAGGCAATTGCGGCCCCTGGTCTTCGCCTGGTACAGCAGCGCGTCGGCCCCCTCGATGCAGGACAGCGGGGCGGCGTCCATCTCGTCCGCCGGGCAGCATGTGTGCACGCCCAGGCTCACCGTGACGTCGCCGCAGGGGCTGTCCGCGTGTGGGATGGCAAGCGATTGCACGGCCTGGCGGATCTTCTCGGCCACCGCGCAGGCGCCGTCGGCGTCGGTGTCCGGCAGGATCACCGCGAATTCCTCGCCGCCGTAGCGCGCCGCCAGGTCGGTCGGGCGGCGCGGGCCGGTGGCGATGGCGCCGGCCACGCGCCGCAGGCAATCGTCGCCGGCCACGTGGCCGTAGCGGTCGTTGAACTTCTTGAAGAAGTCGACGTCGAGCATGACCAGCGAGAACGGCAGGCCGCTGCGGCGCGCCCGTTCATGCTCGGCGGCCAGGGTTTCCTCGAAGCGGCGGCGGTTGGCCAGGCCGGTGAGGGCGTCGCTGTCGGCCAGCTCGCGCAGCGAGACGTTGCGCAGTTCGAGGGTGGCGCGCGCGGCGCGCAACTCGCTTTCCAACGCCTCGCGCACGCGCAGCTGGCTGATCATGCGGCGCATGCCCCAGGCCAGCATACCCACGGCGAACAGCACCACGCAGCTCATCTTGGCCACCGCGATCCACCAGTCCTTCAGGATCTCGTCCTTCGACTGGGCGGTGGCAACCAGCAGCGGGAAGCCGTCCAGGTGGCGGTAACTGTAGAGGCGCTCGATGCCGTCGATCCGGGCGGTCAGCATGGCGGTGCCGACCGGGCCGGATTTCTTGTACAGCTGCATCACCGGACCATTCGAGATGCTGGTGCCCACCATGTCCGGCTTGAACGGGCGGCGGTAGAGCAGGGTGCCGTCGTCGATGGCCAGGATGATGGTGCCGGTCTGCCCGACGTCGAAGCTGTCGTAGAACTTGCCGAAGAAGTCGAGCCGTAGCGAGGCCATGGCCACGCCGCCGAAGCTGCCGTCGGGCCGGTTGATGCGGCGCGTCACGGGAATCGTCAGGAGCCCGCTCGAGCGGCTGTGGATCGGCTTGCCGACGCGCGTGCCCAGGTCCGTGTGCGTCATGTGGTAGCGGAAGTATTCGCGGTCGATGTTCGTGCCCGGTAGCAGGGTGGGGAGCGAGGTCGCCAGGCGGCGGCCGTCGGCATCGTAGACGAACAATTCCTGGATCTCGGCGCTGCTGCGGGTGATCTGCCCCATGCGCGCATGCATGCGCTCGCCGTCCAGCCGGCCTGGACCATCCTCCCGGACCCGTTCGACCAGCTCGGCCAGCACCGCGTCGGCCGTGTTCAGGGAGCGCTCGGCATGCGAGGCGAGGGCGCGCGCCATGTTCGCGGTGCTCACCGCGGTCTCTTCCAGCTCGCCCTGGCGCGATGCCCAGAGGCTCCAGGCGTGCAGGCTCACCAGCATCAGGCAGAAGACGGTCATCAGCAGGATCGAGCGCAGCATGATGGGCTGGCGTTGCTGGTCCAGGCGCTGCAGGCGGTGGGTCGAATCTGCGGAGGTGGGCATGGTCGTGTTTGGTCGGCGGGTGGAACGAGGATAGCCTCCGGCATAGGATAAGGCTATCCAAGGCATTTAATTTCCTCGAGGAACGATCGTATTCCGCGCCTATTCCCTTATTTGGTTGCCCGGATACAACAGAAGGTTGGGCGCCGTAGGGAGGCCAAACCGCTTGCCTTGCCGATCGATCAACGGAAATCTCTGTACAATCGCGGGCCGTGCGCCGCCTGTCGCGGCGCCGCGTTTTCCTGAAAGCCTACCGATGTACCGACTATTGACCGTCATCCTGGCCTGCCTCGGCATGGCCGGGGCGCTCGCGATCGACACCTACCTGCCGTCCATGCCCGCCATCGGGCGCGACTTCGGCGTGGGGCCGGTCGCCGTCCAGCAGACCCTGAGCGTGTTCCTGTTCACCTTCGCCTTCATGATGCTGTTCTACGGCACCCTGTCCGATTCCTTCGGGCGGCGCCGCGTGCTGCTGGTGGCGATGAGCCTGTACACCCTGGCCTCGATCGGCGCGGCCTTTGCCCCCACCTTCGGCTGGCTGCTGGCCTTCCGCGCGTTGCAGGGCCTGTCGGCGGGCGCCGGTTCCGTCATCGGCCAGGCCATCGTGCAGGACCGCCTGAAGGGCGCCGAGGCGCAAAAGATGATGTCGAACATCATGATGGTGTTCGGCCTGGCGCCGGCGATCGCCCCGATCCTGGGCGGCTGGCTGCACGTGCACTTCGGCTGGCGCTCGACTTTCGTGTTCCTGGCCGTGTTCGGCGTGCTGCTGGTGCTGGCCTGCCTGAAGCTGCTGCCGGAAAGCCTGCCGCTGGAAAAGCGCCAGCCCTTCCACCCCGGCACCATCGCCCGCAATTACGGCAAGGTGCTGCGCCATCCGCAATTCCTGCTGCTGTCGCTGTCGGTGGGGCTGGCCTTCGGCGGGCTGTCGCTATACATCGGCTCGGCGGCCAACTTCGTGATGGTGATCCTCGGGCTGCCGGAGACCGCCTTTGCCTGGATGTTCATTCCGCTGATCGGCGGCATGGTGGCCGGCTCGGCCTGGGGCGGCAAGCGCGCGGCCAAGGTCGCTCCCTTGACAATGAAATGGATCGGCTTCGGCTTCATGGCCGCGTCCGTGGTGCTGAACATCGGCTACAACGCGCTGTTCCCGGCGGCGATTCCGTGGGCGGTGTTGCCGCTGGCGATCTACACCTTCGGCCTGGCGGTGGCGATGCCGGCGATCCAGATGACGGCGCTGAGCCTGTTCCCGGACAACCGCGGGCTGGCCTCGTCGATGCTGGGCTTCATCCAGATGATGTCGTTCGCGCTGGTGTCGGGACTGGTGGCGCCGCTGTTGTTCGAGAGCG